>Ga0255754_10000871_pt1 | contig 23817 bp, 11 predicted proteins | sample 101ome_22_FD_179954 | JGI IMG/M metagenome (GOLD analysis project Ga0255754, IMG submission 179954) | Coastal salt marsh microbial communities from the Groves Creek Marsh, Skidaway Island, Georgia - 101412BT metaG (version 2) | ecosystem: Environmental > Aquatic > Marine > Intertidal zone >... | reverse complement strand
AAATGAAGGTGATGATAACTGGTCTCTTTTAATATCCAGTAATGCGGTTACGTAAGTAATATTAGTCATTTTTATTAGTAAAATATTTATAAAGTTTTATATCATATTGATTTAATTCTTCCATTAGTTTTTTAGTACTATCAGGTACAGAAGAAATTTTTAGTCCATTATCATTAAAGTTACTTTGTATGTTAAATAATTGAAGTATATCATTAACAGTTTTTCCATATTCTTCAAATAAACCAACATAAACCATATTATCTAAATTTTCTTTTGCTTTAGTATAAACTTTTTCATCAACAATAATGTTTTCATCAGATAAATCTAAACCAGCAATTACTTTAGTCATATAATTAGAGAACCCATGTCTCTCATGAACCATTAATCCATTTTTATTTTTTGATTTTATATATTGTTCAAAATTCTCCCAAAAAATTTCATCACCTACTTTATTACTGTTATTATTTAAAATCGAACTAAATTTTTTAGATGTTGTAACTTTTTTAACAAACGAAGTTACTCGTTGTATTGGCTCTCTTAATATTGTAATATATTTAACTTCATCACCACCTACACACTCATCAATATTCATTGAAAAGTGACCTGAAAATAAATTACAAGTTTCCCAATTTGGATTTGTTAAAATACGATTACACATTGATTTATCTTTTTCAATGTTCTCAATTAGTCCGACTTTATTTTGTATTTGATTTGATGGTGTACCAAAAAAATTAATAAACTTTTTAGGTCCCATATTTTGTAGTACCGCTTCTAAATATGTACCACCTGTTCTTGGGATATGTACAAATCCTATTTTCATATTATTCAAATGTGTAATTATATTTTTTAATGATATCTTTCGATAAATCAGCCACTTTTTCTATAGTGTTAGTATTATATAGTTTACGGTAATCATTAAATACTTTGATATTATTTACCGTTTGTATATTATTTCTGGAATGATGATTGTATGTTTTTACCATATTAATACCATACGTATTAGTAAAATAATCAACTATCTCTTCCCAGTTCTCATATTTAAATACTTTATCAAATTTTAAATTTTTAGTTTCCTTATAAAATCTTTCTTGAACATATTTTTGATATCCGTTATTAATAAAAGATTCAAAAGATAAATCTATTTTTTCTTTCTGCTTATCATTACTTTTTAAGAAATTTTTTGCATTAAAAAAATTTTCTTTATAGAATCTCTTATTGTCTAACGCATGGTAATAATAAGATACTGCATGTGTCCATGGATTTCTAATTACTATAGTTTTATTATAATTTTTAATTTTATTATTCAATTCACTATATCGATTTTCTATTTCAGGTAATGTTAAATGCATAGGATAGTCACGTAACCAACCTTTATTAGTCATAACCGTAAACATCAGTGATTTACCACCTGTTTTAGGGTTGTGAATGTGTAAATGTTTGTGATTATCACTATAAAACATACTATACTTGATATATTAGATTTCCGTGTATTTCTTTTAAGAAGTTATATTTTAATTCACTCATAAATTGATTAAACCATTCTGATTTAATTAATTTATTGTTTTTTTCTAAAATCAAAACGGGTTTATCTCTCCTTATTAACTGTTCAGCACCTTTAATAACATTTAATTCCTCACCTTCAACATCTAATTGTATTAAACCTACCTTATTCACAATAAAATTATCTAAACTTACTTGGTCAACAACTATAGTATTATTGTTTGAGTATTTAACTTTTGAACTAACTCCACCCAAATCTTCTTGTGAATCTGATGAAATCAAAAAATTAACTTTTTCATTTTTTTCACCCAATATCATATGATTAAGTGTCACATTATTTAGATTATTTATTTTGATTGTTTCCTTAGCAGCTTCAAAACTATTTTTAGAACCTTCAAATGCATAAATTTTAGAATTTAAATAACCTTTAGAAAGTGCTGGTAAAAAATCACCAAAATATGTACCTGCATGAACAATATCACCATCAACATTTAACTCTAATATAAATTTTAAAGTTTTTAATTCCCAAACATCACCATTTAATATAGTTTTCGCAGCTGGTCTTTGAGATGATGATTTTGGTATTGCATACTTACCGTATACATTTTCAGAATATAAAAATAAATCATCCATGTACTTAAAGTTTGCCTGTTAGTCTTTCACACCAACCCTTAGATGTGGAATATGGCCAAACCACCCAATAGTCAGGTTTTTCGGCGGTTTGAAAGTCTCTCCAAATTTTACAATAACCATCAGGGTCTTTCATCATGCGATTAATTTCATTTTTATCTGCATCTTTTCTAAATAAAGTTTTATCATCTTTATCATGAAAAGCTACTACCCAATATTCATAATCTTTTTCAGGTACCGATTCAAAACCGATATCTATACAATGTTTAAATAAGGAAGCAAAACTATTTAACCAATTTTCTTCACCACCCATTTCACTTATACCTGGATTTGGTGGATAGTTTTTATCTAATGTATATTGTTGTACTGCACGTTTTGAAAATAGTAAACCACTATATTCTTCATAATCTCTTAAAGTCCTTTCAGTACCGAACCCGTAAATACCTTCATGACCTTCTTGTGTTTCCCCATCCATACCAAATAACTTTCGGTTAGTTAAATGTGAATGAGAGTTTTTCTGACCCCATTCTTTATCATCGTCCCATTGTTTGGTACGACCTTTTCGTGTATATTCGTGCCATATAAGAACTTTATGAGGATGAAATAAATCATAACCCCATGTAAACGCTCTTGCTGCAATTGAAATCTCTTCACCATGGAAGTAGTACTCAGGATTGTGTTGAACTTCTTCAGAAAATTCACCTAAAGTAAAACAAAAGTGAGCAGAGTAAAATCTCGCAGGTACAGGACTGTCTAATTCTTCCCAACCTGGTATGGTTTCAGGTAAAAAGAAAACCGCACCTTCAGGAATATATCTATCAAAACCCATTCTCCACGGTTCTTGTACTCTACCTGCTGGGTCATTATCAGGGTCAAATGATGATACATAACCTGTCAATAGTGGTTTTGGTATACCCATATCTTGTAATTGCTTTATCATTTGAATCATCTCCTCATCCCAATTAGGTGCAAATCTCATATGTGAATCTATTTGAAGAGTATACATTTCCCCTTCATATAATTGTTGAACTTGATTACGAGCCCAACAAACACCTTTACTTTCTTGATGAGGGACATCTAATATTTTAAATCTTTCGTCATCTCTATAGTCATCTAAATTATCAAATTGGTCATCAGGATGATATTGTCTACATATACCAAATCTAAGGTTCTGTGGTCTTTTAGCATTTTTAATTGCATCTTCAATAGTATTTTCTAATTCTGGGTCCCTATATGATGCGATTTGTAAAAAAATTGTCTGTGGTTTACGTGCCATATTATTATTTTTTAAATTTTATTCTTACTCTAAAAAATCATATAAAATGTAAGATAGTAAAGGACTAAATAGGAAAAACAGATATTTATAATTAAGATGAAACTAATAAAAACAATACGAAGACTAGTTCAAGAAGCAGAAGAAAACTATTACGTGGCTTCTCTAAACTCTGACAACCCTAAAGAAGTGGAAGAGTTAGAAAAGAAGTTAAACGAAAGTTTACGCCTATTAGAGATATATGAAAGAGTAGAAAAAGAAAAAGAGGACTAATTGTCCTCTTTTGTTTTTTATATATTTTACTCTTTTATATTGTCGGAGTTTCTCTTGGGTATTCAACTACCATCTTATCAATATCTTTTCTTTCAGCTTGTACGAAATAGAAACATTTAATTTTAGAACTTAACAACGCTGAATTTCCAACTATTACCTTATTATCAACAATATCCTTAACATATAAGTTTTGGTGTGAACCGATTGGTGTTAACTGAACGGTAATACTATCTTCATCAACCAAAGATAACCAATAGTCAGGTAATTCAATAGTATTATTACCATCTAATTTACCTCTTACATAAACACCATGTTCAGGACCCTCTAAAGAACCGTGTCTTAAGTTATAACCTTCTTTTGTTGGATGTTCGATTAAGAACGACTTAGATACTGCAAATAAGTTACCATTACCATCAACATTAAATACAGGTCCTCCACCTGCATCATAACCGTCAATTAAGAATGTTGAAGGTATTGAAGATTTTAATTCTAATACAGATGTGTATGTATCATCGGCTTCAAATCTAACTCTTGGTACACCATTTGGTGTTGTATTTGAGTTATATACTTGGAAAATCTCATTTGATGTTGCTCTGAAATCTAAACTAAACCCTCCTTGAGTTACTAATCTATTAGCACTTAGTGTTGAACTTGTATTATAAATGTTAGTGTTACCTGCTGATGTTATATATCCAGCATCGTTATTAAACCCACTATTATTAATATTACCTTTTGTAAGTTTTTTCTGTGCATTTGCAGAATCTACAACTACGAAGAAGTCTCCGTCAGCGTCAGATGTAGATGTTGCTAGTTCTGATAAATCTACTGCAACTGTTATATTACCTGAAGTGGTAATTGGCGAGTTAGATACGTCAATTAACGCTCCCGCAGTAATACCTACTGAAGTAACAGTACCTTGGTTGTTAGTGAATGGTAATGCTAATACATCATAATAGTCTACGTTATTAGATGCGTCACTCACAGCGATATGCCAAGAAGTTTCAATATCACCTGTACCTGCACCTGCAGCTAAAATATAGTTATCAGTTCCAGCGTAATCCACATTTAAGGTTACCGAACCTGAAGTACCTCCACCTGTTAAACCATCACCAGCAGTCACACCTGTAATGTCACCTACGTTTATTGTCCCACCTAATGATACTGCTGTACCGTTAATAGTGATAGATGAATTGGCTAAAGATGAATTAGGTACGTTTGAAAGTCCTAATTGAATGGTACCTGAAGTTGTAATTGGTGAGCCACTGTCAACATCAATACCATCTGTACCTGAAATGGCTACAGAAGTTACAGTACCCGAATTATTTGAGAATGGTAAATCAGAAACAAGACCTTTTTTAACGTTATTATCAGTTGCGTCATGATACACAATAGTATCCGCAGTATTAATATCGGTACCTTCAAGGTCTGTAGCAGAATCTATAAAGTTGTCAACACCAGCATAATCAAGTGCCACATCATTAGCGTTTACTTGAATACCTGTACCTGCACCCACATTAAGAGTTACCGTACCACCTAATGATACTGAACCACCATTAGCTAATCCTGAACCTGCACTCACCGTAATCGATGAATTCGCCAATTGAGAATTAGTTATCTGTCCAGCACTTACATCAGCAATAATGTCATCACCTGATATTGAACCTCCAAGTGAAACTGATGTACCCGCAATTGTAATTGCAGAATTGGCTAATGCTGAATTAGGTATTGAAGTCCATAACCCTGTTATATCTTGAGCTGATGTACCATCATTCAAACCAAGTGATAATGTTCCACTTGTAAACGTACCACCTGTCACGAAAGTATCAACACCCGCGGCTACTGTTAAATCAATAGTATCTGTACCTGAATTACCTGCAATGGTTACAGAACTATCAGAAGATGTAAAGTTCAGTGTACCACCTAATGGAACTACAGGGTCAGTACCTGAAGGTGCGTTAACAGTAAATGAAGAATTAGATAAAACACTATTAGGTACATTTGAAAGTCCTAATTGAATAGTACCTGAACCTGTAATTGGTGAACCTGAATCCACATCAATACCATCAGTACCAGAAATCGCTACCGAAGTAACCGTACCTGTATTTGTTGTGTATCCTGCGTCATTATTAAACCCACTAATATCAATACTACCCTTTGTTAATTTTCTCTGTACGTTTGATGAATCAATAACTGCAAAGAAATCACCGTCACCATTTGTTGTAGATGTAGATAGTTCTGATAAATCAACCGCTACAGTAATGTTACCTGAAGTGGTTATTGGCGAATTAGATACATCAATAAGTGCACCTGCGGTAATACCTACTGAAGTTACAGTACCTGCAGCTGCATTTGACCAAGTTACCACACCACTTCCGTTCGTACTTAATACCTGACCACTTGTACCATCTGAAGTTGGAAAAGTGAACGGATTAGCACCACTAGGGTTTACCGTTATTGCACCTGAAGCACCAATCTCAACGACCGCAGCGCTATTGTAAGCAAGTGCCAATGGTGTTGCACCTACAGAACCAAATGCTGAACGAGTTGCCTGACCTTCAATAAAACAAGCAGCACCGTCTGTTCTATCTAAAACCAATAGTGCATTTGCACCTGTATTTTCAATTTCAAATTGATATGCGGGGTTTACAGTATTGACACCAATCCTATTATTTGTTGAATCAACAAAGAGTGTATTGGTATCTACCGTCAAATCACCTGAGATGTTGGCAGTTGTTGTACTTATTGAAGTAAGACCTGCAATCGAAGATACCGTATCACCTAGTGATATAGAAGTACTACCAAGTGTAAAAGAGGAGTTTGTAAGACCCGCATTTGGAACGGTCCCGAAAGAGAGAGCTCCGTTACCATCAGTAAGTAATACATTATTAGCACTACCATCTGTAGTTGGGAATTTATATGCGTCGTTGAATGTGATTGCACCACTGTCATTACCGTCAATCTTAAATTGTACATCATCATTCGAACTGGCTTCAACTGATGTACCATCTGTGGTAACCGCAATCGTAAACTGTGTTCTATTAGCATTGTTAGTATTATCAAAAGCAAACTGCCCTCCAACAATTAGTGATGTACCATTATAATATTCGTGGTTACTTCTATATAGATAATCACCTGCTTGAATAGCAGCAGGTGAGGCCACTGTACCTCTGTATCTTCTTGTTCTTACATCTGGAGCGTCAGCACTATCATTGTACTGCTCCATACGAATCTGTGCTGTTTGAGCACCTTCGCCTGTCATATGTAATGTTACTTGAGGTGAGGATTGGTTGATACCTACAAATTTACTTGTGGGGTTAATACTTAAAACGTCAGTTGATGTAATCGTTTTACCAGAACCTACAATAAGTATATCATTTGTATTACCTAATGTACCAACACTAATATCACCTGAGGTGTTGATAGTTGTCGCAGAAATCGTACTAGCAGTTATTGAAGTAAGACCCGCAATCGAAGATACCGTATCACCTAGTGATATAGAAGTACTACCAAGTGTAAAAGAGGAATTGTCCAAAGATGCATTTGGAATTGTAGAAAAAGAAAGATTACCAGCACCATCAGTAATTAGTACCTCATTATTACCTCCGTCTGCAGTTGGAAATGAATAATCATTATTAAATGTTATCACACCACCTGTTGAGATATTGATTCTCGTAGTAGTTGAGGTATTCAGATTCAATCCTGATGTATTACTGTAAAAAGCTCCGTTACTGGCCATTTTTTTCTTTTTTTTTTTGGCTTTGGGAGGGAAATTAATCCCTCCCTATATTATAGTTTATAGATAAATACTTTCAATACAAATTATATTATAAATCTTTATCTAATAAAATTAGATTACTTGAACCCAACCAAATGACTTTCTAATATATACACCTTCATCACCGTCAGTCTGATATACCATCAAACCTGTTGCTGGTGACGTTATACCATTTCTGTCAGATTCTAACATCCTTGGGAATAAGAAACCTTTAGATGTAGATGCAACCTCTAAGACTGCCGTAGCATCAGGTGCAGCTACCCCAATACCGACAGCATTTTGTGAATCATCAACAGAGAACGTAGTCCCGTCAACTGTGAAATCACCACCCGTAAACGCTAATGTATTACCCCCTTGTGTTACTGTTCTAGCACCACTTAAAGTACCATCAGATGTGTAGATGTTATCAATATTTGTTGAATCAACAACTAAATCGATAGTATCAGTACCTGAGTCACCTGCAATAGTTACAGAACCGTCTGATGAAGTAAAGTTTAATGTATCACCTAACGAAACTACAGGGTCTGTTCCTGTTGGTGCGTTAAATGTCATAGATGAGTTAGCAAGTCTTGCGTTTGCAATTGAACCGTCAATTAACGCTGCGGTTACACTTGCACCTGCCGTTACAGTGAAATCAATCTCTGATGAATCTACGAAGTTAGCTGCCGTGAAGATTGCTGTTTCAGAAGCAGTTGTGAAATCAGATACTTCAGATGAAGTAATAGAGATTGTTTGCTCAGAAGCTGCCGTTAATCTACCTTTAGCATCGACTGTAAAGGTTACCGTTTCACTTGCAGAACCATAAGACGCTGCAGTTACACCACTATCATCTAAACTTACAGTAACCGCTCCCGCGTTCTGTGCAGTTGAGATTGGTGCCGTACCTAATACTGAGATTGTACTACCTAAGTTGACAACTGATGAGTCATCATCACCTGCAACGGTAATACCAAATCCTGATTCAGTTACGTCAGGTTGACCGTTATTTAATGATAATGTCAAAGTACCTGAAGATAAAGTAGCACCTGTTACAAACGAGTCAACTGAAGAAACATCAACACTAAAGTCTAATGTACCTGAACCGTTATCTGAGATAACTAATGAACCGTCAGCAGACGCTAATGTCAATGTACCACCCAAATCAACTGAACCTGTACCTGTAGTACCTGCCGTGTTAATAGATGAATTAATTAAAGATGCAGTTACACTTGCCCCCGCAGTTACAGTGAAATCAATACCCGAAGCTCCTGTAGAATCTACGAAGTTAGCTGCCGTGAAGATTGCTGTTTCAGAAGCAGTTGTGAAATCAGATACTTCAGATGAAGTAATAGAGATTGTTTGCTCAGAAGCCGCAGTTAATCTACCTTGTTGGTCAACAGTAAATGTAACTGTTTCAGAAGCCGAACCATAACTACCTACAGACACTGCCGTGTCATCTAAGTCAATTGTCACTGTGTCAGTAGCTCCTACTGTAGAAGTAAGACCTACACCACCTGTAACAGTCATAGTATCACCTAATTCAACTGTCTGTGTATTAGTACCATCAGATAATGTAAATGATGTGTTATCCATCGCAATTGTGATTGTACCATTACCACCGTCTGTTGACGTTAGTCCCGCACCACCTGCAATTGTCAATGTTTCACCTAAATAAAGTGTGTTAGTACCTGAATCACCAGCCGTACCTAAACTAAATCCTGTAACATCTACATCAGATTGACCGTTGTTTAATCTCAATCTTAAAGTTCCGCTAGAAGGTGAGTTAAGTGTACCACCTGTCAAGTATGAATCAACTGAGTCAATATTAACCGTAAGGTCAATAGTGTCTGTAGTTGAGTTACCTGAAATGTTTACAGAACTATCAGATGAAATAAAGTTTAAGGTATCGTTGTAAGCGTTTGCAACTGGGTCAGTACCTGTCGGTACGTTGATTGTTGTAAATGCATTGTTGTTAGAGATACCAGAACCATCGATTGTTACATTAGCTGCAGCAGTTAATCTACCTTGTTGGTCAACAGTGAATGTTGCCACTTCAGAAGATGAACCGTATGAACCTAATGTTACTGCCGTATCATCCAAATCAATCGTTACTGTATCAGTAGCACCTACTGTAGAAGTAAGACCTACGCCGCCTGTAACAGTCATAGTATCACCTAAGTTTACAGTTTGTGTGTTTGAACCATCAGATAATGTGATAGCGAAACCTGTAACATCTGCAACAGTTTCAAGTGAACCGTTAACCGTAAACGATAATGTACCATTTGTTAATGAAGCTGCTGTAATAAACGGAAGTTCGAAAGAAGAGGTAATTGTACCTGTACCTCCTAAAGTAATACCCCAAGAACTATCGTAAGATGTTCCTGTGATAGCGTCGATTGTTAATGTAGAGGATGCCCCCTGATTATCATCGACAGTGATAACGTTGTCGCTCTCTGTAACTGCAGTGACTACTGTACCAACAGCAATATCACTACGAGTCTGAACAACACCGTTCGCATCTACCACCATAAAGTTACTATTTGAACTTGAAGATGGTAGTCCCTCAAATCTAACACCTGTTGTCGCACCTGAACCTACTACGTGAAAATCCGTACTAGGTGATAATGTACCAAAACCAAATTGACCTGTATTGTCAATAAGCATTCTTTTTACACTACCCGTACTCAGCGTTAAACCTGAAGTTTGTAAATTTAAACCATTTGTTGCCATTGTTATTTATTTAAATTGGTCTTTATCCTTTATTAAAATTAAGGCTATTACAATATGTTCACCCAACCTAGGGATTTATACATGTATAATCCTTCTTGTGCGTTTGAAATACTATTAGTACAATAAACTAAGAGTCCAGGTAAAGGTGATGGTATTGATTGTCTTTGAGACTGAGTCATTCTCGGTATTAGTAAACCTTGATTTTCGCTCGCTAATTCTAATAAGGCACATACAGGAGATGTTGTTCCTGTACCAATAGATACACCTGAATCACCACTAAACGTTAAGTGGTTGGTATCTTGGTCAACGACACGGTTACTATCTAAAGTACCATCGTTGTTATAAATGTTGTTAGGGTCTTGAGGTTCATATACATTAGTACTACTATTATAAGTCACAACCTGACCGTTAGTAGCACCTGTAATCATTTGTTCTAAATTAGGTGAGAATCCAGGTCTCACAAAAAGACTACCATTAGCAGATGCCTTTAATACTATTGCAATTGAGTTTGTATTATTTGGTGAACTTGGTTTTACATTTGTTAAACCTCCCGAAGCATTAGGGTCACCATATAATATATCACCATCGCTCCATGTTTCACCACCTTGGCCTGTAGTATCTATACCTCTAACTTCACCAAACGCAGCTACCCATCCGTCACCACCGTTAGATATACTACTAACAGTAATACCCATAATATAATATGGAGAATAAGTACCATCAGTAACACCTGATACGATTGTGATTCTACCTGAATTACCATCTGTACCCGATGCCTGTACTAATACACCTTCAGGTATTGCTGAACCAGATTGATTTTTAACTCTATACCACATTTCTTGACCAACGTGTAAATGTGTACCGCTAATAGAGTTATAAATGGCTAAAGTATCTTGTGAATTATCAAAGTAAACTTGACCTTGATTACCTGTTGGCGGAGTATCTGTAGGTACGAAATCAATAGTGTTGATTCCTACTGTACCACCTGTTAAATGTAATTTATTACCGTCTAAATTTGCAAATCTTTCAGAGGTAAATGAAGAATCAGTAGTGTAAATATTAATAGTATCACCCGTTGTAAAGAAACCTGTAACATTAAACGTACCACCTGTATTATTTGTAAATGTAGCAGTACCTGTTGAACTATTAAGGGTACCACCCGTTACAAAAGTATCAGGTAGTGAATTTACATTCCTATATTTAACTTCCGCACCATCAAGTAATAAGATTGAATCAACGCTAGCATCTAATGACACATTACTGATGAAAGTCTTACCACTTACCGAGAGTCCGTTTCTTGCTATAAATTCCTTTGCCATTTTATTTGTTTCTTTTTATATTTTTTTAAGGCTATTGAGGGAAGGGGGACTTCCCTCAATTTTAATTGTTATTCTTTATTATTAAATAGCTACCGCTCTTGTATTTGCGATAACAACTGCACCTGCTGCCCCTGTGAAAATTACATTTCCACTTGAATCTGCAGATAATTCTGTTGATACACTGAATGAACCGATATCTACCGTTGAGAAATCAGAATATTCAACTGAACTGTTATGGAAGATTGCCGTAAAGAACCCTGAACGTGCAGCAGTTCCTTCAGTAATCGTATATTCCACGTGAACAGCTTTGTAATCTGCAGGAGCCACAGTAAATATGGTACCTGTACCTGTTCTCGTTACTCTAAGTGTTTGTTCAGATGTTAAATTAACAGAGTTACCGTCATTTCTGTCTAACGTCGCACCTGAGTAATCTACAGTCGTACCTGTTACGAAAGTATCTGAGTTTGTAGTACTGAAACCTGCAATAGATATAGTATTCTCTAAACCTCCGTTAATTACTAAGTCTAATGTACCTGTTGCCAAGTCAAGTGTCGCACCTGTAATAAATGGTAGTTCAACTGCTGGTGCTGAAACACCTGTAGATGTACCACTTAATCCCCAATCACCATCATACCCTAATCCTGTGATAGCGTCGATAGTTAAATCAGTACCTGCACCACCGTTTTTAGTGACTGTGATAACATTATTTGATTCTGTAACACCTGTTACGAAATCAGTTCCTAATGTAATATCTGATAATGTACCTGAACCTACCGAAGTAATTGTACCTGTTGATAAATCAAATGTACCACCTGTCATCGCATCTACAGTAACTGTTGATGTTTGACCTGTATTACTTGTGAAAGTAATTACGTTAGCCGCTATTGCTGCTGACTCTAAGTGATTCCAGTTACCATCAATAGTAACTACAGTACCACCGTTATCTGTTAATGTTAATACACCTGTATTATCGGTGTAAGTACCACCAGTAATATAAGTGTCAACACCCGCACCTACTTGAATGTCCATTGTCCCTGAACCATTATCAGAAACTGTTACAGAACCGTCTGTAGATGTAAATGTTAATGTACCACCTAAATCAATTGAACCTGTACCTGTTGTACCTGCTGTATTTAATGTGAAACCTGATGCTGTTACAGTGTTACCATCATTTCTTGTTAATGTTAAATCACCTGTTGCTAAAGTTGCACCTGTTACAAAAGTATCTGAACCATCTAAACCTGTAATTGTAATATCAGATTCTAATCCTCCATTGATACCTAATGTAATTGTTGAAGTACCTGAATCGTAAGTACCTCCCGTAATAAATGGTAATTCAACTGAAGGAGCCGATACACCTGTTGATGTTCCACTCAATGCCCAATCACCATCATATCCTAATCCAGTTACCGCATCAATTAAGATTGCTGAAGCTGAACCATCGTTTAATGTTACAGTAATGTTATTATTAGACTCTGTAACTGATTCAACGTAAGACCATCCGTTTACGTTGAATGTACTTCCATCATTCTGTGTAAATGTAATTACACCTAATGATGAATTGTAAGTACCACCTGTCGTTTCAATGTTTACGTCAGAGATGGTAACTGTACCTCCTGTTGAATTCACCAACTGAAGGTCTTTGTCTCCTGTTCCTGTTAAAGTACCCCCAGTAATGTGAATGTCGGCTGCGGTTAATGATAACTGCTTAACACTCTGGTCTGACGGGTCAATAGCTAGAACAGTTGCCGTTAAAGATTGGTCTGTTGAAACTGAACCTAAGAAAGTACTTCCTGAGACTCTTAAACCATTTCTTGCTACTAATTCGTTTGCCATTTTTTAATTATTTTAAATAATGTGTTTTATTATCCTAATATTCCAAGTCCCCCCTGCAATATTGGCTTTTAACAATGCATCACCACCTGATAATTCCATCGCCCATGTGAAATTAACTGTGTTCCCAATATCTACTGTTGAGAAATCATTGTAACTTATCGAGGTACCATCCCATACAGACTGAACTGTACCTGCTCTGTAGTTTGTACCATCGTTTATAACATAATCAAAGAACGCTCCTTGGTATGTTGAAGTATCTACAGTATCTATTGTTTGACCACTTGTTGATACTGAAGTAGCTGCACTATACCCTATATGAGTAAGTATTTCTAACCCACCTATAGTTGTAGAAGTTCCATCGTTATTTTCTAAAGAAATTTCACCACTTGAATAAGTACCTCCTGTTATTGTTGGTGAAAAACCTGTGGCAGTAAACTCTACACCATCATTAAGACCTATGGTTAAAGTTTTATTTAATTGATTGTAACTCGTACCTGTAACGTAAGTATCTTCAGTCGTACCTGTGGTAAATCCTGTAATATTAAAGGTATTAGCATCATTTCTTGAAAGTGTTAGCGTGCCAGTTGAATTATCATACGTACCACCTGTTACATAGTAATCAGTAGAGGAAGAATCAATCCAAGTAATACCTGTAGTTGTCGTTGAAAGGACTTGTCCTGTCGTACCTGTCGAACCATTATTATCAAAGATATAAGTAAATCCTGCAGACCCTCTTGTTGTTAGACCAATATTAGTTCCGTTAATATTACCACCAGTAATCGTTGCATTATTTGAAGTTATAGTTACAGGTGTTGTATTACCTAAAACTACACCATTAAGATAACCACCAGTAATCGTTGCATTATTTGAAGTTATAGTTACAGGTGTTGTATTACCTAAAACTACACCATTAAGATAACCACCAGTAATCGTTGCATTGTTCGATGTTATAGTAACAGGTGTTGTATTACCTAAAACTACACCATTAAGATACCCACCTGTAATAGTCGCATTATTTGAAGTTATAGTAACAGGTGCTGTATTACCTAAAACTACACCATCAATGTAACCTCCATTAATATCGACTGTAGTTGCGGTTAAAGTGGCACCTGATATATACATACCTGTTGTTGACACATTACCATTATCTAAAACTTGCTGTATGTTTTGTGAACCTGTAGACCCTGTGGTAAATCCTGTAATATTAAATGAACCACCATCAACATCTTCTAATGTTAATGTCCCATTACTGTACGTCCCACCTGTTAAGTATGGAACACCATGAACGGTCCCAAATAAGTAAGTATCTGTATGTGCTGTGTTACCTAAAGTAATCGTGTTAGAACCATTACCAATAGCGTCAGTACCGATAACAATCTCATTTGACCCATTATTAACTGAGGCTTTAGACCCTTTACCTATGAAGATAGAATCATTTGCAGTTCCATTCAAACCACCACCATCAATATTTTGTCCTGCCTCGAAACCTAAAGCAACGTTATCATTACCTGTTTGATTGTTTGAAAGTGAATCAGAACCAACACCTACGTTTCTTAAACCTGTCGTGTTACTAACAAGAGCATCATTACCAACACCAACATTAAAATTACCACTACGGTTACCTTGTAATGCTGTGTCACCGATAGCAACGTTGCTAGACCCCGCATCATTAAATCTCAATGATTCATAACCAATGGCAATGTTACTACCGTTACTAGTAATATCATAACCAGCTCTGTAACCAATTAAAACACTACGAGAGCCACTTGTGGCTTCATAACCCGCTTGATATCCAATGGCAACACCAAAACCACCACCACCATTATAAAACGCTTCACGACCTACTGCAACATTCGATGATGAAGTAGTAGAGTTATACATCGCACTCATACCAATTGCAGTATTATCATTACCTGAAGTGTTATTATAAAGTGCCGAAGAACCAAAGGCCGAGTTACGATTTCCAGTAGTTGCACTTAAAGCTCTATTACCAAATGCGGTATTACCAACACCTGTAATATTACTATCGAGAGCATTGGCACCAAAAACGGTATTAGTTGAAATATCACCACCACCGTTACCTGCAGTAATACCTTCATTTATTGTGATATCTCTAGTTGAAGTTAATGAATCGACAGTAATACCGTTTGTCGTTGATGAACCATTATCGGTGACATCTTGAAGTGTTAGTGAACTTGTAGACCCTGTGGTAAATCCTGTAATATTAAAGGTATTTGTATCGTTTCTTTCTAAAGTTAAAGTACCTGTAGTATTATTATAGGTACCACCTGTTACGTATATATCTGAAGATTCAGGTCCTGATATTGAAATAGTAGGTTCTAAACCACCCGCAATGTTAAGATTAATATTAGAACCGTCAAAGGTACCACCTGTAATAAACGGTAATTGAGTAGTTCCTGATGTACCATCTGTTAATTCTTTGGTGACACCCCATTCACTATTGTATGTTAAGGCTGAAATAGCAGTATCTCCTTGAATGTTATCATTATAAGATAACACACCATTTGTGTTAATAACAAGTACTCTATTTTCTGATGAACTTGAAATACCTTTAAAAGATATTGTACCTCCACCTGTTGCCGCACTTAATATTAAATCAGAAGATGTAAATTGTAGAGTCTCTGCAGAACCACCAATGAATTTTAAATCATTAGCATTTAAGCTTACAGTTCTACTTTGGTCTAACGTTAAGTTAGAATTGGCGATATTCGTATTAATTGATGTAAATCCTGTTACGTTTACATTGTTACCATCATTTCTATCTAAAGTTAGTGTATCAGAACTAAATGTACCACCTGTTACGTAAGTATCTGAACCTCCACCTGTTGTGAAACCTGTAACGTTAAAGGTACCGCCCGTGGTATTTGTCATGGTTAAGGTACCCGTACCACTATTATATGTACCTCCCGTTACCGTAATATCGGTACCGTAGAATATTCTCCATCTCGCATTTGAACGAGTTACACCACTCACACCCTCAATTGAAGAGTCTAACCACGCGTCAATAAATGCAGTACCTCCAGTCGTTGATGTTGTTATCGTAGTACCGTAATCAGATTCGGTTGTTGAACCACTCGCCGCGTTCCATAAATTTTCGTAATTTGTAATAGTATATTGATATGTTAAATTTGTTTCATGAACATATACTAACATACCTAACCTTCTACGACCTGTAGAAATATTGTCAGAGTTTAAATTTATAGTATCAGGTAAAAATGATAAGGCTCTCTTTGAATAGTTAATAGGGATAGTATTACCCGTAAATTCAATTAGTCCTGTATCACCTTCAGGTATAGTAAAGTCTAAATCAGCTAGTGTATATACCTCCATATATCCACCAATCTGTAACACACTAAAGTTAGTACCAAAGACTTTATCTCTAGTAACCGAACTTGACGAGTCAAGTTGTGAAGAGGTTAATGGATTTTTATATATAAATGACATCTACTATTTTATTTTATAAATACTTTGATATAAGTAATCAAAGGTTTTTTTTTAGTTCTTTTTTTTTTCATTACGTAACTGTATTACCTTTAAAGTAAATTGTGTTACTTCCATTATTAAAGTATAACCCTGAACCAACAGTATTCGTTGTGTACAATCTATATGTACCATTAGCGAATGGCCCACCAGGGTTCACAATCGTACCTAAACTATAAACAGTAGTACTCATTGTTGATGTTGTTAATGTTGTTGGCCCGCTACCATTTGAATAATCAATGATAGTCTGTCTATTACCTGAACTTGTTCCTCCAATAGATTCATCAGGAATTAAGAACGAGTAATATACATTTCCACTAGCAGTTCCTGCTGAAATTTCAGTAGTAAAGAAGTTGTACTGAGTAATTGGATTACCTTCACTATCCGTACCACCACCTGTTTGTGGAATTGTTTGTGATATAATTGACGGTACATTACCTGTACCCGCACTTGCCACGAAGAAGTTAACATAATCTGTCACATCTTGTAAATTACCAATTGTTGTACTTGTACTAAATCCAAAGAAGCTACGACCTGGTTGCTGACCATTCATATAAGTACCAATAACTCCAGCTATTGAAGTTGGCTCACTGATTATATATGCTGGAGGTAATCCTGCCTCAGTAGGAGTTGGGGTCGGCGTTGGTGTACTAGTTGGTGTATTACTTGGTGTAATAGATGGTGTTGGAGTTACTGTACTACTTGGTGTCACTGACGGAGTAGGAGTTACTGAACTTGTAGGAGTATTAGTTGGAGTATTAGTTGGTGTTGGTGTAGGCGTTACTGAACTTGTCGGCGTATTAGTAGGTGTAGGCGTTACTGAACTTGTCGGCGTATTAGTAGGTGTTGGTGTTACTGAACTAGTTGGTGTATTAGTAGGTGTTGGAGTTACTGATGATGTCGGAGTATTAGTTGGAGTATTAGTTGGAGTATTACTTGGTGTAATTGACGGTGTTGGAGTCACAGTACTACTTGGTGTTATAGATGGTGTAGGAGTTACTGAACTTGTAGGAGTATTTGTCGGTGTAGGAGTAACCGTACTACTCGGTGTCACTGATGGAGTCGGTGTTGGAGTCACAGTACTACTTGGAGTTATAGGTGGTGTAGGTGTTATTGACGATGTCGGGGTATTAGTTGGTGTAGGTGTTACTGAACTTGTTGGTGTAACTGAAGGGGTTGGTGTTACCGATGATGTTGGAGTATTTGTCGGTGTAGGAGTTGGTGTTGATGTTGGAGTTACTGATGATGTTGGCGTAACTGAAGGGGTTGGTGTTACCGATGATGTTGGGGTATTAGTCGGGGTTGGAGTTACAGTACTGCTTGGCGTTATAGATGGTGTTGGTGTTACTGAGCTAGTTGGCGTATTAGTTGGAGTAGGAGTTACCGATGAAGTTGGAGTAATACTTGGCGTAGGAGTTACTGAACTAGTTGGTGTATTTGTAGGGGTAGGTGTATTAGTTGGGGTTGGAGTTACCGATGAAGTTGGAGTAATACTTGGCGTAGGAGTTACTGAACTAGTTGGTGTATTTGTAGGGGTAGGAGTTACTGAACTTGTCGGCGTATTAGTTGGTGTCGGTGTTATTGATGATGTTGGAGTATTTGTTGGAGTAGGCGTATTAGTTGGTGTAGGAGTCACAGTACTACTTGGAGTAATAGATGGAGTAGGTGTTACTGAACTTGTTGGCGTATTTGTTGGTGTAGGTGTTACAGTACTACTTGGTGTTATAGATGGTGTTGGAGTTACTGAACTTGTTGGAGTATTAGTAGGTGTTGGAGTAGGTGATACACCTGGACTATTTGTCGGAGTAGGTGTAACTGAACTAGTTGGCGTATTAGTCGGTGTAGGTACTACTGTACTGCTTGGAGTTACTGAAGGGGTTGGAGTATTAGTAGGTGTTGGAGTAGGTGATACACCTGGACTATTTGTCGGAGTAGGTGTAACTGAACTAGTTGGCGTATTAGTTGGGGTTAATGACGGTGTTGGAGTATTAGTTGGAGTTACCGAAGGTGAGACACCTGGACTATTTGTCGGAGTGTTAGTTGGAGTAACACTAATTGTAACTGAAACTGTCGGAGTGTTAGTTGGAGTTACTGAAGGTGTTGGCGTATTTGTTGGAGTTACCGAAGGTGTTGGTGTATTTGTTGGGGTTGGAGTTGGTGTGACATCTTCATACACCGTAACTTTTTTAGATACCGTTTCATTATTACACCCTGGTTGCTTATTAACTACAAATATAGTGTATTGTGTACCACCAACCGACCCAGTAAGGTCAATTACGACGCCCGCAGTTATTTGGTCACGAGTTTGATTCGTCTTTAAAGGCGTAGTAGATGTAGAACCTGTATAAATATTAAAGGGTCCTACCGCATTAGAACTTAATGTTAACCTGATTATTACTTGAGCCATCTACTATATTACTTTGTTATATAAATACTCAAAGAATATAAAATACTTTTTTTCTTCTTTGATTTTTTTCCTTCTAAAATTAACATGGACCACCTATAGTACATACATAAGTAACACCACTACCACTTGAACTGTATATGTTTGAGTCACTCGGTCCTCTGAAATCACCAGTAAATGGAGTTATTAATGAAGTATCATCGTAAATTGAAGTTCCACCTGCGGTAATATCTGTAACTGTACAATCTGTATATACTGTTCGTGTTGTTGAACCTACACAAGTACAAGTTCCCGCACATGTACCAGTTGTACATTGTTGGATAATCCAACTTTTATATGTACATGAAGGTGTTGGTGTTGGTGTAGAAGTCGATACAGGTGTATTGGTTGGTGTTAACGTTGGTGTTGGTGTTGGTGTAGAAGTCGATACAGGTGTATTGGTTGGTGTTAACGTTGGTGTTGGTGTTGTATTATCTGGGTCACAATCTAAATTCAATTCAACTTTAGAATCTAAACTAAATTTAGCACCTCTTAATAAGTCAACATCACCATCACAATCAGATAACACTTTTAACTGATTATTATTTAAATCAACAATAAAACTTCCTATTTCACTAATAGAAGAAAGTATGTTTTGAATCGCGTTTATCCAATCCTCATCAGACGGGTAATCACCTAAAGTAGTACCCGTATAGAAACTACTTGTAACACCACTAGTAAATGTTGTACCTGTTATATTAACAATCGCATAGAATACTGCAGTGTTCAAATCACAATTCGTATATCCACTTGATAAATCGATATACGCCTCGTTTAACATTTCTTCGAAACCTCTTTTATTACCTACAGTAGTAATAAATTCCTGTTCACAAATATTATTTAATTCATAACAATTTACTCTGTTAGTGTTACAATCGATAATTACTGATTTCGTATCTGTACAACCATTACTATCAGTAATAGTTAACGAATAAGTACCACCCGCTAATCCGTTTACAGTTAAACCTGATTGACCTGTAGGAACATTTGATGACCATGATAGTGTAAATGGTGGTTCACCATCGTAAATGTTTGCAGTTATTGAACCATCATTACCTAAAATACAATTCGTCTTAAATAATGCAAAGTTAACATTATTCGAACCGCTTACATATAAGTTTTTAGTTACCGTACAGTTTTGATTATCAGTAACTAATAAACTATAATTACCACTTGTTAAATTAGAGATAGTTACGTCACTACTACTAATATCGATTTGTTGGTATACCACCTGACCATAATCAATATTTGTTAATATATAATCAAAAGGATATTTTAATGATTCACTACCTGGTGATAAGATAGCTCTAACTTTACCGTTATTACTATTACACGTATCTCCTGTAATTGAAGTGACAACTGTAAACTTATCAACATTCTCAATTGTCTTCTCAACAGTGTATACACAGTTATTATTATTTGTTTGTATAGTAACTGTATATGTTCCTGAACTTAAGTTTGTAAATGTCTGTGATTGACTTGAAGTTGTCACAGATTGGCTTGAACCATTTTCATCACTCACCGTATAAGTGAATAATCCTTGAGGCGCATTTAGTTGAATCTCAATACTACCTGATTGATTACATGAAGAATTCGTAGTATTAACCGATACAATATTAAATCCTGCAGTTGAATTTAATACTCCTGTCGCAGTTACATTACATCCTCCTGCATCTGTAATATTAACAGAATGTCCACCCGCACATAATCCTGTTAATGTAAATGAAGTCTGATTTGTTGTTAATACTTGACCCGTATCACCTAAATAAGTGTATGGTGAAGTACCACCACTTACCGTTACCATCATAGTACCATCACAATCAAAACACTGAGGTTGACTAGGAGTTGTACTAACAATACCTAAAGGTGAATTAAGTGGTAGTGTTACTGATTTTATCGTTTCACAGTCATTTGCATCTGTAACGGTAACACTCCATGTCCCTTGTGTAAGACCTGTAGCAGCCACCGTTGTTTGACCATTTGACCATAAGTAAGTATATGGTGGCTGACCTGTTAACCCTGTAATAACAATAACACCCTGACCTGGTACACACGGTGATTCAGGACTTATATCAAATCCATAATCTAATTGTGTACTTTCTTCAATAACAACCGATTCGGTTTGTGCCGTAGCACCTCCAAAGTCAGTTACAAAGGCATAATATACTCCCGTACCTAATCCCTCATATAATTTACTTTGGAATGGACTTTCCTCAGTACTAAATAATGTACCGTTTTTATATAATTCTATAGAATATGGTAATGAGTTTGATGAACCATTAACTCTTAAATATCCTGAAGTACCATCACCACAAGTGGTTCCTGATACTTGGTCGATATTAGCACAGAAACAACCATCAACAATTACATTAATATATAGGTCTTCATTCTGACCTCCCGAACTATCGTTAAGTCTAAATACATAAGTACCTTGACTTAAGTTAAACCATGAGAATGGACCATTACCCGTTTGAACAGGTAAAGTACCTCCTGATATATTATGTATAGTATATGGAGGTATACCACCTATTGGTGTTATTTCAATCACACCTTGACCTACATTTTCACAAACACCAGTAACCGCAAAATCATAATCTAACGGTCCTTGGTCACATATCTGAACACAAGGGTCTGTAGAAACTGATAGTCCTTGGTAAGAGTATGCCGTATCCACACATACTGATAACCCTACATCACTACCTTGTTGTAAATTACCACAACAGTCAGTAAAAGTATAATACCCATCAGTAGTAGCGGAAAAACAACCTGAACTTTCACAAATCTCACAATCAATATATGGACCTGAAATATCCGTAGGTACCAATACAGGTTCTCTTGTTGATACCTGTAATTCGGCAACTGTATAACAAGTACCTGATATCTGATATACTTGACCAACTTGTCTACCTTGAGGCTGAACGTAAATTATATCAACAGGTGTCTCAATATCTGTTAAGAAACTATCTAAAGTATTCGCAACAACTGTCTCAGTAAAATTAGTAACCTTAGGGTCCACATATAAACCAAAGTTTTTAAGACCAGCACCGTTTTGGTATTGAGGGTCTAAATCTTGATATGCTGTTGTCCCTGTTAAGCCAGAATAAACATTAGTATATGTTAATGCCGTTAAGACTAAATTTTCAGGACCCATATCGGTCATACTATTAGTACCATCACCATATTTTTCGTTAAAATCTAATTCTGAAATGGTTTCACCTTCAATCGCAGCAATTGAATGTTGAACAAATGGAATTCTAGCTGTAGAACTATCAATAACAGGATAAATTAAACCATTAACAGTTCCACCACTATTTTGTATTTCTTCCCAAACTTTTAGATAAGATTCATAATCATGTTGGAACCTATTAGTATATTCATAACCTGCACTTACATCCCACCCATTACCTGATAATTTAAATGGGTCTGTATATAACTGTGATTTACTTTGCCTACCATGATAAAAACCAACAAGACCATCGGATTCATCGGCAACAATTATAACAATATAATTTATTTCTTTACCACTAAAAGAACCTGGTCCTGAATTGACACTATTATCTAAGTCATCATGGTCAAACGGAACACCATTACTTCGAGGGTCATCAGTAGTATATCCACCTGTAAGTTGTCTACCTCTATTAATTCTTCGATATATATCTCTATCATCTCTAAACTGGACACTTTTGGGTATACAATCATTGGTATTTGTATTTTCACACCATTCACTATTATATACTGAGTTTAATACTGGGTCGTTAAACTCTAAAACTGTCGACCCACTCACAGTACCACCTGTTAGTGACCCTAAGTATGGATAAGAAACCCACCATAACCAGTTTTCACCATTATCACGATTATTACCGATAATACCTTCGTATAAATTACCCGATAGTAATTTACCGTCATCAACATTTGTTTGGTACCATGAACGAATAGATTCAGAAGCACCTGACGCCTTTTCTTCATCCAAAGAAGTACCATCATAGAATACAAATACTTTTTGAGTTTGACTTGTTACTTCACAACTATCTAACTTATCAGCCAAATTACCTCGTGTTGGTGATGGCGTTGGCGTTGGTGTTGGAGTTGAGCTAGCTGCTGGTGTATTAGACGGTGTAGGAGTAATTGTAGATGTCGGAGTAACTGATTGTGTTGGTGATGGTGTTGGAGTTGAGCTAGCTGCTGGTGTATTAGACGGTGTAGGAGTAATTGTAGATGTCGGAGTAACAGTAGGTGTGTTACTCGGCGTAATTGTTGGTGTCACCGTAGGTGTTGTCGTTGGGGTATTAGTGGGCGTTGGTGTAGGTGTAGGTGTAGGTGTTTCTGTAAGAGTTGGGGTAGGACAAGTAGGACATTCACCATCACCACAACCATCATTACCTACTACATTTACAGTATCAGGTGTAATAGTTGAACCCTGACTTGTGTTTGCAACTACTGTAACACAAAGAGTACTTATAGGACCTATATTAAATAACAAACGAAGAACTGTACCTACCTGATATGAGACTGGTGATTCAAATCTATATATATTACCACCACAACAATCTTCAACCTG
>Ga0255754_10000860_pt1 | contig 24001 bp, 22 predicted proteins | sample 101ome_22_FD_179954 | JGI IMG/M metagenome (GOLD analysis project Ga0255754, IMG submission 179954) | Coastal salt marsh microbial communities from the Groves Creek Marsh, Skidaway Island, Georgia - 101412BT metaG (version 2) | ecosystem: Environmental > Aquatic > Marine > Intertidal zone >... | reverse complement strand
CCGTTCAAGCAATCGCTGGCTGACATGCATGCCGATAAAACCGGCAGCGCCTGTGACAAGAATCATGTTGATACGGTTCCTGTAAAAAGAGGCCGCTATTCTACCTTATTTGATGGGGATTTTGAGGGGAAGGGAAAATCGATACAAGATACAAGGCAAGGTGGTTCGCCTGAGGTAACCCGTCAAGGGTTTTATTTGTACTTATTCTTGAATTTGATGGTCAGTAAATACAACCCCTCAGGTTATCTCGAATATTTCCTCTTGTATCTTGTATCTTGTATCCCACATCGGTTCATTGCCTGATGACGGCCCTGCGGACAAATTCCGGCCCAACAAATCTCGAATTTTATCCATTTTCTCCAGACAATAAAAAACCCCGGAACCGTGGGGGAACGATTCCGGGCCTGCTCCAGGGGGGGATGGAGCTTACGAAGAACTGTTTACGCCTGTCTTCGTCAGGCAGATAAGCTGTGCTTTACGCCGCTTTCATCGCTTCGGTGGCAGCAGAGACAGAAGTCTTCATGCCACTTTCATACAGTGAACGCACATCGTTAAAGAACTTGATGCCCATGTCAGAGTAAGCCTTGGCGTCAGACATCATCATGTCGCTGACTTTCTGCGCTACGGAGTACTGTGACTCCACGTAAGACATCATGTCTTCCGGGCTGCGTACTTTCAGGCTGTCAGACATGCTGTCGATACCCAGTTTCGCGTAGCTCTGGAAGCTGTCCATCATCATGGTGGCTGAAGATTCCATGGAACCTGCAACCATCTTGTTGAACTCCATCATGGGTTCAAAGCTTGTTTCGAATTTCTTGTACATTGAAGATTTAGTCGCCATTTTCGTTGCTCCTGAAGTTTTAACTTTTGATACAGCTTTTTTCGCTTTTGCTTTGGCCTTGGCCTTAGGGGCTGCTTTCGCCTTCGGCTCCGGCTTTACGTCTACTGCCATTTCGGTTTGTGTGGTCTCTTCGGGCATCTTGTGCTCCTCTGAATAAACTCCATCACTGTTTTGTGCTGTGCACAATATCAAAGATATTTGTGCGACGCAACAATTATTTTGCAGTGCAACAAGGGAATTTAGGAAAATAAATTAATTCAATGGGTTAGGGGGAAATAAAATTGGAATTTGGGGCTTCGAAGGAGTTTTTCGATAAAGGGATAAAGGGATAAAGGGCGGGCCAAAATCGTCATTTTCAGGAGCATTTTTTCAAATATGGTCTATTTTGAAGGGCAACTAAGTTTATCTGGAGTCTTTGACCATGATGCGTTTTGAGGGCCTCGATGTTTGGAAGCTATCTGCCCGTTTGAGTGCACAGTTGTACGACCATTTTTCTCAACACAGGGATTTCGGATTCAGGGATCAAATCACCCGATCAGGTCTATCGATTCCTTCAAATATTGCTGAGGGCTATGAACGGGAGTCGTCCAGGGAGGCTGTCAAATTCCTGAAATACGCCAAAGGCTCAGCAGGAGAATTAAGAACTCAAATCTACATTGGAATGAAGACCGGATACATCAACGAGGAGAAAGGTAAAAAATGGCTTGATGACATTCTTAGAATTTCCGGAATGCTTCGCTCATTAATCTCAAAATTAAAGGGACCGATAGACTTGAAAGAAAAATAGAGCCACTGAGCGCTTCCACTACCAGAACATGCTTGCAGTCATCACTCTTGCCGCCATTATCCTGAACTGTCTGGTCGTACTCGGTCTTGACCGCATTACCGGCAATAACTTCTTCAAGTACCTGGATCAGCACCCTGATACGGGCAATGATTTCTTCACCAACAGACTCCTCGACTTCCGCGCTGGCCCGGGTAATTTCCGGGAAGCCAAATGTCGAGCCGGAGCCATGCAGGGCATGGGCGATCATGCGCAGATTCTGCTCAGCCATATCACTGCCTTCGTAATACTTCTCTATCTGGGCCATTAGGCTGTCAACTCTGCCCTGCAGAGATTTCAGGTACTGGCTGCGTATTTGCTCTTTCATTTCAGACATGGCAGATTCCTTTTAACACTGACAAACATTGAATGAGTATTGCCAGGAAGCATTTTCGGTTTTTGTGTTTCCTATGCTGACATTTTGAAAGACCTGCTGTCTTGAGATGGGTCAATTAAATCCCGTCAGTAGACAGCAGGGTATGCACCTGAACAGGCCTTTTAAAACCGAAAGGTATAATTGAATTTCAGTGAGAGATCAGCCACGGTGGAATCGAAGCGGTTGTCCTTGTCTGCATCCACCAGCCCCCAGTTAAGTACCAGGAAGGCCTGCTGGCCCGCCTTCGGAATCCAGTGCAGTCGACTATTCAGCCCCAGGTTCTCGGAGATGTTGTCATACTGGATCAGGTTGCTCCAGGATAACGTTGAAGAAAAAGCATACTGGCTGTTGATACCAAACAATCGAAGCGTGAAATCACCGGCTGGCAACTTGATTTCGTTTTCAGTGAAATTGAATGCCAGCGAGAAATTCCGGTTCGGTCGCCAGGTCACATTACCGTTTCTCTGGAAGTGTGTCCCGTCATAATAGTCACCAGCCCACATCATCAATGTACCCGAAAGACGCCGATGACCACCCCATGACATCCCTATAAAAAATTCATCCCAGCTGTATTCACCGGAAGGGATCGTAACAGTACGTGAACCGTCGGAAGCCCGGTAGATGGTAAATGGCTGACGCAGGACTTCCTTGAAATACACATAGCGGGTCCAGTAGGAATCATTGGTGTTGGTAAAGGAGGTCAGACGCAGACCAAAGTTCTCATTGTTGAGAGAGCCATCATCCAGGTTCTCGGCCCGATACCCTTCTCCGATAAGAGCCACAGACCTGAAAAAGTCATCTGGCGCCATGAAATGGCGATATCCCACAGAAGCATGGTGATCCTCTATACCGGTATTATTCACAAAGCCCACGGCCGGGAAAAAATTCTTCTCCACACGCTTGTACTGATACTGCGCCTGCCATCGCTGGGCATTGGGCAGGAACAGATTCAACCCATAGGAGGCGTTGTCTGTATCTGCCATCCCGTCCGTTTCTGTCTCCTGGTAAAAGGCCGAGGCTTCGACGGTATTACCTAAGAAGGCGGTGTTGCGATAACGCACATCGGTGCCGATCAGGGTATTGTCAACGTTGGACTGGGGATTGCCGTCGGTGACGATGGCACCAACCTGGGTTCGGGACCCTACATTCAATACGGTACGGCCAATAAAAATATCCTGGGAATCCAGCCCGAGGGATGATTCCTCGCCCTGGTTGATCAGAAGTGAACCAACATTCCAGTCGCCCACACGGCCACTGAGTTTAACGCCCCCCACCAGGTCAAGAATCTGGCCATTGGGTCCCAGCCCGATCTTTCGGGAAAAGAACGGTCGTGCATTCTGCAGGGCCGGATTGGACGCTGCTGCCGAGCCGGTACCGGAGACAGCATTGAAACTGCCCGAGCCAATCTGGCCAAACTCAAAGATATCCACATCCCTGAGAAAAAAATCACGTTTCTCGGGGAAGAACAGGTTGAAGCGGGTCAGGTTGACCTGCCTGTCATCCACCTCGGTAGCTGAAAAGTCCGTGTTCAGGGTCAGGGATGCATTGAGCTGCGGCGTCACCTTGTAAAACATATCCAACTGGGGTTCATAATGGTTTTCCTCGAAACCACCTGGCCCGAATTTGCGGTTACGGCGCAAGGTCATGGAAGGCACAATATCGAGCCCGACGCCCTGGCGCAGTCCTTCCAGCCCGGTTGCCGTACCCGCGGTACTGGGGTTGATTTCGCGGTTGTAGGACATCCAGGCCATGATTTCATTGTCACCACGGCGAATACGGCTGAAGTTGATCCCCCACTCAGTGGAATCCGGATTGAATGAAAGGGACTGGAAAGGAATACGGATCTCGGCAGCCCAGCCTTCATCCGTACGCCCTGCCCTGACTTCCCAGATACCATTCCAGTTACCTTCCACGCCAATAATGTTCTGGAACAACCCCTCCCAGCGAACGCCATTGGGATTCACCTCAAAACGATAGCCATTTCGGCGATCAAGGTAGGGGTCAATAATGACCGCGAAAATATCATCGGAATCCAGTGACTGCCCCTGTCTCAGGACACGGTCCACAATACGGGATGGATCATCCTCAATCATGGTGGCGCCGACATACAGGGCATCTTCGGAATAAAACACCCGCACCCGGGTGGGCTGGGTGGGCTGGACATACTCTTCCGGGAAAACCTGGTGCAGATCCTCAAGCAGGGCTGCCTGGGACCACACAGCTTCATCCAGGCGGCCATTGATGGAAACATCACCGGACAGGCGGGGGATATCAATACTCTTTACTGCCCCCTGCTGGGCCAGCAAACTGCTGGCAGAAAGCACCCACAGCACGGCAAATGCCATCAATCCACATACGCCATGCACGCCACTACCGCCGGACAAACAATTCCTGGGCACCCGCATCCTCTCCCTCTCGTGAAAAGGCGCTATTCTACATGATCGAATGTGCAAGCGGTTTGAAAATATAACCTGCCAATGCTCCGGCAAGGTACCTGTTTGGTGATTTCTCCCCTCTTCTGTTTTTACCACTTGCCAACTGACTTCAGGCTCTTGTATCTTTTCCTCCCTTTCCCCGGAAAAAGTGAGCATCCCGGGAATAGAGTCCTGAGCCATGAGGGCAGGTAATTTTCCAAAAAGTTACCCCCCCATGACTCTCCCGTGAAGAGAAAAGATATTGTTTGCCCTGGTCGACTGTAATACGTTCTATGCCAGCTGCGAGGCCATATTCAATCCGGCCGTACGCGGTAAACCTGTTGTTGTGCTATCCAATAACGATGGCTGCATCATTGCCCGCAACAAGGAAGCCAAGGCCCTTGGTATCCCGGGCATGCTGCCTTTCTTCCAGGTCCGTAAACAGGTCGAGGACGCCGGCTGCCACATTTTCTCCAGCAACTATGAACTGTACGGGGATATTTCCGCCAGGGTCATGAAGCTGATGGAACCCTGCGCGCTAGAGCTGGAGGTGTACTCCATTGATGAGGCATTCCTGCGTCTGCCCGGGGAACGTTTCGGAAGTTATCGGAGTCAGGGCAAAGCTATCAGGGACATGCTATGGAAACAGGTCCATATGCCGGTATGCGCGGGCATCGCACCAAGCAAGACCCTGGCCAAACTGGCCAATCATGCTGCCAAGAAAATTTCCCGCCTGGATGGCGTCTGTGTCCTCGATTCACCTGACAAGTGGGAGTGGCTGCTGGCGCGCATTCCCCTGGATGATATCTGGGGAATTGGTTCACGCATCAGCAGACGCCTCAATGACATGGGAATAGTCAACGGCCTGCAACTCGCCCGGAGCAATCCGAAATGGCTCAGGCGCCAGTTCAGTGTCGTGCTGGAAAAAACCATTCGTGAGCTTAATGGCGAACCCTGCCTGGATCTGGACCTGGAGCCTGAACCCAAAAGAGATATTGTCTGCTCGCGCAGCTTCAGCTACAAGATTACCGAATTGCATGAACTGCAGCAGGCCATCAGCCTGTATGCCAGCCGGGCCGGCGAAAAGATGCGCAAGCAAAATGGACTCACTGCCACGGTATGGGTCACCCTGGAAAGCTTTCAGGGGGGGCAACGCTTTTACCGCCAGCGCCTGGTGAAATTGCCACACCTGACTAACGATACACGCCTGATCGCCCGGGCTGGTGCCGATGCCATCGAACAGCTCTACCGGCCAGGACTGCGCTACAAGAAATGCGGAATCGGACTGCTCGATATTCGCACACGTAAATACCAGCAGCAGGATCTCTTTGCTCCACAGCAACCGGAGCGCTCACGCTCCCTGATGAACACCATGGACCGTATCAATCAACGCTATGGTCGTTACACCGTGCAACTGGCCAGCAGCGGCATCCAGCCAAAGTGGCTGATGAGCCGCAACTTCAAATCACCCGCCTATACCACGCGCTGGGCCGATATCCCGGTGATTCGTTGTTAAGCAGTCCTTTGATAGTAGATGACCTTGACCCGCAGTCACTGCACAACAGTCACTACACAACAGTCACGCCCTTCTTTTCTCCAGGAGTTCACGAAAATAGTCCAGTTCTTCTCTCAGCCGAAAAGGTTTGGCAATCATGCGCTCTATACGGTAGCCCTTCAAGTCATAGCGCGATTCATCCAGGAAGCCACTGCAAAGAAAAACAAGCCTTTCTTCATCCCCTTGATCATGAATGTAATCAAGCAGAACAATACCATCTGAGCCGAGCATTCTCAGGTCAGTAATAACAATACTGACATCATGCTCGCGAAGCATGGCCACGCCCACATCGCCGGAGTTGGCCGTCAGTATATCCTGCCCGATAATGAGTTATGATTTTTTTAGAGGGGCTACTGGCTTCGATGACCAACAGTTGGGGATTTTGACTAACGATGATACGGGGATAAAAGGCAGGATGGTTCGCCTGAGATTAACCGTCAAGGATTTTACTTGGACTTATGCCTGAATTTGATGGTCAGATAAACACAATCCCTCCGGCTATCTCGAATATTTCCTCTTGTATCTTGGATCCTGCATCCTGCCTCCTGCTTCCTGCATCTAAAAGCTGATGCGTCTTCTCCTCTACCCCTTAATCCTTTCTTTTATTACGCCAACCTGACAGCCACACCTTCAAGTTCCGGCGATACCGCAGGAAAAAGTCGCATGACTTGCGGATCATGTCCCGGAATAATCAGGGAGGGGTCATCTGCCAGGGGTTTCATTTTCTCCCAGCCATCAATCATCTGCGCCACATCGACCACGATAGGAAATGGGCGCCCTTCATTCATATTCGCCGCATAGTGACTGGCGTCAGAGGCCAACACCAGCCAGCCTTTTTCGGTCCACAGGCGAACCACCTGAAGACCCTTGGTATGTCCGCCAACATGATGGAGGCTTATATTCGGGGCCAGTTCGGCATCCCCGTCATAGAAACTGACCCGTCCGCCGTAGACATTGCGCACCATGGCCACAACCTCATCCACCTCGAAGGCATGAGCAAAAAACGGATTGGCCATGTAGCGTCCGGTGGCATAGGCCATTTCGCTGTCCTGCAGGTGGAAACGGGCCTTGGGAAAAAGGTCGAAATTACCAATATGATCATAATGCAGGTGGGTGATGATCACGTCTTCAACCGTGGCAGCATTCACGCCCAGGGCTTCCAGTCCTTCTGTAGGGCAGCGCAGGAATTCCCGTTTACGCTTATCGGCTGCCGCCTGGTTAAAGCCTGTATCAATCACCCAGATCCTGCTTTCGCTTCTGGCCATCCAGACAAAATAATCCATTGGCATTCCTGCTTCATGGGGATCACCACCCAGGAAATTTTCCGAGGCCTTGCGGTCCACCCGTGCATAACGGATAGCATAGACTTCAAAGGGTTCCAGGGCTTCCATGATGATCAGTCCTCGTCCTCTACCAGGGATTCCAGGTACTTGAACAACTCAGTGTTATCCGCGTCAAATCCCAGATCTGCCTCTGCCTTGTCATAGATGCTGCTCAGCAGATTGATGAAGCCATTAGGCGTATTTTCCGACTCGGCCAGGTCCACGGCAAAGCGCAGGTCCTTGGCCATCAGCCCCAGGTAAAAACCTGAGTTGAAAGTCCTGGGCAGGATGAATTTAGGAAATTTGTCTTCACTGGAGTTACTGCGTCCGGTAGAGGCATTGATGATATCCACCATCACTTTCGGATCCAGGCCAAACTTTGTGCCGGTTATCACTGCTTCGCAAGCCAGTGCCAGGGTACCGGCCGACAAGAAATTGTTCATGGCTTTCATGGCATGTCCGGACGCCGGACCACCGGTATGGAATGGCTTGCCCATCACCTCAAACACCGGTCGGCAGGCTTCCACCAGCTCCTCATCGCCACCAGCCATAATCGCCAGCGAGCCCTCAGCCGCCTTGTACTTGCCTCCGGAAACCGGTGCGTCTATGAGATTGAATCCCATCTCTACCAGTTCCTGACTCAGCGCACGGGTGTCCACCGGCGAACAGGAACTCATATCGATGAGGACTGTTCCTGGCTTCAGGCCAGCCATGACATTGTCGCCATCACCCAACAGCACTTTGCGTACAGCCTTGCCTTCCGGCAGCATGGTGATAATCAGGTCTGAAGATTCACCCAGCGCTTTCAGGGAGTCTGCGCTGTCAGCCCCTGTTTCTTCGCAGAACTGGCGGACCACATCAGCATTAAGATCGGAAACAGTTACCTTGTAACCGGCATTGGCGAGTCGGCTGGCCATTGGATAACCCATGTTACCCAGGCCGACAAATCCGATTGTCGCAGGAGGTGTAAAACTGTCCATAAATTACTCGCCGTCGATTTCAGCAATTACTGGAGAGGCAGACCTGAAGCTGTCGACTGCTGCAGGGACACCACAATATACGGCTGCCTGCAGGAATACGGCGGCAATTTCTTCATTGGAAAGACCATTATTCTTTGCACCGCGGGTGTGTACAGCAACTTCATGGGTCTTGCCCAGCGCTGTCAGCATACCCAGGTTGATCAGGCTGCGATCACGGCGTGAGAGCACCCCTTTATTCCAGCCATCACCCCAGCAGTATTCATTCAGCAGGTCCTGAAGGCCCTGGTTGAAATCATTGGCATTATTGAGGGCGGCATCAACATATTTATCACCCAATACTTCACGGCGGGTCTGGATACCCAGTTCTTTCAGTGCTGCGCGGGAATCGTCTGACATGTAAGTTCTCCGAAAAAATGAATAGAAAAATAAGGCGTAAATCATACAACATTCGCTGGAGTCATACAGTGAGACAGTGACTTTTTTATCTACTGGTGACGGATTTCTGCTATAAATTCAATAAAGGACAAGTCACTGTCCCCGTATTGGTATAAAGGAGAAAGTATGAGTAATAACCCATTCACCCTCGACAACAAGACAGCCATCATTACGGGCGGCGCCTCGGGTATAGGGGCTGCCACAGCAGAACTTTTTGCCTCGGTTGGCGCAACAGTGCACGTCAGCGATATAGACTTTGCAGCCTGCCAGGCCAGACACCGGGACTCGGAATATGCTGACAACATTATTGTCCATCATTGTGATGTATCGGATAAAAGCAGCGTGGATGCCCATATTGGGGCTGTCCTGGCTGATAGCCCGGTGGATATTCTCTTCAATAATGCCGGTGCCGGGCTCGTCGGGAGAATAGAACAAACCTCCGAGGCAGATTTTGATCGGCTGTACAACATCAACGTCAAAGGGGTTTTCCATATGACCAGTGCGCTGATGCCGCACTTTCTGAAAAGAAAGGCTGGCAATGTGGTCAACATGGCAAGTATCTGCGGGGTGATCGGCGTGCCGGATCGCTTTGCATACTGCATGTCCAAGTTCGCCATCGTGGGCATGACGAAGGCCATGGCCCTGGACTGCGCGAAAGACAATATTCGTGTCAACTGCATCTGCCCGGGCAGGATTGCAACCCCATTCATGCTGGACAGGATCAATGAATACCCGGATCCTGAAGCGATTCGCGCCGACATGGATGCCAGCCAACCCATGGGACGCATGGGGGAACCGGAAGAAGTCGCCACCGTGGCTCTTTACCTGGCCTCTGATGCTTCCGGTTTTGTTACCGGAGCCTGTGAAAGTGTGGATGGTGGCTGGTTTGCCGGTTAAGGCTGGACAAGAATAAATCCCGAAGCCGGTTCAACAGCCCAGGTTTTAGGCTTTAGCTACTTACCGTGACGGCCATTTCAGCTGGCTCATGGCATCGTTATCCGGGTACACCGTATAGGGCTTGCCATCCTGCCACTGAATGACGAGGATTTCTGCATCGAGCCGTTTACCGGTCTCGTCAAAGCGAACCCGTTCGCCGGCAAAATAGTCAGCGGCTCCCGTAGTGATATCCATGCTATGCAAGGCCTCATTAACGGCAACACTGTCAGGGATTGGTGCCAGCTCGAGCGCCTCTTTCAACAACCAGACATGACCGAAAGCGCACAGGGGATTCTGGGTCATCCAGGGTTCACCGGAAAATTCCATGTAATCAGCAATCATTGCTTCCTGCCCTTTTGTACTCCAGTTCGCCACGACAGACATCACCCCTTCCAGCAATGCCGGCGGCATATTGGCAGCAAGGTCAGGAGACCCCATCGCAGCACCATTACTGATCGTCGGAATACGACCACGGCCTAACCCGAACTCATTCATTTTTTCAAGGAGCAGCTTGGTATCGGAAATAGCGGTTGGCAGAAGCAGTAACAGATCAGGCCTTCGAGAGCGTACGCGCTGTACCAGGGGCGTAGCATTGGACAGGGGTGGCGTGAACACTTCATTGACCACCAGTTCGAGGTTGTTATGAGCCAGCGCATTACCATTGACAATAGGTTCCACAAAGGCCACTGACGCAGCCGTATTGTCCATCACAATACCGATAGTTTGAGGCCGTTTTCCTGATGCCTGCTCTGCTATATCGAGTAAAAGCGGCAATGCATTTTCACTCTGGTAAGCACCGGTAGCGGAAGTCTGGAAAACGTAATCAAATCCCCGGGAGGTAATAAGGTCTGAATAACTCAGGGTCAAAAGAGGTACCTGGGCACGTTCGGTGACTTCCGTGACCGCGAGTGTAAAAGAACTGAGATAGGAACCGGTTGCCCCAATCAAATCCGGCTCTTCGGCAATCATGCGCTGGGCTGCATTTTTTGCCCGCTCTACAGAATCCCCGGTATCAAAAACAACCAGTTCCAGCGGCCTTCCCCCGTGGGCCTGAATCCCACCGGCGGCATTGATCTGCTCAACAGCCAGTTCAGCAGCTGCACGCATGACCTGACCCTGCCTGGCCCATGGTCCTGACAATGGAACAACCAGGCCAACCTTGAGCGGCACCTGTGCATGAACGACAGAAGCAAAAAGAGAACATATTATGAGAAGAAACAGCCTCGTTGATTTCATTTTTTCCCCAAAAGACCTTGTTAATTGCAGGCAATGATCATTGGATGGGTATTCCCTGTCAAGGCATGGTCAGATGCACACGACAATGAACGCGTTTACGTCAGGATACGGCCTGAAGGGCTTTGCCGACCTGCACCAATCTCAAGCGATTCATCTTACACCCTGCATACTGTTTACTGCATAGGCAACTACCAACAAAAAAGGGAGCCTCGCGGCTCCCTTTCGTGATTGCTGTGGTTCCAACGGAACACACTCATGGATTTCATGAGGAGGGGTTTATATCAACCTCCGGCCGTTAATACCGAAATGAACACAAACACCAATATCCGCTGAAACCTTACACATACCACTAGACATTGGATCACCTCCTTTATATTTTCAGTTGAATTGGCAAGTACAGTACCTGCATCAAACTGGACTGTCAACGCCCGGCTCGTCAACTTTATCTGCGCTACATTGATAACAGGGTATCTTCCAGCATAAGGGTCTGGACTGCCTGGTACTGGGACATAAATACCTGCCCGTTCAACCCCTTCAGGAAGTGTGTATGCTCAAGATGATCCATCACAGGACCCTTCACTTCGGACAGGTGAAAACCGATTTTCTGTTCCTTAAGGATCTCGTTGATGGATTCAAGCACTTCCAGGGCACTGATATCAATTTCGTTGACAGCCGTGCACATCAGAATGATATGACGGATTTCGCTGCGCTCACTCAGATTACGAAAGATCTCATCCTCAAGATACGAAGCATTGGCAAAATAAAGGCTTTCGTCCACACGCAATGACAGAACAGAAGGCGTGGTCTCTACCTTGTGCCTTTTCACATTCCTGAAGTGCTTGGTACCTTTGATCTCTCCCACTTCGGCAATATGGGGCTTGGATGTCTTGTAGAGATGCAGGACCAGTGAGGCCAGTACACCGACGGACACGCCTATCTCAACGCCAGCCAGGAGCGTGACAGAAATAGTGGCCGCAACGGCGATAAAATCACTGCGCGAATAACCCCAGGTGCTTCTGAGAATGGAAAAATCGACGAGGCCCAACACCGCCACAATGATGGTGGCGGCCAGTGTGGCCTTGGGCAACAGGGCCAGATATTCGGTCAGCGTGAGGGTGGCAATGGTGATTCCGAAAGCTGTCATGAAGCTTGCAGCTGGAGTCCTGGCGCCGGCGTCAAAATTGACGACAGAGCGGGAAAATCCGCCGGTCACGGGAAAAGCGCCTGAAAGTGCCGAGGCTATGTTGGCTGTTCCCAGTCCGATAAGTTCTTGATTCTGATCAATTTTCTGTCGACGTTTTGCCGCCAGGGTCTTGCCCACTGAAATCGATTCCACATAGCCTATGATGGAAATCAGAATGGCCGGCACCGTCAGCTCCTGTACAAGCGTCATATTAAAGGATGGCATGACCAATCCCGGCAATCCGCCGGGTATCTCCCCAACAAGATCTACTCCCCGTCCCTCGAGACCTGCCAAAGCCGCCCAGATGATGGTCACGATGACAGCCATTACCGGCGCTGCCTTGGTAATGATACCCGCCAGAAAATCCGGGGTCCCCAGTGTCCCGAGCAGGGATTTGAGCCACAAACGTGAGGCAAAAAGAAATCCCAGGGCAAAGAGCCCAACAGCCAGTGTCGACGCATTGAGGTTACCGATATTTTGCGCCAAGGACCCCAGCAGATCAGGTAGATTGTCACCCCCGGCCTTGATACCAAGAATATGTCTTACCTGGCTCAACGCAATGATAATGCCGGAGGCTGTAATAAAACCGGACACGACCGGATGCGACAGAAAATTTGCCAGGAAGCCAAAATGGAATATGCCAAGTAACAGCAGAAACAGGCCGGACAACATGGCCAATAATATAGCCGCCTCAAGATATTCGGCCTGGGTTTCCAGTCCCAGGCTACCGATGGATGAGGCCGTCATCAATGAAGCAACAGCCACCGGCCCTACAGCCAGTGTCCGGCTGCTACCAAAAACCGTGTATAGCACCAATGGCAGGATGCTGGCATAGAGACCGACTTCCGCCGGTACCCCGGCCAACAATGCATAAGCCAGGGACTGGGGGACGAGCATGATGGTAACAATGACGGCCGCCACCAGGTCATCAGTGAACGTTCTCGCATCATAGCTTCCCATCCATTCAGCACAGGGAAATACTTTGGCGAGTTTTGAGGATGCCATGGGCTGTTCCTGACTCAGTCTTCGAGCTCGGAAAGCGGCAACGGTTTAACCATGGTTTCCTTGCCCCTGAGCATACCGTCCCAGTAAAGCCTGGGCATGATGTCCTTTTTCAAGAACCAGGCCAGCCACGTGGGCCGGGTACCCTGCAGAAGCCATGTTGGCAGTGTGGGCGCGAGCTTGCCGCCATAACGGAATTCTGCCAGCACAATCTTTCCACGCTCAACCGTCAATGGGCAGGCTCCATAACCATCATAGCCATACAGGTTCCCAGTCTCTTTAATATCCTCAAGTATATTTGCCGCCACAACCGGTGCCTGTTTACGAACAGCGGCCGCTGTCTTGGCATTGGGTGTATTCATGACATCACCAAGGCCCCAGATATTGTCAAAATTTTTGTGTCGGAGAGTTTTTGGATCTACATCCAGCCATCCTCCCTCATCGGCCAATGCACTGGCCTTTATAAAGTCGGGAGCACATTGCGGGGGACATACATGCAGCATGTCAAAATGTGTTGACACCGTTTCGGTACTACCATCACCGTCAGTCCTGGTGAACCAGGCTGTTTTGCTTTCCCCGTCAACCTTGACCAGATTATGATTGAATTTCAGGGACACATCGTATTTATCAATGTACTTCTGCAGGGCCGGAACGTAATCAGCGACGCCAAAGAGAACACCTCCGGCATTGTAAAACTCAATATCAATATTTCTCAGATGCCCACTGCGATGCCATTGGTCAGCCGAAAGATAGAGCGCTTTTTGTGGAGCACCAGCACACTTGATAGGCATTGGTGGTTGCGTGAAAACAGCCTTACCAGTTTTAAGATTTGAGACAAGTTCCCAGGTATAAGGCGCAAAATCAGGCAGGTAATTCGATGTTACGCCATTTTTGCCAAGTGTTTCCTTCAGCCCCTCTACGGCATCCCAGTCCATTTTAAGTCCCGGACAGACAATCATGCGTTCGTAGGTGACCGTATCCCCACTGTCGAGTGTGACACTGTTGCTGGCAGGGTCAAAAGACTCCACAGCCGCCTGTATCCAGTTCACCTTTGAAGGCATCACTGCACCCATGCTGCGGCTGGTCTGTTCAACTCGAAACACACCACCACCCACCAGGGTGAAGCCAGGCTGGTAATAATGCACATCTGCCGGATCAATAATAGTGATCCTGAGATCACGCTTGCGCTTCAACAGGCTGGTTGCTACCGAAATACCGGCGCTGCCGCCACCCACAATCACCAACTGATGGACTGATGAATCCATACTTCCCTCCTCAATTCTTGTATTGTTCTTGCTTGTATTTAATTACTTGAATGCATTAATCGGCAACTTCAGGTATGACATACCGTTATCTTCCTCGGGCGGCAAATGCCCTGCCCGCATGTTGACCTGCAGTGATGGCAGTATCAGCCGGGGCATTTCCAGTGTCGCATCCCGGGCTTCGCGCATGCTGACGAACTTATCTTCATCTATGCCCTCATGGACATGGATATTGTCTTTCCGCTCCTGGGCTACCGTTGTCACATGACACACGTCACGGTTCTCCGGGTAATCATGGCACATGAACAACCGCGTTTGTGCAGGCAAAGACAGCACCCTGTTAATTGACTCAAACAGGATACGCGCATCACCACCTGGAAAGTCTGCGCGGGCAGTGCCCACATCAGGCATGAATATAGTGTCGCCGACAAAAGCGGCATCACCTATGACATGGGTCATACAGGCAGGGGTATGTCCTGGCGTGTGAATCGCATGGGCCGTCATGCCACCGATGGCATAGCTGTCGCCATCATGAAACAGCACATCAAACTGGGAACCATCACACTTGAATTCCTCCCCTGTGTTGAAAATACCGGCAAATACATTCTGGACAACCGTGATCTGGTCGCCGATGCCTATCTTCCCACCCAGTTCTTCCTGGATATAGGGCGAAGCTGTCAGATGATCCGCATGCACATGGGTCTCAATGAGCCATTCCAGTTCAAGCTTGTTTTCCCGGATATAGGCAATAATTTCATCGGCCCCTTCATGAGTAATGGTGCCTGAGGCGTAATCAATATTCATGACAGAATCAATCACGGCACAGGAAAGTGATGTCGGATCTTTAACTACATAGGAAAAGGTCTCTGTATCCTGGTCAAAGAACGCCTTGACGTCTGGCATCACCGAGATATCAGGGGTAAATGGCAATGCACTGTTCATGATTATTACTCCTCCTGGAATCTATCCCGGTAACAAAAGCAGTTTTTATGCCAACAACATGAAAACAATAAAGTAAGGCATAACCTGTTGATAATATTGCGCTTATTTTTCCCCTTGAACACATTAGGATCATCTCCTCCCACAATTTTTGTCATATTTGTCACAGATAATGAAAAATTTGTCATAAGTGTAGTCATGACAGGGAGGGAAATTACATCCCCAGGTAGGCCTGCCGAATACGATCATCGTCCTGCAGGTCCGCTGGTGCGCCGCTGAGGATAATTTGGCCTGCTTCCAGGACATAGGCGCGCCTGGCGAAATGTAACGCTTCAGCAACACGCTGCTCCACCAGGATAATACCCAGGCTGTTTTCCCGATGTATCTCCAGCAGTCGCTCAAAAATTTCATCCGCAATCGCTGGCGCCAGTCCCATGGATGGTTCATCGAGCATGAGAATGGCCGGATCTGCCATCAGGCCCCGGCCGATCGCCAGCATTTGCTGCTCCCCACCCGAGAGAGTCCCTGCCAACTGGCCATGGCGTTCCCTCAGTTTGGGAAACCAGTGGTAAACCTTCTCAAGCAAATCTGCCGATGCCCTGCGGTCAGTGACATAACTCCCCATCTCCAGATTCTCCAGAATGGTGAGGGAGGGAAACACCTGCCTGCCTTCAGGGACATGGGCGATACCAAGATGAGGTCTTCTGGAGGCCTCAATGGCGAGTAAATCCTGCCCCTTGAAATGGATAGAACCTGCAGAAGGAGTGACTAGTCCGGAAATGGTTTTGAAAAGAGTGCTCTTGCCTGCGCCATTGGGTCCAACGACAGAGACAAATTCCCCGGCATACACTGCCAGGGAAATCGAACGCAGCACATCGACACCGCCGTACCCTGCATCCAGATTCGAGATTTCCAGCAGTGTATCAGTTGTCATCCGCAACTCCTGTCTGCTCATGACCCGAATCCGCCAGCCATTTTTTGCCCAGATATGCCTCTATCACCTGCGGGTCCCTGACTATGGAATCCGGTTCTCCCTCAGTAAGAAGAGCGCCATGGTCAAGCACAATAAACCGGTCCACCAGCTGCACCATGGCCTGCATACTGTGCTCAATAATGACTACCGTGATACCAAGGTCCTGAACTTTCCTCAACACAACCAGCATCTCCTTCATGGCATCAGGATCCAACCCGGCAAGAATCTCATCCACCAGCACCAGGTAAGGCTTCGATGCCAGGGCCCGGGCCAGTTCCATCAGCCGGAGTTCCTTGTTGGTCAGGTTAACCGCCGGCAGGTCACATTGCCGTTCAAGCCCAACCAGTTTGATAGCTGCCGATGCATGCAGGGCCGCCTCGTCATTTCCGCGACTATGCACGTAAGCCCCTACGATGACATTATCCAGGACGGATAACTGGGTGAAGGGCCTTGCTACCTGAAAAGTACGCGCCATTCCCATGGCACAGATCCTGTTTGGTTTCTTTCCCACGATGGCATTGCCGCGAAAGGTGATTGATCCGGAATCTGGCCGTATAAATCCATTGAGCAGGTTGAACAGGGTCGTTTTACCCGCCCCGTTGGGGCCAATGATGCCGAGCAATTCTCCCGTCTTGACCTGGAAACCCAGATTGTTCGTGGCCTGCAATCCGCCAAATGCCTTTGACAAGCCCGCCGCTTCCAGGATCACGCCCGCTTCTGGTACTGCATCGACTTTGAGCAGCCCAACATCAGCCCTGTCATTCATGCCTGATGCGGTTGCTCCCAGTACCAGGGACCTGCCTGGCTTGAGCAATACCTGCAGTTTCCAGAAGATTCCCTGTGGAGCAAAAAGAATGACGGCAATAATAGCAATGCCATAGATGACGCCCTGTATACCGGGAAAATCGGCCGCATAACGGGCGTAAAGAATTTCGCTCAACGGCACCAGGATGAAGGCGCCCAGTACCGGCCCCCACAAGGTGCCTACGCCACCAAACATTGCAAAAATGAGGGCCTGTGCAGATACCAGCATGCCAAATACCGCCAGTGGAGTGACCACCAGCAACACTACCGCGTAGAACCCTCCGGCTGCACCTGCCAGGGCTGCGCTGATCATGATCGCGGACAGTTTCCAGGCCAGGGTATTGATTCCCACGGCCTCCGCCGCATCCTCATCAAGCTTTATAGCCAGCAGGGACATACCAAACCTGCAGTGAATCAACCTGGAAGTCACTACCAGGGCAATGACAAGCAGCAGCAATGCCAGTGCGATGTAAGGCACCTGGCTTTCAAACTGCATATACAGAACAGGTGCTACCTCTTTCCTGGGCAATGCCACTTCCTGGTAACCCAGCCATTCAAAAATGTAGAGCAGTGCCAGAGGATAGGCCAGCATCGCCAGAGCAAAGTAATGACCACGCAGACGGAACGTGGGTAAACCCACTAACAGGCCTGCTGCGCCGCAGGCAACAGTAGCCAGGGGGATGGTAATCCATGGATTGAGCTCCCACACAATCATGCACAGGGCTACCAGGTAGGCGCCCAGGCCAAAAAAGGCGGCATGCCCGAAACTGATCAATCCACTGTAGCCGGAAAAGAGGTTCCAGGAGAGGCCCATCACGGCCCATACAGGCACAATGGTCATAATGAGCTGGTAATAGGAGTTGGATACCAGGAATGCCAACACCATATAGACCACGGCAAAAAGTCCGATATGTATCAGATCCCTGGTGCCGCCGCTCATGCCACCCTGTCCCGCTGGCCGAAAATACCCTGTGGACGTAACAGAATGATCGCCAGAAAGCATACAAAGATAACCGTATTTTGCAGCTGGTTGGGCAGTATGATGGCCGAGACCTGCTGAAGAATGCCGATAATCATTCCGCCAAGAAAAGCTCCTCGAACACTTCCGAGGCCTCCAAGCACAACACCGGCATACATGATGATGACGTATTCAGTCCCTATATATGGCTGAAAAGAGGCATTGGTGGCCATCAGGCCTCCTCCGATAGCCGTAATGCCAATACCCAGTCCAAAAGCGATGCGATGGGCCCTGTCAACATTGATCCCCATGTAGGTAGCCGCATCCGGATTATCCGAGGCGGCACGCAGGGATTTTCCCAATCGGGTTTTTCCCATCAACAGACCAAAGCCAATGACAACGGCCAGTGCAAGAATGGCTGAAATGGTCTGCGCCTGATTTACAAAAACACTGACCCGATCCCCAACCATGGGACCCCACTCCCAGGCACTGTAGGACAGTTCATTGCTCACAGAGACAGGTGTGGAACCAAAAATAAACAACCCGCCATTCTGCAGGACCAGGGCAATGCCCAACGTCAGTACCAGCTGGGCATAATGGCCCCCTGCTTCCAGCTGACTGGCCTTTCTTCCAGTCACTGTATGTATCAGCAATCGATGGAGAATCATGCCAAGCAGGAACAGTGCCGGGCCGGCCAGCAGTGCCAGGACAAACGGGAACCAGACGCCATCCAGAAAAGCATAGGCACCGAGCCAGGAAAAACAGAAATAGGTGAAATACATGCCCAGCATCATGAATTCGCCCTGGGCGAAGTTGATGACGCGCATCACCCCGAAGATGATGGTCAGGCCGACGCACATCAGCCCATACATCGCCCCCATCTGCAATCCAGCTACCAGTGACTGAAGAACATTTTCCAGGGTCTGGAGAGCATCCATAGGGTTACAGTCTGGGCTTATTTACTTTTGCGGAAAGGGATTGTCAGCAGAAAAAGCCAGGTGGAGAAACTCATGAGCTTCATCCCTTTCCTGGCCTCTTCCGGCTTCAGTCTGGCCGTCATGGGCATGGACTGAAAAATCTTGCCCTTGACGACCAACTGGTTTCCATCACGTTCTATGGCAGTGACATCCATGAGTTCACTGCCATCCTGGGAATATATTTTCATACAGTGTTACTGACTCTAATTAATGATTTTATCGAAATCCATACCCATCTGGTCAGCCATGGTCATGGCAGTACCGCGACCAGCCCCGAAGACACCACCACCGGGATGCTGGAAAGGTCCCACAAGGTACAGGCACTCAACACCAGGCACCAGGTTGCGGCCAAGTTCCGGCGTCGGGCGATGGGCACCAAACTGGTACAGGTAGGGAGCAACACCATGAATATCCCCTTTCTGGAAACTGGCAGAGGTGCGTTCCATATCCAAAGGAGAATCGCAATGACAGCCAAGCATGATGTCACGACTCAGATTTGGTACATAGGGCTTCATACTGGCAATCATGTGATCGGCAAATTCGTCCTTGTGCCTGTCCCAGGCCTGGGCGCCGCCATCGGGGTGCTCATAGGGACAGTAATCCCAGGCATGCATGGTGGCCTTTCCTTCTGGAGCACGGGTCGGGTCTATATTCGTGGCTGAGCCCAGAGCACAAAGCGAATGCTTGGGGATCTTGCCATAACGCAGGTCATCGAAATGATCACGCAGGTCATTAATGCTGTCTGGGAGCAGCTCGATCATCATGGCTTTCTTCACATGATCACCGGCGGCAAATTCAAGGGGTTCATCCAGCGCGGCATGGATAGTGAAGACACAGTTGGCTGACAATTCCACTTTTGAGGCGGTCTGGGCAACAAAAGGCTCGAGGCCATCCACCATCTTCGGCAGCAAGTGTGGGTGAATAGCGCCAATTACGGCATCATTAGCCTTGATTTCACGACCATCATCAGTGACCACACCGGTCGCACGACCACCGCTGACCTGCACCTTGCTGACAGATACTCCGGTTTCAACGACACCGCCATTATCCTTGATGCAATCCACCAGGGACTGACTCAGCATACCCGAGCCGCCCTTGGCGACACCAATACCGTATTTCTCCAGCCATCCGAGGAACATGAAAGGTCCTATACCTGTTCCTTTTTCTTCCGGACCTGTCAGGTTTTCTGACACCATGCGCAGGAAGTGAAGACGCACACGGTCATCTTCAAAGTATTCCATGACGATGTCATAGGCACTTTTCATCATGACCGCCATGATTTCCTGTCCCTCACGACTCTGGTCCATCATCGCATACATGGCACCAATGGGAGCCGGGGGTGTGTATAGCGTACCAACCAGTGCAGGCAGATAACCGGCGGCTGTTTCTGAAAAACGACGATAGTTTTCCGCATCTTTTTCAGAGAATTTGGCGATTTCCTGGATATTCTTTTCCCGGTCAGTATGGATAGCCAGGGTCTGACCATCAGGGAAAACAGAAATCATGGGGATTTCAGGATGAATGTATTCCAGGCCGTATTTGGATTTGAGGCCCAACTCGTCATTGACGATCATCGGATTGGCCTGGATGAAGATATGGGCCATGGAATGCTGGTCATGCTTGAAGCCGGGGACAGTCAGCTCACGGGTAACCACGCCACCGCCTATCCAGTCATTGCGCTCGAGCACAAGAACCTTTTTGCCAGCCTTTGCCATATAGGCAGCAGCTACCAGACCATTGTGACCAGAACCAATAGCCACGACATCATATGCTTCAGACATAAAATCTTTCCCCTTTCAAAAACAAGTCAATTAACAGGTCTCAGACATCAAGCCAACCTGGTTTCCCCGGGCCAGGAATGGCCATAGACAACAGGAAGGTGCAGCGTGAGGCTTGCGACCGGCACAGGGTCTGCGATATCTTGCAGGTCCTGCCGATAATGGGCAAAGCATATCATTTAATAAGGGGAGTTTGTTGATGTCGGATGCAGAAAAAAATAATGAAGAACTGGTAAGGAAATTCTTTGAGGTACTTAGTGCCGGGGACCTTGAAACCCTGCGTGGCATGTTCCATGAAGACGCCTGCTGGACAGCCATGTCCAAGGAAATTCCTGGTGCCGGCGCCCATCCGGGACGTGATCACATCATTGATGAATTCCTGGCTCCGGTACGTGGCATGTTTGTTGAAGGCGACCCCAAGGTCATCATCCACAAGGTTACCGCCAAGGACAACATGGTGTACGCGGAAACACAGGCTGTGGGGACTTTCAATAGCGGCGTGCAGTACGACAACCTGTATTGCTGGGCTTTCGAGTTTATCGACGGCCAGATCGACCAGGTCCGTGAGTACATGGATTCACACTATGTCATGAGTGTCGTTCCAAGCTGATCATTTCAACTCATTCCGCAGTTTGATCAGCTGCTCCTGGTAATGTTCACCATCGCCGAAATCCGCAAATTTGTGGTATCGGCGATGGCTCCCCACCACCTTTCTGGCATGTTTTATTGGACACCAGTACTGTTCTGTCCTGGCAATCACTTCCCGCGTGTAGGCCACTACTCCGTTCCCGTATCCGCAATAAAGACAATTCAGTTTTTCAATACCATTGAGGTAGGCGAGTTGATGTCGGTCCATGACAATATAGTCGGCCCGTTTGACCCGCCGAATGCCATAAAGGCGGAAACAGATATGCTGGTACACCGTTATGGTGAGATCAAAGAATGCGATGGGAATTATCATCCCGTAAATAAACGGCGAGGACAGAATATTCCTGAAAGTGGATGAGAATAACCAGCGGAAAATGCCGACCTTCAGTTTTCGATGAGCGTCCAGAATTTCCTGTTCGAACCGAACCCTGGTGCCTTCCAGACGGTAACTGAATTCCTCCTGTTTTTTATCCAGCTCATCTCTGAGCTGTTTTTCCAGTTTTGAAATTCTGTCCGTCAATTCAGAAATGCTGCTGCTCATAGTTAATCTCCCGTTTCCAACCAATTTGGTCAATCTTTGTAGTACCCGCTGTCCTTGTACTGCTCAATTGCGTAATCGAGTAATACCCCAGTGCTTGCCGCCACCGGTATGGCCACCAGCATCCCTATCACACCCAGCAGGGCATTGCCGGCCATCAGCGAAAAAAGTATCCACAGTGGATGCAATCCGACACTGCCACTCATTACCCTGGGCGTGATGAAGTTGCCTTCTAGAAACTGTCCACTGGCAAAGATCCCGCCAATCAGTAAAACATACATGACAGTACCTTCCTGAAAATAGGCTGTTACCACGCTGACCAGCATGCCCACGATGGAACCGAAAAGCGGAATGATGGACAGGACTCCCGACAACAGCCCGATGAGAATCCCATACTCCAATCCAGCCAGTGACAGGGCAATGGCATAAATCATGCCTAACGCGGCGGCAACAATCAGCTGGCCGCGGACGAAACCGGCAATCTTGGTATCAATCTTTCCAAGCAGGTCCATGACTTTGTCTTTTTGCTGACGGGGAAGCATCTCCTCAAACCAGTCTGCCAACTGCGGCCAGTCTTTGAGTAGCATGAACGATACCAGTGGTGTGAGGAGGAGAAATACCGCGACATCAAGGATGGCGCGGCCACTGCTAAGAATTTCGCTGACCAGGATTGAGCTCATATCAAGGGCCCTACCGATGTTGTTCTTGAGCAGTTCACGCAGACTCTGGTCAATTTCCACATCAGCCAATTCAATGCCCAGCGAATTCAACATGGGCTGTAGCTTTTGCCACAGGGCATCCACATAACCTGGGGCTGCATCTGCCAGTTGCAAAAGCTCCCGATATACCCTTGGCGCTGCAAGTACTACCAGCAGGCAAAGAAGCAGAATGAAGACGCTTAACATACAAAGTGCTGATAGCGTGCGTGAAAGTTTCAGGGCCTCTAACCTGATGACCAGGGGATTCAACAGATAGGCAATGATTCCACCCGTGACAAAGGGAAGTAATACCGGGTTGAACAACCAGAAAAAAAGAGCCAGCGCCAGCAGACTGACAGACCAGAAAAAATATCGCTGATTCAATTCCATGGCATCAATGATGTTACATCAACTAAAAGTAAGCAAATGACATCAATAAACAACGAATTTAAGCAAAACTGCCAGGACCCAATCAGCGATAGTGGCAGTTGATCCAGAGTAATCAGAATGCAAAGGTCAATTGAATACAGACGGTGCAGTTGGTAACGTATGAAACATTCTTTCCCTGATCAGAATCCATAATTTTCGTGCAAGCATTTCTGCTGTTTATATTAATCATCCTGACTACCTTTCCTGCCTTCGGCCAGATTGACGAAGATCAGCTGGGCGGCTGGTACAGCTGGTTTTACAATCGGAATATTGATGGTACGCCCTGGGCTACGCAGATGATTATCCAGCGACGCAACTGGGATACCACCGGTGACCTGCAGCAGCGCCTCATACTCGGACAGGTCAGTTACAGGCCCGAAGATCATCCCCTGCGATATGGATTTGGCTATTATCATTTGCGCCACAGTCCATTTGGACCTTCCTCCACTACCAGGGATGAACACATCCTTTTCCAGCAGGGAATCTACACCAGGCAATTGGGGCAAAGAAATTATCTTACCGGCAGAATCAGGCTGGAAGAGCACTGGCCGGATGGACGTGATGATTTCAGGCGTCTACGCACCTTTGTCAGCCTGAACAGACCCCTTAATAAGAGTACGCTTGGTCAGGGTGCCGTCTACCTGTCCCTGTATGATGAATACTTCGTCGACCTGAACAATGTTGGCTTTGCACTGAACCGGATCTATGGGGGCATTGGCTGGAAGATGACAGAACACACCAGTTGGCAGATTGGAATGATGAGGCAGTCCACAAAGAGCTATGACAAGAACCAGTTAATGGTAAACCTGTTCCATCATTACTGATGTTTTAGTGATGCCCTTCCCGGACCTTGCGTTCATATTCTGCCTGGGCCACGTCTTTCTCTTTTTTGAT
>Ga0255754_10000855_pt1 | contig 24039 bp, 21 predicted proteins | sample 101ome_22_FD_179954 | JGI IMG/M metagenome (GOLD analysis project Ga0255754, IMG submission 179954) | Coastal salt marsh microbial communities from the Groves Creek Marsh, Skidaway Island, Georgia - 101412BT metaG (version 2) | ecosystem: Environmental > Aquatic > Marine > Intertidal zone >... | reverse complement strand
CAAATGGGCGAAAATTTTATACAAAAAAAATGAAATAGTTGAATATGAGAACGATTTAAGGATTAGTAATTTTGTATTATGCCCTCAAGGAAATGGTATTGACACTCATAGAATCTGGGAAACTTTGTACTGTGGCTCGATACCAATTATTGAAGACCATATTGGATTTAATCAATTTAAAAATTTACCAATTATGTTTGTTGATGATTTTTATAATATATCTCAAAAATCTTTAGAAAATTTTTTAGATACATTACAAGTACAAGACCTAGATATGATAGATTTTAATTACTGGAAAAACAGAATATTTAAGAAAACGCATGGTATTGAAAATACTGTAACAAAAACTATTGATAAAAAAATATTTAATTATATGACTTTAAAAAATATCTTAAAGACAAAATTATTTAAAATTAGAAACGGATATTTTAGAATACTTTATAAATTTAAAAATAAGTTATTTACTCAAATTTAGAAATAAAATAAATTAAGTTACCATTTATAACTATACTATTTTAAATGAAAGCTCTAATCACTGGTATAACTGGCCAGGACGGCTCTTATTTAGCCGAACTATTGTTAAGTAAAGGCTATGAAGTTCATGGGACAATCAGAAGGTCATCATTAATTAATACTTACAGGATTGATAATATTATTTCAGAATACTCAAATACAAATAAGCTAAATTTACACTATGCGGATCTCTTAGATTCAGCCTCGCTTTCCAATTTAGTTACACAGATACAACCTGACGAAATATACAATCTGGGTGCACAATCACATGTAGCTGTATCATTTAAAAATCCTCTTTACACAACACAAACAAGTACTATAGGACCACTTGCTCTTCTAGAAACAATTAAAAATGCTGACAAAAAAATAAAATATTACCAAGCTTCTAGTTCTGAAATGTATGGTGGTGAAGGTGCAGTCAGTCTCAATGAAGATTCCCCTTTATTACCCAAAAGTCCATACGCCTCATCAAAAGTTTTTGCCCATGAAATTAATAAAATTTATCGCGAATCTTATAATATTTTTGGTGTAAATGGAATATTGTTCAATCACGAATCTCCTAGAAGAGGAGAAACTTTTGTTACCAGAAAGATAACAAAAGCTATTGGTAGGATTCACCATGGTTTGCAAGGAAAACTAACTTTAGGCAATTTAAATGCGTCTAGAGATTGGGGATTTGCTGGTGATTATGTAGAAGCAATGTGGTTGATGATGCAGCATGAAAAGCCTGACGAATGGGTTGTCGCTACAGGAGAGACCTATACTGTAGAAGATTTTTTAGTAGAGGCATTTAATATTGTTGATTTAGACTGGACGCAATACGTCGAAACATCAGAAAAATACTTTAGACCCAATGAAGTAGATTATTTACTTGGAGATCCAACAAAAATTAAAAAAACTTTAAATTGGGAGCCAAAAACTAGTTTTAAAGAATTAGTAAAAATGATGATTGAAAATGATTTAAATGAAGCTGAAAAAGAACTCACACTTGTAAAAAATAATCTTTTAAAACCAACTTGGGAGCATCCAACGGTTTAGTTAAATGTCAAAAAATGTATTGTTAATTGGTTCAGATGGTTTTTTAGGTAAAAATATTAAAAGTGTTCTAAAGGAATCAAACAAATATAATTATTTTGAAATTCGTAATTCTGAAGATTTAGATATTCTGAATTACGATTTATTTTCTAATTATTTACTTAACAATGACATTAATAAAATTATAAATTGCGCAGCTTTTGTTGGCGGTATTTCGTACGGATATAAATATCAAGCTGACTTACTGAGCATAAACTCTCAAATGGCAATAAATCTTTACAAAGCATCAAAAGAGAAAAATGTGAGTATGTTAATAAATCCTATTTCAAATTGTGCTTACCCTGAAAAATATAAAGAGTATGAAGAAAGTAAATTTTGGGATGGGAAAATACATGAATCAGTATTTAATTATGGACTTTCTAAAAGGCTTTTTGTAGGCCTAGGAGAAGCTTATTATAAACAATTTAATTTTTCTTCATCAAATATTGTTATGTCAAACATGTATGGCCCCTTAGATCATTTTGAAATAGAAAGATCACATGCTTTAGGTGCTCTGATATTAAAAGTCTATAATGCAAAAAAAAATAATATTGGCTTTATCGATATTTGGGGGACCGGAAAGCCAATTAGAGAATGGCTTTATGTTCAAGACGGAGCAGAATCTTTAATACGAGCTCTTGAATTAGAACCAGGTCATCATTTTTTTAATGTTGGATCTGGACAGGGTTATTCAGTGATTGAAATAGCTAAAAAAATAGCTAGGGAATTTGATTGGGATGGGGAATTTAAACTCGATACTTCAAAACCTGATGGTGTCTTAGAAAAAAAAGTGAATCCAAAACTTGGAGAAACAATACTTAATTGGTCACCAAAAACTACAATAGACGAAGGAATCAAGCTAACAGTAGAATGGTTTATAGAAAATGAGAAAAATAGTACACAATAACGAAATAATATGCATAGTTGCAAATCTTGAAGATGCAAAAGAGGGCTTAGATTTTTTAAGCGAAGATAATGATTTTATACAAGTTGGAACTTGGAATTACAAAAAAGGACAAATTTTACCATTGCACTACCATAATGAATTTGAAAGAACGGCTCTAAGAACTTCTGAGTGTGTATTTGTTTTTAAAGGTAAAATTGAATGTAATCTACATTCTGAGGATGGAGAATTTATTGAAACAATAATTGCCAATGCAGGTGAATTTATTATAAATTTAAGTCAAGCTCATGAGTATAAAATTTTAGAAGACACAGTCGTTTTAGAAGTTAAAAACGGTCCGTATTTTGGACCAGATAAAGATAGAACAAGAATAGAAAAGAAATGATTTTTCAAGTTGAACCCCAGATTACTAAAAATGATATAAAAGCTGTATCTGAATACATGAACTCAGGAGGTTGGCTTACTGAACATAAATTAACAAATGAGTTTGAAAATAAAATTTCACATTATCTTGGTAGGAAATATGCTATCGCAGTGCCAAACGGCACTATCGCAATTTACTTATCATTAATGTCTCTAGGAATTAAAAAAGGAGACAGAGTTGCAGTACCAAATATAACCATGATTGCAACAATTAATGCAATTTTATGGATTGGAGCAGAACCTGTCTTGGTCGATATTGATGAAGATTTCTGTATGTCTATAGATCATTTAAAAAAAATTAAAAATCTCAAAGCAGCGATTTTCGTTCCTCTTAATGGAAGGATTGGTAATGGAGATCTGATTGAAAAGTGGTGTAAGAAAAATCAAATTAAATTGATTGAAGACTCAGCCCATTCACTTGGTACAAAATATAAAAATTTTAATGCAGGAAATCTTGGAGATGTAAGTGTTCTTTCTTTCACTCCTCACAAAATTATAACAACTGGCCAAGGCGGCATGATTTTGACCAACAACCAGAAGTTAGCTAACAATATAACAAAATTGAAATCTTTTAATAGAAGAGCTGGTAAGTCTGATTGGCATGAGGGGTTTGGTCTAAATTTTAAATTTACTGATTTACAAGCTTCACTTGGACTATCACAACTTGCAAGGTTGAATGAGAATATTAAAACAAAAAGAAGAATATATCAATACTATAAAAAACATATTGCTAATGAGTTTTTTGTAATAAAAGAATTTGAAGAAAATGAAGTTCCTTGGTTTTTTGATATTTTAACTAAAAACTTCAATGTCAGAAACAAATTGCATGATTACTTAATTAATAATAATATAGAAACGAGATTTTCCTATCCAGCATTAAGTAAACAAAAATTCTTAAAAGAATATAAAAATAAAAATTTAGATTTCTCAGAATCAACTCATAATAAAATATTGTGGCTTCCTTCATCATTAGGCTTAAAAACTGAGGATTTGAAAATAATTTGTGATAAATTAAATGAGTTTAGGATTTAAAAACTTTACTTATACAAATAAATAGAAATTTTAAATAATTATCAACACAGTAAAGTTTACTTTGCTTTACAAATTCCAAAACTTCTTTTAAATGTCTTGATTTGTTGAATGGGCTAATGAAATAACTCTTATTAAACATTATTCGGTACTGTTCTTGAAAAAAGCAACCTATTGGGTACTTTAAACCTTGAACATGCCATGGCTTAGTCTTTCCGGCAAAATGCATTGTAATGTTGCCCAAAATCTCTTCAATTTTCACATCAATATCTTCAACTACAACATTGTTATTTAAAGTTTTAGGCAACTCTAAATAATTTCCATTAAAAAAAGTGTTTAAAATATCCTGATCCCAATACTTGGCTTCTTTTTTGAAATTAATTAAGTGCTTTTCAAGCTTACTTCCTATCCCATCATTGATGTATTTTTTTAAATCATAAATTATCACACCTGCGTTAAAGTATTTATCATCCATTTCCATATAGTCAAAATATTCTATCGTAGATAGTTCGTCAGTCTCATATTCTCCAATAGTGTTAGCACAGATGGTATACTCTGATTTTTTTAGATCTTCCAAGTATTTTTTAAAAGTAGAATAAGGATCTTTGTTGAATAGTATGTCAGAGTCTATATAAATAATATGATCTATATCATCTTTAATAAGATTTATAGCAAAAATTCTATAATATGTAGCTTCTGTTACATGAGAGTTATTTAAATTTGGAAGATTATAGTTATTCTTGATTTCTACAAATTTAAAATTTAAGTTTTCAAATCTATGTTTGTCGATTTCTTTGCTTAAACTAAAAGGTTGACTGTGGGCAATGTAAATATTTATTTTTTCGCTTGTAACATTGTTTAGACTAAAAAATGACATTAAAGCTTGAGTGTTGTAATTCTTATCTAAACAATAAATAAAATTCATCTAAATTAAATATACAATTACAAAAAATTTTTGTTCGAAAAAGATTAGAATTTCTATAATTAGTTTAGATAAATAATGAACAAAATATCATTAGCCATACCAACTCATTTTTCTAGCAAATATCTTTCAATCTTGTTAAAAAGTATTAGAAATACAGAATTAATTAGTGAAATAGTTATCTCTGATGACTCAAATAATCTTTATGAGATCGAAAATATAAAAAAAATAATTAGCAAATATCAAAATAGTCATATAAATTTTGTCTTCTCTCAAAATTTAAGCAATCAAGGAGCTTTTAATAATAAGTATGATGTGATTTCAAAATGTTCTAATGAGATCGTTTATCAAATAGACTCAGATAATATTGCAGCCAAAAATTTAGATATGATTATCTCTAAAATTATTGATAATTTTGATACAAGTAGAATTTATTATCCAGCAACTTTAAAACAATTTTTTCAGAACTACCAGTATCATTTATTTCCAAATAAAAATATTGTGAGACTGAGTCTTGAAGATAAAGATATTAATTCTTATGATGTTTCAACATCAATTAGAAATAATGAAAAAATAACAGTAGATAAGAATATTTATTGGATTCTTAATTGTGGAAATTTTATAGTTTCAAGGAATAAATATCTCGAAGTTATGCAATCATATTATAGAAATGACTCCATACCACTTGCCGCAGATGCTTTAGCTATATCTTATTTATGGTTAAAAGCTGGTAAAACAATTCAACTAAGTAAAGACCTATATCATTTTCATAGAAAAAGAAAAGATAGTGTATCTTTAGCGTTAGTTGATGAATCTAAACTATCCTTTGATTTTTTCAAAGAAAAATTTAAATTTTAATTACTTTACTAATATCGTCATTTAAAAGTTTTTTTAAATTTATTTCGTTTTTAACAAACTCCCCAGGTTTTAAGTAGTCAAGTATTTTATACGAATTTATATTAATCTCATTTTTATTTAGCATTTCTGGATTTAAATGCTCATTTAAATATATATCAGAATGATAAAAATTGGTTAATTTTTGGGACATAAGAGCAGCTGTCATTGCAAAAGCCGTAACACCAGATGTTGCTAAATTTTTTGCGTTAAGCAAAGTATTAAAATCTTCAATAAAGCTATTTGATTGAAATACAAATTTTTTTTCTTTTTTTAAAATTTCAAAAATTGGATTGTTGTGTTCTTTTCCAGTTACAACAATAACTTTTTTATAATTTTGAGATATTTTTAAAAAATAATTTAATGAATTTTGTGTATACAAACTATTCCAATCTCCATAAAATATATTTCCAGACCTACAATGAATAACCAATGTATTTTCATCGATTTCAATATTTTCTTTAATTGATAGTTTCTTGTACAAAAAATTTTTATTAAAGTCATGAAAGTTATCTACATATTTATTTTTTTCATCTTCTTTGATTGGGAAATCATTTTCATCATTACTAAAGAAATCTTTTCTTTTGTAATAGTTTGTTTCTGCACGATCAAAGTAAAAGAATCGGTACTTCTTTTTAAAAATAGAAAAAGAGTCCCCTATTTTATTATTAATAATTTTGAAATCTTCAAAGTAAGGATGTGGTTTTGAATAGAAATTATAGTTATTAAATTTACAATATAATGCACCTAAAGTAATTTGCTGTACGTTAGTTGCAAAAGAAATCATATCACGATAATTGTCACCTTTATAATGTGTTAAAGAGTAATTTCTTGTTGGTATAAATTTATTGATTTTAAAGCTAATTCTTGGTTCAAACCTTTGTAAATTTTTTAAGTTCTGCATAACCACAAACCTAATTCTACTCCTTATAATATTCATTATATGAATTTTAAAATCAGCTCAACAGAATTTTATAGTAGACAAAACCAAGAGATTAAACGATTTCTAAATGTAGAAAAAAAGACTCTTCATATATGTATCAACCAAGATAATTTATTTTTAGATAAAGAAAAATTAGATGTTCTAGCACTAGATAATCAAAACGATGTTATTAAATCAATTATCGAAATAGAGAAAAAATACGATTTAATAATTATTACGGACTTATTTGAAGTAAGTGATGATATATACAGGCTTCTAAAAGCTACCAGAGACAAATTAAATGTTGGTGGAAAAATTTTAATCTCAACAATTAATCCTAAATGGCGATTAATTCTTAACTTTTCTGAAATTATAAATATTAAAAAGAAAATAAGAAAAAGTTCAAATACTAAATTAAAAAAAATAATTAGCTCAGCAAGATCCACTGGGTTAGAGCTTAATTATTTTTATACAAAACAAATTTTTCCATTTAAGATATTCGGACTTGGAAGAGTATTTAATAAAGTTTTAGAACTTATATTCTTCAAATTTAATCTTGGTATTAAAAGCTATATTTTATTTTCAAACATCACCTTTTCAAAAACAGAAATGTCAAAATCAGTTATTGTTCCTGCTAAAAACGAATCTAAAAACCTAGAAATTTTATTTGAAGACTTTCCAAACCTAGATAGTTTAAATGAAATAATCTTAATTTGTGCAGAATCAAAAGACAATACTTTTGATGTTAGTAAAAAAATTTCTCAGGAAAAGCCTAGTTTAAAAATAAAAGTTATTGAACAGGAGAGCAAAGGTAAGGCTGGAGCAGTATTTGAAGCTTTAGAGCATACAACTGGTGAATTAATTGCTATATTAGATTCTGATATTTCAGTTGAACCAAATACCCTCCTAAGCTTTTTCGAAATTATTGAGTCTGGGCATGGAGATTTTGTAAATGGTACAAGACTAATATATCCAATTGAAAATAAATCAATGAGATTTTTAAATAGATTAGGTAATAAGTTTTTTAAACTTGCTGTCTCAGTAGTAATTAGAAATCCACTTTCTGATTCACTATGTGGTACAAAAGTATTTAGGCGATCACATGTTAATAGAATTATTGCTTGGCGAAACGAATTAAATAATTTAGATCCATTTGGAGATTTTGATTTTTTATTTAGTGCTGCATATTATGGAGAGAAAATTTCTGAATACCCTGTGCATTACAAGGCTCGAATTTATGGAAAAACACAAATAAATAGATTTAGGGACGGTTTTAAACTAATTTATTATTTTTTAAAATCTTTTTCAAAATTTAATTCATCTATTAATTAATTTTTTAATATATCATTTAAAAATTCTAGAAAATCTTCTATATCTGGTGCTGAATCAAATAAAGGTTCATTATATATATCATTATAATGAGCCTTGTTGGAGTCAATTTCTGTAATTCTGTCTAACAAAGATTGATCATCAAAATCTGTTATATGGATAAATGAATTTGGATTAAAGTCTATTTTTGCGTAATCGTCACCATAAAATAAGGGTATATTGCCGGCTATTTTTGCATGAATTAATTTCTCACAAAGATAACCTCTTGAAATTTCATTTTCCATTGCCAATGAAAATTTATAGTTTGAAAGCTTTTCCAATTTAAAGTATTCACCTTCAGGAAGCAAATTTCCATATTTATTTTTTCCAAATACATCAACACCTTTGTAAGTTGAAACTAGGTCTATATATTTGTCTCTAAAGAAATACTCAGAGGAATAAACTATAGAACAAAAATCATTTTTAGGAATTTTGTTAAATTCATTTTTTTTGTCAATATATTCAAGGGGAATTAAATATTCTGGATTTGTATAAGTAGTTACACCAAACCAATCTAAATACATTTTCCAAAGTGGCAATCTAAAATTTGAAGAGCTTTCCACCGAAGTTGGTACATGTGAAATAGAATAATCAAAATTAAAATTTTCTAAATTAAAATCTTCAGAAAGAAAAAATATCTTTCTTACATCTGTATATTCTAAGTTTTGATTTCCAAAGCAACTAAAAAATAATATATCTGCTTTTTTCGGCTTAACAATTTTGAACTTTATGCCCAATTTATTTATGGAGTGGAAGAAAAAATTGTTTTTGGGATTAAACCCTGTCCAAAAATCTACGAAGCCAATCTTCATAAATTAATCCTAATCTAATTTATTTGTTTTCAAGTGTTAAAATTTTACTAATGACTCCTTACTTTTTAAATAAATTTTCTGATGATATAAATGGGGTAATTCATGTAGGTGCTCATCTTGGTCAAGAGGTTGAAGATTACAATAATTACAATTTAAAAAAAATTATACTATTTGAGCCCCAGCAAAGTATATTTAATCAGCTTTTGCTTAATACTAAAGGTTTGGATAATGTTAATTGTTTTAACTTTGGCTTAGGATCAGTTAACGAAAAAAAAACAATATATAAATCAATGGAAAACGAAGGGAAAAGTTCATCAGTTTTACAACCCGAATTGCATCTATCCGTTCAGCCAAATATAAAATTTGATGAATCTGAAGAGATTGAGATTAAAAGATTTGATTCCCTAAATATAGATGCTCTAGATTTGTTGACTATAGACGTTCAAGGTCTTGAGCTAGAAGTAATTAAAGGTTTTGGAAATAAATTAAATCGTGTAAAGTATATTTTTTCGGAAATAAATACCAAATATTTATATAAAAATAATGCTCTAGTGTCAGATATAGATAGCTACTTAAGCGAATTTGGATTTGAAAGGATTTATACAAATATAGACCCTTTTAAGTATTACGGAGACGCTTTATACATTCAAAAAACGAACAAAAATTACAAGAAAAGTACCATAAAACAACTAACGAACAAAATTGTAATTTCGAATTTATATTTAAATTTGAAAAAAATATTTTATCCCAAAAAATTTATAAAAACAATTTTTAAAATTTAGATTTAATAAATCCTTTAACTTTTTGAAAAAATATTTTAAGTTTATAGAAATTTATGTATTTAAAAAAATTTATTTTGTGTATTTTGAAAGCTATAGATGTAGTATCAGTCCAGATTTCTCTCCACTTTTGTCCTCCAGAAAAATGCCTTATAACAACATTCTTATATTTAACTTTATTTATATAATTTAAACAAACAGACTCTCCATGTAGCTCTGTAACGTTATATTCGGGTGGAAATATATGCACATGTTTATCTAGATCCTCAAGAGAATAATGAGTCCATTCATTTTTGGCACTATGAAATCCATTATTAGAAAGATTAAAAAATGATGTATTTGAGTGTCTTTTTATGCCAGTTAATGAGTACCAGGAAGCTTGTTCAGCAAATTCCTGCCAGAAGCTATTTTCAATTTTCTTTCCTTCATGAAAACTTGTTTCATTGATTAACGCATCGTATCTTTTCTGACTATTTATTAAACTGAACATTTCTTCAGTCCAGGGCGTTTTAATTAATGAAAAAAAACCAGTACAGTGTGTATTTCCAGTATCGATAGCATATGCATAATCCTTTCCATTCGGAGGTAAAAGGTTTTTTGAAGTATCAACTATCAAAGCATCGGCATCAATAAAAATTAAACCATCTCCATCTTTTAATAAATTATTTAAAATCTCTTCTTGTTTAAAACTTTTATACCAAAAATACTGACCTCTAACAGGGTGAACACCATCTGTAATTTCAATATATTCTAAGTCGTGAATATTACAATATTCTTTGTTTCTTTTTGAAACTACATTATCAAAAAAATCTTGCTTCCACTTTATTTCATAGCTTGCAATAGCAAGTAAATAGTTTGTTGGCATGAGATAATAATATATACTTACATATTTTTTGTTTTCAAAAATTAAAATACTCAAACATTTCTACAATTAAAAATTAAAACTCAACATTGAAGAAAGTTTCAGCGCTTTTTAAAAACGTATTTTCACAATCTGATAAGTAAGTAAAATCATCTGGGTTCCAATTACTGTCAAAATAAAAATCATATGGAAAAGATCCAAAATGCCATTTTGTAAAATTAATTAACTTTAATTTAATCAAAACATTACCAAAGAAGATAAATATCTTGGGGTTTATGTTGATAGTTATAATTCTTTTGTTAAGTTTTTTACCAAGAACTTCTAGATGGTTAATTAAAGATTGAGGATTTGGAGCACCAGCAGGCCAATCTCCTGAAATCCTGTTGGTTCCTATGTGAATTATTAATCTCGCTAAGTCCTCAACCTCTACAAATTGGATTTTTTGTATGCCTTTATTTGGTAAAGGTATTGGAATATTAAATTTAATAAGATTAAAAAATATTTCAAAAATACCTTTTCTGTTTTTACCTAAAATTGTTCTTGGTCTAACAACTGAATAGAGATTGTTATTTAAGTATTGTTTCAAATTATTTTCAGAAGTTATTTTTGTTTCAGCATATAAATCTAACGGATTGAATTTTGTTTCTTGAGTCACAGGAATGTGATCTGGCTTTCCATAAACACCACTTGAACTTACATAAACAAGAAAAGTATTTGTACAATTTGCAACATTCTTAATTAAGTTAAGTGTTGTATTTACATTTGTCTCAATCAGCATTTCTTTGTTAGATTTAAATGGTAGAACTGATGCTGCATGAATAATTAGATCAAAGCTTTTTAGGGAAGTCTTTTCATCATCAATAAAATCATTAATAGATGATTCTATATATTTAATATTTTCGAACTTTTCTTTAGACTCTTTAATATCAATTGCAGTGACTTTATTTGGTGTTTTGGACAAAACCTTACACAGTTGAAATCCTAAAAATCCAGACGAGCCTGTTATTAAGATGTTTAAAGACATAAATTAATGATAACTAAAAATATTACAAAATTAACCCATATCTTCATTAAGAGATTAAATGTTTAATTTATATCAAAATATGATTTATTCGTATTACAGTTGTAAAGAATGGATAATAATCTAAAAATTTACTTGCTTGGAGGAAACTCGGTAATTGGAAATGCAATACTGAAGGGTGTACAGAAACGACATGTTAATAAAAACATTGAAACTTTTTCATTTGTTAGAAATAATTATGAAGGAAATACATCTGAAAATATCATTAAAGTTTCAGACTACATAGATTCAAAAAATTATATTGATAATGGGAACAAAGATACAAAAAAAATTTTAATCATTAGTTTCGGTGTTTTAAAAGAAGAAAAATCAGATCGTTTAATTGAAAATTTACAATTTCATTTAAATGTGAATACATTTAAAACTCTTGAGCTGTTAGATGAATTTATTAATAATAAAAATATTATAGAAATACATGTTGTTTCAAGTATTTTAGGAGACTTTATTAGACCAAGTGTTTTTTCGTATTCAGTTTCCAAAAATTTTTTAGAATTACTTATAGAAAATACCAAAGAAATTGATAAATATAGAAATAAACTATATGTTTGGAAACCAGCACATGTTGATTCAAAACTTAATGAAAATAGAAAACCAAGTTTTTTGAGAACAAATCCAAATAAAATTACAAAAATTGTATCAAAAAAAAATACTGGAGGAAATTATTATATTCCTCCAATCTCAATATTCTTTACAAATATTGCTAAAATTTCAGGCCCACTTGTAAGATGGCTTGATAAAAAAATTTAAAAAAACTTATTTTTTGTAGCTAGTCTCCATTCTTTTTTGTATTTAAAAATACTAATAAGTAACCTTACCTCGCTCATCAACCCTTTTTGCCAGTGAGATGTGCCGTGTAATCGGGTAGTATAATTTATTTTTGGTCGGATAATCTCTAAGTTGTTCAACTTGTAGTAGTAATAAACAAACACATCGAATGAAAAATCACTTGGCATCAATTCATGAAGCTTAAAAAAACTCTTATGAACAATATTTGGAGTTCCGCCCGCATCATATATATATGTATTGAAATAAATTGAAGAAATTATTCCAAATAGTTTTGTTTTTAAAGAATCAATTAATGGTCTCCCAACCCTTTTTGCCTTTATATAAGTAGTATGACTATTTAAATTTATATTATTTATAAAATTAAAAGCTTCAATTGGATCTACTTTCATATTTCCTGGCATCCATGCAACGAAATCCTTTTCTATAAAACCAGAAGCAAAAACAATTCCACCACCGTAACCTAAATTATTTGTAGACCTAACCACTTTCCATTTGTTTGAAGGATTTTCTATGCTTGAAAAAAATTCATCCATATAATTATTATCTGAACCATTGTCTAAGAAAATAAAAGAATTTTCTGGAACAGTGCTAGAGTCAATAATTTCGACAAATTTTTTAAAATTATCTTTGTCATTATAAAAAGGTACAATAATTTGAAAATTTATAATATAGCTTCCTTTAAAAGATCAACATATTCATTTGGCGTACCACAGTCAAAATATTTCCCTTTTACCCTAAAAGCTTGGACTATTTCATTATTTTCAATTGAATTTTTTACTGCATACCCTATATGAGGATCTTCTATATCAATATACTCTTTAAGTTGTAATGAAAAACTTAGTGCACCCCACGCGTATTCAAATCCGTTATTAGGAACTTTGTCAACCATTTTAGTTACTTGATTTGAATCATTGATTTCCACTTCTCCAAGCTTTCCTCTTTGGTCTTTCCGTATTTGCCAACATGCAAGCTTACAAAAATTATTTGACTCAAGAAGCTCATCATAGGGTTGTTGCCCATGAAAATAAGTATCCGGCATTATAAGTGTGTAATATTCTGAATTTGTAGACTCGATTGTATTCATAACTGTCTCAGACATTGTATTTGTTACCATTTCAATTATTTTCAAATTTCTGAAATCAAAATCTAAAGAATTAATTATTGGTACCAAATCCGGTCTAGTGGGTAAATAAATATTTTCGCATTTATTTACTAAATTTTTTAGATGTATTTCTAATAAAGTTTCATACTCATCATTTGCGGGTAACAAAAATTTTGGAACACCTTTCATTCTCTTTGCTAATCCAGCTGCGGGTAATATTACGTCCATAATAAGTCAGTTCATTATACATCAATTAAATCAATGATTTAAAAATATAACTCAATAAAAAATATATCATTAGCTATGGGAGTTTTTTCATTATGAAAAGTAAAAATAAATTTAAACTGATTCATTATGTAATCAAAGATTTGGGTTATCAACTAGATAAGAAAAAGTGTCTACTTACTTTAGAAAGAATCAAGCAAACTGGAATCTTGAAATATGTCCTTTACTTATATTTGATTTTTGGCAATATTTTTAATAGAACAGTTCTGTTTAGTAACCTTTATAAAAAATTAATTTTATACAAATTTTTAGCCGGTGTAGTAATTTTAGTTTTTGAATCAGATACAAATTTTGAAGATACAACACCCAATTTTAAAGATAACATTACTGATATATCTGAAATGTATGACACGATAGTCATAGGAAGCGGTCCGGGAGGTGCAATTGCTGCTCTACGTTTAATTGAAAATAATGAAAAAGTTTTGATTATAGAAGCAGGAAATGCATACGACCCAGATAAAATTGAACACCATTCTTTAGCCCAAACAAATCTTCAGTTTTACAAACAGGGAATGAATTTTTGCTATGGAAATAAACCAATGCTTTTTGCTGAAGGTTCTACTTATGGAGGTGGCAGTGAAGTGAATAGTGGTCTTTATTTTAAACTTACAGAACCATACAAAAGTAAATTACTAAAAAAAAGTAACATTACTCACGAAGAATGGGATTCAGTTGAAAAAAAAGTTGAAAAACTAATTAGTGTTCAACTTGCACCTGAAGGTTCTTTTAATGGTTTAAAGTCTGCATTAATTTCAGGGTCAAAAAATCTTGGACTTATATGTGAAGAGATACCAAGGTGGAGGGAATACAGTCCAGTTGAAGAACATAAAAGCATGCAGGCCTCATATTTGAAACATGCTGAAGAACTTGGATTAGAAATAGTTACACAAACTGAAGTCGTAAAACTAGAACCAAGTGATGAATTTATAACAGTTGTATCTCAAAAAGGAAATAAAGTTTTAAACTACCGTTCAAAAAAAATTGTCTTGTCAGCAGGAACAATAGGAACACCAAAAATTTTAAAAAATTCCGGGTTGCTAAAAGATTCTATAAAATTTGATTTTCACCCTATGACCCGTTGCGTTGTTGATTATGGGTCAAACGTGAATCATGGTGATTTGTTTCCTCCATATCAATCATGGACTAATGATAATAGGTTTAAATTTGGGTATTCAGTATCAACATTTCCTTTTGTAAAAGCAACTTTAGCTTCTTTAGGTAAATTTGATAATATACCAAATCCTTCACAATTAGTAAGTTATTTTAGCAGTACTGTCCTTGATAATTCCTATGGAAGATTGTTAAATTTTAATGGAACGCTCATACCATTTGCATATATATCTAAAAAAGACAGAGAAAAGATAAAAGAAGGCTTTGAAATTTTAAAAAATTTACTTCGTTCAACATCTGTGAATAAAGTTTGGCCTGAAAAAGGATTATCACCAATGACTACTGTTCATATCTTTGGTTCTTTACCAATTGGAGACAACAAAGATATAGGATTGAACGGAGAGGTTTTAAAAGATACAAGAATTAAAGTTTCAGATGCATCAATTATGCCTACTGCTCCATGGGGTAATCCACAAGCTGTAATGATGGTTTTAAATGAAATTTTAATGAATAGATGGATAAATTTAAATAAATAGAAATACCAAATGATTACAGAACAAAACAAATATATTATTAAAAAAATTTCAGAATTTTTGTTAATTTATTTTTCCTTGACTTTACTTGATCTATCAATTGATAGCTTTACTTTATCAATTTCACTTATACAAACTAGAGTTTTATTCAGCATCATTCTGTTGGGGCTTTTTAATTTAAAATTAAAAGAAAGGCTGTATGCTTCAATTGTTATCTTTATTGGATTAATTTTTTACAGTTTACTTAATGCGGATGACTTATCTAAAGAGTTTTTGTTAGTTGGTCTTGTATTTTTTATTCCTTTAATAATTGATAAAGAAATTTTTGAAAAAATAAATTTAAAAGTAATTTTATTGTCTGTTCTATTTCTTACTTTCTATTTGCAACAGTTTTACTTAGGTAAAGAAATTATCTCATGGGATATATCCACCTATCTAAGCATGGGTCAGGATATTAATAGAGGAAATATACCATTTGAGTCACAATATAGTTTAAAGGCAGTATTGTGTTTTTACATTTTTAGCTTTATTGACTTGCTAAGCAATGGCGACTACAGAATAGTAAAAATTTTAAACGATATACCATTACTAATTCTTATAACAATAATGTTTTTTACAATACAACTTAAATTAAAAAAAGTTAATACAGTTTCTTCAATACTGCTTTATTCTTCACTTTTATTTATAGAATATTATGGTGCAACAGCATATACAGAGCACTTTACACTTATCCCTATTGCTATTGCTTTCTATTTAATTGAACGAAATAAAGAATCAAACTATTTTTTTATTGGGATACTTTTTTCTCTGTCAACTTTAATAAATCATGGGTCAGCTGTGTTATTCTTATCTGCCTTAGCTTTTGTAATTTTTAATAAAAAAGATCAAGTCATAAAATTTTTATTTGGATTTTCTATTCCTCATTTTGGTTTTTTATTTTTTTATTATATAAATGAACTCTTGAGGGTTTATTTAATTGCAAACCTACAAATACCTTTAAATTATACAAGTTTGCCACTTTCTGAAAAGTTTGAAGATATGTATTTTGGGTATAGGGGGTTTTTTATAGGCTTATCAAATTTTAATACAATGGTATTGGCGGCTGTAGTTCTTGTAATAGCTTTAATTTTGTTTAATTTAATTCCGCTCTACAGAAGGACATATTCTAACAACGCATTTACATCAATAAATTATTTTCTTGTAGGCTGTGCAATTCATCTATTTATTGTAGGCCATGCGCCTGTAAGGCATAATTTTTTTATTTACTTTTTCTGCTTATGTCTAGTAAACATTAGTGAAGATCTTTCTAGGAAACTGGTGTTGCCTATAGTAATTATTGCAAGTTTATCTGTTCTAACAAATCATTATGAGAAACCTTATGAAAATATTCAGAAGTTTGAATCATTGGAAGATACTTACCTTTTTTATAGAGCCGCTGAAAGTCTAAAAACTTATCATAATGCAGATTCTTCCTCAACTGTTTTAGCTCTAAATAGTCAATTAATTTTATACTATTTAGATATACCAAACTCTTCTTACGTTAACCACCCTGCAATGATTTTTGTAGAGGAAGTAAATGTGTTTGATGATCCAAATAACAAGACAGAGGAAGATGTATTTAGGGAACTAATGCTGTCTAACCCTGATTTTGTAATTTGTCCTGAAAGTAGTTTCACATTCTGCAATGAAATTAATGGGTATAGTTTGATTGATGGTTACTTAGGAATTTTTAAAAGGAATATTTAATAAAATAACAATTTATTCTTTACTTAAATTATTTATGTTTTTAAATATACTTTTTTAAAATAGAATTATTCAGTCAATATTCATATAATTGACTAGTGCTTAATATAAAAATAAAAATTTCCTTAATCTTTTTTATTTCAATTGTAAATTATGTTTTTCTGCATTTAATCCACGATGCTAACTGGATTACTTTAGTAGAAGCCTCATTTGATGTTGCTAACAGAACACCACACTGGAGAGTTAATCAAAGCAGATTAATGGGTCCAATTCTTTTAAAGTTAATTACTTTATTTGGTTTTATATCAGAACAATGGGCACTTAGGTTGTTCATGATGTTTTTTGTAACGTTTAATAACCTTCTTCTGGCTGTTTGCCTTTCAAATATGACTAATTCAAAACAAAAAATTTTAAATACTCTTATTATTTTTAACGCTTTACTCATTATTTCTCAAGATGTTTGGCTCTATGTTTGGGACTTTATTGATATATCCTTTTTTATTTTTTATGGATTTATTTTATTTAAAGAAGAATATTTAAAATATTTAGTTCCTATTAATTTTTTGCATATTTTCAATAGAGAGTCAGCTTTAATAATGGCTGTTTTTTTCTTGTTACTTATATATACAAAAGATAAAAATTTTACAAAATTATTCAAGAACAGTTATGTTATTGGGTTAATTTTCAATCTTACTTTTGGAGTGCTTTATACATATTTTTCCAGAAAAATTTTGTTTATAAGACAATCGGACTACACAGGAGGTGGTCAAGATCTTGAAAACAATTTTCTTGGAGGTAACTGGGTAACACCTTTATATAATTATAACTCTTTATACAATGGAGAGACACTAGCTAATGCCTTGATACTACTGTCTTTGTTGTTGGTTTTTATATTTATATTTAAAAATTATAAAAGTTTTGAATCAGTACAAAAAAACTTATCTCTTGGAATTATTATCAATATTTTTCCGGTATTTATTTTTGGGATTTTCACCGAGACAAGACAGTACTTCCCATCATTGGTTCTTTTTACTTATTTAATTTTTTCAAAAATAAATCTTAAGCAAGAGACATAAGATAATTTAACACTATATGTTCAAATTCTAAAAACCCTTGTGGGCGCTACAGGATTTGAACCTGTGACTTCTTCCTTGTAAGGGAAGCGCTCTGCCGGACTGAGCTAAGCGCCCTAAATATCTGTCAATTCATATTAGTTTCTTTTATGATTAAGTTATGGATAATTTAACTGTAATAATTCCATTTTATAACGAAGAAAAATTCATTGAGCAGTCTTTACGTAGAGTTCTAAAATCCGACATTGCAGATGAAATATTATTAATTGATGACGGCTCTACTGATAATTCTTTCAAAATAGTTAGTGATATTGCAGAAAAAATAAGTTTTGTAAGAGTATTTAAAAACAACATTAATCTTGGAAAAGGAAATGCGCTAAATATTGCAAGAAAATATATAAACACAAGTCATGTAGTAATTCATGATGCTGATTTGGAGTATAATCCTGAAGATATTTTGAAAATGATTACAAAATCTAAACTTTCACCAAATTCCCTTATTTTAGGATCAAGATTCAAAGGAAGTGGAAAAAGAGTAAATATTTATAAAAGAACATATTATGCGAATAAATTCATGTCTTTAGTGTTTTCATTTATTCATAACTTTAAAATTTCTGATATAGCAACATGTTATAAACTTATGCCATCAAAATTTTTTAAGAATTTAAATGTAAGGGAAAATAGTTTTTCAATCGAAGTAGAGATTTTGGCCAAATTCTTAAAATATAATAAGTCAATAATAGAAGTACCAATAAGCTACCAAGGTAGGAGCTATGAAGAGGGAAAGAAAATTAAATCAATTGACGGAGTTAGGTACATTTTAAAAACATTTAAATACAAGTTTTTAGATTAGATTAACTTCTCATATTAAAAATTAGTCTTGTATAGAAATATGAAAATACAAAAATCGAAATATTCACAAGTGCTAAATAATAAATATTCAAGTTATAGTATGTATCTGTAAATCTTAAAAAATTATCTACTTGTTTAACATTTATATCATTAAGGAGAGATGAGTCTTGAAGAAAACTCCTTAAATTAAAAAATTTAAGGAAATCTACAACATATATGTTTCTTAATAAAGCACTCAAAATAGTTTCAAAATTTGTAAATGCTTTTAAAACTTCAATATAATAATTTTCAGCAGTAAAACCAACTTGTGTTCCCCAAAGGGTTACTCCAGGCTTTAAAGTTAATTTTTCAGATGAATAAAACAATAAATATCCTATATAAGAAATTCCAGTTAAGAGCTTAGCAATCAATATTTGACGATTATCTTTTAAATACTTACAAGTTAATAACGTGCAGAAAGGTATTATTCCAATTAATAATCGTTGTCCATATGCAACTTCTCTCCCTTGCCAGATCAACAATGGCATAGAGCTTGCACCAAAAAATAAAAATAAAAAAAACACATCAAGCATATTTTCTTTGTTTTTAAATTGTTTAGTAAAAAATATTATCATGGCTAAAAAAATGATAGGGGTTGAAAAAGTAATACCCATATTTGGTGAAAAAAATAAATTTGGTAATTTTAAAATTCCATATAATAATTGTTCAAAATTTAAAGTGGATGTGTATTCATTCATGTTTTCACCGTAAGTGTTAAGAAACATAAAGTTTTTTTTATATAATTTATTAGAAATTAGAACATAAAAAGTTGAAAATACTAAAAATTGGGTTAAATAAATAAAATTTGATTTTATGTTGAAGTTAAATTTTTTTCTGTAAAAAAAGATAAGAACTAATGAATATAAAAATGTAGATGGACGTGTTGTAGCAAGTAAGAAATATGTTAGAAACAATGAAGTGATTTCCGCACTGTTTAAATATTTGTTTTCATTTTTTTCAAATATATAAATCAGTGCACTGCATAAGAAGAACTCTGTTGCGTGGGCCATCAAGAATCTAGTAGTTACAAAATGAATTAATGTACTTAATAAGCCACAAAATAGTAATAAGCCAGCGTATTTGTTGTGAAATTTTTTTAAAATTTTTGATAAAAGAAATGTTCCAAGGTATGTATAAAATAGACCTGAAATAAAGAATCCTAAATAAGCAAATGACTTTACAGGATTTGTCCTTGTGTTCTGTACAGAACTCTCAATTAATCCATCAAATTGGCTCAGAAAAAAAACAAAAGGGGAAGCCAAATATCCTGCGCCTGGAGGATGTGATGGTGCATTGGTTTCTGAATTAAATATATTACTGTCTAACTTATAATCATTTGAGTAGTCTAGATCATGATCAAATGCTAGAGTAGCTGAATGAAGCCAGTAGGACATATCGTCACCTGGCATACCCAAATTGTTGTTATTAAACAACCACAATGGTTTAAACAGAAGCGTTATTAAGAAAAAAACAATTATTTCAAATTTATTATCTTTTAGCTTTTTAAGCATCTTTTATCAATAAATATGTTTTTTTAACTACATCCTAGAGAGTTGCCACAGTTTAAACATTTGTAACAAGATCCATTTCTAATTGTGATATGTCCACAATCAGGACAGGCTGGTGCATCACCCATCATATCACCAAGTACTTCTTGTACAGTAGCAACTGAATTTTCTGTTTGTTCAACAGCTACAGATTCAGCTTGTTGTACTGGTGTTATCGGCTTTGGTTTCTCTTCAACAGCTACAGATTCAGCTTGTTGTACTGGTGTTATCGGCTTTGGTTTCTCTTCAACAGCTACAGATTCAGCTTGTTGTTTTTCTTTTGGTGGAACCTGAACTATGTCTGTTCTATCTAAATACTCAAGACCAAGAGCCCTAAACACATAGTCTATGATTGAATTACTCATTTTAATATTTTCATGTCCTTCAACCATACCTCTTGGCTCAAATGTTTGGAATGTAAATGTATCAACAAACTCTTCTAGTGGAACTCCATATTGAAGTCCTTTTGAAACAGCTATTGCAAAACACCCAAGCACACCTTTAAGAGTTGCCCCTTCTTTAGCGATGTCAATAAAAACTTCTCCCAATGTTCCATCAGGATATTCACCGGTTCTTAAATACACCTTATGTCCAGCAACTCTAGCTTCTTGTGTCCATCCTTCTCTTCTTTCAGGCAGTAAGAATCTTGGTCTGTTGACTCCTGCATAAGCTCTTGTTGGACTGGTGCCAGGCGCAAAGTTTCCTTGAACAAGCATTGCTTCTTCCTCAAGAATTTTATTTACTTCAGGGTCACTTTCATCGGAGTCTCCATCATCTGAAGATGCTGAAAGTGGTTGTGATGCTTTAGACCCATCTCGATAAATAGCTATGGCTTTTACTCCAATTTTTGCAGATTCAAAGTAACAATCTTCAATATCTTGAACAGTAGCCTCGTTTGGCATGTTAACTGTTTTGGAAATTGCTCCAGAAATGAATGGTTGAGCTGCAGCCATCATTCTCACATGGCCCATGTAATGAATAAATCTCTCGCCATCTTTACCACACTTGTTGGCACAATCAAACACTTCAAGATGTTCTTCTTTAAGATGTGGAGCCCCTTCTATTTTCTGTGTTCCACAAATATCTAGATTTGCTTGTGCTATCTCGTTTCTTGAAAATCCTAACTTTTCCAAAAGGTTGAAGTCAAAAGATGTATACTCTTCTTCTTCAATTCCGAGATTTTTCAAAGTATCTTCACCAAGTACAAATACATTGAAAGCATGTTGAATTTCAAAAGCTCCTGGAAGAGCATTTTCAATTTTTTCAATATCATTTATAGAGAGCCCTTTGTCCATGAGTGATTCTTTATTTACATAAGGGGAGTTCTCAAGGGACATGGAACCAATGACATATTGAATGATCTCACTAACTTGACCTTCTTTATATCCAAGTGCTTGTAGTGCAGGACCTATAGATTGATTTGCAATCTTCATGTAACCACCACCAGCAAGTTTTTTAAACTTCATTAACGCAAAGTCAGGTTCAACTCCTGTAGTATCACAGTCCATTAAAAGACCAATAGTGCCTGTTGGAGCTAACACTGTTGCTTGAGCATTTCTGTAACCATTCTTCGTTCCAAGCTCAACAGCCTCATCCCAAGATAGTTGAGCAGCTTCTAACAAGTCAGCAGGACATAATTCCTGGTTTATTGCTATTAAATCGTGGCTTAAGCCTTCGTAATCGTTTGTATCATATGCTGCTTTTCTGTGGTTATTCATAACCCTGAGCATATTTTCACTATTTTCCTCATATTTAGGGAATGGACCAACAATTCCTGCCATTTCAGCAGAAGCTTTATATGCTTCTCCAGTGAGCATTGCAGTCAATGCCCCTGCAATTGATCTTCCGAGATCAGAGTCATAAGCAATACCTTTTCTCATCAATAATGATCCGAGGTTTGCATAACCTAGTCCAAGCGTTCTGTAGTCATAAGAGCCTTGTGCAATTTCTTTTGAAGGGAACTGAGCCATTTCAACTGAAATTTCAAGTACAATTGTCCATATTCTTAATGCATGCTTATATGAAGCAATATCAAAAACCTGTGTTTCATCATCGTAAAATTTAACAAGGTTAAGGCTGGCTAAGTTGCAAGCAGTGTTGTCTAGGAATAAGTATTCTGAACAAGGATTTGATGCACGAATACGTCCACCTTCTGGGGATGTGTGCCATTCGTTTATCGTTGTATCATATTGAACACCAGGATCTGCACATTTCCAAGCAGCATCGGCGATTTTATTCCATATGTCTCTTGCTTTAACACTTCTAATTACAGAACCATCTGTTCTTGCGATAAGGTCCCAGTCTCCATCTTCTTCCACAGCTTTAACAAAATCTGCAGGTACGCGAACAGAGTTATTTGAGTTTTGACCTGATACTGTAGCATATGCTTCACCATTAAAATCAGCTGGATAACCAGCAGCAATTAACGCTCTTGCCTTGTCTTCTTCAATAGCCTTCCACTCAATGAAATCTTCAATATCTGGATGATCAAGATCTAGAATGACCATTTTTGCAGCTCTTCTTGTTGTACCACCAGATTTAATTGCACCAGCCGCTCTATCACCAATTTTAAGGAATGACATCACTCCAGAAGAAACTCCACCGCCTGATAATTGTTCTCCCTCACCTCTTAGGTTGGAGAAGTTTGTTCCAGTACCTGATCCAAATTTAAATAAACGCGCTTCCTTGACCCAGAGGTCCATGATTCCGCCTTCATTAACTAAATCATCGTCAATAGATTGAATAAAACAGGCATGTGGTTGTGGTCTAGAGTAGGAGTCTTCACCTTCAGTTAGTTTTCCAGTTTTTGGATCAACATACCAAAAACCTTGAGCTGGTCCTGTAAGGTCATATTTGTAATTTAAGCCGGTGTTAAACCACTGAGGGCTGTTAGGAGCTGCCATTTGTGTTGCGAGCATGTATTTAAGCTCATCTTCAAATGCTTGTGCGTCATCTGGGGATGCAAAATAACCGGTTGTTTCACCCCAGTGTCTCCAGGTCTCAGCTAATCGATCAAAAACTTGCCTTGAGGAAGATTCTGGACCAAGAACAGTATCACCATTTTCATCTTTTAATTCATTACCATCGGCATCTAATTGAGGTACACCTGCTTTTCTAAAATATTTTGAAACCATGATGTCAGTTGCAACTTGTGACCATGTAGAAGGAATCTCTACATCATTCATTTCAAACACAACGGAGCCATCCGGGTTAGTAATTTTTGAACTACGTTTTTCCCATGTGATGTTGTTGTAGGGGTTGTCCGGTGTTGTATATTTTCTTTCTACTTTTAGCCCTGATTTTTTTGCCACTTTTTCTCCTTTTATAACTAAATATTGTATAGGGGATACAAAATAACACTAAATATAGTGTTTTATAACTATATT
>Ga0255754_10000852_pt1 | contig 24078 bp, 16 predicted proteins | sample 101ome_22_FD_179954 | JGI IMG/M metagenome (GOLD analysis project Ga0255754, IMG submission 179954) | Coastal salt marsh microbial communities from the Groves Creek Marsh, Skidaway Island, Georgia - 101412BT metaG (version 2) | ecosystem: Environmental > Aquatic > Marine > Intertidal zone >... | reverse complement strand
AAACCAAAATGATTGAGCCAACGATAATCGGTTTCAAAAAAAGATCTTAAATCATTGATACCGTATTTCAACATCGCTAAACGATCGATACCCATTCCAAATGCATAACCTTGATATTTGCTAGGATCTACTTTTGAATTTTTTAAAACATTAGGATGTACCATTCCACATCCAAGAATTTCTAACCATTGATCTCCTTCACCGATAACAATTTTCCCTTTTTCTAATCGATAGCCAATATCAACTTCAGCTGAAGGCTCAGTAAAAGGAAAATGGCTAGGTCTAAATCGCATTTTAATTTGCTTCACTTCAAAAAATTCTTTGATGAAATAATTAAGACATCCTTTTAAGTGGCCCATAGATATATTTTTATCTATATGTAATCCTTCTAATTGATGAAACATCGGTGCGTGCGTTTGATCACTATCACAACGATAGGTTCGACCAGGCACTATAATCTTAAATGGTGGTTTTCCAGCTAACATGGTTCTGATCTGTACTGGCGAGGTATGGGTTCTTAAAAGAATTTTTTTATTTTCTTCTAAATAAAACGTATCATGCATATCTCTGGCTGGATGATCCTCTGGGGTATTGAGCGCGGTAAAATTATTAAACTCAGTTTCAATATCCGGACCTTCAGCTACGGCAAAACCGATCTCTGAAAAAATTGAACAAATTTCATCAATCACTTGTGATACAGGATGAATTTTCCCTTTTAGCTCAGGTCTAACTGGTAGCGTGATATCAATTTTTTCGTAATTTAGCTTTGCGTCAATCTCGCTTTTATCGAGCGCTCTTAGTTTAGACTCAATAGCATTCGTTAGAGCTTCTTTTTTTTTATTTAGATCATTAGCTTTTATTTTTCTCTCTTCTGGACTTAAACTGCCTAAATTTTTAAATTCATTATTAATAGAACTATTTTTTCCAAAGATTTCAGATTTTATAACTTGTAGGTCTTGTTTAGTTTTTGCTTCAGTTATTTTATGTAATAACGTATTTAAGTCTGACATTACTAGTTTTTACTCTAAAGTTATTAAAGAAAAAACCAATTATTTTAGAGATAATTGAACTTTTTTTACTATAGATTTAAAAGTTTCTGGACTGTTATAAGCAATTTCAGCTAATGCTTTTCTATCTAATTTAATTTTAGATTTATTTAATCCATTGATAAATTTTGAATAAGTTAAACCTTCTTCTCGAACACCCGCGTTGATTCTTTGAATCCATAGAGATCTAAAGTCTCGCTTCTTATTTTTTCTGCCAACATAAGCGTACTGCATTGCTTTCTCCATAGCTTGTCTTGCAATACGAATAGTATTTTTTCTTCTTCCATATTGGCCTTTTACAGCTTTAAAAACTTTTTTATGTTTTGCTTTGCTTATAACACCTCTTTTAGTTCTTGACATTTTTTATCCTCTTAAGTTGTAAGGCATATAAGATTTAACAATACGAGTATCTTGTTTTGACATTATCGTTGTGCCTCTTTGTTTTCTAATTTGAGAATTAGTTCGTTTAATCATACCATGACGTTTACCAGCTTGGGGCATTTTAATCTTACCCTTAGCTGTAAATCTAAATCTTTTTTTTGCTGAACTTTTAGTTTTTAATTTAGGCATAATTGAACGCGTTATATAAAAATTGAAATGACTTTACAAGGTTATTTTAGCAAATTTTGCGGTTAAAGTGGTTGAACCACCATTACCATTTGTCTGCCTTCAAATTTTGGCGGGCTTTCTATTTTTCCAACATCTTTGGTATCTTCAATGATCCTTTTCATCAAATCTTGACCCAGTTGCACGTGTTGCATTTCTCTCCCTTTAAATTTTACAGTAAATTTAACTTTATCTCCTTTAGTTAAAAATTTTTTGGCATTTTTTAATTTAAAATTATAGTCATGAATTTCTGTACCGGGTCTTAAATTTAATTCTTTTAATGACATAATCTTCTGATTTTTTTTAGCTTGGTTAGCTTTCTTTTTTTGATCATACTTATACTTGCCAATATCCATAATTTTACAAACTGGTGGTTTGGCATTTGCAGAAATTTCAATCAAATCAAGTTCGGCTTTTTTAGCTAATTGCACTGCTTGTGCTGTTGGCATTACACCCAAATTTTTTCCTTCACTATCGATCACTTGGACTTCGGGTGACCTGATATAATTATTGGTTCTGGGACCAGAAAATTTTCTTTTCTTAAAATAATTGTTTCTAAAATCTTGCACTTGATTTTATAGAGGAAGTTTGTTCATGCTGATGATGTTTTTTAAAACTTTGTTAAAGTCTTCAGTGGTTTGTTTCTCAGTTCCAAGTTGTCTTAATGTTACTGTGCCATCTGTTTCTTCTTTTTTTCCACAGATTAAAAGCATTGGAACTTTTGCTAGAGAATACTCTCTTATTTTATAATTTATTTTTTGATTTTTTAAATCCACTTGACAATTTATACCTTGTTTAAATAGTTCTTCAAATATTTTTTTTGCATAATTATCATTATCTTCTGAGATTGGTAAAACAACAACTTGCAAAGGTGACAGCCAAAAAGGAAGTTTGCCCGCGTAGTTTTCAATTAAAATACCAATAAATCTTTCTAAAGACCCAAATAAAGCTCTATGTAACATCACGGGAACTTTCTTGTTACCGTCTTTATCAACATAACTAGCTCCTAGTCTTTCAGGTAAATTTAAATCAACTTGTAAAGTTCCACATTGCCAATCTCTTCCAATAGCATCACGTAAAACATATTCGATTTTGGGTCCGTAAAATGCTCCTTCCCCTTTATTAATTTTATAATCTAATTTTGATGATTTGATTGCAGCTAGTAAGGCTTGTTCAGATTTATCCCAAACTTTATCATCGCCAACTCTTTTTTCAGGACGATCTGAGTATTTCAAAATAACCTGGCTAAAACCTAGATCTTTATAGATTCCCAAAATTAAATTAGTTACTTTAGTGCTTTCCTCTGTAATTTGATCTTCAGTGCAAAAAATATGTGCATCGTCTTGGGTAAAAGCTCGTACGCGCATTAGTCCGTGTAAGGCACCGGATGGTTCATATCTATGCACCTTTCCAAATTCTGAAAGTTTTAAGGGTAAATCTCGATAACTTTTTAAACCTTGATTAAACACCTGGACGCAGCCAGGACAATTCATAGGTTTAATAGCAAAAACTTTGTCATCGGGTGTTTCAGAGGTGAACATGTGTTCACCAAATTTTTCCCAATGTCCAGATTTTTCCCACAGACTTTTATCTAACAACTCAGGTGTATTGATCTCTTTGTAACCTGCCAATCTCTGTTTTTCCCTCATGTACTGCACAAGTTTTTGAAATAAATTCCAACCCTTTTCATGCCAAAAAACTGTTCCGGGACTATCTTCTCTAAAGTGAAATAAATCCATTTCTTTACCAAGTTTTCGATGATCTCTTTTTTCTGCCTCTTCAATATTTTTAAGATATTCATCTAATTCTTTTTGTGTACGCCAACAAGTTCCATAAATCCTTTGTAGCATTTCATTATTGGAGTCTCCCCGCCAATAAGCACCTGAGACTTTCATCAATTTAAAAGCTTTACCTATTTTTTTAGAAGAACTTAAATGCGGACCCCTACATAAATCTAACCATTCACCGTGTTTATAAATAGAGATTTCTTCACTCTTCGGAATGCTGGATATGATTTCTGATTTATAAATTTCACCAATATTTTTAAAAAACTTTATAGCATGCTCTCGATCCCATACTTCCCTCTCTGTCTTTACATCTCGATCTACAATGTCGCTCATTTTTTTCTCTATGACCCGTAAATCTTTTTCAGTAAAAGGTTCTTTACGAGCAAAATCATAATAAAAACCATTTTCAATAGTTGGACCAATTGTTACCTGCGTTCCTGGAAAAAGTTCTTGTACTGCCATTGCTAAAATGTGTGCTGTGTCGTGTCGCATCACATCAATTCCCTCATCATCTTTTGAGGTGATAATTTTAACTTCTGCATCTTTTTCGATTTTATGATTTAAATCTTTTAGATGATTATCTACTTTCATTATTAGTGCATCTTTTTCCAAAGACTTACTAATGGTCTTAGCAATCAAATAGCCATCAATAGACTTTTCTTTAAATTTTAGTATTTTGCCGTCAGGTAATTTTATATTTAACATTGCTTACTCTTTTATATTTAATAGTTTTTTGTATTCGCTAAAAGTTTTTTCACACATTTTGTCCACATTAAATTTTGCTAAAACGTTATCTCTTCCTTGTAAACCCATTTGTTGCATTGCTTCTTTTCCATTTTGTATCATAGAATTTAATGCCTTTGCTAATTCGCGCGGGTCGTCAAACTTATAAAGAATTCCTGATACACTATTTTTTATAGTTTCTTTAGAGCCACCAATATTGCTCGCAATAATTGGTTTTTCCATGGCTTGAGCTTCTACCGCTATTCTCCCAAACGTTTCAGGTTTAATAGAAGATGATATTACTATGTCAGCCACACTATAGGCTACTGGCATCTCTCTAAAACCACCTACAAATTTTACCCTTTTATTTAATCTATAGCGTTGGATTAAACCTATAAGTTTCTTTGTATAAACCGTTCGTCCTTGGTCCGAACCTAAGATAATAGCTTGAAAATTTAAGTTTGCATAATCTTCAACTAAAATATTTAAAGCCTCAATAAAAACTTCTTGGCCTTTCCATGCTGTAAGTCGCCCAGGCAATAGTAAAACAAATTTTCCTTCCTCTATCCCCCATTTTTTTTTAATTAAATTTGATTTTTCTGCTGTAACATTATTTTTATCAAAATATTCTAAGTTGATACCTCTAAAAATTACTAAAAGTTTTTTTCGTGCTGACAAATACTCTGAATAATTATCATGAATATGCTCAAACATGAAATTAGACCCGGCAATCGTTAGATCTGATCTCAGCATTATACTGTTATAAAACTTTTTGTATTTATTTGGAAAACTATGAAAACCATGAAATGTTGTGACAAACTTTTTTCTAGTAATCAGACAGGCAAGATAACATGACCAGGCCGGAGCACGACTTCGAGCGTGAACAATATTGATATTAAGTAAGATGAGCAATAAAAGAATTATGATTGCATTAAATAGAATGAGGATAGGATTTTTAGAGCCTACTGGTAATCTTATTATTTTAACTTTATCTTTTCTAACAAATTTTAATAATTCACCACCACTAGTAACGATATAAGATTTACAACCTTGCTCGGCTAAATAATGTGCAAGATCATAGCAGCCTACTTCCGTTCCGCCATATCCTAACTTCGGGATAACTTGTAATACTTTAAAACTCATGGTTTATAACTAAATATAGAAGAATATTTTCGTTTAATCTATATATTTTAAAATGCAAAAGAAAAATAAATTTTTCAAGACCAGTACTAAACGAAAAATTAGATATCACTATCTAAACAAACAGAGTGATCTGACTCTTGTTTTTTTTCATGGTTTTATGTCAGATATGCTTGGCAAAAAACCCAAAATAATCCTGCAATTAGCAAAAAAAATAAAATGTAATTGTTTAATTTTTGAATATTCCGGTCACGGCAAATCTTCAGACAATTTTGAAAATGGGACAATTTCTAAATGGACTAATGATGCAAAACAAATAATAAAAAAAATTCACAAAAAAAATAAATTAATTTTTATAGGTTCTAGTATGGGTAGCTGGATTGCTTTAAATTTATTTAAGGTTTTTAAGAAATATTTAGTAGGTTTTGTGGGCATTGCTTCAGCGCCTGATTTTACAGAACTCCTCATGTGGAATAAATTTAACAAAAGTTTAAAAAAGAAATTGTTCAAAGAAAAAATAATTTTTATAAAAAATGAATATGGTAGTGAATATCCAATTACAAAAAATTTAATCTTAGATGGTAAAAAAAATAAAGTTTTAAATAAATTTAAAATAAATTTACCAGTTATCCTCTTTCATGGAACTCATGATCGGTCAGTGCCTATAATTATTTCTAAAAAAACTCTGAAAAATTTTAAAGGCAGCTATAAAAAACTCTATATAATCAAAAAAGGAGATCATAGTTTATCGAATAAGAAAAATTTGAAATTTATTACTACTAAGATAAAAGAATTAATTAAATATGTTAATTAGGCCACTATTTAGATTAGGAAATTGCAATTTATAGTTTAGATCCTTAATTAATTTGTCATTCATAACCCTTTTAGAATCAGAAAAAATTTTATTTTTACTATAATTTATAGTTAACGATTTTAAAAATTTACTTAGTTGAAATTTTTTTCCTAAAAAATTAACAGCAATACTAGCAGACTCTAAAGGTGTTAGTGGTTGATTGTCAGCAACATTAAATATTGATCTGTTAATTTTAGTTTTTAAAATTATTTTTATAATTATGTTTGCAAGATCATTAATATGAATTCTTGAAATATATTGACTCGAATTTAAATTTAAAATTTTGGAATGAATTATTCTATTAACAATATTATTTTTCGGTGAGTAAATTCCTGCAATTCTTAAAATAAAAATAGGAAGTTTTTCTTGTTTTTTTAAACGTTGCCACTGCTTTTCTGCCTGAAGTCTCTTGCTGCCAGTAGAGGTTTTTGGTTTGGTTGTTGAACTTTCATTAACCCATGCACCTGCATGATCACCATAAACAGCTGTGGAAGATAGATAAATAATTTTTTTACCTTTAAAATTTTTTATCGATTCTTTAAAATTTTTTAAAACTAGATCACCTTTTTTGTCAGGTGCTATGGAAACAACAATATAATCTATTTTTTCAATTAACTGTTTAATTTTTTTGTCATAAACATTTGAATTAAATTTAAAAAAGAAACATTTTTTATAAGATTTATTTGTTAGCCTGCCTGTTGTATTTGTGGCAAAAAATTTAAAATTTTTACTTTTTAAATCATGAAAGATAGTTTGTGCAACTTGACCAAAGCCAAAAAATAAAACTGATGATGTTTTTTTCATTAAGCTATTTTAGATTTTGATTTCAAAGAAATTGGATTATCTAATTTATCAAGCATCTCTATTGGACAAACTTGTTTAAAAAATTTTATCTGTTCTTCAAATTTGTTTAAAATAGTGTTGCTTAATTTAGAGTCTGTTGCATCTTTAAACTCTTTGAGTAAATTTTTCAAATAATCTTTCCAATATGGAGTTTCGACTGGTTGCCAAACTATTGAAGTAGGATTGACATAGTTTTCAAATTTATTTTTAGGATCGTATATAAATGCCATTCCACCTGTCATCCCGGCACCGAAATTATCACCTACATCTCCTAGTATAGCTACAGAGCCCCCTGTCATATATTCACATCCATTAGATCCGCATCCCTCTACCACCGCAGTGGCTCCCGAATTTCTTACAGCAAACCGTTCTCCAGCTTTACCGCTTGCAAATAATTTACCTTTTGTAGCACCGTAAAGAACAGTATTTCCAACAATAACATTGTCATTAGATTTAATTTTGCTTTTATCATTTAAGCGCACAATAATTTTGCCGCCAGAAAGTCCTTTGCCTACATAATCATTGGCATCCCCACTTACCACTAATGTAATACCGGCGGCTAGGAAAGCTCCGAGTGATTGTCCCGCTGAACCATCTAATTTTAAAGAGATCACATCATCAGGTAAAACATTATTATATTTTTTGAAAACATAGTGAGATAATCTTGTGCCCACAGCACGATCTGTGTTCTCGATAGAATATTGAAACTGATTGCTTTGTTTTATATTGATTTTAGATTCTATTTCTCTCCAAATTTTTTCATCTAAAGTGTCTGGAACTTTATTGATGTCTCTCGTTTCACAGTAACGAGGATTTTCTCCAGGATCTGCTTGAACCAAAAGTGGGTTTAGATCCAAATCATCCAAGTTTGCTGCACCTCTACTAACTTGTTTTAACAAATCAGATCGTCCAATGATTTCATTTAAACTTTTAAAACCAAGTTCAGCTAAAATTTCTCTTACCTCAGTAGCAACAAAATTAAAAAAATTAACAACTTTTTCTGGTGTGCCGGTAAACTTTTTTCTTAAATTTTCATCTTGAGTACAAACACCAACAGGACAGGTATTAGAATGACATTGTCTAACCATAATGCAGCCCATTGCGATTAAAGAGGAAGTACCCATACCAAATTCCTCAGCACCTAACATAGCAGCTATCACAATATCGCGACCTGTTTTAAGTCCGCCGTCTGTTCGTAAAGTAACTTTATGTCGAAGATTGTTTAAGGTTAAAATTTGATTAGCTTCAGAAAGTCCCATTTCCCAAGGTATGCCAGCATACTTAATACTAGTTTGTGGACTGGCTCCGGTACCGCCTGAATGTCCTGAAATCAAAATCACATCAGCTTTTGCTTTTGCAACTCCAGCTGCAATTGTGCCGATACCGGTCGCAGCAACTAACTTCACACCAATTCTTGCGTGAGGGTTAATTTGTTTCAAGTCATAAATTAATTGGGCTAGATCTTCGATTGAATAAATATCATGATGAGGTGGAGGAGAAATTAAAGTAACTCCAGGTGTGGAATGCCTTAGTCGGGCAATGTCTTTAGTTACTTTAAAACCGGGTAACTGACCACCTTCCCCAGGTTTTGCCCCTTGAGCAATTTTAATTTCTATTTCATTGCAATTGTTCAAGTATTCTACTGTTACACCAAATCTCGCTGAAGCAACTTGCTTTACTCTTGAGTTTGCTGAGTCACCATTTTGCATTACTTTAAACCGCTTTGCATCTTCACCGCCCTCACCACTGCAAGAGGCTCCTTTAATTCGATTCATACCAATTGCTAAAGTTTCATGAGCTTCTTCTGATAGGGCTCCATGTGACATGCTTCCACTGCCGAATCTTTTTGTTAAATTCTCAAGCGGCTCAACTTCATCAATAGTAATTGATGGTTTAGATTTTCTAAAAATTAATAAGTCTCGAACATTAATCGGAGCAAGGTCGTGGATGCCTTGTGAATATTTTTTGTAAAGTTCATACGAACCATTGGTTACCGCTGTTTGCAGGATATGAATTAATTTTCCTTGAAATTGATGCTCTTCTCCTGAACGTCTGTATTTATAAATACCACCAATCGGTAAATTGATTACGTTATCAGTGAATCCTTTAGTGTGAGTTTTTCTAATATGGTCTTCAAATCCAAATACACCTATTCCAGAAATTCTAGAAATCATACCTGGAAAATATTCTGAAACTAATGATCTACTTAATCCAACCGCCTCAAAATTACATCCACCTCGATAAGAGCTAATCACTGAAATACCCATTTTTGACATGATCTTTAATAAACCAGCATCAATAGATGATTTAAATCTCTTCACACATTCAAAGAAATTTAATTTTCCAAATAATCCTTTTTGGTGTCTTTGGTAAATACTATCAATTGCTAAATAAGGATTGACTGTAGTAGCACCTACACCGATTAAAACCGCAAATGAATGAGTATCTAAAGCACTAGACGTCTCAACATTAATAGAACAAAATCCTCTTAAACCCAATTTAACTAATCTTGAGTGGATTGCTCCAACAGCTAAAGCCATTGGTATAGCTGCTTTTGAAACGGATATATCTTTATCCGATAAAATGAGAGTTGATTTTCCTTCTCGAACTGCAATCTCTGCTTCTTTTCTTATTTTTTCTAAACTATCTTTCAAAGATGATTGAAGATCAAACACACAGTCAATCTTTTGAATTTTTTTTGAAAAGGTTTTTTTGAATTTTGACATTTCATTATTAGTCAAAATTGGACTATTTAATACATAAATATTTTCCTCTGTTAAATTTTCAAAATCTAAGATATTTCCCAAGTTTCCAAATCTGGTTTTCAAACTCATCACTTTATTTTCTCGAAGGGAGTCTATTGGTGGATTGGTAACCTGGCTGAAATTTTGCCTAAAGTAATTTGTGATTGGACGATACTGGCTAGATAAAACAGCTAAAGGTGTATCATCACCCATTGAACCAGTAGCTTCTTTGCTATCCTCAACCATTGGATGAAGTATCATTTCTAGATCTTCGATACTCATCCCAGCTGTGAATTGTCGTCGTCTCAGGTCTTCTTGTTTAAAAATTGGTGTTTCGCTTGTAGCATTCAATTCTTTATCTAAATCAATAATCTGTTTATTGTATTTCTTGTATTCTTTAGACAATAAATCTTTAATCTCTTTGTCGTTATAAAGTTCTCCTTTCTTTAGATTTATGGCAATAATTTCTCCAGGTCCTAATCTACCTTTAGCAATTACTTTTTCCTCGGGAACCTTAATCATGCCCGCTTCGGATCCTGCAAATAAAAGATTGTCTGTTGAAATTGAATATCTTAGAGGTCTTAAGCCATTTCTGTCCATCGCTGCAATTATCCATTTGTCATCGGTTGCACAAATGGCAGCGGGACCATCCCAAGGCTCAATAGTACTATTTAAAAAATTAAATAATTGTTGATGATCTTTAGGAACTGTTTTACTTCTTTTTGACCAAGCATCTGGGATCATCATTAACTTAATTAAAGGTGATAACTTCCCGGAGTGTACAAGTAATTCAAACACGTTATCTAAAGATGCAGAATCAGAATTCCCGGGTATGATAACAGGTTTTAAATCGTCAATGTTTTCAAATAAGTGACTGCTCATATCATTTTCATGAATTTTCATCCAATTGATATTTCCTTTAAGGGTGTTGATTTCACCATTATGTGCCAAAGATCTAAATGGTTGAGCTAGATCCCAACTTGGAAATGTATTGGTAGAATATCTTTGATGAAAAATTGCAAACCTGGAAGTTAATTTAGGATTTAAAAGATCTGGGTAAAAATCTGCTAGCGACTCAGCTAAAAACATACCTTTGAACACAATTGATCTTGAACTCATTGAACAAATATAAAATTCTTTGAGTTGGTTCTCTCTAGCTTCTTTTTCAATTTTTTTTCGACAAACAAAGAGTTGCCTTTCTAAAATATCTGTCTCTAATGATGAGTTTTTTCTAAATAATACTTGTGTAATTTCTGGTCTATTGCTGTTTGCGGTAACACCTAAAACTTTAGGGTTAACTGGAACTTGACGCCAACCATAAATATAAAAGTTTTCTTGTACTAAAATATTTTCAACAATTGCTTTGCATTTCTCTTGTGCGCTGTAATCATTTTTTGGAAGAAAGATCATGCCAACACAGATTCTTTTGTCTTCTGAGTGTTTGTGTCCCGTTTCCTCAATTTTTTCTAAAAAGAAGTCTGGCGAAACTTCAATCTTAATTCCTGCACCATCACCTGATTTTCCATCAGCATCAACTGCGCCTCTATGCCAAACTGCTTTTAAAGCTTGGATTCCATAATCAATTACTTGTCTTGATTTTTTGCCATCGGTAGCCGCAACCATTCCCACACCACAAGCGTCATGCTCTAGAGATTGATCATAAGCTTGATTATTACTTAAAAAATTTTTATTTTTTTTGTATCTTGAATAACTCATGCTGCAATTATTTTATTGGTTTGTTTAATTTTATTTTTTAAAAACTTGTCTATTTGAACCGCAACATCTCTACCGTCTCTGATAGCCCAAACTACAAGTGAAGCCCCTCTAACAATATCACCAGCTGCAAAAACTCCCTTAAGGTTAGTCTCCATAGTATTAAGATCAATTTTAATTGTTCCCCATCGTGATACAGCTAATTCTTTTATATTAAATAAAGCTGGAAGATCTTCAGGATCAAATCCTAAGGATTTGATAACCATATCTGCATTAAGTTCAAAATCAGAATTGTTTAAAATTTCAGGTTTTCTTCTGCCTGTTTCATCTGGTGCTCCTAGTTTTATTTTATCAACTAGGATTTTTTCAACCTTGCTGTTTCCAATAAATTTTTTCGGTGTGCTTAGCCATAAAAATTCAACACCTTCCTCCTCAGCATTATTAACCTCTCTGGCTGAGCCTGGCATATTTTCCTTATCTCTTCTATAAAGACATTTAACTGATTTGGCTTTTTGCCTAATCGCTGTTCGAACACAGTCCATGGCCGTATCACCACCTCCGATAACCACAATGTCTTTATTTTCTGCGTTAAGTTCACCACTGTCAAATCTGCTAACTTTATCACCGAGTCCTTTTCTGTTTGATGCTGTCAGAAATTCCATTGCTGGAAATATATTTTTTAAATTATCTCCAGGAAGATTAATTTCTCTAGGCTTATACACTCCTGTAGCAATTAAAACTGCATCATGATTTTTTCTAATTTCATCGAATGTAATATTTTTTCCAATATCACAATTTAATTTAAACTTAATTCCACACTTTTTTAAATATTCTGTTCGTCTTTCAACAACAAATTTTTCTAATTTAAAATTTGGAATTCCATAAATCAATAAACCCCCTGGTCGATCATACCGATCATAAATAGTAACTTTGTATCCTAATTTTCTCAGTTCTTCTGCAGAAGCTAACCCTGCTGGACCAGCACCAATAATACCTATGGACAAATTAATTTCATTTTTTACTTTAAACGGTTTAACCCAACCTTTTTCCCAAGCTGTATCGGTAATATATTTTTCAATGGAGCCAATCGTTACGGTACCGTGACCTGATTGTTCGATAACGCAATTACCCTCGCATAGCCTATCTTGTGGGCAAATCCTGCCACAAACTTCAGGCATGTTGTTTGTGCTTTGAGAAATTTCGTAAGCTTCTTGAAGTCGACCTTCTGCTGTTAATTTCAACCAATCCGGAATATTATTGCTGACAGGGCAATGCACCTGGCAAAAAGGAACACCACACTGTGAGCATCTGCTCGATTGCTCAGTTGCTTTCTTTGATATGTACTCATTATAAATCTCATCAAAGTCTGATACCCTTTCACCAACCACTCTTTTTTTAGGTGTCTCTTGATCAAGTTTAACAAATTTGAGCATTTTTTCAGTCATGGGAAGTCAAACTATCGCTTTTGCTATTTCTTTAAAAGCTAAATTATATCAGCAATGTTTACCTAAAAGACATTTAAATCCCTCTCTTTGATTACTCGCTTTTGGAATATTAGTTATGACATATTGTAATACCTAAATTATAATAGAAACATGTTCGAAATTTTTATTCTTTCAATAGTTCAAGGCCTCACAGAATTTTTACCTATTAGTTCATCATCTCACTTAATACTAATAAGCGAATTTTTATTTAAAAGCGATAGCAACTTAATGATAGATATTAGTCTTCATGTAGGCTCTTTGTTTGCAATTATAATATTTTTTTCAAAAAAAATTTTAAATTTTTTTTCAGACAAAAGTTTTTTAGTTTTTATTATTATCGCTTCATTACCTACTTTAATAATCGGTTTTATTTTAGGTTTAACTGGGATAATTGAATACTTAAGAGAACCAATTATAATTGGGATTGTAACGATTATATTCGGTTTGCTGTTATTTATCTCAGACAAAAATAATCAAAGTAAAAACCTGCAAGATTGTTTAAATCTAAAAAGTGCATTAATTGTGGGTTTTTTTCAATGTATTTCACTTATACCAGGCGTCAGTAGATCAGGCATTACAATTACTGCGGCACGATTTTTAGGTATATCAAGAAAAGATAGTTTAACAATTTCTTTTTTATTATCGATACCAATTTTAATTGCTATAGGATTCTTTAATTTTTTTGAAGTTATAAAACTTAACTCATTTGAAATTACTATAACTAATATTGTAGGGATTGTTTTGTCATTTATCTTTTCATATTTAACAATTAAATATTTTTTTAAATTTGTTGAAAAATTTAATTTTAATATTTTTGTAATTTATAGAATAATATTGGGCTTAGTTATTATTACCTTATATTTTTAAACTAATTTAAAATTTAAAGAATTATAGTAAGTAACAATAATACGAGAGCTATACAGCCCAAAAATATTATTACTGCTTTATTCAATGGCAATCTATCTAACATGTTCCTCTCTAATTTTGGTGCGCCTGCTAGGATTTGAACCCAGAACCTCCTGGTCCGTAGCCAAGCGCTCTATCCAGTTGAGCTACAGGCGCTTTTTACGAATAAATACCACAATTAATCTCATAAAAAACAAATAAAAACTTAAGAGATTTTTATTAAATACATGTTTATTAGATCCTTAATTAGTATTAAACTAAAGTGAAAATATGACCAATATAACTGTTCCCGATATAGGGGATTTTGAAAACGTTGAGATTATAGAAGTCTTGGTTAAAGCAGGTGACCAGATTAATAAAAATGACCCTATCGTCACCCTTGAAAGTGATAAATCAAGTGTTGAGGTACCTTCACCAGTTTCAGGAAAAATATCAGAATTAAAAGTTAAAATTGGTGACAAAGTATCAAAAGGAAGTTTGTTAGCAATTTTGGAGGGATCCGGGGAAGCTGCTAACGAAACTAAAGAAACCAAACCTCCAGTTCAGATTTCAGAACCTGTTGTAGAAAAGAAACCTGTTTTGCCAAATCAAAACAATGTTGAAAGTAAAAGTAACGGTGAGGGTCAATCTTCTAATGGTATAAGAGTTGATCGACAAAAACTTTATGCTCAACCGGTTTCCTCTAAAGAGGATATAGATATTTTGGAAACTCAAGATTGGGTTGATTCATTAAATTCAGTAATCGAAAATGATGGTCCTGCTCGGGCAAGTTATTTATTGAGTCAAATTGTCGATAAGGCTTATAAAGCTGGTTTAGTTTTGCCTGACACCAGAACTACTCCTTATATAAATACTATTCCACCCGAACAAGAAGTTAAATCTCCAGGTGATCAAAATATTGAGAGAAAAATTCGCGCTTACGTTAGATGGAACGCTGCTGCAATGGTTGTGAAAGCAAATAAAAAAAGTTCTGAACTTGGAGGACATATTGGAACTTTTGCTTCTGCAGCAACTTTATATGATGTAGGTATGAACCATTTCTGGAGAGGAAAAAATAATAAATTTGGTGGCGACTTGGTTTATTTTCAAGGACATTGTTCACCAGGAATTTACGCAAGAGCTTTTTTAGAAGGTCGAATAACGGAAAAACAGATGGATAACTTTAGGCAAGAAGTTACACTTGGGGGACTTGCCTCTTACCCGCATCCATGGTTGATGCCAAACTTCTGGCAATTCCCAACTGTATCCATGGGGCTTGGACCATTGATGGCAATCTACCAAGCAAGATTTACAAAATATTTAATCAATAGAGGGTTAATAAAAGATGAAAATAGAAAAATTTGGGTGTTTATCGGTGATGGAGAAACTGATGAGCCAGAAACTTTAGGGGCAATAGGTTTAGCAGCGAGAGAAAAATTAGATAATTTAATTTTTGTTATTAATTGTAACTTGCAACGATTAGATGGTCCAGTTAGAGGAAATGGTAAAATTATACAAGAACTTGAAGGTATATTCAGAGGAGCGGGTTGGAATGTTTTAAAAGTCATTTGGGGATCTTATTGGGATCCACTACTCGCAAAAGATAAAACTGGTTTGCTAGCTAAAAGAATGATGGAATGTGTAGACGGCGAATACCAGGCATTCAAGGCAAAAGGCGGAAAATATGTTAGAGATAATTTCTTTGGCAAATATCCTCAGTTAAAAGAAATGGTAGCAAGCATGACCGATGCCGATATCTGGAAATTGAATAGAGGTGGGCACGACCCTCATAAAGTTTATGCAGCGTACCATGCGGCAATGGAAAATGTTGGCACACCAACCGTGATCATTACCAAAACAATTAAGGGGTATGGCATGGGTAAATCTGGAGAAAGTATCAATACTACTCACCAACAGAAAAAATTAGATGAGGAAGATTTACTGTATTATCGAGATAGGTTTGATGTACCACTGACTGATCAACAAGTAAAAAATATTGAATATTTTAAACCAGATCCAAATTCTGAGGAAATTAAATACTTAAAAGATAGAAGACTTAAACTTGGGGGATTCATACCTGAGCGAAGTTCTTTTGCTAAACCAATAAAAATACCACCAGCTGATATTTTTGAACCTTTCATGAAATCGACTGGTGACAAGGAAATGTCTACGACAATGGCTTTAGTTAGAATGTTAACAGCATTGTTAAGAGATAAAACCGTGGCTTCTCGTTTAGTTCCAATTATACCTGATGAAGCAAGAACTTTTGGTATGGAGGGTTTTTTTAAAAAAATTGGTATTTACGCTCATGAAGGACAGAAATATGAGCCCGTGGATTCTGAACAACTAAGTTCTTACCGAGAAGATAAGAGTGGACAGGTGTTGGAAGAAGGAATTACGGAAGCTGGCGCAATGTCGTCTTGGATTGCCGCTGGTACTGCTTACACTAATCACGATATCGAAATGATACCTATTTATTTATTCTATTCTATGTTTGGTTTTCAACGAACGGCTGATTTTGCTTGGGCTGCAGGTGATGCTCAAACAAGAGGTTTTTTAATTGGAGCGACCGCAGGTCGTACTACTCTTGCAGGTGAAGGATTGCAACACCAAGACGGTCATAGCCATCTTTTAGCTTCAACGGTACCTAACTGTATAGCTTATGATCCAACTTTTGCTTATGAGGTTGCAGTTATTTTCAGAGATGGACTTAAGAGAATGCATGAGAAAAAAGAAAATGTTTATTACTACCTAACTGTAATGAATGAAAACTATCCTCATCCAGAAAAACCGAAGGGAGCAGACGAAGGAATTATTAAAGGCATGTACCTCTTTAAAGAGAATAACAATAAGGGTAAAATTAAGGTTCAATTGCTTGGTTCAGGTACAATTTTACGAGAAGTTATTAAAGCTAGTGAAATTCTTTCCAAGGAATACGGTATTGATAGTGATGTTTGGAGTGTTACCAGCTTCAATGAACTAAGAAGAGATGGAATGGAAACTGAAAGACACAATCTCTTAAATCCAACAGCCAAGAAAAAGAAAAGTTATGTTGAGACTTGTTTGGAAAAAAGAGATGGACCAATAATCGCTGCCTCTGACTATATGCGAACATTTGTTGACCAAATTAGACCTTACACCAAAAAATCCTTTTACGCTTTAGGCACGGATGGTTATGGGCGAAGTGATACAAGAAAAGAGTTAAGAAAATTTTTTGAAGTAGATAAAGAACACATCGTTGCTTACACTTTAAGTGCTCTAGCTAGTGAACAGTTAATTGGTACGATGGATGCTAAGTTAGCAATGAAGAAATATAAAATTGATCAAGAAAAACTTTTTCCAACTAAATTATAAAAAATGCAAAAAGTTTTAGTTCCAAACATTGGTGATTTTAAAAATGTTGAAATCATTGAAGTCTTAGTTAAACCTGGAGACAAAATTAATAAAAATGATTCTATCATTACCCTTGAGAGCGATAAGTCTAGTGTTGAGGTTCCTTCTTCTCATAGCGGCACCATCAAAGATATAAAAGTAAAAATTGGTGACAAAGTTTCTGAGGGTGATTTGATTATGGAATTAGATGGTGGTGAATCCACATCTGTTGTTAAAACTGAAACGAAGATTGATAATAAAAATGAAAGTACTAGCTCAGTAGCAAAACAAGTTGAGACACCTATCCCATCAACTACTCAGGTTCAACCAGCTCAGTTTATAGAGTCTACTTCTGAAATAAAACCTGCGAGCCCCAAAACAAGAAAATTTGCTAGGGAACTGGGAATAAATATTAATGAAGTTATGGGCAGCCAGCGATCCGGACGAGTAATTGAAACCGATGTTAAAAATTTTGTTAAAAATAGAATTGGTAACTTTGCCCATTCCCAAGTCGTTGAGGAAATAAAAAAACCAAAAAAACCTAAAGATGAGTTTGATCATGCGGAGTTTGGTGAGGTAGAAATTAAAGATATTCCTCGAGTAAAAAGATTGTCCGGACCACATCTAGTTAGATCGTGGACTGAAATTCCTCACGTAACCCAACAAGAGGAAATAGATATCACTGAAATGGAAACATTTAGAAAATCTTTGCGAAATTTATATACAGGTGAAAAGATCTCTGTCAGTCCATTAGCTTTTATTATTAGGGCAATGGTTTCTGGCCTAAAAACTTTTCCAAATTTCAATTGTTCATTAGACTCAGATAATGGAAAAGTAATTTATAAAAAATATTATCACATCGGTGTTGCAGTTGATACACCGCATGGACTCATGGTGCCTAAAGTAAGGGATGCAGATAAACTTGAAGTTAAAAAAATAGGTGCTGAGGTCAGGAGACTGAGCAAACTTTGCAAAGAATTAAAAATAGATAAAAAAGAATTTTTCGGAGGTTCTATGACGATTTCAAGTCTTGGCGGTATTGGAGGAACGTTTTTTACCCCAATCATTAACCCACCAGAAGTATCAATTCTGGGTGTAGGAAAAGCATACAATAGATTAATCAATGTCGGTGGGAGGCTTCAATCTAGAATTATTCTGCCTATTTCTCTTTCATATGATCACAGAATAATTGATGGTGCTGAGGGCGCTAAATTCTGTGTACACCTAAATGAGTGCCTAGGGAAAGATTTTGCTTTCAAACTTGCGGTCTAGTTAAAATTCTAATAGGAGAAAACATGGACAAAAAATTGTTTTCTCTCATCTGTGCTATTACTTGTTCTTTAATTTGGGGTTCTGCTTTTATTGCGCAGGATATGGGTATGGATTACAACGGCCCTTTAACTTTCACTGCTGGAAGACTTTTTCTTGGTTTTCTAACTTTATTACCTTTTTTGATAATTTTTGAGAAAAGAAAAATCGCAGACTCAAATTTAACCTTAAAAAATATTTCTTTAAATTTATTTTTTATTGGATTTCTTTTAGCTGCCGGTAATGCCTTACAACAGTACGCTCTACTTTATACCGATGTAGCTAACACTGCCGTCTTTACAATATTTTACGTATTAATTGTGCCTTTTGTCTCATATTTATTTTTCTCTAAAAATATTCATTGGTCGGTTTGGCCTTGTGTTATTATTTGTTTTATTGGTGGATTTTTATTAACAGACCTAAATAATGTTACGGTAAGAATTGGTGATAGCATTGCTGTATTTAATGCTTTCTTTTGGGCTTTTCACATTGTTTTTATCTCAAGATTTTTAAGAAAATTTAATCATCCAATCACAATCGCAGCTCTTCAATGTTTGATTGGTGCTGTCATAGCATTCATTCCAGCTTTGTTTTTTGAGCAAGTAAGTTTTGGTAATCTTTTGTTAGATGGAAAAGAAATGTTGTATGCAGGGATTTTATCAAGTGGGGTTGCTTTTTTATTGCAGATTTATAGCCAACAAAATTTATCACCTGCTCCTGTCGCCATTATTTTTTCACTTGAGGGCGTATTTGCTTCAATCTTTGGTTGGTTAATCTTGAGCCAGTTCCTAGGGTTTATAAAAATATCTGGCATAATATTAATAGTGATAGCCGTTATTTTCTCACAACTTGCACCAATCTATGATAAAAAAAAATATGGACGAAACTAATACCGGTTACATGAAACATCTCGGCGGCCTTTTATTAAAAAAGGTCTCAGATGAACTTTTTGAGTTTAATGTAACTGTTAGAGATATTCATCTTAATACTGGAAAAATTGCACATGGGGGTTTTTTAGCATCAATTGCAGACACAGGTATGGGTACTGCTGCACATAGGGTGGCGGATAATAAAAGATGCGTGACAATTAATTTAGATATTAAATTTATCTCTGCTGCCAAAATCGGAGAGAATCTAACGGGCACAGTAAAAATTTTAAAAAAAACTAAAACTTTAATTTTTATAAGCTGCGAAATTAAAAATAACTCGGGTATTGTTGTTTTAGCTTCGGGAACTTGGAAAATTTTAGGATAACTGTCTTCGATAATTTAAATAACCAAAAATTATCAACAAAAATAATGAAAACGGATAAACAATTGCCTTATCAGGACGATCTAAATTCTCAATTTTAAATTCACTTATAATATCATCAGTCTCCATACCAGATTGTTTAGCCAAACCGTTCCAAGATAAGTTGTCTACGACTAATTGCTGATTTTTTTCAACTACTTCTAAACCATAATCTTGTAAGTTAAAGTTTTGATCAAAACTATTTTTTTGAATAACAAATAATTTATAACGATCTCCATATTCTGTTTGTCGCGTTACCTTTATATGTACTTCCTTATTTGGCTCGAATTGCATATTTTTAATCTCTGACGAGACTAATTGTTTTTGGTCAAATTCTGGGTAAAATTTATCAAGTACATAACCCGGTCTAAATAAAGACATTGAAATAATCAAAAAGATAATAATTTCATACCATCTCATTTTATTAATAAACCAACCTTGCGTAGCTGCTGTAAAAACTAAAATTGCGGTTAAAGACGTAATCACAACTGTAAGGAAATGCCAAATATCATCAACACCGATCATTAATAACTCTGTATTAAAAATAAATACGATGGGTAAAATTCCAGTTCGTAAACTGTACCAAAAAGCTTGAACACCTGTTCTTATTGGATCAGCTTTTGAGATTGCTGCGGCAGCATAGGAAGCTAATCCTACAGGCGGGGTCACGTCTGCCATTAAACCGTAATAAAAAACATATAAGTGAATAGCAATTAACGGGAACACATAGCCAGAGGCATTACCAACTTCGACAACAACTTGAGCCATTAAGGCAGCTACTACTAAATAATTTGCTGTAGTGGGTAAACCCATGCCTAAAATTATACAAAGCACAGCGGTTAGAGCTAAAAGTGTGATCACGTTGCCGCCAGCAATTGCTTCAACAATTACTATTAAATTATTACTTAAACCTGTTGAGGCAACAGCACCAACAATGATTCCTGCAGTAGCAATAGCGATCGCGACACTAATCATGTTTATTCCACCCCGTTCAAGACCCGTAATAACTTTGTTAAAACCTTCTATTAATCCTAATTTAAAACCTGTATTATTTTTAATTGAGGCCATTGTTTCTTTAACAAAAATTATTAAAAATAAAGAAAGTACAGAATAGAACACTGATGAAGCTGCCGTCCATTTTTCAACTAAAAGCAAATAGACTAATATGAAAATTGGAATTAAAAAATGAATACCACCTAAAAATGTTTTGCCCAACGGTGGAATATCTTTCTCATCCAGACCTTTAATATTTAATTTTAAAGACTCGAGGTGAGAAATGTAAAATAGAGCAATATATGAAATTACTGCTGGTAAAAATGCATGCGTGATGACTTTGTAATAAGATATTCCTAAAAGCTCTGCCATAACAAAAGCTGCTGCTCCCATAATTGGCGGCATAATCTGACCATTAACTGACGCAGCAACTTCAATTGCCCCAGCCTTAGTAGCTGTTAAACCTGTTCGTTTCATAATTGGAATTGTAAAAGTTCCTGTTGTCACTGTATTAGCTACAGAGGATCCAGAGATTAATCCTGTCAACCCTGATGCCAGAATAGCAGCTTTAGCCGGTCCACCTCGCATTTTTCCAACTAAAGCAAAAGCTAAATTTAAAAAATATTTTCCGCCTCCTGCTGCATCTAAAGTCGCACCGAATAATACAAATAAAAAAATAAAACTAACTGAAACACTAATAGGAATTCCAAAAATTGCTTCGCCACCAAACCAATGATAACCAACTAATCTTTTAAGCGAAAGTCCTTGGTGTGCTATCAAATCAGGCATTTGCTGACCAAAAATAGAAAATAAAATAAAAATACCTGCAATTATAACTAATGGTAATCCAATTGCTCTTCTTGTCGCCTCTAGTAAAAGTAAAATTGCAATGGCACCTAAAATTAATTCGTAAGGGAATTTTATTCCAAATAAATTAGCTTCAGCCAAAATACCTTGTCGATAAACTAAACCTTCGTAATCAAGCACTAAATAAAAAGTAGCGATTAATGCTATACCACCAAATATAAAATCAATCAGTTTTATGTTCTCATTACGATTTGATTTTAGTGCTGGATAAGCCAGAAAACATAAAACCATTCCAAACGCTAAGTGGATAGCTCTTGCGGGTACATCAATAAAAATTCCAAAATTAAAAATAAAGGGAAGTGGTGAGGCATACCATAACTGGAATATGGACCAAAGAATGGCAATGGCACTTACTAATTTTAAATTCCAACCAAGCAGATTTCTTTTTGAACCGCCATCTTCATCATATCGTTCAAAAAAATCAGGTTTTAAGTTTTGCTCTGACTGCATGCTGAATAAAAAAAAGGCCCAGAAACTGTCCGGGCCTTTTTAATATAATATTTTAACTAGATTACATCCAGCCTTTTTCTTTGTAATACTTCACAGCACCTGGGTGCAGTGGAGCTGAAAGACCGTCTTTAATCATGTTTTTAGGATCTAAGTTTGCAAACGCAGGATGTTGTTTTTTGAAATCATCTAAGTTTTCAAAAACAGCTTTTACTACGTTGTAAACTAAATCATCAGAAACAGATGCGCTTGTAACAACTGATGCCATAACACCAAAAGTAGTCACATCTTTTTTAGATGTTTTGTAAGTTCCTTTTGGAATTGTTGCAAATGCATAGAATGGATTGTCTGCTACTAATTTTTTAACTTGATCTGTTTGCAAATCAATTATGTAAGCACCGCAACCATCTGTAGATTGAGCAACCCCTGCATTAGGTACACCAACAGTGTATCCGAAAGCATCAATTTTTTTATCACATAATGCACCAGATTGTTCAGAAGATGTTAACTCTGATGTTCCTCCGAAGTAACCTGTATCAACACCGTGAGATTCCATCAGAACTTCGAAAGTTCCTCTTTGACCTGAACCTGGGTTACCGATGTTCACTTTTTTGCCTTTTAAAGAATTCCAATCTTTAATCTTAGAACCTTTTCTAGCTATAATTTGAAATGGCTCAGGGTGCGCTGAAAATACAGCTCTTAAGCCATCAAATGGTTTAACTTTATCTGGTTTAGAACCGTTATAAGCATGATACTGCCAGTCAGACTGAGCAACTCCGAATTGAAGTTCACCCTGCATGATTTGACCAATGTTATATGTTGATCCACCTGTTGATGGAGCAGAACATCTGTATGCTTTATCAGTTCCTTTTCTACCGTGATCTGCTGATTGTAATTTAGCAACCATTTTACAAATTGCATTACCTACTTGAAAGTAAACTCCAGTAGGTCCACCCGTACCAATTGAGAAGAATTCTGCAGACTTAGCAATAGATACGATCGGTGAAGTTAAAACCAACAACATCGCTGAGGTAGAGATTGTAGTTATAAGTTTTCTCATTTTATCCCCCTTTGTGTTTTTAATGATCTAAACTAATCATGAATATGTATTACGGTCAAAGATTTTTTTAATTTTTTTTAAACCAATCCGCGAGTAATTTTGTACCTAATACTACATTTGGTGCATACTGTTCAATATCTATTTCGTTGATATTATTATCATTACTAGCTTGACTAAGAAACTTATCTCCATCAAAATCTGTAAAACTTAGTCTAAAAATCAATTTACTCTCTTTAAAACCAAATTCAGTACCTGGTAATAAAGCTACTCCGGTTTCATCTAAAATTTTATTACACATCTTGATACTTGATTTAAATTTTTTACTTAAGAATTCTGGCATAAGGTAAAATCCGCCTTCAGGTTTATTGATATTAACTCTATTAGAGTTTAATTTATTGTACACATATTCCCCAACTGCTTTTAAAATCTTTTTGGTTTTTGTTTTATATTCATCATAATTATTAGAGTAAGCATCAATTGCTGCTAATTGGGTTGGCGTATTAACTGCTGAGTAAGTTTCACTACCTAATACTACAATTTTATCTTTTAGTTCTTTTAGTTTTTTTGGAAATGCAAGAAATCCTAATCTCCAACCACCGGCACCACACCATTTACTTAAACCGCTACTAATAATAGTCCCTTCAGGATAAAATTGACTGATGGACTCATAATTATTGTCGAAGGATAATTCGGTATATATTTCGTCAGATAAAATTATCATTTTGTTTTTTTTGGCTACTTCTGCAATTTCTCTAAAGTTTTTACAAAGATTACCAGAGGGATTATTTGGCGAATTAAGTATCATAAGTTTATTTTTATTTTTAATTTTTTTTAAAACTTTATTGATTGATCCTTTATTCGGAAACCAATTGTCTTCTCTTACAGTATCAATCCAGTGAAATTTATTTAATGCTATT
>Ga0255754_10000849_pt1 | contig 24098 bp, 8 predicted proteins | sample 101ome_22_FD_179954 | JGI IMG/M metagenome (GOLD analysis project Ga0255754, IMG submission 179954) | Coastal salt marsh microbial communities from the Groves Creek Marsh, Skidaway Island, Georgia - 101412BT metaG (version 2) | ecosystem: Environmental > Aquatic > Marine > Intertidal zone > Salt... | reverse complement strand
GGGTGCGTTGTAATGTAAACTACGAAGTCAGAAGAATTGAATTTTCGGGGGAGTTGAGAGGAGGGAGCAGGGATGATGACGACGCACGAGTGAAGAAAAAAAAATAAACAGAAGACGATACTAATAATACGAAAAGTTTTCTTCTCGCGAGATGTAATAAGGCGAGAGAAAATGAAATGAATGAAAAAAAAAGTCCTTTAGAGTATGTTGTTGTTATTGTAGAGACCGCACACATATAGAAAAATAAACACGACGAATCGTATACGCGACGCCACGGTATAATATCACAATTCTTTTTCTTAGATTTCGTCCAATAAACCTTTCTTCTCCTCCTCGGGCGGAGAAGAAGCGTCTGCTTTTTCTTCCTCTTTTCCTTTCTTCTTCGCGTTCTTTTTGCTACTGCTAAGACTACTGCTATCATTGCTGCTAGATTTAGCGCTACTATTATTACCATTTTTCTTCTTGCTTTTCTTCGTCGTTTTGTCGCCGCCGTCGTCAACGTCGCCGGTGTCCAACCCATCCGTGGGAATATCGAACAAATCATCGAGAGACATCGGATGCGAGTCTTCCTTTCGCTTCTCTTCTTCTTCTTGGACGCCACTCTTTTCCTTCTTCGCGGCTGATTTCTTCTTTGACTTCTTCGCCGGATGAAGCTTTTTCATGACGTCGTTCTCGACAGTATTCACGGTATCGATGTTTGACTTCTCGCTTTGCTGCACGGCCTCAATCAAGTTCTCCAAAACTTCCGGATCGACCTCGCCGCTCTCGATGCGTCCTCTCAAATCGGCTTCGTTGAGGAACTTATCGACGGAATTCTTCGCCGCAGTTCTCGCGAGCCATTCGTCTTTACCTCTTTCCTCTGCGAGACTTTGTTCCACCGCGTTGAGCTTCTTTTCCAACTCTAAACGAGATAAGACGTCGTCCTCGGTGATTTCCGAATCTTCCGGCAACGCCACGTCGTCGGCGTGCGACCACAAAATGTCTTCGTCGTCCGAAACGCCTCGGACATCATTGACCATCGATCTCGCGATTCTGTGCGCGAAATCGTCCGAAGCGACAGTATCTCGGACATTTCTCGACCATCCCTTCACGCCTTCTTTCTCCTTTAAGCGCGTGATGAAATCTGAGACGGACAATTTGACTTGCTCGGGCGACATCGTGTTACCACGCAAATCCGCGTCGAAGCGTTGTCCGCGAAGAATGTCCTGTTCTGAAACGTCTTCGGTGAGCCCTCCGTGCTTGGACGACGATGCATCTGAATGACTCGTACCAGGAGAAGTGCCTCCCCACGGGTACCTAAACGGCGTGTTTGCGTTGTAATACGCGCCCGTTCTATCTCGATCGTTATCTTCCAGAATTTTGTTCTTATTCGCAATCTTCTTTGACATTTCGCTGCTCAAACCAACCTTAGCGGCGGCGGACTTGCTTCCATCGAATTCATTTAAAAGTTCGACTCTTTCAATTTGTAAATTTGTCAGCGTTTCGTTCAATCCTCTCAATTCGACTTGTTTGCGGTTTTGCGGAAGCGTCTTGGAGTTTTTCACTTTTTGCATCAACTTCTTCGCCATGTTGATCTCGCGCTCGTTTACCGAAAGCGCCGCTCCAGCGCCGCCGTCTACATCAAAGTTCTCATCAAATTCCGAGTCATCTTCCACGTCTCCGTCGTCTTCGTCCTCTCCCAACTCTCCTTCGTCGTCGTCTTCGTCAGCGTGGACGTTCACTCTTTTCCTCCCGCCGTCGTCGTACGGCATCGGAGGCACGTACTCCTCGCCTCTGAAATACGCCAAGCCTCTCTCGTAATAATGCAACTCGGTGCCTAAAATAGTCGCTAAAAGCACCACTAACACTAATAGAAAGCAAATCGCCACTCTAGCTACCCATGGGCTTCCAGAACACAAGAACATCCTCTTTCCCTTTTCCAACTCCTCTTCGTCGGCTAATTTTTTCCTCGTGAGAATTTCTTGCTTCTCGAGATCGTACAACTTTGCGTTCATCGCCAATTGCTCTTTTTCCTTCCTGAGTTGTTTTTTGCTGCTCTTGGTCTCGCTGCTTTTCAACGAACTCGCTTTACTTCCGCCGCTCTTCTTCGACGGCTTCGCGCTTTCGTATTGCAATCGTTTCGCGACTTCGTCCTCGTCTTCGCTCGAAACCGACGCCGAACTCTGTCCGTCGTACCGCGACCGCCGGCGTCGGTCTTCGTCCACATCATCGTCCAGAAGAGCGTCTATGACGTAATTATCTTCCGCGTCGTCGTCCCCGTTGGCGTAACCTTTACTCTTCTTATTCTTATTCTTTTTCTTGTCCGTGTTCGTGTTGCTTCCGTAGCTCGTACTTTTCTTCTTCTTTTTGCAACAGCCTTTCTCGACGTCGTCGTCGTCGACCGGCGGGCCTCCGTATATTTCAACTTTTTCTCCTCCTCTTCCTCCTCCTTTCCCTCCGCGTTCGTGCAACGTGTTCCACCGAGGCACGCGCCCGTTTTTCGACATCGACGCGCCCATTATTACGTAATCTCTCTAGACGAGGGGGCGGGGGGGGAAATGCAGAGAGCGCGCGCTCAAATTGAAACCAGACGCGGGGAAAAAGAAAGCCTCTCGCCGCTTCCTCTCTCTCTCTCTCTCTCTCTTATCTTTTGCGCGCGCGCATCATCGCTGTGAGTGTTATCGCTGTTTGTGCGAGCGTGCGTTTTTTATTTATATATGTGTATATGTGTGCATGCGCGCTGCGTCTTGCGCGTGTGATATGTGCGTACGCGTAGCCGCGCAGTAAAAATAAATTTGTGCCGCGGTCGAGTGGGCAAAGAAAGAGAAAAACAACAACAACAGCAGTACAGCACACAACATTTTCCCAAAAAAAAGAGAGAAAAAAGCATCTCTCAAAAAAAACACAAAATTAGGCACGAAGGAATCGCTCACACATACATTCGCGTTTGTAGCGATGCGCGATATTTGAGAAGAGTGGGGATGCTGTGGATTACTACTGTGTGACTTTGAAAAATAAAAAATGAAATTACACATAAGTACACACACGCAAACAAACGTTTTATTCTTTATACAAACGCGATGTACATACAGTGAGTGCGTGCCGTGGTATACCTATTAGCAGTAGTACATGTACCACGTGCTATTATAAAATGGCGCCATACGAACGCGGATGGATTTTTTCTGATTCGCTTTCGGCGCCGCGTAACATGCTGTCGCCTTCGTCGCCGACGACCTTGGCTTCAACTTCGCGGAGTTTGCGCGTCAACTTGACCGTGTACAAAGAAAGCGTAGCGATGATGACTGCAACGAGTAATATCGTCGGCGTTGATACCAACCACGGAGAATGCGCAGGAACCTTCATCTCCGCTTCGCCAAGACCGGGTGCGAGCGTTTTTTTGTGTTCTTTGAGAGTCGAAGCAGCCAACTTGTGCCTCTTTTCTGTCCCAGCCGATGCCTTGCCCATGTCCGACCTGGCACTGCTGCTCTTCATGACTACGTGATTTCCCGTATTGCTGCAACCAATCGTGGTAGAAAACGTTTGTTTTCGAACTGTGTTGCCTCCGATGTCCATAATCTTTGGACCGTTCTCATCAGCATTGACCGTCACTTCGTAGAGTCCGCTTGCTTCTGGCGGGAACTCGATGGCGAGAGAGTCTTTTTCCGTGAGGCAGACAAATGTATGTTTATAAAGAACATCTTTGACCGCGACGTCTCCACTCGTAACCTTATCACCCGCGCACGTCTCAACTTGCGTAATTTCGTAAGTCATGCGTTCCACGGAGAGTTGCGGACAAACGATTGGTTCAGAATACTCAATTCTAAAGGTATGATCTAACGTCGACGTTTCAAGCGCGAACGGGGCGACGACGTCAACCACCAGGTTCAGATTCTCCGCCGTTTCAGACCCTTTCACTTCCATTGGCGCAAACGAGTCGTAGCCAGAGCAGAACGCTTTCGCTCTGATCTCATACTCGCCATCTTTCAATCCGTTTAAGAAGTATTGACGTTCGATGTTCCACTTGAAAGAACATCCTTGACCGCGGGCCGTCTCGCAGTGCGCATCTTCGTCTTCGACATCATTTTTCCAAATGTCCTGATCCTTTCCGACCATCGTCCACGCGTTTATCCATTCACCTTTGCCCAACGTTCTCCATTGTATTCTCACGAATTCCAAGTGGGGATGGACCAAGTGATTCGTTTTCTTAGTGTCGCCTTCTTTGTAATCTTTCGACCACAAGTTGAGAGGATCCGGATTCAACAGCGTCATGTTGACGTAGGCCCCCGAGTTTTTGCTCGCAGTGTAGTGTAAGAATCTGTTGTATGTGGTGACGTCCCAATCGACCTTTGGGCATTCGCGCTCCCACTTGAAATCACCTAGGAACGCATCGTTGGAAGCTAACGGGTCGCGGTAAAGCGCCGTGTTCCTGGCCATATCAGATTCGCACTCGGAAACCAGCTTCAAGCCGATGCTCGTGTACTCGTCGCCAAATCGACCTTTCTCAATTTCAAGAGCCAAACGCGTGTATTTGAGATTACCCTCATTGTCAACAGATTCAATGTTTCGTAACGGTAACATCTCACCATACGGTCGAACATATTCGCCATTGATTCTGAATTTAAGGTCGAGCATGTTGCCCCCAAAGTCACCCACGTATTGCTCACCACGCATGACCATGAGACCATAGTTCACGGTTTCTCGGTACGGCGATTCGTTCGTGATAATGACGTCAAAAAGTGCCGAAGACTGAGGAGAAACGAATTTGTTGTTCATACCAGCTGACGCCTGAGTCGTCAATATCAACCCAGATTCTCTCCACATGGTATTTGGCTCTGCTGGGCATTTTGAGGCGCCGCCAATTGTTTTGAACATGGGAGTGCCGAATCTTTTATCGGTGGCAACTTTGACGACAAACTTATCGAACGGATCTGAATCACCGAGAGAATAAGTAGTCGAAAGCTCTCCATATTTCGCCCACGCCATGACGTGTTCGATGCCGTCATTTTTACCGTACAACGTCGTTTGTTCCATTGCACCTTCTTTAATCATAATCTCATACTCCATGTACACATCTGTCTTCGCTTCCGCATCTGCTTTGAAATTCCAACCATATCCCATTCCGTCGATGCGATCTTCAATGCTGGAGGTGAACTCCAACACGTGACCGCCGCCTGAAAACGTCAGGTAAATATCTTGGCTCTTCCCACTAGGCATGGGGTCTTTCTTGGGATCAATATCATTGCCACCCCCGAATGAAAAGCCCGCTTGCGATCCAAACATAGAGGCATCAATGAATCGCTCCGCGTATCCATGCTTGACGAAGCCGTCATTGATGTCCATACCGGAATGATTGAACATGCCAGACTCGCTTACTCGATTCATACCTCTGCTGAATATGCCATACGAGTGTGAATCTTCCGTAGATTCAAAAACATTCGCGCCTTCTAAACCAAAGCCTGAAACATCGTAGCTTGATAAACCGTACTCCGGTCGAGGCTCCCAACGTTCAGGGTGGGGTTTCGCCTTTTCCTTTTCCGGAGTCATATCTTCTTGAGAAAAGATCGAATCCATGTCGATACCCATCTTCTCCATCATCGGTTTGATCTTAGTTTCGTAGTTATCCACAAACTTGTTAATCATGATGATGGTATTCGCCATACCTTTGCACGTTTTGTAGCACTTTATGCATTCGTCGCCGGTAGACGTCGAATCGCAGCCTTTCTCCTTGTCGCATTTTTCCGTGCAGGTTTTTTCGTACTCGCTGGCGTCGGCACCAACGCCGAAAGCTTCTGCAACGGAAAAGTCGGTATCACCACCCGATTTGCTGTGCGTTTCTGTCACTTTCTTCCCCGCGTTGATGGCATCGAGAGCTTGTTGCACTTCTCCTCCACCTTCTGTTCCAGATGTATCCATCTCTCCTGCCATATCTAAGATTTGTACCATTTCATCTGCCGACAATGAAGATGGGTCGGTAATCAATTTTTGAATAATACTGCCCGATGAATAGAGCGCTTCGACCATTTCGATTGTGACGCCTTCAGGTAATTTATCCTCAATCTGCGAAAACATCACTTTTCGAAGTTCTTTGTTGTCGAAGATTTTCGCTGCGTCATCCGCGCTAAATTCAGATGGATCCGCCAAAAGCGGGAGCATGGTTTGCACGGTGTCCGACTTGAAGAAATCCATGATGCTGGCCGCTTCGTCGTCGCCGAGACTTACAGCTTTATTGTGCACGTGGTGTTTCGGGGTCTTTTCGTAATGTCCGATTGAACCACTTTTAGTAGATGACTGCTTCTTAGCATCTTCACCGAAATACTGATCGAACAATTTTGTGACTTGCTCGAGTAACGCAGCTTGTATGTCTTTATTCATCAGCAGCGCCTTTGCATCGTCGACGGTAAAGTCATCTGGATTTTTCATCAAAGAAATCAGAGTTTTGACAGCGTCGCTTTTCAACAGTTCTTCTGCCTCTTTCAAGTCCCAACCCTCTGGCAACAATGGCTGAACTTTCTTGTAAATCATACCTTTCACCTCATCTGAAGAGAGAATCTTCTTCAGATCGTCGACGGAGAAGTCTTCAGGATTCTTCAACAGCGGCAAGATTGATTGCACAGTATCTGACTTCACGATCTTCTCTACGTGGCTCAGATCAATATCGGCAGGGAGCATTTTCTTGACTTGGTCCAATATGATCTTATGGATGTTTTCATCCTTCATCACCGTCTTCAAATCATCGACGCCAAAGTCGCTCGGGTCCTTTAGCAAAGGAAGTAAGGCTTGCGCAGTCTCCGACTTCAACATTTCCTCAATCTTTAGAATACTCCATCCAGAGGGTAAATAATCTTCAACCTGAGAGAACAGCATCGTTTTGATCTTGTCGTTTTCCAACAGCTTGATGAAGTCATCTAAACGAATATCTTCTGGATTACTCAGCAAAGGAAGAAATTCTCGCACTTCTTTCGAGGACAAGATTTCTTCAGCTTGCGACACGTCCATACCGTCTGGGAGATTTTCTTGCACCTTATCCATGAGAGCTTTCTTAATGTCTTTGTTGCTCAATAGATTCTTCACGTCATCCGCGCTGAAGTGCTTCGGGTCTTTAAGCAACGGCAACAACGCTTGCACTTGCGGGGAAGAGAAGATCTCCGCTGCCTTTTTGGTGTCGATACCATGCGGCATGTAATCTTGAGCTTGCTCAATCACGAAGCTTTTGATACTGAACGGTTTGCATTCCTCATCTTCTGTCTCGCAATATTTAAACTCGTAGCTCACGAGATCCATCATGTCCGAACCGTTGAAATCTTCTGCGTCGATATCGCCTTTAACCAATTGTATGATTTTTTTACCAGCGCTGGAGCCCATAAACTTCTGGAAGTCCTCCACCTTTGCTGATTCAGGCAACAGTACTGATACTTTGTCAAAGATTATTTTTTTCATTTCTGGCGTGGACAAAAAGGTCTTCAAGTCGTCCTTCGTAACTTTCTTTGGATCTTGTAATAGAGGGAGAAGCGTCTTGACGGATTCACTTTCCGCCAAACTCTTTACGTCATCAATCGACATGCCTTTCGGTAAAACTTTCTCCATTGCTTCATAAATAGCATCTTTCACCGGTTTTGATGACAAAATCGTCTTGGCGTCTTCAACCGTGAAACTGCTCGGATCTTTGACGAAGGAAAGAACGAATTCAGGAGTTCCCGAAGACGCAAACTCCTTCACGTCATCAACTGAAACACCATTTGGCAAAAGTTGAACGCATTGTTCAAGAACAATGTCGCGGAGACCAGTAGATTTTATCATCTCAACTGCATCGGCGGTAGAAATTGACTTGGGATCTTTCATCAGAGGCAAAATTACTTTCAAATTGGATGACTCCATGAAGGCAGATATCTCGTCCTTGGAGAAATCATCTGGGAGCATTTTCTCTGCGATCGACAAGACGGCGCTCTTGAATTCGTCCGACTCGAAGACAGCCATCATATTCGCTTTCGTGGCAGTTTCCGGATTTTTCGCCATCGGCAAGAGATTCTGAACTAAGAAACTGTCCTTGAACGCATTCAACTTTTCCGCATCGTAGCCTTCTGGGAAATATTTCATGGCTTTCTCCGAAACTATTTGCTGAACTTCCTTGGACGAGAGTATTTCTAGCACGTCATCATTGCTCAAGTCCTGCGGCGATTTAAGCAACGATTGCAGGTAAGGAAGAGATTCCAGGAACTTATCGATCGTTTCGGACTCTTTGATCATCTGTGCCTCTTTGGAAGTCAATGTAGAGGCAGGTTTATTAGCAATTTCGATGATTTTATCCTTCGTTTCTTCGTCCATGAATGCTTTCATATCGTCTACTGTAACATTTGCCGGCAACATCTTCTTGAACTGTTTCGAGCCTAAATAGTCTTGGACCGGTTTTGAACTTATCAAAGTCCGCGCATCTTGTACGCTAAAATTCTTTCCTTTTGTCAAGAGCTTGATGACTTTCATCTCTTCGGAATCGATGAATTCACTCACCGCTCCCATGGACATACCAGGTGGTAGCATGGAAACGACTTGGTCTGATTTCATGTACTCCAAAAATACGTCGGAATTGACGATGCTTTTTGCATCATCTGCTGTTAAAGAATCACCCTTGGCAACGGAAAGCAGGACTTTCATAGCGTCGTCGTTGAGAACTTTCACCACTTTGTCGTACGTGAGGTGACCGGGTAACCTTTCGTTAAACTCGTCCGAGTGCAAGAAACCTTGGACTGGTTTTGAGCCCAACAGCGTTTTCGCGTCGTCGGCGGTAATTTTGTTCCCTTTCGATAATATGGTGAGCACTTCTGCGACGTCTCCGTTCAGAACAGCCTTCACATCTTCGTAAGTCAGATCGCCCGGCAACATATCGTTGAATTTGTCAGAGTGTAAAAAGTTTTGCACCTGCTCTGATTTGATCAACGTGTGTGCATCCTCCTTATCAAGTTTGCCATCTTTGGCGAGTGCGATGATCAACTTGGAATTTTCATCCGTGACAAATGATTTCACTTTATCCAACGTAATACCATTGGGTAGCATCGAGTCAAAGTTATCCGAACTCAAAATCTTTTGAAATAATTCGCTGCTTACAATCATTTTCGCATCCTCGGCGGAAAAACTCGAGGGATCTTTGACGAGTGATTTGATGAATTCAAAATTCTCTGAGTTAAAGAAGTCTTCGACCTCGGCGAAGGTCAGCCCAGCTGGCAAGATGGATTTCATCTGATCGGAGTTGAACAAAGTTTGCATCGGTTTTGAGTGCATTAACACTTTCGCGTCTTCGACATCAAACGATTTTGGATCTTTGAATAACGGAATAAGCACCTTTGCCATGTCAGAGTTCACCACCTCCGCGATCGCGCTCACGTTGACATTTTTAGGTAAGCGCTCTGTGACGGCGTCAGATTTCAACAGCTTTTGGATTGGGTCACTTTGAAGGAACACTTTAGCATCGTCGCTGGTAAATTTATCGCCTTTTGCCAAAGCTGTGATGACTTTGAATGCATCAGACGTCAAAAGTTCTTGAATTTTTACCAAATCCACGCCCTCTGGTAACATTTCTTTCACTTTATCAGAGGTCATCAATTTCTTCACCGGTTCGGAAGAAATAATCATTTCGGCATCTTCTTGGGAGAAAGATTTTGGATCTTTCAAAAGAGGAACAATGATTTTTGTGAGCTCTGAATTCAAAACCTCGCGCACTTGAGAGAAATCGACGCCTTCGGGTAGCATTGCCTTTAATTGGTCCGATTTTAACAGTTGCTTTTGTACCAAATCGGAATTGATGATCTTCTGAGCGTCTTCAAGTTTGAAGTCACTTTTGCCCGAGATTATGGGAAGGATGACATCAAATATATCCGATTTTAGAATTTCTTGGATGGTTTCGATGGGAATGCCTTCCGGTATGAGATCTTGAATTTCTTTTGAAGCTAAAAGATTTTGAACTGGCTCGGATTGAATTATCGCCTTTGCGTCCTCTTGATCAAAGTCCTTCGGATTTTTCGCAATAGAACTGATGATCGGAACCAAATCGCTGTTCATAAACGCGTTGACGTCATCCATTGAAACTCCTTTGGGCAGCATACCGGTAATCTTATCTGAATGTAACACATTTTGTACGGGCTCTGAGTTGAAGATAATTTTGGCATCCTCTTGATCTAGACTCTTTGGATCTTTGATCAACGGTACGATCGTCTTGAAGGCTTCCGATTTCGTAAAGTTGAGGATGGCTTCCACGTTTATGCCCGAGGGTAACTTCGACTTGAAATAATCCGACTTAAAGAAAGCTTGGACTGGTTCAGACTCAAACAACTTTTGCGCGTCCGATGGTTTGATAGACTTGGGATCCATGATCATCGGCATGATGATAGAAATCGTCTCACTGTTGAAGAGCTGCTTCGCCACTTCCAGATCCATACCTTCTGGTAAGAATTCTTGAACTTTGTCGGATTTCAACAACTGCTCAAGCATGTCAGTGAGATATTTCTCACCAAAATTCATAGCCGAATCCATAAATCCTTCACCTAACTCAGCATCATCGATACCAGCGGTACCAAGCCCAGCACTTGGCGATGGAAGCAACGATACGACACCTTGCACAGTATCGCTGTTATATAAGTCGCTGGTTTCGTCTGATGACATGCCACCTTTTGTCAGCTGAGGCAAGATCTCCTTCATTGTTTGTGCTGACTTTGCCAAAGCTTTAATCTGGTCCACTTTCTTTTGCACAGCGCCAACCTTGTCTTGGAACTCAGCATACTTTGCCTTCATGTAATCGTTTCCTTTATACTCTTCCGAGGGAACGTCCTCACCCATGACGATATTGACCAATGCTTCCGTATCCATGTACCCGTGCGGGTTGGGATTCTTAATGCTGTCCTGCATTAACAAAATTTGTGCGATATCAATTCCAGTGATTGCCGCAATCAATCCTAGGATGTTTTGGGCCGCTGAATTATCCAAGCCTGCAGCTTTACGATTTGCTGTCCAGCCGTCGTAAGGATTATATTCATCCTGTCGACGAATTGATGGAATGCCTTTAACCGGTAGGTTTTCATCCTTGATCCTTTCCCATATGAAAGAGAGATCTTGCCAATCCACCTCTGCGGTGTTATCAGACAGCTCTGAGTTTTGTGTATACATACCGTACGCATCATCTATGCGAGGCTGCATCGCTTTCCCCATCAACGCATCGATAGAGTTTAACGCTGCGGTTGCACTATCCCATCGTGAGGCGATTTCATCAAGCTTTGCTTTCTTCTCATCCTTGGACAACGCATTCAAACCTTCTGGATTAAAATCAGGCGATGACCACTCAATTGTTCTCTTCCAGTCGTCCACGCTCTGAGATAATCTCGCCTTCCACACCGCTTTGATCTCTTCGTTCGTCTTGTCCCCCATTTCAGCGTCAGTGGCGATAGAGTTCTTATTGTCGCACGTTGCAATCAAACCCTGAAGCTCTGGCAATATGCGATATTCGATTGTGTAGATTTCCATAACGTAACTCGTAGGTTTGCGTGGGAGCCATTGTATCTCAGGAACCACCTCTAAGCACTTCGGTGGACCGCGTTCACCTTCCTCCTCGACCGTATTTTCCGGATTGAGAGCGTCTTCTGCAGACTCTTGAACCATTTCTGGATCTGTGGCAGCGCCCTCGGTTCCTAATGAACTACTTGATTCTTCTTCTTGTGGCCGGATATCGACGGTATCTATGCGAATGTACACGATTTCGAACCCTCCACCAAGCAACGTGTCGCCTGGTCTGCCCGGTATACCAGGATCGGCACTTGATTGAAGATTCCGATCCAAAACCATGTGAAAGTCCCATCCGTGATCCGTAGTTGCGCTCGCACTCACCTCGGGGCCGATGTAATCCGTGTGTGTCGTCGTCTTCTGGCGCATGTGGATGGTTGGAAAACCCGTACCCCCAACTTTTGATGCTACGTTGAGGTAACCAGTACCCATATCTGGTCCAATTTCGAAATCGTACTGAACGTCTTTTTCACTGTCTTCGTCGCTGAATGAGCTTCTGCGTGCACCCCGAGTCGTGTGCATTTCCATGCTCATTTCAATTCGAGTGCCTTGTGCGACAGCCGCAAACGAATTGCCTCCCGGAGGATCATGAACGACAGTGAATACTAGTCCACGGATAGGTGCCGTGCAGTAGAATTTCGTATCCGATTGATATCGGGCGTTCGGATCATCACCTCCACCTCGAGTTTTTGAGGCCAAAGTAACCAACTCTCGAGAAACAAGAAGAGACGTGTATGCCCACCCATCGTACCTCTCGATAGACGCAACGAACTGTCGCCTATACGGGCTGACAAGATTGGGCACAGCGCTCGTCGATGATATTTTGAAAGCATGCGTTTCTTTGCTTTCATCCCCATCGGTTGGGAACATCACCAAGCCGACTTCGTTAACTGCGTTCATTACACAATCAGGACTCGGCTCGTTATTGGGATGGCATTTGTTACTCGCCATTGGTTCAATGTCTTGCTGAATTTGAACAGAAAGAGCAAGCGTCGTAGGGACGTCATTAACGGTGGATGTAAACTTCGGACAGTAAAAGATTGGTTCATCTTCGCTCTGAGGGTTTGCCCAGTGTGCCTCGACAATTTGAACCGAAATGTACTTATCCCGCGCCACATCTGACGGTAAAAGCGTGGAGTATTCTGAGTTCGTGACCCCAATTAAGTGCCTCAGAGTCAAATCGCCTTTCCTTGTATCTTCGCCGAGACATATTTCGTCGGCGCGGACACTGGTGAATGGTACGTCGATCGATGATAATTCGGATCTTCCAAACGTCGGGTTGGCGCACAGCCATCCGTGGTACCTGTATACTGCGTCAGCTTCAGTTCGATCCAATAACTTCAACGTTTGTACCAACGTATTACGATCTCGAAAGAATTGCATGATGTCAGTTCCAGGAGGAGTGCATTCAGCGCCGACGTTAGCTTGCAACAATACGCTCTCTGTTAAACCACTCACATCTGGAGTTTCATAAAGTTCAATGTAGTAGTCCATTGCCGCAAATGGCCAGATACGATACGTAGATTCCGTGTCCAACGGATTTGCCATCGGCCACGAACGTAAATCCCGATCAGAGAAAGCTTGCGTGGTACCACATCCATTCGCGGGGGTGATCATTAAAGAGTAATCTTTGTACTCCGTGGAGCACGCGCCGGCATATAAACCGATATCAACCGAACGACTCGTAACATCAAAAAAGGACAAAAATTCACCTCCTCCAACTTCAACGAGTTCGAAGAACGCATTCGTCGTGTAATTATCTTCGCCCATAGATATTTCAGTTCTCTGGACGTTGTAAGCGGTATTCGTAGTTGGGTGAAACTTTATGTCTGTGATGTTCTTCTTGTCGCATGCCTCAGCCTCGATAGAATCGCCTCCAAAACAAATGTCGTGTCCATCATACGTGGCAACGAGCGCCCATGTAGTCCCTGGAGAAAGGGCAAAATCAAAGTGCCCCAATTCGTCGGCCTCGTATGAATCCGGCTTCGTTTCGTATTTGTATCCTCGCGGACTGCACTCGTGAAGCTCATCGAAATCGCACAATTGGCCTTCATAGGCCAGAATAGTTGGAAATTGTAATCCGCAGACGTAACCTTGAGTTCGATTTGCCGGAAAGCGGACGACACCACTGACCGTTACGGTGGTTTTATCTTGAATCTTCATGTCTGCGCTCGAAAGATGCACGATTTCGGTAATATCCTCATTTCCCTTATCGTTAAACACGTGAACAATGTCTTCCAGTCTTTTATCTGCGCGAAGCTCAATCGAAGAAGCACCGAACATCCGATGAACCAAACCTTTTTCCTCTTCATTCAACGCGATCAGATCCTCCAAATAAACGACATCTTTGAAGCTGATGTGCGTGCCATCTGTGAGAGTAGCAAAAGGAACGACATATTTTGCTTCCTGCATAACTTCTGTTGGAAAACCCATCGAAAGCAATCCAGATTCACTGTCGAATTGAGTCTTTTTTGCAGTCGTAGTAACGGACATTCCCGGATACGTGAGGGACGCGTTCTGGTACCACACTTGCCACTCTTCCTCCATAAATGGAACAGAAGCCGTTGCTGCAGGTACCAAAGAAATAGCGGCTGATTTGTGATTCTCATCTGAATAGACCGTGCGGAATCCCGTCAAATACTTCGTTTTGATGGAGGGAAAAACGAACCATGGTGTACCAAAAACAATGCCTTTTTTGATGCCGGCCTCCACAATCTCCCATTCCAATGGGTTCAACTGGTAATCTCCATCTCCATCTGCAATATCCCAAAATGACTGTGGAATAATAAAGCGCGTGCCGATGTAACGGGTTCTATTCCTAGCGTAATCTACAATTTCTGCGTAGTCTACAAAATTATCGTTATTCTTATCTGAAGGTGGCGGCGGTGGTGGTGGTGAAGGCGCGTACGGTGGCGGCGGCGCTGGTGTTGGAGGTACATCTGAAGGCATTATGTACCATTGCAACGCTTCCACTTTGGGACTCACTCGATACGCTGGCGCTATCGTGGATTCTGTATCATTGGATGTCCTGTACCAGTTATCTGCGACAAAATCATAACCCGGTGCGCAATTATATGGAAATGCAATCGAGGAATTTGTGTCGTCGTAATTGCAAATCTTCCACGCGTTTTCACCGAGATGAGCGTCCGCAAGCGTGGAGTATAAATTAAAGTCTTTGCCCATGACGTTGTTCTCACTCGTCCAACTATAGAAGAGAAGACTGTACATATCCTGTCCGGCAATTTCCGTCAATCTTTTGTAGTAAATGTACTGATGCGAAGCATCGCACTCTGGACACTTTCTGTAGAGAACGTTATGCTCCCACGTGTACAGCTCGGCGAATTTTTCTGGGCCTAAATCTATGCGCGGGTAATTATACCACGAGGAGTTGCCCTGACAATATGAGAAGAAAAGAACGGATGAAGCGCCACGTTTTATGCCTAATTCGCTGATTTCTTCTTCTTTCTTCACACCTGTCTGCATTTCCTCCTGAGCTTCCTCGCTCTCCTCTTCTACAGCCGCTTTACTCCCCTCCTCTGGCTTTTCCTTCCAGTATACAAATGTACTCGCCGGCGGAGGAGGAGCCGTGTATCCCTTGGTTATTTCTTTACTCAATGCCGTAAACTTGTCTACATCTACATCTAACGCAATTACTACCATTTCTGGCTCAACTTTGTCCGTAGCGTTCAAGAAAAACATTTCAACAGAATCGAAAATATCTTCTCTGTACGCTTTCACTCCAATCTCTTGCTTCTTGTTCAAATTTCCTTTTGGTTCTATGATATCCATTTCAAAGTTGCCACGATCATCGGAAAATGCATAATACGGACAGTTCCCACTCGTGCCAATTGCTTGCACGTCCGCAATAATGGGTTCATCCCCATTCTCGTTGAGCGAACGAACAGTGATATATTGACCCATGAACGCCGTCACATTCGTTCCCGCGCACCTATACGTTTGGCAATGAACTTCCGATTCCGCCGAAGCGTCTTTCAAGACATTTGGTTTCGCCATTTTTCCCGCAACTACCGCGCTACACTGTGAACCTTTATCTCCACGATCGTTTGGATCGGGATAATCTAAAACACGTACGTCAAATTCGGGTCTGAATATCCCGTGCGAACCTAATTCTTCACGATCGTTTGGATCGTGGTGATTCGAAACGTGGATCTTGGATTTCCACCCCCCGCCCAAGGCACTTTCGGTTTTTGGTATTTGGGTGCACACTTCAACGCTCGTCACAAACGTGAAACCGGCTAAAGTGACATTCAAATACTCGTCGAAACCAATGCTTACCCCGGTCGTGAAATCGTCGTCAGTCACTCTGTACGCCTTGGATCGCTTGTCTTTATTGGCGTGATTTGAATGCACCACCGGCATGAATCGCGCCTTGTCCGAGGCAATCTCCTGGTCTAGTGCGAGAGCGAGCTCGACCGTCGCGTTCGTGCGCGCGCAAATTCGAACATGCCCAACCGGAATAGCATTCCGCGCGGAAGTAACCGTTCCTTGAACAAGTCCAACCCATGGCACGATATAGTAAGACGGATCGCTAATAATTGGAGCGACTTTCGCTTCTTGATATTTCGTTTGAATAGCGAATTCCCACATGACGCCGGGTTCTCTAATAGCAACGTCATCAAAGAACGTCAGTGACGAGAAAATGGCAGCACAACCTCCTAAACTCGCTTCAATTAACACGACAGACTTATACTCCGTCGTCGCCACCGCTTGTAATTCGTCCTGCGTTCGCACACCGTCTGCTCTTCTGCGCAAGACCTCGTAACCAATCTCCCCGACGGCGGTGTCCCGAAATTGAAACATGACGCCCTTATGATCGGCAAATTCTTCGAGATCAAGGGCTGACCCATAATAGAATAAACCCGTGGTGCAAACAGGAGTTGGGGGCGTGTCTGAACCCAAATCGCGATAGTGAGGGAAAACACAATAAATTCTCCGACTTTGCGGAGTCGCACTCGCTCTAGACGCGCATTCCATCATACGACCGCACTTGTATACCGCGTGTACGTGATACGGAGTCACGAAACCTGTATACATTCTAAAGTCATCTAATTTTGAATGCAACGATGTGTCGAAAAGAGCGTGAATTGGCGTGATCGCAGGAAAATCCATTTTCGTATTATCGATAATGCGCACGTTGTCGTCCATGTTGCCATTGATGAATATCGATAATCCGAGCGGTTTATTTACGCTCATTGCAACGTGAGTCCATTTGGCTTTTTCTAACGGTGCTTTCGACTCGACGACGTACATATCTTGGAAGAAGCCAGCCTTAATTTGTCCCTTACTGGTAACCTTGAGATACTTTGTATACTTGTTTTCTCCTGACACAGATTGCGCGTACCAAAGAGACATGTCTTGCTGCGGGTTGAAGCTGTAAATGGAAACCCACATCATGATCGTGCTCTCTTCCATCGGCACATCAACTTCAATCGTATACAAATCGCTATTCTCAGAAGTTTTTTCCAGCACAAATCCTCCCGGTTCGCCCATAACTTTTGAAAATCCAGTAGGTATTTTCGTGTTGTTTGCATCGAAAGTTAATTGCGACACGAGTTCGACGCGATCTGGTCCAACGAAAGACGGTGGGCGATAGTCGGTTATACTTTTGTTGTCGTCTCCAGTTGTCTTCTCGAAAAATCTACCGTCGGCAAAAATGCACTGTTTATCGGTAACTGCCGGTTTTTTTACGTAATCCCATGCTAAGTCAACTCTAAATTTCTCGTTGAGGCACTGCGTTTCCGTCGTCGACCTTCTTGGATACGTGACGTTGACGAAATACATCTGTGTCCCATCCGCTTGCGTATCCACACACGCCAATGGCGTAGCCGGAGAGTTCTTCACGTCATTGAGCAACAAACCCGACTTTGCTAAATCCGAGAAATAATTGCTTTCGATGAGACGTTCGACGTAACCCGTGTCGACGTCGTGTTTGCGAAAAGCGGTTAAAATTTCATCCGAGGACAATACACCATTCATCGGTGCGACATCAAACTTTCGAAAGAGCATTTCTTTCGATTCGTCCAAATATTCACACTTTTTTGTATCGATAAAATCCGGCGCACTGAGCAAGAAGAGTCGGGCGATCAATTTTGAATCCACTGCAGGATCTTCCATCCAATCGTTGCACCCCTTCTCTACTTCGAATTCGTAGAGTTTCTCAAAGTCTCCAGTAGAAGTTCCCGGCACTGCTTTCGTGTAATGCGGTGCGTCGTAAAACCAACCGCACGTTGCATAAATGGAATACTTCCCGTACGTTTTTGAGTATGCGACTTGTCCACTGCCATCTCGAAAGGTGAGACTCTTTCGAAAGCTTCGAGATTTTTTCGGATTGAAAAAATTATCCCACTTCATGCATGGGAAGCTATCCGTCGCCTTTTCATACGTGCAACTGTCGTTACCGACGTATGCTTTGCAATACAAACCTTTTGCCGTGTTGTTTGCCACGCTTGCTTCCGTCGCAAGACACAATTTCTTGCTCCCGTCGCTAGCAGCTTCGAGATGAGGTTCTCCGGCGCAACCATCGTCAGATACGGTAATGCGAAAATCATATTCTCGATCACTAATAATTTCGAGCGGATTATCAACGCTAATGATTGGTTTGTTCACGGCTTCACCGGGAGGCGGTGGCGATGGCGGTGGCGACGGTGGCGGCGGTGGCGATGGCGGCGGCGGACAACTGTGTGTATTGCAAGTCACAAGCCTTGGTACGGAATAGCCTCTCGAGGTGCATTTAAACCACTTACGAAAATAATGTCGACAATCACTTTGCTGGTGTTTTATACCGCCAGCGCAGCTTCTTGAGCATTCGGATGCATCGTACCAGGCTCCGCAACTGGTTCCACCGCGGCATCCTAAGAATCCTAAGGAACTCTCATCCGTGAAACTATGATTTTTGTCCTCGTCTTCGTCTGGTTCATATTCATCCTCAGCGTGGTGATCCTTAAACCAGAGTGTTAAGTTTCCTGCAAGATCTTCCGGTGTCGCTGTTTCCAAGTGATCCCCGAGCCAAGCAGTCATTTCTTCTCCAAGTCCAGAAGTATCCAACGGCTTGTAACCACCGTTGCTGTGAGCACTTTCCAAGGACTCGATGAAGCCCTTGTGGCGCTTTTTTTGTTGTCGGTTACGATGATGCAAACCTTGCTTATTCCCTTCGCGAGTCGCAGACGCGACGGCCACATGCGGATTTTTATCCTTACCATGCTCGAAAGCAAAGCTCCCTTTACTTCGACTTTTGCTGACGTGTTGGTATCTTCCATCGACGAGTTTCGGTCGTCCAACGAAAAATTTCCTTTTCGTCTCTTCCTCCTCTTTCTCCAACTGCTCTTGATGCTTCTCCTCCGCGACTTTCGCCGCCTTCATCTTCTTGTGTACATATAAATCATGAACGCGTGCGTATCTTTCGGACATCCAATCCCAATCGCGTTGACTTTGCGACGAAAACTTTGAAGAATCAGACGATGGCGATGACGAGGACGACGAGGACGAGGACGACGGCGACGACGACAGCTCCGAAGAGTCGCTTTCCGTTTCGGTAGCCTTTTCCAGCCACGAATCCGAAGACGAGTAACTTTCCACATCTCTCGGTTCCAAGCGCACTTTTTTGATCTCTTTTCCGCCGAGAGCAGTCGTCGTTTCCTCCTCGTTCTTCATCAAAGGTGGGCGAGGAGGCACGTCATGCGCGGCGCTTCCGCCGCCGCCGCGTTTCAAATGTTCAACACCCTCCGTGCGGATCTCGGAAACCCTAAACCCCAAGACGGAATTTTGTCGTTCAAAAAAGAACGCCGAGGAGAGCGCGACGACAAAGAGCGCGTTCGTCCTCGAGTTGAAAAGCGTCATCTTCTTCTTCGAGGAGGAAGAAGAAGAGGCTTGTTTTTTCTTATTCGAACGGCGCGTCATTTTTTACTCGTCACGCGTTTGCGCAACGCGTCTGTGCCGTTGCTTACTTTCTCTGTAATCGATGTCTCTCTCGATTTGGTCGAGAGGCTTTTTTTTTTCTCGCGCGCAAAGGATATGTGTACAATATATATATATACAAGAGAACTCGTTTGCGATGATGAGCGAATCGGTCGCGCTTGCGGTTGCGTGTGTGTTTGTTTTTTTGTGTATGTATATGGTCACACCGAGAGAGCGCGCGCGCGTCGTTTTGTGAGATATTGTTTGTCTACCTTTTTCTTTTCCTTCTTAAGATTTTTTAGGGTTTATAGTTATAGTGTTACACTTTTTGTTTCGTACGATCGTAGGCAACCACGCAGCACTTTTTTATCCACAACACAGAGGAAAAAAGAAATGGCGCTGGTGCGATTACCGATGAGCGCGGCGACGACTTTGAGGACGACGACTTCATCGTCTTCTTCGTCTTCTTCTCTGTCGTCGTCGTCGACAAAGTCGAAAATGCTTTTCTGCGGCTCGTTAGGAAGAAGAAGAAGAAGAAACCAGACGACGACGACGAAGATTACATCGACATCATCATCGTCGACGAAAGAAACAACGAGGGAGGAGGAGGAGGAACAAGAAAGCGGGGGGTTGGCGAAAACCGAAAGAAATCTAGGACGGTCCGCCATGCTCGGCTTTGCAGCGACGACGTTTCTAGACGCGTCGACAGACGGGCTTGGGCCAATCGAGCAGCTGATTGGAGAGGAGAAGTCTTTGGTCACGCACGTGGTCAACCCGGTGAACTTGGCGAAAGATTTGTTGGAGGTGACTGGATTATACGTGGAGAGCATATTGTTGGTTTGGGTGTTTTTAAGCGGCGTATTTTTACTCGCGGTGACGAGCGGGCTCAGGAAACCGACGACGACGACGATGAGCGGTTTGTCGCGACCAAACGGAGAGAACAGGGTAGACGCGATGGCGGGCGTAGTAAAGAGCGCGTGGCGGGAACAAGTGAGAGAGAATAAAAAATACGAACTTTTCAACGGTCGATTGGCTATGCTTGGTATCACCGCGAGTTTCATCGGAGATTATTTCTTGGCGGAAGGGCCCATGGAGCAAGTGGCGCAAGAGTTAGGGGTTCCAGTGATTGATCAAGAGATTTTCGCGTTGGTGTTTCTCTCCGCGGCGAGCTTCTTGTTGGTCTCGACGTTGGTGAGAGTCGGGAGGAGAGCGTTGACGGAGAGCAACTGATGATATTCCCTGACCACCACGAGAAGAGAAGGTCACTCTTTTGCGCTGTATATTATCAATGATTACATTATATTTTACTACTACCTAAAGATCCTATCTATGTCTGCGGGGTCTTTACAATCTATTAAAAGTCGTCGCTGTCGCTAACAATCAATTCTCCACGAAATCGATTGGGATTATTTTCACCATCGTCGATATCTGTCTCGTCGTCGTCCGACGAAGACGAGTCAATCAAATCGTTGTCAATGTCGTCGTTGTTGTTGTTGTCTTTTATCAAAAGACGTTTCGTCGTATTCTTTTCGATTTCAAAACTTTCGTCGTCGACGCAATTTTCTTTCGACGCGTTCAGCTGCTTTAAGCAGCCTAACAAAATACAAAAATCTCAAAAATAATTTTCGTATCTTCATCTCGCTTCAAAAAATACTGCGCGCGTCCAACAAATATGTCTTCGTCGAAATCCTCCGCGGACTCGATCGCCCGTCACTTCATTCAGAAATACTATAGCACTTTGCACAACGCGCCGACGAAAGTTCCATGTATATTGTACAGTCCTTTTGCGACTCGAGTCACGTCGTACGTCTCTAATGGCAACAACAACAACAACAACGACAGCACAACACGTGCTCTGCCCCCGAAGGAAGTTCAAGACTCGCGCACGTCTTTGCAATCTCATTTCATTTCCAAAGAGAAATATTACATGGATTTGAACACGACGATCTCGAGTTGCGACGCTTCGGAGGTGACGTTTGTGCAAGACAAAACTCTCCTCGTTTTGGTTAAAGGAACATTTAGTCCCAGTCTTGGACAACAAGCGGAGAAAAAGAGGAGGAATTTTTCGCAAACGTTTCTTTTGACCACGGCGAGAGGAGGAGGTCAAGAACAGCAGCAGCAACAACATCAACAACTAAAGCCATACGAATTTGTTTGTACGAACGAGTTATTGCAGGTCAGTTGTGAACAACAAATAGATAAAGGTGTTGGAACTGCAGACGCGAGCGCGGAGGTTTATGGCGGCGCCGTGAAGGTGTTCGAGAAGAACGTGAAAGAGATCGAGAGACAACAAAAGCAGATGGTGGAAGTGCCTCCGCCTCCATCAGCGACAAAGTCAATTCCGCCGACGCCGAGAAAACAACACGATCGTCAAAGGATGGTGGAAGTGCCGCCACCGCCGACGCCAATGCCCGCTCCACGTCCAATAAGTGGAGGAGGAAGAGGTGGTGGTGGTAGTGGTGGTGGTAGGAGAACACCTTTCGGAGATAGGACGACGAAAACAGAGATGAAATTCATCGAGAAGCAAATCGACGCGCTTTATACCGAGAAAAAGCAAACGCCAGGTCAACACAGGAGGTTTGACGAGACAGATTCGGAGGCGGAAAATGAAAAGTCGCCGCCAGCACCAGGGCACGAGAAAACAAAACCTGCATTTGGCGACGTAAACTTGGCCGAGGCAAAGCAACAGCTACTGGCCGAGTTGAAGCAGAAAAAAAAGCCAATGCAGAAGGAAGTTATTAAGCAAACGGCATCTTCCCACGTCGTATTTGTGAAAAACATCCACTTTCACACGCCTGCATCGGCCATGAGAAGAGAATTTTCTCAATTTGGTACCATTATCTCGATCGATTTTGGATTCCCGAAAGACGACTTTGCAGAAGAGAGGAAGAAGTTTTGCTTTATTGAATACGCTTCTCGCAGTGAGTGCGAAGCAGCCGTCGCCCAATCGACCAATGTCTTCGTCGATGGTCGCCGCTTAATCATCCAGCACAGGACAGGTAAAGGACAGCAATCGAAGTAATATTATGAAAGCGAAGTGAGAGCTTTCAAGTGCCCTTATCGAGTAAATGAGAGAGAGGAGATGTGTGTGTGTGTGTGTGCGTTGTGTTTGTGTGTGTATTCACATGTGTGTAGTTCGCGATTTATTCCTTTTTTTTTACAACTGTTGATTGCACAGCTAATTACAAGTAATGCATGCGTTTACTTATCTTCTTCATTGTCGCATGTTCTGCGTGAAGTTGTTGATGTATTGATTGAAAATGCCATCGCCAGTTTTTGATTGGAAACTCTTCCCTGCCCCGAATAAGTTTGCCGTAGTTAGAAACATCTCAGGTATCTTCTTCGGCCCATCTGCTCCTTTGGATTGAGCCGCACTCTTCGCGGATAAATCTTGCGCTTGCGCTTGAAGTAAGCTTTCCATTCGTTCCAGGGCAGCGAAGATCTGTTTGTCTTTTCTTCCTGAAGCCGTTATAGCCGATGGGAGTAATCTTGGCATGGTTTCTGTGGCGAGTGCTCCTTTTGCGGCGTCTTCACTCACTCCTTCTTTTTTGGGAGTTGACACGATCGGAACTTTCGCATTGGGAGACTTTGGAGTAGTGCCGAACCACTCGTGTTCCTTTCCAGTTGCTATCAGCTTTCTCACCGTATCCTCAGCGCGCATCCATCTGAAAGCCGGTTTTCTGCTGTCCATGAGATGAATCTTAGAGAGCAAGCGCAAACTCGACAAGATATTCGCGATATCGTACAATCTTCGAATTTTCTTCTTCAACTCGCTATCGTTGAAGTCTTTAGTAGCTTTCGGACCGGTATTACCTTCGCTCATCAACATCGCGGCGGCGGCATCCTCCAAGCCTAAGACACCATCTTCTGCTTCCATGAACAGCGTGATGAACTTTTGCGTCATCAGACTGAGCGATTTTTCTCTTCTCTCGGACGTTTCTTTCTTCCCAGCGGCGGTGGTTTTAGCTTTGTTCGTTGCATGAGCAGGATCAGCACCAACGTCCGCTGCGGTTTTTACACCGTCAACCGCATCTTTTCCATTCGATTGAAACGGGAGCGAGTGTTCAGAAACTTGCAAGGAGAGCTGCTCCGGTAACTTGATGTCGAAAGATTCGGCGCCAAACTTTTCAATCTTCTCGATAGCGCTAGGGAGCCTGGAAATACCAAACCACGCGTATTGGTTTTTGCCTTTTTTAACTACGACTTCAACTGCTTCTAAAACGTTTACGATGTCGTAAATTCTACGTCTCTCGACGCCTAACGTCGAGCACACCTCGTCCAACGAAATCAAATTTTCGTATCCGGAACTGTACAAATCGAGAAATCGCTCGCACAACAACGAGAGCGATTTCGATTGGCGCGTCTTTTTATTGCTGTTGCTCGTGGTGTTGCCGTCGGCGTTTTCTTCGTCGTCGTTGTCATCGCCCTTAGTTTCCTTCTTCGATGTCGTTGTTCTCGGTGGCAGCGGAGTTCTCGTACCGTTTTGAAAGCTTTCATTCAATTCGTCTATTTTCCGTGGCGCCTCCGCACGCGTTTCCTTCGATGATGCTACTGGCACCGGTGAAGACGTAGAGAGCGGCCTGCCTTCTCTAGCATTATCTACGCAGTCAATAGCCACGTCAACTTTCGGTTGTCTTTCATCGTCTACATCGTCGTCGTCGTCG
>Ga0255754_10000832_pt1 | contig 24364 bp, 20 predicted proteins | sample 101ome_22_FD_179954 | JGI IMG/M metagenome (GOLD analysis project Ga0255754, IMG submission 179954) | Coastal salt marsh microbial communities from the Groves Creek Marsh, Skidaway Island, Georgia - 101412BT metaG (version 2) | ecosystem: Environmental > Aquatic > Marine > Intertidal zone >... | reverse complement strand
CTGTTGAGAGCGAAACGAGTAGCGGTTGTCTGGATTTGATTTGGATTGGTTTCGTTACAATCATATTGTCGTCATCGTCGTATCGCGAACACTACTTTGTGTGATGATCGTGTATTCGTTTCATGCGTGATGGGCACGTCTCCTCTCCGTCGTCTTTCTTCGTCTTCTAATAAGTGATTGTTGTCCGCTAAAAGTTGAAGCCTCCTTGCGGCGCGCCCTGAACGCCGAAGGCAAACTGGTTGCCCTGAACCTCGGGCATGAGGTTTTGCGCGTCGTCATCCTCCAAACCGAAGTAGTGCTCCAAAATACGCATCGCCTTTTCGTAAATGTCGTTGTTGGTGTGGTTTTGAAGCGACTCAATCTTCTCCAAGCCCTCGGCTTCGTCGATGAGCTGCGCAAAGACGTTGGGCGCCTCGGGATCCGGACCCGCGGCGCGATCGGTTTCGCCCACCTTGAGAATGTTCTCCAAACCCTCCAACGCAACCGTGACAATGCGCGAATCGCTACAAGTGATCAAGTCACACAAAGGCTTGATGCAGTGGTTGCTAACGAGAAACTTTATTTGCTGGTGCGTGCCACCGCTCGTGGCATTGGACACGGCCCACGCAGCCTCCTTCTTGATGTCAAACTCGGCGTTGGCGAGGAGCTCAATCAACGGCGGGATGATGCCCTCGTCGATGATACTTTGAATTTGATCCTTGTTGCCCGCGGTGATGTTCGAAACCGTCCAGCAAGCTTCCTTCTTAATGCTCTTCTTGTAGTCGCCAACCAGCAAGCCGTTCAACGCCTTGAGTGCCCCACAGTTGATGATGATTTGCGTCTGGTAATCGTCACCAGTGACAATGTTACCGACAGTTCTCAGGGCTGGAATCAACACACTTGGGTGGTTGCTCGCCAATAGCTCAACCAAGCGACGGCAAACGCCGGCTTCGATGACGGCTTGGATCTTGTCGTTGGTGCCGTCGCTAAGGTAGGAGAGAGCCCAGCACGCATCCGTGAGCACTTCCTCGTCGTTCGAGTGCACCAATCTGCCGAGCGCTGGAAGCGCCGCGCGAAGCAGAGTAAAGTCCGGTTGCGGCTTACCACGGCAAAAGTTGGACAAAGTCCACGTGGCATTTCGCAACATTTGGATTTTCGCTTCCGCGTTGAGCTGCCCAAGAAGCGGGTGCAAAGCGTTGGCGTGGAGCACCAAATCTCTGCATCTCGGGCTATCACCGGCAATGTTACCGAGGGCCCAGACGGCTTGCTCACGAACATCCGGGTTCTCAGAGCTCAGGAGAGCGACAAAAATAGGAACAGCTCCGTGATCGATGACGACGTTGGTGTGTTCGCTCGTACCAGACGCGATGTTCGTCAACGCCCAGGCGGCTTCAAACTGCAACTTGGGGAACTCGGTGCGCTGCAAAAATTGCACAAAACACGGCGTAGCGCCAGTTTCGATGACTTGATCAATCGGCGGCGAGCGCTCGATCGAGAGCAACTTGCGGAACGCCACCGTGGCTTCGAGCTGAACATTCGGATCCGGGTTCTGAAGCGCCTCAAACATTTGCGGCAACTGCGACAACTTGCTAGTGATCGAACCACCGCTCGGCGATCCAGTCATCGCCGTCGAGTCCGAAACCGCACTGCTCGCGGCACCATCTCTGTTTTCGTCGTTCATTCAAACTCCATCGTTAGTCCTCGCGTCGTCGTCAATAACCCAAGCGCGGGTCGCGCGCGCGTCTTCAAGTGCGTTCGCCTTTCTTCGCGTCCTCCTTCGCGCGCACCTTCTCTTCTTCAACATCGCCTCCTCGCGCTTATCCTTACGGATTTGAATCATGTTGTCTGCACAAACGAAAAAGCGTTTCACTCATCGTCAGTCCACCGCGTCGTCGTCGATTCCACCGAGTCGTCAAAAGAGCTTTTAAAAGAGCCGCCAGATCCTCTTTTTTAAGCAAAATCGAAGTCACGACGACCGCGACCCATCGTCTCTCGAACGCACCCTCGCGCTTACGACGCGCTTCATCCGCATCGATCGCCTTCTTGAACCCCTTCTTGCGCTCGCTCGCCTTGGAACCGGGACGGAACGACATCTTTGCCGTCGGTTTCGGTCGTCACGCAGCCCTCAACCGAACGCAGCGACGCCCTCAACTGCGTGCGTATCGCGAGAACGTCTGCCCTCGAAGCGGCGCTGAAAAGACGCGTGGAACGCGAGAACGAAAAGACTCAAAGAGGGAGTCTCGCAGTCGCGGTCGGTGCGCGTCGTGCGTGCGCGCGCGTCGATGAATCGCGCGTCGCCTGACGATCGCGCGTCGCCTGACGATCGCGCGGACCCTTGGTCTCGTATAGAAGTTCGTGTCAAGCGAACAAATAATATTTTTACAATATGATCACCTTTAAAAGTGGGTCTTTATGTATACCCGTTTGTCCGAGTTTTGTCCGAGTCACGCGAGTGCCCAGTGGCGCTTCTTCCCAAATCGCGACGCCGCGCGACGACGCCGACGACGCCGACGAACGAAAACGACCCGAGAAAGACGCGGGTTCGTCTGCGTCATCGATTTGGCCCGCGAGTGACGCGAAACGTCGAGCGCGCGAACGACGGGACGTGCGGTCGTTTCGCGTTTGGGATCGTGCAGCGCAATCCGAACCGTCGATTCGAGAGAGGATAACGAACGCGCGTCGACGAGAGTTGGACGACGGCGACGACGACGACGGCGACACGCGATGGGCAACGCGATGAGGATTCCGACGCACACGGCGAACGCGAATAAGACGCAGATTCGCCAGCACTTCGCGCCGGCGATACCGGGAGTGTTCGACCCGGCGGAGCATCACAAGAGACGGGGCGCGTCGGCGACGGAGAAGATCGTGGAGAGGGAGAGCAGACGACGAAGAAGCAGCGATGTGTGGTGTGATGCGCTCGAAGGGGATAACAGCACGCGTGGTGGGGATCTACACGTGTCCGAGGAGTATCAAGAGTGCGCGATCTGTTTTGAGCCATTGTGTAAGGAGCGAACCGCTGTGTACGCGGACGAGGAAGGTGTGCGAACGTGCCCTCACTTTTTCCACGAGAGGTGCGCTAGAGCGGTGGTAGAGGCGAGCACATGCGCGTCAACGTGTCCGATCTGCCGAGTCAGCTGTAGACGAGCGATTGGCGTACCGTTTCCGAGTGAAGATGCAGACGAGTGGTTTAGACTGTGCGATGTAGAAAGTCAAGGCGCGATGGGAAGAGATCGGGTGTTATCCGTCATTCGCGCGCAGTTACCGGTCGATTGGAGGCGGTTGGAGAAGGATTTACCCATGATATGGCCCAAGTTTGCCGGGGGATACGAGGGCGTGGTCACGAAGGAAGCGCTAGTCGGAAAGGGTGGTTTGTTGGAGTACGTGAGTCAACGCTATCCCGCTCGCTTGCGCAAGTATGAGCGAGTTCCTCACGTGACGGACAAACGCGAATGGTTTCGATACTGGGACGAAGATGGTTCAGGTTGCCTTGAAAAGGACGAAGTCGTGCGAGCGCTCATCAAATCCTTCAATATCAAAGATGACGTCGCTCACATTCAAGATGTGAGAAGCGTCGTAGAAAACATATGGTGTGTCTTTGATCTAGATGATAGCGGTGGCATCGACTTGACTGAGTTTATGATTACGGATGGGCTGGGCGACTCAATCATGGCGGCGTTTGCGGTGGCGAAGCGCGCAGAAATAGCTGCTCGAAAGAATGGCGTCATGCGAGCCGTATGAGACTCACTTTACTTGAAACCCGAAATGTACACGCTTTAGAACTGTTGAAATGATCATCAATCTGTATTAAAAATCACGCGCGCATTAGCGACGCATCGCGTCGTACAGAGACATGGCGTCACTCTCGCCGCGAGCAACCTTTTCCATCGCTTCCATCGCCTCAACATCCCGAAGCTTCGGAGCCGTCTTGGATTGACCACCAAAGACTGGAGACGGCGCCTTCGCGCGCGGGTTTGCGCGAGAGATCTTCACCTTGGTTGCAGAGTCGCTGCCAGAGTTGGAGCTCATGGCGGAGAAATCAACGCTCCCACCGACAACGACGGCAGCGCCGCCGGCGATGAGAAGCGTGGCGATACCTGCAACCAAGGCGCCAGAGGAACCACCACCGTTAGCGGCGGCGCGCACCTTCATCGCCGCAACGGCGGCGAGGTCCGCAACTTCTCGCGCGCGAGCCGCTTGCTTTTCAGCGCCAGGCTTGAGGAAGAATAAAAAGTTAACGACACCACCGGTGGCAAACTTCTCCGCAGAGTCAGCCTTGGCAGCCAAGCGTTCAGCGTATCTATCCGCCTCGTCCGCAAGCTCGAGTTTTTCTTCCTTGGACAAGCCCTCCAAATCTTCCACGCTCGGAAAGTTCTTCGGGAGAGTCACCTCACCACTCGGCTTGGAGACCTTTTGCGTTTGACGAGGCTTGGTTTGCTTCGGCGCCTTCATGAGCTGCGTCTTCGCCGGAACAGCAGGGGCCTTCATGCGCTGCGTCTTCGCCGGGATGGTGGCATCAGCGTCTTTGCTCTTCTTAAAGAACCCAGTGAACGACTTTTCTTCAGCAACAGGTTCGTTCGGATTGGACTTGAACAAGGTACGAGCCACAATCGTATCCGCCTTCTCAGCTTCGCGAGCCTCACGAGCCGCTTCCTTCTCCGCTTTACGTTCCTCATCGCGAATACGCTTTTCTTCGGCACGGCGCTCCTTCTCCGCTTTACGTTCCTCATCGCGAATACGCTTTTCTTCGGCACGGCGCTCCTTCTCCGCTTCGCGCTCGGCGCGTTGGGCCTCGGCACGCGCTTGCTTTTGAGCCTTGATTCGTTCGCGCTCCTCGGCAATCAATTGCTTTTCGCGCAACTTGCGCTGGGCGGCGTCGCTCTCTTCGAGTCTGCGATCGCGCTCCGCCTTCTCAGCCGAGGCAGCCTTCGCACGCTCAGCGGCGGCGGCGGCAGCAACCTTGGCTTGTTCCGCAGCAGCTGCCGCAGCGGCGGCAGCCCTCTCCTTTAGCGCGTTGGCGAACGGGTTACCGGATTCGCCCTCGTCGCTCGACGACGACTTGGAAACCTTTTGGACAACCTCCTTCACCTCTTCAATCACCTCCTCTTCTTCCTCCTCCTCTTCCTCCTCCTCTTCGGGCTGGTTCCAGCTCGCCTCCGCGCGAGAAGGGAAGTTCGGTCGCGGAGCATCCGGCGGAAGAGGTTTGGAACCCGGCATCTTCGGCATTTCAAACTTGGGCGCTTCAATCTTCGGTGCCTCAAATTTGGGCTTTTCGACAGCCTTCACAGCGGACGGAGCCGGCGCCGCCTTGCGCACCGGCTCGAAATCCTCTTCATCGTCCTCCGAAGACCCACCGCTCAACGCCTTGAACGCGGCGAACCCACCGAGACCGAGCACAGCCGGAATCGCCGCGAGCGCGCCCGCCGGCGGTCCCTCGCTTGCGTCCTTTGTCGAAACCTTTCTCGCCGACCCCGAACTTTTGCTCACGAGCGCCTTGGCCGTGTTAGAGTTCCCACCGCTTCTTGTCGCCGCTTCGTACGCATCCAACGCGTTGTCCGTCCCCTGCGGCACGCTCGGCGCGCTCGGCACCGCGGGCGCTTCGGCGGTTTCCGCATCCGATGCGGGTGCTTCGACCACGACGCCGTCCTCATCGACCGCGCGCGCGAGCTTGGCCCGCATCGCCATCGCCCCGGCGAGCGCCATCGCCGCGCGTCGTCCAAAGTTAACGGATGAAGTTACATCGGCTTCATCGTCGACAACCTTCGCCCGCGTCGCCGTCGTCATCGCACGTCGTCGCGTCGTCGTCACGGTTGACGCCTTTTTCGTCTTGTTGATCGCAGAAAGCGTTTTGTTGTTCGCGCACGCAGCGCTCGTCGTCGTCATCGCGGACACCATGGTTTACGGTTGGAAGAAGAGCGTCTCGTTCGGTGATTTCTCAATTATTCTCTCTTCGTCGGCGCGCGAAAGGGCGTTCGTTCCCGGCGCGTCGCGTCGCGATCTTCCGCATCGTTCGCGCGACGTCACGCGAATCGCCCGGCGTGTGAATCTATAGTGTTTACACATACGATTATCCGGAAACTGAACCCCGAAACCCCGAACGATCGATGGCTCTGTGCGTGATCGATGAAAAACACGCATTGCGCGTGCGAGACAAACCTTAGAAACGACGGTTCGAGGATGAACGAACCCGGTGTCGAAACAGTTGGAATCGCTGGGACGACGGCAGAACGACGCGAGGGACCCGACACGACCGAGGGAGCGGGTTGTTTCTTTTGTTCTCGCGACGATGGGGAAGTACGCGTGCGTCGCGCTCGTCTCTGGTGGGAAGGACGGCGCGCTGGCGGCGATGGAAACCGCGGGGAGGGACGACGCCGACGTCGTGTGTCTCGCCAACCTCTGCCCGCTGGACCCGCTGGAAGAGGAGTCGGACTCGCACTGCTTTCAAACGGTTGGACACAGGGCGATGGATGCGCTCGGGGAACTCACCGGGTTGAGGGTGTTTCGGCGACGGATGCGCGGGCGGTCGAGGGCGTTGGGGCTGGAGTACCCAAAGGAAGGGGAGAACGGGGATGAGGTGGAGGATTTGCGGGCGCTGCTCGCAGGGGTGAAAAAAGCGATGCCAGAGGTAAACGCGGTGTGTTCGGGGGCGATTTTGAGCGATTATCAGAGGCTGAGGGTGGAGTCTGTGTGTGCGGATCTCGGGTTGACGTCCATCGCGCCGTTGTGGCGGGTACCGCAGAGGGAGGTGCTTCGGCGGACGGCGGAGCGAGGCGTCGACGCGCGGTTGATAAAGGTTGCGGCGATGGGGTTACGCCCGGAGAAGCATTTGGGAATGACCATCGTCGATGCGACGCCTGAATTGGTGCGTATCGAGGATGAGTACGGGTCGTACTGCGCGGGTGAGGGTGGGGAGTTTGAGACGTTGGTGGTGGACTGTCCGCTGTTTGCGAGGGCAAGATTGGAGTTCAAAGAGACACGCGTCGTGACGACGAGCGCGGATAGATTCGCGCCGAGCGGGCACTTAGTGATAGAGTCTTTCGACGTCGTACTCAAGCCAGGCGGGGAGAAGATCGCTCCGGCTGAGTTAACGTGGATCGAGGATGACTTTGAGCGTCTGCCAGCGGTGACGGTAGAGCGCCTACGATTCGACGTTGAGCCAGGCGGATCTCTCGCGCGCGTTCAAGGTTCGGATTGTCGCGTGAGCTCTTCGCTGAGTCGAAAAGCGTCCTCTATCACGGGTAGTGTTTCACACTTAAGCGTCTCGCTCAGGTGTTCGGGTGCGGATCACTCGATGTGCGCCGAAGCGATTTTTCAGCGTGCTAAACAAATAATCGCAGCGGAGCTCGGCGAAGAAGCAGAGCGAGAGGCGTGGAACAAGGTGACGATGACGCACGTGTATCTCGATGACATGTCTCAGTTCGCTCAGGTGAACGCGGTGTACTCCAAGCACATGAGATCCGTGGCTCCGAGCGCCAGAGCGTGCGTCGCGACGAGCTTTCCGGATGGAACGAAAGTGCAAATCGATTGTCTATTTACGCTGGGCGAAAAGACGAATAGAAAGTCTTTGCACGTGCAATCTTTGTCCACTTGGGCGCCGGCGTGCATAGGACCATACGGTCAATCGATCGGAGTGAACGGTCTCGTCCACGTCGCCGGACAGATTGGTATGGAGCCCACGACGTTGGATCTCGTTCCGGGCATCGCGTCGCAACTCGAACGCGCCATGCGAAGCGCGGTGGCTGTCGCTGAAATATCAGGCGCGCCGCTCGGGTCGCAGTCTCTCGCCCTTACACTGTATAGCAGCGCGAAATACGGAGACGAGTACGCGGCGGCGAACGCGCATCCATCGAGGGTGATGCTCGACGCGCTCGAGAATGAAATCGCGGCGAGCGCAAGGAAATTTTCATGGCAACCTCTCGTGACGCAACTCGTCGTCACCGATCTCCCCAAGAATTGCATCGGTGAAATAGCACCCATTCTCATCATCGGCAAGGGCCCGGGCGCTCACGAAGACGACGAGGGCGATGAGACTGTCGACAAGTCAATCGCTCAGTCGGAATCGGGCCCGAATGACGCATTTCAAGCGCGGTGTGTCTACCGCGAAGAGCGTTTCATTCGCCTGAATGTTTCCGTGCGAAGCGCCGAAGAAACAAAAATCGACGACATCGTGACTGTAATCGACGCGTGCACGTCGCGCGCAAAACTGAGTCTCAGTCAAACTTTGTCTTGTCGATTGTACCACAGAACCACGCCGGCGGCCGAGCGCTTCGCGTCGGCGCTCGACGCCAGTCTCGGCGCAAGAGTCGACGGTGCGAGTCGGCTTCAGTCTGTCGTCACGCCAGTCGTTGCGTGCGGCCTCGACGCGTCGATCGACGACGACATCGTCCTTGAGATGTTCGCATCCATAGATTAGTTCACTCATAGTTGTAAATTCGGATAACGAGAAAACGCTCGAAAAAACGCTCGAATGCCTTCACTCTCGAACACGCGCGCGCGCGACGCGCGAAGAGAGAGGATGTCGCTCGCCGTGCGCGTGACGCTCGGAATCTCGGCGCGCCCGAACGCGTCGGACGTATCTCTCGATTTCGTCGTTGACCCGACTCGCGCGCGTCGAACCGTGCGCGCAAAGCACGCGGGCGACGTCGGACACATGTCGTGGCTCAAGTTGACTGAGGAATCCAAATCGGTGCGAAGAATTTCGAGCGCGTGCGACACGGCGCGCGTGTCCATCGGCGACTTTAGCTTTACAAAGCCGTTGGATGTCCCGCTCGCATCGATTCGCGACGCGATGGAGGTATCGCAGCGGCAGTTTGGGTCGTTGGGAGAGTTGGGCGCGGCGGTGCAGTTGCGCTTCGGCGCCGCGAAATCAAACGATCGAGGAGAGTGGACGTGCGAGGTCATCGACGGTGCACTGACAATTGACCCGCTGCATCCTAACGTGTGTGATGCGGCAGAGGCGATCGAGACCACGGTGATGGATGAGGCGGCAGAGGCGATGGGTAAAGTTCGAGTGATGTCCATCGGTAAGAATCCTGTCGTGTGGACTCCAAGGCTTTTGGAGAAGGGTGACGAAGGGTATGCGGTGGGCGAAGAGAGGTACGAACTCGATTGGCGAGGGCGTGAGCGCGTCATGAAATCAATCGCGAGGATTCAGGGTGACTTGGATTCTTATAAAGGGCTCGGCTCCGAGGCAATTCCGCTCATGGAAACGTTGACTAAAAGAAGATTGCATTGGTTGGCGCTTCAGGCGCGACTGACGGCGATTCAAGAGATGGCGGCGCTCTTGCGCAAAGATTCTCTCGGTGCTGACGCAAACATTAGAGGCGGTGTCGTCACCGCAGAGGTGATTGATGCTTTGCACGAAAACTTGAGTATCAGATGCGACCAGAATGGTGAAACGGTGAGCGTGCGAGCGTGCGGCGTATACTTTGACGATTTAGAAGGATGCGACGCCGCGAATCTCGACGCAAAGGCGAAAGAAACCGTCGATGAAATCAAAACAGCCTCCAAAGTGTCGGAATCCATCGGCAAACAGCTCGAGGAACGGATGATTTGGGAATCTTTCGAGAGCGGCGTGGAGACGCGCGACATGCTAGAAAACGGCGTCAGACGCGCCGACATGGAACGACTCCTCGGACGTCCGGCGACGAAACGCGACGTTGAAGATTCCATGAGCATTCCCGACAAAATTCGCGCAAAGCTAATCGCTGGATACGACGTAGAAAAGTCCCGCGCGCGCGGCAAGTACATAGGTGCGAGCTCGGTGTCGCACGCTCGACTCTTGTGAAGCTGCATTCCGCGCAAATTGCGCAAAATCCGCGAATGCGCTAAAATTCATGTTAATGTTACAATCAATGGAATCCGACTTGCAGACCCTTTCGGTTCACGTCGTCGGACTCTTCGTTCTAGAATCATCAGCTAAGCGCGTCACGTAGTGCACGCTCGATGCCCCGTGCCCCGACCGCGTCGTCGCGAGCGCGCAGTCTATCCTTCTCAGGGTGGACCGCATGGCGTCGTTTGGTGAATCGACTGCGAAAAACTCGCATCGCAAGGCGAACGATTTTCTCCACCAAGCGACGAAAGCGGTACCGAGACCTCGCATTCTGTATTCACGCGCAATGTAGACGTGCGCCAGGCGCGGCGGAAGCGCCAACGCCCTCTGATTATCCCAATCTGGCGCGCGATTTTCGTACGTGAGCGTGTAGCCGACAGCCGTCTTTGATTCGTCTCTCAAAACGTGCGCGACAGCGCTTCCCAATCCATTCACCAGCGACCCCACTCTCGGGTCTTCGAGTTCAAACGCGCGCGACATCGCGATGAGTTCCTCACACGGTGCGCTCGCCGCGTTTACCTCTTCAATCGTGTAACCGTGCGGTAACGATTGGGTCCGCTCGCGGTCTTCTTGAGCCGCTCTGAGGAGCAACCCGTACAAACCATCGTGCGACGCGTGAGCCTCCTCTTCGTCGACGCCGGCGTCTTCCCCACGGACGTATTCATCGTCGTCATCACCGCGATCCATCGCCGCCCATCGCGCCCTATGCCCCGAATCCGACCGCCTTCGTCCGCCCACCCCGCTCGATCCCGGCGCCGCCGCGTCTCCGCACACGATTCTCCGACCCAACCTTCGAATCGTCGCCATCGGATCCGACCGACGCGGCGTTGCCCGCAACGCAACCATCTTCCGAATCATCTCCGGATCCGGCGCCGCGAACACGGGAGGAAGCGTCTTCGGCGCGGCTCCACCCTTCCGATCCGGCGTTCGTTCGCGCGTCGCTTCCGCTTCGGAATCATCCTTCCAATCCGACAACTCTTCTCGCATAACTTCGTCATCCACGCGCGCAAAGTACTCCCGCATCGACGCAAACGCCGACGCATCACCGCTCGCACCCACCCGCGACGTCGACGCCCGTCTCGCGCGTCGCGGCGCGCGTCTCACGCCTCGAGACGTCGTCGGTGGTGGGGTGCCCGCTTTCAGTGGACGCATCGCGAGCGGCGCCGAACGACGACGACGACGCATGTCACCGACGTGCTTTGACGATTCCCGCGCCCATACGACGTCCCAGATGCTTTAATCCATGTATCGCTCTATCGTCGTCGTCGGTCGCGACCGTTGGATCGACCCATCGGACGAGTGCGAGGGCGTGATGATTAATGACGACACTCGTCCGCGCGCTGACACTGAAAAAGATGAAGACGTGTGCGATGTCTGTGATCCGCGCGACGACGGCATCGCCGCCGACGCCGACGCCGACTCGCGCGGCGCGACGCACGCAATCGCTCGCTCGCGCGTCTTCGTCTTCGTCGAACGAAAACGATGAGACAAAGACGACGATGGTGATGTCGCGCGGCAGCTGCGGCAGCGAGAAAAGGGATAGAATCTTCAACGCGGCTACCGGTATCGCCGTCGCGTCCGCGCCGACATCGTTCGCGGCGGATGAACGATTCGCCGCCGCGTCTTCGTCTGCATCCGGGTCGGGTGATCCCATCGCCGGCGCCGCGTTCGCCATCGCCGTCGTGCTCTTGGTGATCATCACCGGCGGCATGGGGTACATCGCGCTTCGCGAAGCGTTGGATAGAAACGAAGAAAAACTCGCCCGGGAAGAAGAGGAGCGTAAGATTCGCGTCGTCGAGGCGAACAGAGGACGGTTCGGGGATAAGGCGTCGAGCAAATCTCGATTGACGCCGAGTCAACGCGCGGCAAAGGAAATCGGGGATGAGGGTTTGCCGAGCGAGAATAGAAGAGAGCGACGCAAAAGAGAGCGCGAAGAACGACGGTGAGAGAAACGACGAATCCTGGATCCGTGGATGAACCCGCGTCCGTGGCTTTTGATGCGATCGCGATTGTTTGTGAGTGCTTGTTTTTAATTAATCGATGCGATGCGTGTTTCTCGTCGTGTCATCCATAAAGTTGAACTTTTCAACTTTACGCGTCGCACGCGCGGAGAAATCAATCAAAACTCCAGACCCCCACACACCGACGCGTCGGTCTCGCCTTGCTCGACCGCGCGACGATTCCGATGACTTCTGAACCCGATAAAAACGTACCGCTCGACGTGTACGCCTCTGAGCTCGTCGATGCGTGCAGACACTACTCGGACGCGGCGTTAAAGTCGACGCGCGCTGAGGGTGAGACCGCCGCCGGTTTGGATGCATCGACGCGTTCGTGCGTCGCAGCGTGCGAGCGTCTCGACACCGAAGCGGCAAAGAGTACGTGTCAATGACGATAATTATGAAGACGTCGTCGCGCGCGCGTTTAGTTTTGGATATTTCGCGACGGCTTTGAATGAATGACTCTCGCGCGGTGACTGACGTTGAGAACGCTTTTCCGAGCAGTCGGCGTGTACTTTAAGAATGACGACGAAGACATCATCGGTGACGGCGCGGCGAAATCAATCCTCGCGGCGCTTCACGACGCGCACGTCGCGTTTACGCTCGAGTGCGCGAAGACGATGGCGGCCAACGCCGGGGGGACTTCTTTCGTCGAAGAGTTGACAAGGACGTCTCGCGGAATGACGGACGCGACGACGTCGTTGTTGAAAGCGGCGGCGAGCGGCGCGCGAGAAGGGCGATCGAAACGGGTGAAAATGTCCGTGGGGAGGGTTTGGGAGTCCACCAAGAAGTTTCAGGCGATGCCGAAGACGGCGACGGCGGCGGTGGCGGCGAGATTGATGCGGTGCGCGACGTTTGTAAAGGACGTGAGCGAAGAGTTGGGCGAAGTTGGCGTCGACGCCGAGGATGCAGCGCCGGTGGGTTTGGATGAGGATGATTTAAGGTATTGCGACGATGACTTTGATGAGGAAGAGATTGATGTGGTCAAGTCGCTCGCAACGTACGCGCGGGCGTGCATCGCTCTGCTCAAGGCGCTTATTTTGCCGACTGTCAAGGAGAAAAGTGCGAAATTGGAGGCGCTCGAACCAATTGTCGAAGCGTGTGGCGAGTTCCAAAGCGCGGTTGAAGAGATTGGTGCGGGCGCTTATCCGCCGCAAGAGATGGAGGAACTCGCTGAAAACATAGCCAAAGCCCTTGAGTGCGGACGTAGGATGTACGAGTGCGTTAGGGATGCAGAAATCGGTGACGCCGCAACAACGGAGGCGCTCGAAATATTTCAAGCTGCGAGCGAGGTTGCGTCCAATGTCGTGAAAAATAAGTTGTAATTCCACCAAAACTAAGCGTTTATTTGTTCGCGCCAGGCGCCATCCTTCATGTTCGCCGACCACATCCTAATTTTTCCGTCCGTTGCCGCCGTGGCGACGACTGAACCGCTCGCGTTCCACTCACAGTTGTTGATTTTGCACGGATGCGGCAACACTCCCATCTCTTTAGCCATCTCCACACCGCTCGTGGTGACGCCTGTGAACTCGTACACGAAGCAATTCGAACCACTCGCTGCGGCGAGATTGAGCGCACCTCGAGCCGTCGTCATCGCACTCCAACTCATGTTTTGAACGTTCGTCGCTAAACCGCTCGACATTTCCGCAACCAAATTCCATCGTCTGTACTTTGCGTCATAAGCCAACACGCTGACCGAATGGCGCGCCTCTTCCGGCCAAGAAGTCCCGACGGCGATGATTGGAAAGTTGACAGGGTTCGTCATCTCGCTCGAGCGGCGCCAGGCGATCGATGTCGCCTTCCCGCCTGGTCGCGCGCTCTCGTAGACGTCCACCTCCTCCCACACAGTCGCTGTCAACCGCTCCCTCGGCTCGTAAAATCGCACGCTTCCGTCATCTTGAGCGACCGCTAAAGTCAAAACATCCGACGCAGGCGCGAACGCGATGCTCTGTATCTTGGACATCCCGCTTGCCGATCGCCCTAGTTGTTCCACGCTCGAAGACCCGCCGCTTGAAGCACTATACACGCGCCAGAAAGTAATCTCACCGTTCTCCGCCGCCGCCGCGATGACGCGACCGTGCGCGACGTCACTCAGAGCAACGTGCATGATGGCTAAACCGTCCTCGTTCGCCGAGACGGTGCATTCACGGCTCCATTCGGACGCGCTCGCAGAGGGAGCAAACTGTCCTTTTTGAACCGTTTCATCGGGATCTCGCGATGCCTTGGCGACGCGTTCGCGGAAAATGAGATCCCCGGAAGACGTCGCTGTGACGCAAGCGGTCCGAGTGTCATCGTATGCGACGGCGGACGCGAAAGGCATCGATGCGTGGGACTTTTGTCTCGTCGCGCGCGCTCTCGGAGACGCCGCTGCGCAGAGTAAAGACTTCGCCCGGTGAGACGCGCAATGTCAATGATGATGCACCGCGACGCCGCAACGCGTGTTCTCCGCACTCTGGGACGGGTAAAACGTCATGAAATTCGCCGACGAACCAATCCACTCACTCGCCGCCCCATCTGTTTTCAAAGTCGACGATTACTTTCCTCGTTCGCAACGCTTCGGATGCCAGACGAAACATCGCGCCCATGGTAGATCGAGCATCCGTCGCCGACGCCATGAGGGAAGAGTTGGCGTCGTTTTCTTCCAGCTCATTCATGAGACGCGCAAACTCCTCAAAATCCATGGTTCCGGATTTATCCACGTCTATTCCGTTGAATAACTCTTTCGCCGCTTTCATGGACATGGCGTTTCTTCCAGCCATCATCGACCACGCGTGCGCGAATTCGTCGTACTCGACTTCTCCACCTCCATCCGTATCGATAACGTCGAATAATTCTATCAACTGCGCCCGACGCTCTTCAGTCATTGACTTTTTCATCACTTTCCGTCGTCGAAGCATCCAGGCTGCCGTCTGCGCTTGGAGTTCCCTCACTCTGTGTTGCGAGAGGTTGGAAGCGTCGCGAGACTTTGGGCGGACGCAATCAATCGCGTTTAGGTTTGATTTCAGCCGAGATAAGACATCGAGTACTTTTGTGAGAGGATCGGACGATTTCACCAAGGCTTGGGTCATGCGTGCGCGCGGGAAAGTGGTGCGTCGTCTATAAATAAATGTGGCAAAATGTTTCATTTACAACCACCGGCGACGTTGTTTGCCAAGTGTTTTCTACAAGGTACTTGATTTCGGGCAGAGAAAGAAGGACACGATCGTGCGATTGGCATCACGCGGTGGCCGTGGAACCTCATAGCTTTCCCCATCCGGGCCATGACCTTCCCGGTCGGGTGGATCGAGTTGGTCGGTGGTGATAAATTCCCCGTCGACTCGATCGACGAGCTCCGAACATATTGAAAATTCGAGCAACGTTTCTTCTTCGTTCTCATTCTTTGTCGGCTCGAGCCAGTCGATGCGCACGAGTGCGCTCGTCTTTTCCGCGTAGGATTTTAAAAATGCTTCGTCGCTCGCGAGGACGAGGGCGGATGGGGACACGTCACACGGCTCTGGTGATCGTTGGGATTCCTGGACGTCGAGCGGCGGATCCAGCGCCTTGTCCAATTCTGAAGAGAATTTACCGACGTCTTCGTACACGGCTGCTGTGGTCACGCGCGCTACCGTCTCCAATAACCACATGACGTCTTGCACGCTCTCGTGTGCCTCGGCCAACTGCACCGGCCAGGGCGAAGTGGCCTCGCGCCATGCGGGAATGACGACGTACGGCAATTTACACGCGTCGGAGGCGTCGGCGACAATTCGAAGTTTTTCCGCCGCCTTCATTGTTTTTGAGAGTGAAATCTGACAGTTACCGTATCTTCGCAATTCGCACATCATCTCCGTCGTCGCCTTCGCGCCTAAGCTCGTTCTAAGTCTTCGAACGATGCTCGAAAAGTCTGTGATCATCCGTTTGATGAACCGTGCCCGTCCCATCGAATCGTACACCTCCAACGCGCTATCATCACTGTCTTCGAGATCGTCGAGGTACGCATTGGCGTCGTGCACGCTCAACAAGGGATTCTTCATGCCAATCGTAGACGCCTTAAGCGCGTCGTTTTCGTTTTTTCTCTCATTGAGTTTGGCTTGGAATTTCTTCCTTCTCACCGAGCGTCTTCTCGCCATCTCTTCGTCCTCGGATTCCACATCAGCCTTCCTCCTCGCCTCGGACGCTTCCACGGCGGCATTCAATGACTCGTCCGCCTTTGCATCAATCTTCACCTTTAACTTTTCAATCGCCTCGTCCACTTGTTCCATCACCCACGACGCATCTCCCGTCGTTTCACACCGTTTCGCCTCGGCGTACGCGTTGAGCGCCTCAGCCTCCTTCCCAACCATCTCCAACGCCTGCGCTCTTCTATACCACGCCTTGTACCACCTCGGCGCATTCCTCACGCACATCAACGTGTCCCTCAGAGCCTCCTCTCCATCTCCGAGCTTGAGTCTCGCCAACGCGCGTCCACACAGCGCAAACTGATTCCTTCCATCCACTTCCAGCGCGCGCGTGAACGCCTCGACGCACGCCTCGTGTTCACCTCGCTCGTACGCCTCGCACGCGCGCAGGTGCAGCTCACGCCCTGTCGTCGCTCGCACTCGCGCCGCCCACGGTCCCCATCGTGTCGTCGTCGTCGTCGTCGTCGTCGTCGTCGTCGTCATCGCGCGTCGCTCTCTCGCGGGTCGTGCGTTACCGTCAGACCGTGCGTTACGATCCAGCTTCACGCCGTGCGCGATCGGTGGATTTCACGTACGTATCGATCGCATCGAACGGTGTCTTCACCCGATGGATTTCTTTTGAACCTGGAAACGCCAACTCGCGAAAGGATCGAGTCCTCGTCAGTCGACGACCGCCGGCGTCGGCGTTATGCTCGACGCGACGACGACGCGATGGGCGCTCCGGCTCCTCGGTATCGTCTACCCGGGGTATCTCACGTATAAGACGCTCGAACACGATCGGAAACGCGGGGAAAATCAGCGAGGGTGGTGCATCTACTGGGCTGTCGCGAGCGCGTGGTTGGGTTGCGTCGCGCCGGTTCTGGACCTCGTGTTCGACGGACGCGTCGCGCTGTATGGGGAATCAAAGGTACGCGCGCGCGTACAGTTTCGACGACTCGCAAGGGCGATGACGATTGGAGGTGGACGCTTGAAAGGGAATCGATTGACTGACGAGCGAACGTGAATGAATGAAACAGCTGGCGTTCACGGTGTACCTCTGGCATCCCCGTTTTCAAGGCGCCGTGTACGTCTACGATAGATTCCTAGCCCCATTCTTAGCGAAACACGAACGCGCGGTGGACGACGTGCTCGCGAACGTGTTTGAACGCGTCGGGAGCGTCTTCGGCGCGGCGTCCGACGTGGCGTGGAAGTACGGACGACGCGCGGCGAGAGACGCGTTGGCCAAGGCGACCGAGGCGCAAATGCGCCAACAGGTGGGCGGCGCGGCGAGCGGGCGGGCGGATAGAATCGATAGGACTCGCGGGGCCGGCGCGACGGCGACGCGGGGGATGTAGGCTTTTGAAATTTGATAACGCGCGTACGCGTACGCAGTCGCTTCGCTTCACCCTGAAACTTATGAAGTGATCGAAAATCGATAAAGGTGCAGCGACACAAGCCGCCGCGCGATCGACGACCCGACGGTAAAACGCGTGCGCGTCGACGAATAACGATGACGCCCGATCGCGTGATGGTTGAATGCGAGCGATTGGCGGCGCCGTGGACGCACGCAGCGCTCGCGCTCGCGCTCGTGGCGCCGCTCTTTGTGGTCGTCGAACCGAACGTAAACATCGTCGCCGTGTCGACTCTCTGCGTTGTCGCTGGGGCGTATAGAAGCGTGCAACCGGCGGAACAAGGGAGCGGTGAGGTGATGACGCGCGAAGACGCGCGTAAGTTTCCGTTTATCGGCTCGGCAGTGCTCTTTGGGGCGTTTTTGGCGTTTAAGTTTTTGCCAAAGGCGATGCTCGACGCATTGGCGACGGCGTACTTTGGAGCACTCGGGACGGCAGCGCTGAGTGCGGTGCTCGCGCCGGTGGTGCACAGGATTTTGTTCTTCGGGAAAGAGCTGAGATCGTACGCACTCTTCGTGGTTCCGGAGGTTAAATGGTTGAACGAGGAGCGTTGGACGTGCGAGTTCACCATCGCGGAAGCCGCGTCCACGGCGCTCGCGGGCGCTGGAACGTACGCGTACATCAAGACGAAGCATTGGTTGACGAACAACATGCTTGGTCTATGCTTTTCCCTTCAGGGCATCGAGTATCTCACCATTGATAGTGTGCAGATTGGCGCCATCTTACTATCCGGACTGTTTGTGTACGACATCTTTTGGGTCTTCTTTACGCCCGTCATGGTGAGCGTGGCGCGCTCTTTCGACGCGCCCATCAAGTTGCTCTTCCCGCGCGTCGCCGCGAGCGCTATAGCGACAGCGGATAAGCCTTTTAGCATGTTAGGTCTAGGAGATATCGTCATTCCGGGGCTCTACGTGGCGATGATTCTTCGCATGGATAATGCGCGAGCGCAAGCCGCATCACAACCGAGACGTTCCATCACCCGATCTGAGTCTAAAAAAGCCGCCACTGCGTCCAAGACGGCCAATACGGACGGAAAACCCGTTCCCAAGTACTTTCCAGCCGTCGCCATCAGCTACGTCGTCGGTATTGTCACGACCATTGTCGTCATGAACATCTTCAATGCCGCGCAGCCCGCGTTGCTTTACATCGTTCCCGCCGTCCTCGGCGCAACCTTCATCCGCGCCGCCCTCGTCGGCGAAGTTTCCCTCACTTGGAACTACTGCGAGGGATTAGAAGAGGCTCAGGCTGAGCGCGACGCCGCCGAAGCCAAGGCAAAATCGTCGTAACGAGAGGTTTTTAATAGAGAAGACTCAGGCAGTTGAAATTTTCAACCGACAAGCCAACTAAACCAGTAAAGTCAAACGTTGTTCGCAACCGACGCCACATCCGCGCGTTTGACCATGCGCGCTTCGCCTCGCGTCCTCGCCGTTCGCGCGGCGATCGGTGACGCTTCCGTCGGCGTTCCGAGGTCGCGAGATCCGCGCGTCGCGCGATGGCTGAAGGACTTTAAGCTCCTCGCTGAGTCAACCTCACCCAACTGGGATGGGCTCATCGTTCTCGCATCTTTCCCGTTCGCCGACGTCGGAGCGACGCTCGCGCTGGCGGCGAGCAAAGGACGAACAGAGGAGTTGCGACGGGTCCTTGAGAAACTCACGCCCGAACCCACTGTGGTCGGCGACGCATCGTCGGTATCGACGTTGTTGAGGAAGGAAGGAGAGGGCGCGTGGGACGAGGCGCTGACGCGAGCGGGCAAAGCGGCGGCTGCGCACGGACAGCGCGGCGCGCTAGATGTTCTGTTAGAACACGGAATGCCATGCGATGGATGTTTACTGGACGCTTGCTGCAGCGAGGTGAACGACGCGACGCGGGCGGAGTGCGTCTCTCGACTACTGGAGGCCGGCGCCGACGCCAACTGTCACTGGTCGCGGATGGGATGGAAACCGTTACACGCGGTCGCCAAACGTGGAGACTGCGAATCTGTCGAGCTTTTGGTGCGAGGCGGCGCGGATGTAGACGCCAAGTATTACAACGGGAAGACTGCGCTGTTTTCGGCGTGCGAATGGGGCAAGGCTGAGGCGGCGAAAACGTTGCTTCGTCTGGGGGCTTCCGTCGATGTTGGGAAATGGGAAGCCGATCATTTGAACACAGATCACTCGTTGGGAGCGTCTAACGATCCAGTGTCGCCAAGGGACGTCGCCGTGTTGTTGAATCACGTCGAATGTATCAAGGTTATCGATGCAGAAATGCGCGTCAGGGGGGTGTGACGGGTCCCGTCTCGTTTCGACGAGGCAAAATTTATATTTTAGCGCTACGCGGTTGCTCAGTCGCTGTTCGTTTACTGGACAGTGTACGGAGAGCTTTGTATTTCATATCCAATGTTGTTGTTTTATTTATAACGTACAGTCAAATCGTGTGATCTAATGATGCAAACTACTAAGGATTTTTTCGCCTACTGAGAACGATGGCTACTTTGTGATGATGCCTTTACCCCATCCCTCCGGAGCGTTCTCTTCGATGATAAATTCGATGTCATCCGACCAACATCGGGGAGCTACACCGGTTTGCTTGAAAATAACTTGCTCAAGCTTTCGAAAGAATCCACTCTCGTCGAGGATGCTATTCCAGTACCCGCTCACAATGCAATAGTGACCCTCGAACGGTGCCTTGTGATGCTGGCCGTGATCGCGTCTAGACACCAAAAGACCCGCATCTTGAGCCGCGAGGACGAGACTGGGGAGCTCACTCTTCTTCATGTGGCTCCACGCGTGAAATTGTTGGCTGAGCACAACCAGCGACGTGAAGACGCCGACGAACATGAGATCAGTCGGTCTGTCGTTGAGCGCCAGAGTTGGCAGGGTGAACACTAACGGCGCGACGCACGTCTTGTGAATGTTGTTAGCCCATTGACGTTTAGTAATTGTCCAAGGATACTTGTGATGGCCCTGGAACGCGTCAATGATCCCTCCCATGACCGGCGTTGCCTTGCTGCCGTAGTTATCGACGCTCCAGTGAAAGATGCCCGTGCCGAGGTCGCTCGTCCAATACGCCAGCGCGATAGTCACAGCCATCGCGACACCCTCAAACCCCGTGAAACCATCGATAGCGTCGATGTAAAGCCCCTTCAGACCGAGCAAGGCGCACGAGCCGAACAGCACAGCGCACTGCGCCCGCTGCGCGTCTGTGGAGACGAAGTCACGCGGGTCCATCAACTGTTTGCCCCCCATGGCTGCGATTTCTCTGCGCAACTGCTCGCCGACGCTGACGCGATCGACGTCCACAGAGTCCGTGATGACGCACGCCGCGCCGTCGTAGCTCGCGGACGGATCCAAATCACTGAAAACTTCCTCGACCGCCGACGAAGCTTTCGGAGGGGTGAGTGTCGACGTCACGCGACTTCCAGTGCCGCCGCTGGCCTTGACGCGCGCGCGCGTGGTGCGCGCGACGGCGAGAGATTGACGAACTACGTTCATGGTGCCGCTTCGCGTGCTCGATCCTGCACGTCGACGTCGCCGCGTCACCGACTGCAGGCGTCGGTACAAGCTGACGCCAAAGAGCGCCAGAGAGGCGGCTGTGTAGGCTTGAAGTCGCACGTCTGAGAGATGTCAAAAGTCAACGTAAAAATAAAATTATGCGCTATTCTACATGTAAAATCATAAACAAGTGTTCCGATCTGCTGTCGATTGACAGCGACACGTCAAAGCTGCGCTAACGCCGTAAATGTCGGCGACGTCGCCGCACGCGCCGCGTCGCATCGACGACTGGACTTCTCCCCAAATCCTACTAGTGTTGCATTTCTGCCACCGAAAATGAACGAGCGTCTGCGACGGAAGACCAAATTGACAACTCTGTTGATCGAGGCAAAGAGTATAAACTTTGTGAGCGGTAGCAACGCGCAATCGTCGGTTTTTCATATGACGAGTCCGCTCTGGCGCCAACCCCTCAAGATGTTAGATCACTCCCTGAACATGTCGCAAAGAGCACAATTTCCTGATACTCTCCATTATTCCCTGATAGCCAAGCGTGGCCGACGAGTCGAACTTGTCGTATATGACGGTTGCATACGCAGAAACGTCGCATGGCATCTCGCTCAATTTTTTGTACGTGCACGTAAGCGGATTTATTTCATCCCTGTCAAAACCAGCGAAGACGCCTGCAGAATTCGTCGACATCTGATACCGTCGCGTGTACGCGAAATCCTTAAACGTCAACAGACTCTTGTGGTTGAACACATTGGGTTTCAGATCGCACCATCGAAAACCTTTCAGCCACAGCGACCATCGTCGACGCAAACGACACTTGTCCTCCTCGGACACGTCCCCTCGCACCTTGGCGCATTCGCTCACGAGCCATCGCACGTGCGGCCCCAACCGCGCGTTTTGATCAAATTGTTCCGAATACGTCTCCCACCCCACCTTCGACCGATCACTTTGCGTCCCAGCCATGCACCACTCCAAGAGTTCCAAGTCTTTCGAGACTCTGTCGTAGTCGGCGTCCTCCTTGTACAACACGAGCCGAAGCGAGCCCACGACGTCCAATCTCGACCGTTCGCACGCGCACACGATCTTCGTCACGTATTCCCCGTGCGCGCTGTCCCCATCCACCACGCACTGCATCGCGCGCACCACCAGCCTCGATACGTACGCCGACAACTGCGTCTCGTCGCACTTGGCCACCACCCCCGACTTGTACTCAAACTCGAGCAGGCGTCTCTCGTACGCCTCCATGTCCCTCACGTACGTCTCCACCCGCTCCTCCTCTAGCGACTTGGTCGGCATTCTCGGTTTCCTCGGTTTCGCCATCCCGTTCGTCGACCGCTTCGAGACGTCGACGTCGGCGTCGCGACCGGCGCGCTCTCTTCTCTTCACCCTCTGGCGATCAGTCTCGCCCTCGGTCTCGTCGCTCACCGGTCTCGTCGCTCCTCGCCCGACGCGTTCGTCGCGTTCGTCGCGTTCGTCGCGTTCTTCGTCCTCGCCCGCGTCGAGAAAACGTAACGCGCCGTACCCGTTCTCGCCGTACCCGTTCTCGCCGCCGCCTCCGCCGCCGTCGTCGTCGCGCGCGTCGTCGTCGCCATCGCGCGCGTCGTCGTCCGTCATGTCGCGTCGTTCCGTTTCGTTCCGTTGGTCTTCCCCAACCGTCCCCGCGCGGGTTCGGGTTCGGGTTCGAAGACGACGGGGTTAACCGCGCGTGTGAAACCCGTGGCTTCGCAAATGTACTGTATGGGCATTTCGTTGGTTAAAGTACGCACGGGGCGGTCCGCTATGGCCGAAACGTCCGACCGACCGGACCGAACGCGCGATTCGGAGATGTCCCTTCGAAGTTTTTGACGAGTCATGACTCTTAATCAATCGTTCGTGCGCGCGAAAGGTGAGATCCGCGTCGAGCGTTCTTTAGGTTAGTTTGCGACGCGGGCGAGTTCGTGCGCCGGTCGACCTAGCGTCACTTCTCGTGCGCAGACGCACGCCATGAAGACTGTTCAAGTTTCTCGACGCAGCGCTTCGTATCGACGACGCCTGTTCGCTGCGGGCGTCTTGAGCGCCGTCGTGGCTCTATCCTACGTGGGGTCCGCGTTTGCCGTCACCTGTTTACCTGACTCTATTGACTTGTTCGATAGCGATGGCGACGGCAACGAAGGCACCGCCGTTCTCTATTCCAACTGTTATTGTGAAAAGGGATACAAAACCACCGGGGGTATGGGCTGTGATGCCTGTGCGAACGGCGGTACAGCGACGCTCGTGTCGTATTCAATCGATGACATCTATACGGCTGCCTGTGGCGGCATCGCACCGGGATACTTCGGTACTGCGAAGGCAGATGACACGGCCGACGCTGATGCTCCTTCAGCTTGTACTGACGTTTACACATCGGCAACGTTGGATCACGTTACCTCCACCACACCCGCGGCGTCTGGAACCACTACGAAACTTGACTGCAAAACCAAACCTGGTTACTATTTGGAGACGGTGTACGATGGAAGTAATGATGCTTCAACGGTCACCGCCAAGGTAACCGCCAACTCTTATGGCGCTGGTGGTGTCGCGCTTTCTGCGACTACCGATAACTCAGTTAACGCCTGCCCGCAAAACTCCAACTCCGTAGCGGGTTCCGCCGAGATCGGGGATTGCAAGTGTGGCGCCGGTTACAAGGCGACTGCCGCCAATACGTGTGAGACGTGTCCGCAAGGCACAGTCTGGGTCACTGCCCCGTCCGTCGGCACCAGCGCCACTTTCTGCGAAGAGATTCTCGCTGGGTACTACGGTGTGTATGGAAATGGCGCAGACGCTTCGCCCACTGCGTGCCCGAGCGGCGGCTGGACGAGCGCTGGCCTCGTCTCAGGGGGGCCCACCACCATTGCGGACTGCTTTCAGGACGCCAGTGGGATCACACCGGACAAAACAATGTATGGTAAATCTGGCGATTCCGACAATATCTATCACTGTCCGACTGGAACTGTGAGCACGGCGGTCGCAGCTGTCGGCACTGAATCTTACTGTTCCAGCATCGCCCAAGGGTACTACGGCACGCAAGGAACCGCAGGGGCCGGGGGTGCGCATGCTTCTTCAACGATTCAGTGCCCGATAAATTCTGATTCTGCAGAATCGGCTGTGACTACCACCCGCGCGGACTGCTTTCAGGACGCCAGTGGGATCACACCGGACAAAACAATGTATGGTAAATCTAGCGATTCCACCAATGTCTATCACTGTCCGACTGGAACTGTGAGCACGGCGGTCGCAGCTGTCGGCACTGAATCTTACTGTTCCAGCATCGCCCAAGGGTACTACGGCACGCAAGGAACCGCGGGGACCGGGGGTGCGCATGCTTCAACGATTCAGTGCCCGACATATTCTGATTCTGCAGAATCGGCTTTGACTACCACCATCGCCGATTGCAAGTGCGACGCCGGTTACAAGGCGTCTAGCAGCAATACGTGTGAGACGTGTCCGACCGGCACGGACTGGACCACTGCCCCGCCCGTCGGCACCATCGCCACTTTCTGCGACGGGATTCTCGCTG
>Ga0255754_10000829_pt1 | contig 24413 bp, 9 predicted proteins | sample 101ome_22_FD_179954 | JGI IMG/M metagenome (GOLD analysis project Ga0255754, IMG submission 179954) | Coastal salt marsh microbial communities from the Groves Creek Marsh, Skidaway Island, Georgia - 101412BT metaG (version 2) | ecosystem: Environmental > Aquatic > Marine > Intertidal zone > Salt... | reverse complement strand
TTCTACTTTCTTTGGTGATGTTAAATTATCATCTGGTTCGGTGTTTAGTGGTAGTGGTGAAGAATTATTTAATATTCCTCGTTCTGCTCTAACAGAAGATGCACTTCTTTCAAATCTAATCACAACTGGTTCAGTAACAGCATCCGTTTCGTTAGATGGATTCTTTAGAGTACAGTCTACCGGTTCAGTAACTTCTGAATTTAGTGGTTCTGTATTCGTGAGTGGTGCTGTACAACTTAATAGTGGTTCGGCATATAGTGGTAGTGGTAAAGATTTATTTGATATTCCATTTGCAGCACTTTCAACTGATGCTCAAGAATCAATTACTGCTTTAGTATCGAGAGAGGCAATATTTATTGCTAGTGGTTCGGTAACTGCATCAACCGAAGATAATCAATTTACTGTAATATCTACTGATAGTGGTTCATTGTTTGATGGTGATGTAAAATTAGTATCTGGCTCGGTATTTAGTGGTAGTGGTAGAGACCTTTTCGATATCCCCCGTTCAGCACTAACTGAAGATGCTTTATTATCCACGGAAATTGCAAGTGGTTCGGTAACTGCTTCTGTTTCACCTGTTGATGGGTTTGTAGTTACTTCGGTAGATAGTGGTTCAACATTTTTCGGAGATGTAAAACTTTCAAGTGGTTCGGTATTTAGTGGTAGTGGTGAACAATTATTTAATATACCAAGAACTGCTCTTACAGATGATGCATTGATTTCAAACTTAATTTCTACTGGGTCCGTAACTGCATCAGTAACAACTGATGGTTTCTTCAGAGTACAAGGTACAGGTTCAGTAACAACTGAATTAAGTGGGTCACTTTTAGTTAGTGGTAATGTAAATCTAATTAGTGGTTCATCTTTTAGTGGTAGTGGTGAAAACTTATTTAATATACCACGAAGTGCACTCGTTGAGGATGCATTAATATCAAACTTAATCACAACAGGTTCAGTAACTGCATCAATTGATGAGGGTGGATTCTTTAGAGTATTCGGAACGGGCTCAGTTACTTCTGAATTTAGTGGTTCTGTAATAGTAAGTGGAAATATTGAAATACCAAGTCAAAGTGGATTCTTTAGTGGTAGTGGTGAAGGATTATTTAATATTCCTCGTTCTGCACTCGTTGAAGATGCACTTCTTTCAAATTTAATAACAACTGGTTCTGTAACAGCATCGGTTTCAACTGATGGTATATTTAAAGTATTTTCAACTGGCTCGGTAAAATCAGAATTTACTGGTAGTGTAAATGTAACAAATGACATAACTGCAGATAAAATAACAGCAAATGAATTTACAGGCTCATTTAGTGGTTCAGTTGCTGGAGATGGTTCACAACTTAATAACATTCCACAATCTGCATTATCAGAAGATGCATCAAGAATAGCAAGTGGTTCTGCTACAGCATCTATTTCACCTAATTTAGGGTTTATAGTAAACACTTCGGGCTCAATTCAAGGTGATTTGAATATTGACAATGATTTATTTGTTGGTGGTAGAATTACTGCAGAAGAAATTTTTGTAAACTTTATATCATCATCTGTTGTAATATCTACTGGCTCAAATGTATTTGGTGATGATTCAAATACGGATACACAAAAATTATTTGGTGAAACTACAATTGAAGGTAATGTAACTGCAAGTGGATTTGTTACATCAAGTGGTTTTGTTGGAGATGGTTCTCAATTATTTAATATTCCACAATCTGCACTGTCAGAAGATGCCACAAGAATTGCGAGTGCATCGGTAACTGCATCAGTTAGTCCAGTTGATGGATTTGTGGTAACATCTGAAGCAAGTGGTTCACTTTTTATTGGAGATGTACGATTAGAAAGTGGTTCGGTATTTAGTGGTAGTGGTAGAGATTTATTCGATATACCAGAATCTGCTCTTGCATTTGAAATAAGTAGAATTACAAGTGGTTCTGTAACGGCATCGGTTGACCCACAAGAAGGATTTGTTGTAAATACTTCTGGGTCTATTCAAGGTAATTTAGTTGTTGATAATGAACTATCTGCATCGGTATTTAGTGGTAGTGGTGCGGGTCTATTTAACATTCCACTTTCGGCAATTACTGAAGAAGCATTTAGAATTGCAAGTGGTTCAGTAACTGCATCAGTTTCTCCTAACTTTGGATTCCAAGTAAACTCAACGGGTAGATTTGAAGATAGTGTAACTATTAGTGGTAGTTTAATAGTTTCTTCATCACAAGATATTGTACCAACTGGTTCTATAAACAAAGTATTTAATATCACTAATAATGGCTCGAGTGATTATACTTTTACAGGTGGTGCAACAGGAAATGACCCAGAGTTAACTCTTGTAAAAGATGTAACTTATACATTTAATGTAAATGCAAGTGGTCATCCATTCTATATAAAATCAGCACCAGGTACAGATTTATCAAATGTAATAACTGGTTCTCAATTCTCTGGATTTAATGGTACTGATAATGGTTCATTTACATTCACACCAACTGGTAGTAGTGTAACACTTTACTATAATTGTAGTATTCATACTGCAATGGGTAACTCAATTTCATTAGTTGACAAACTTTATGAAGATGAAGTGCCAAATAGAATTAGTGGACAAACAATTGTAAGTGGTAATTTAGATGTAACAGAAGGAATTGACACAACTATTGTAATTGCAAATGAATTTAGTGGTTCGTTTAGTGGTAGTGGTGCAAACTTATTTGATATCCCACTATCAGCACTTGCGGAAGATGTTGAAAGAAGAACATTTATTGCTAGTGGCTCGGTAACAGCATCAACAGACCCATCAATTGGATTTAATGTAAACACTTCGGCATCTATACAAGGTGATACTGATATAGATGGTGGACTTAATGTATCTGCATCTATATTTTACGAAAGTGTTCCAGTATCACATTCTGTGGTTGTATCTGGTAGTACATTATATCAAATAGATGGTGTAAATCAAAAAACAATATTAGTTGTAAGGGGTAACTCTTATTACTTTGACTTATCGGATAGTAGTAATTCATCAAATACTTTTAAACTTTCTACAACTGATGGTGGTTCTCACAATTCTGGTGTAGAATATACAGATTTTGTAGTTAGTAGTAGTGTTTCTCCTGGAAATACTGATGCATTTTTAAGTTTTATTCCAACAGGAAGTACTCCTAATAACTTATATTATTATTCATCAGAAAGTGTAGACTTTGGTGGATTAATAAAGGTATTTGATTCAATACCTGAAATAACAAGAAATATTTTTGAAGGTGATGTAGATATAACAGGTAGTTTATCAGTTACCGAAACTATAAATGCAAATAAAGTAATTGCAGATGAATTTAGTGGTTCATTCTCTGGTTCATTTGTAGGGGATGGTTCTCAATTAAGAAATGTTCAAGCAGAATTATCACCAGTAATATCAAGTGGTTCAGTAACTGCATCTGTTGAAAGTGGAGATTCATTCATTGTAACAACTGCTGCAACTGGCTCTGCAATTGGTTCAAGATTTACTGGTTCGGTTGATGTAACTGGTTCAGTAATTGCAGATTTCTTTGTTGGGGATGGTTCACAATTACAAAATGTACAAGCTGCAGCTGCCCCTCTTATTGCGAGTGGTTCTGCTACTGCATCGGTTCAAAGTGGTGATACATTTATTGTAACATCCAAAGTGAGTGGTTCACAATTTACTGGTTCGGTTAATGTTACTGGTTCATTTAGTGTTGATGATGGTGTAATTAGTGGTGATGGTAGTGGTATTACAAATATTTCAATTGCAAACTTAGCACTTAAATTAGATAGATTAGAGAGTGGGTCTGCAACCGCATCATTAGTAGATAACGAATTTAAAGTATTTGACCAAGGTGTTACTGCGAGTGTACTTACATCTTTAAGTGGTTCACTTAATGTATCCGAATCTCTGAATGTCGGTGGTATTATTACTGGTGATGGTAGTGGTATTACTAATATTGATATTGCAAATTTAGCAATTGATTCATCAAAAATATTCACAGGTTCAGTTTCAGCATCAGTTTCTGAAGATGGATTCTTCAGAGTATTTGATAATGTAGGTGGGGCAGTAACTTCGGAATTTAGTGGTTCGGTTTATATTTCAGAATCAATCTCGGCATCAGTCTATCGTGGTGATGGTAGTGGACTTTATAACATTCCTCTTGATGCACTTGAAGATTTACAATTAGATAGAATTATTTCTGGTGCTACTCAAGCAGTTGTATCACCTGATGATGGTTTAGTTGTAAACAATCAAATTAGTGGTACATTATTCGTTGGTGATGGTGGTGGATTGTTCAATATCCCTGCTGAGGCATTAGAAGATTTATCATTACCTCTTATCATTAGTGGTGGTATTAGTGCATCAGTTGACCCAATTGGTGGATTTAAAGTATTCTCTCCATTTAGTGGTTCAACATTTGAAGGTAATATAACAATTCCATCGGGTAGTGGATTCTTTAGTGGTAGTGGTGAAGGATTATTTAATATTCCTGCTGATGCAATTGAAGGTTTAGACCAAAGTAGAATTTTAAGTGGTTCGGTAACTGCATCAACAAATCCTGATGATGGATTTGTAGTAACTTCAATAGAGAGTGGTTCAACATTCTTTGGTAATGTTGATTTCAAAAATGATATTAGTGCATCTAAAATATTTGCAAGAACTGAAGTATTTACACCAAGAATTACTTCATCGTTTGTAGGACCATATCAAGGTGAAAATCAAGGAATTGATATACCAGATGATTTAGATATTTTAGTATTCGATGCTGATGCAAATAAGTTTAGACCTGTAACACAATTTGGTGATACTGCAGTATTCCCATTCTCTGATGTAACTCAAGTAACTTTCCAACATAATTTCGGAATAGATTATCCTGTTGTTCAGATTTATGAAACTGGTTCAAATGGAATGATTATTCCACAGGCAATAGAATCAATCAATAGTTCATCAGTCAGAGTAACATTTAGTGGATTGACAAGTGGTCAGGCAGTAATTGGTACTGGTGGTAGATTATCTGGATTTGTTCAAGGTTCTGATGTAGTGGGAACGGTACTTTCTGCATCATATGCAGAATTTGCAAAAAATGCTGCAACTGCATCAAACATATTAGGGTTTGATTCTGCTTCATTAGCAGAACTTGCAAATTTAGATAACTATGTAAGAAATGACCAAACTGCATCGATGACTGTACTTTCGGCCTCATTTGCCGAAACTGCGTCATTTGCAATCAATGCCGGTGATTTTGACACTTCATTATTTGTAAGAACAGACCAAACGGCTTCGATGACAGTTTTATCTGCATCATATGCATTATCTGCATCTTATGCTATAAATGCTGTATCTGCTGAAGATTATGTGAAAAATGACCAAACTGCATCGATGACTGTACTTTCATCATCTTATGCAGCAACCGCGTCATTTGCATTAAATGCTGGTGATTTTGTTGGAGAGAATTTCTTACCAAATACGGGAACTGCATCATTTGAAGGTAGATTAGAAATAACTGGTAGTTTAGGTGTAACTGGTAGTGTAGAATTCTTTGGATTAGAAGAAGGAACATCAGATACAGTATTAGTATTAAATGAAACTACAAATAGAATAGAAACAAGACCAGTAACTGCAGTAAGTGGTACAAGTGGTACAAGTGGAACTCGTGGCTCAAGTGGTTCATCTGGTACAAGTGGTACAAGTGGTTCAACTGGCTCTGCAGGTACAAGTGGAACATCTGGTAGTGGAGGTACATCTGGTACATCTGGTACATCTGGTACATCCGGTACATCTGGAACAAGTGGAACATCTGGTAGTGGAGGAACATCGGGCACTTCGGGTACGAGTGGAACGAGTGGTACTTCGGGCACAAGTGGAACTTCAGGAACATCAGGCTCAAGTGGAACTGCTGGAACTTCTGGAACGAGTGGAACAAGTGGAACATCTGGTACATCAGGCTCAAGTGGAACGAGTGGTTCGAGTGGAAGTAGTGGTTCAAGTGGTTCAAGTGGAAGTAGTGGTTCAAGTGGTACAACTGGTTCTGCCGGAACTTCCGGTACAAGTGGTACAAGTGGAACTTCTGGTACAAGTGGTACTTCGGGAACGAGTGGAACATCAGGTACTGCTGGTAGAGAAGGTGGTAGATTATATATAGTAAATCAAGATGGATTTAATTATTCATTTGATGGATATGCTGGAAACTTCCCAACACTAACTGTTGTAAGGGGAGAACTTTATTATTTTGATGTTAGTGGTGTGAGTTCATCTCATCCATTTGCATTAAGATTGGCAAGTGAAAGTACAACAGCAGTTCCTGGTACAACAAACAATGACCCAACAAATGGAAAACATAGTACATCAGTATTAATTGAATACAGAGTACCTGAAGATGCACCGGATAGTATAGTTTACCAATGTGTAAACCATGCATCAATGATTGGAACTATTGAGATTGTTGACAAGCATGGTACAAGTGGAACTTCTGGTTCATCTGGTTCATCTGGTGCAAGTGGAACTTCTGGTTCATCTGGTTCATCTGGCTCAAGTGGTTCATCTGGCTCAAGTGGTTCATCGGGCAGTTCAGGCTCAAGTGGTTCGGATGGTTCATCTGGTTCATCTGGCTCAAGTGGAAGTAGTGGTTCATCTGGTTCAAGTGGTTCGAGTGGAAGCAGTGGCTCAAGTGGTACAAGTGGTAGTTCTGGAAGTTCTGGCTCAAGTGGTTCTTCTGGTTCAACAGGTTCTGCAGGTTCAAGTGGTACAAGTGGTCAAGATGGTGAAACTGGTTCATCTGGTTCTGCAGGTACGAGTGGTACAAGTGGTACGAGTGGCTCAAGTGGAAGTAGTGGAACAAGTGGAACAACGGGTACTGCAGGAACGAGTGGAACAAGTGGTACTTCGGGTGCACAAGGTTCAAGTGGTTCAGCCGGTACAAGTGGAACGAGTGGAACATCTGGTACGAGTGGAAGTAGTGGAACAACTGGTTCAGCAGGTACTTCGGGTACAAGCGGTACAAGTGGAACGAGTGGAACGAACGGAACATCGGGTACAAGTGGAACTTCAGGCACATCGGGTACTTCTGGTACAAGTGGAACTGCCGGAACTTCGGGTACATCTGGTACAAGTGGTACGAGTGGAAGTAGTGGAACTTCTGGCTCAAGTGGAAGTAGTGGTACAAGTGGTACGAGTGGAATAAGTGGTAGCTCAGGAACAAGCGGAACATCTGGTTCATCCGGTACATCTGGAAGTAGTGGTTCGGCAGGTTCGAGTGGTACTTCGGCCGAAGGAAGTAGTGGTACATCTGGTACATCTGGTGCACAAGGAACTTCTGGTTCTGCAGGTTCATCTGGTTCATCTGGCTCAAGTGGTACAAGTGGAACAAGTGGAAGTAGTGGTTCATCTGGCACGAGTGGTTCAAGTGGAAGTAGTGGTACGAGTGGCTCAAGTGGAACAAGTGGTTCAAGTGGTACATCTGCAGAAGGAAGTAGTGGTACGAGTGGAACAAGTGGAACATCTGGTTCAAGTGGAAGTAGTGGAACAAGTGGTATTACTGGCTCAAGTGGAACAAGTGGAACATCTGGTTCAGTAGGAACAAGTGGTAGCTCAGGAACATCAGGAACATCTGGCTCAAGTGGAACTGATGGAACTGGTGGTTCGAGTGGAACTTCGGGTACGAGTGGAAGTAGTGGAACATCTGGTTTAGATGGTACATTCTTTGGTTCATCTGGTTCAAGTGGAACATCTGGTGTTGATGGAGCTGCAGGTTCAAGTGGTACGAGTGGTGCAAGTGGTTCATCGGGAACTTCTGGTACGAGTGGTCAAGATGGTACTTTCTTCGGAAGTAGTGGTACAAGTGGAACGAGTGGAACGAGTGGAAGTTCTGGTACATCGGGCTCGAGTGGCAGTTCGGGTACAAGTGGTATTGGTTCTGATGGTACATCGGGTACGAGCGGTGTAGATGGTACATTTGCTGGAAGTAGTGGTTCAAGTGGTACGAGTGGAACGAGTGGAATTAGTGGAACTTCGGGTGTATCTGGTACAGCAGGAACTTCGGGTACAAGTGGTGTAGATGGTACTTTCTTTGGAAGTAGTGGAAGTAGTGGTACGAGTGGAACAAGTGGTGCTGGTACATCGGGTACTTCGGGCACAAGTGGAACTTCGGGTACTTCTGGGTTAGATGGTACATTCTTTGGTTCAAGTGGTACAAGCGGAAGTAGTGGAACTTCGGGTACTTCTGGTGCAGGAACATCTGGTTCATCTGGTTCATCGGGTACGAGTGGTATTGATGGTACTTTCTTTGGAACATCTGGAACTTCGGGCACGAGTGGTACGAGTGGTATTGGTTCAAGTGGTACATCTGGTACAAGTGGTATAAGTGGAACAAGTGGTACATCGGGTACAAGTGGAACGAGTGGTGCTGATGGTACTTTCTTTGGTTCTTCGGGTACATCTGGTACATCTGGTACAAGTGGTACATCGGGTACTGGTGGTACAACAGGTACGGCTGGAACATCTGGAACTTCTGGTTTAGATGGTACTTTATTTGGAAGTAGTGGTACAAGTGGAACTTCAGGCACGAGTGGTACGAGTGGAGAAAGTGGAAGTGCTGGTACATCTGGTACAAGTGGTATATCTGGAACCGATGGTGTAGATGGTACATTCTTTGGTTCAAGTGGTACGAGTGGTACATCTGGTTCAAGTGGTACTTCTGGTGCTGGTACTGATGGTTCTGCTGGTTCAAGTGGTACGAGTGGTACAAGTGGATTGGATGGAACTTTATTTGGTTCAAGTGGTACTTCTGGAACAAGTGGAAGTAGTGGAACAAGTGGAGCTAATGGTACTGATGGTTCAACGGGCTCTGCTGGTACTTCGGGTACTTCTGGTACAAGTGGATTGGATGGAACTTTATTTGGTTCTTCAGGTACTTCTGGCACATCGGGTTCATCGGGTACATCTGGTTTAGGTGGTTCAAGTGGTTCAAGTGGTTCAAGTGGTACTTCTGGTTTAGATGGTACTCTATTTGGTTCATCTGGTTCAAGTGGCTCAAGTGGAAGTAGTGGTACTTCTGGTGCGGGTACGGATGGTTCAGCAGGTTCATCTGGTACAAGTGGTTCGAGTGGTTCATCTGGTGTTGATGGTGCAATAGAAATAGCAACCGATGGTGCAGATAGAGTTCTTACTGCAGATGGTGATGGAACTGCAACTGCAGAGGCTAATTTAACATTTGATGGTAACTTATTAGATATAACGGGTGATTTAGATGTAAGTGATGCTACATTCTCTACAAGATTCCATGAAAACTATAACAACATAGGAAATGCAAGTGGAACAGTGACTATTAATTTAGAAACTGCAAATAATTTCAGAATTAATAGAACAGGAAATATTACAACACTTAATATTTCAAATCCACCAAATGGTCCTCGTGCAATTGGATTTACATTATTATTAGAAGATGGAGGTAGTGGTGCAACAGTTCAATGGCCTGCAAATATAGAGTGGGCAAATGGTGCAGCACCTACACTAACAACGAGTGGAAAAGATATATTAGTATTCTATACTTATGATGGTGGAATTACATATTATGGATTCTTGAGTGCGAATAATGTAAGTTGATGAATAGTTATGAGTATAGCAAGAAGATTAATTTCAATAGAAGCAGGACAAGTGAGACCTTTTAAATTTACAATACAGACCGGTGGGGCAAATACTCTATATGAGTTACCATTAACTTCACCAAATGGAAAACAACCAAATATAACAGTTGATTGGGGTGATAGTAGTAGTACTACAACAATAACATCGGCAGCATCATCCAATCGATTTCATACATATTCAACTGCAGGGACATATCAAATTATAGTCAATGGATATTGCCCTGGATTTAATGTAAATAATAATTCATCATATAAAGGATTATATCGAACTATTGATGATTGGGGTGTGGTTGAATTTGAACAAATAGATTTTTATGGATGTAATAACTTAACATATATCCCAAATAATAGTGGTGTTGCAACCCTAAATGAGGGATTAAATACAGTTTTAAGATTTGATTCAACATTTAGACAAACCGGAATAACATCAATTCCATCTGGCTTGTTTAGTTATTCATCAAATGTTAAATCATTTGTAGATACATTTGTATTCTGTACAGGTGTATCATCAATCCCAACTGGATTGTTCGATAATAATACACAGGTAACCTCATTTTCTGGTACATTTAATGCATGTTTAGCACTAACATCAATTCCTGATGGATTGTTTGATAATAATCAAATAGTTGCAAACTTTTCATCAGTATTCAGAAACTGCAGGGCTTTAACTGCAATACCAGATAATTTCTTTACAAATAACCAACAAGTTACAACATTTGCTAATGCATTTAATATGGCAACTACTGCAAATCAACTTGGTGGAACAACTCCAACCGATACACCGAGTGGTGATGAGATTTGGGAAAGAACTTCATCTCCGGTTGGTACTGATTGTTTTGCATTTTGTAATGGATTAACAAATTTTGCATCAATACCTTCAACATTTAAATAAAATATTATGTATCTAAAAGTTTCAGGCTCAAATATAACTTACCCATATTCAATTCAACAATTAAAGTTGGATAATCGGAATATAAGCTTTCCATCTACAATATCGGATAGTTTATTAGAAACTTTTGGTGTATATAAAGTTGAACTTAAAGATAGTGGATATGATAATGATGACACTAAAGATGTAGTTGAGATAACACCAACTTTATCTGGCTCTATTTATGTACAGACATACGAAGTGAGTGATGCAAACGAAGAAACTATAAATAAAAGAAAAGAAATTAAATGGTCTGAAGTAAGAAGTACACGAAATACTTTATTAGCTGAATCAGATTGGACACAATTCCAAGATTCACCGATAACAGGTTCTTCTTTAACTGATTGGCAAACATATAGACAATCACTTCGAGATATAACAAATCAATCAGACCCATATAATATTACATGGCCAACAAAACCCTCATAAACAAAAAACTTAATATTTATATCAAATAAGGATTTATTATGAGAATAGATGGCCCAAGTTTTTCTGGTTCGATTACCCAAGCTCCATCGGCATATGCTGAATTAAGTGGTTCATTTACTGGTTCATTTACTGGTTCACTTAGCGGTTCGTTTGTTGGTGATATTACGGTTGAACAGGCAGAATTTGGTGATTTAACAATTAGAGAAACTTTAACAGTTGGTACAACAAATTCAGAAGGAATCACTAATATAATTAATAGTGGTTCTGTTGAAGTTAGTGGTTCGGTTAATATAACAGAAGGTAATTCATTTACAGTTGATGGTGTAGATGTTTTAGATTCTGCATTAGCATTCTCAATAGCATTAGGATAAAAATATGGCAAATACATTTAAAAATAGTATAAAAGGCCCTGCAGGAACGGGTGGATTAAATGTTTATACAACTCCGGCTGCTACATCAACTACCGTGATTGGTGTAAATGTGGCAAATATTGTATCTCAAAATATTTATGTAGATGTACAAGTAACTGATAACTCTGCTGGAGTTACTAAATATTTAGTAAAAGGTGCAGTTATCCCAAATGGTTCATCTGCTGTTTTAGTAGGTGGTGACCAAAAAGTAGTTTTGGAAGCAAATGATTCAATGACAGTAACATCTAATGTAAATAGTTCGGCAGATGTAATTGTTTCAGTATTAGAGATATCATAAATAGAGGTTAATGGAATACGGAGGAAAGAACCCAAACGGAATAAATCAGGTCAGTCAAAGTTTACTTTCGATTGATGTACAAGGTATAGAGCAGGTTAATATATCAACATCTTCGGTTGATATTAATACATCTTTAAATGTAGAGGGTGGTATTACTGCATCTTCATTTAGTGGTTCGTTTACTGGTTCATTCAAAGGTGATGGTTCTCAATTAGAAAGTATTCCAACAACAGCACTTACTGGTGATATTTCAAGAATAGCAGAAGGAAATGCAACTGCATCGGTATCTAATGGTACAACTTTAGAAATAAATGTCAATACAAATATAGATGGTATTGTATCTGCATCCCTTTATAGAGGTGATGGTGGTGGTTTATATAATGTACCTGCTGATGCAATTGGTGACATTGATAGATTAAAATCTGGTTCTGCAGAAGCAGTAATTTCTCCAAACAATGGATTACAAGTAAATGTAGCAACTGATATAGATAATACATTAGATGTAACGGGTAATACTACATTAGATAGTGATTTAAGTGTTGGTAATAATGCTACAATAACAAATGATTTAACAGTTGGTGGAACTATAACATCAACTGAATTAATAACAACTTTTGTATCATCATCAGTAATTTATGCATCTGGTTCGAATGTGTTTGGTGATGAATCTTCAGATACACATCAATTCACAGGTTCAGTTTTAATTAAAGATTCGGTTGTAATTCCAGTCTTTAGTTCAGAACCTGCAGGTGGACAAATCGGACAATTATATTATAACGATACTGACACAAACATTTATAGATATACATCAACTGGTTGGGAAGAAGCTGCAGGTACTGCTGGAACAAGTGGTACGAGTGGAACAAGTGGAACTTCTGGTTCATCTGGTTCTTCTGGCTCAAGTGGCTCAAGTGGTTCGAGTGGCTCAAGTGGTGTAAGTGGAACTTCGGGTTCATCTGGTTCATCTGGTTCTTCGGGCTCAAGTGGTTCAAGTGGTTCAAGTGGAAGTTCGGGTTCAAGTGGCTCGAGTGGAAGCAGTGGAAGTAGTGGTACTGATGGTAGTGCCGGTACTGATGGTTCTGCAGGTTCAAGTGGAAGTAGTGGAAGTTCGGGCTCAAGTGGTTCAAGTGGTTCTTCTGGTAGTGGTGGTTCAAGTGGAAGCAGTGGTTCAAGTGGAAGTAGTGGTAGTTCTGGTACATCGGGCTCTGGTGGTTCGAGTGGTATAGATGGTCCACAAGGCCCACAGGGTAACCCTGGTACATCTGGCTCAAGTGGTTCATCGGGTAGTTCTGGTTCAAGTGGAGAAGATGGTGCACCTGGTACAAGTGGTTCATCGGGGTCATCAGGCTCATCTGGTTCGAGTGGTAGTAGTGGTTCTTCTGGTATAGATGGTGTTGGTGGTGAATCTGGTTCAAGTGGTAGCAGTGGTTCATCTGGCTCAAGTGGTAGTAGTGGTTCGAGTGGTTCAAGTGGTATAGATGGAAATCCTGGAACGAGCGGAAGTAGTGGTTCAAGTGGTTCGAGTGGAACGAGTGGTAGAGATGGTGCATCTGGTGAAGGTGGTACGCCTGGTACATCGGGTAGTAGTGGCTCAAGTGGTTCATCTGGCTCAAGTGGTTCATCGGGCTCAAGTGGTTTAACAGGAGAATCTGGTTCATCTGGTAGCTCAGGTTCAAGTGGCTCAAGTGGTTCTTCTGGTTCTGATGGTTCTTCTGGCTCATCTGGCTCAAGTGGTTCATCTGGTACTGATGGTGCACAAGGTGTAGATGGAGACCCTGGTACAAGTGGTTCTTCGGGTTCGAGTGGGTCATCTGGTTCATCCGGTTCAAGTGGTACAAATGGTTCATCTGGCTCGAGTGGAACGAGTGGAACATCTGGTTCATCCGGTTCAAGTGGTACAAATGGTTCATCTGGCTCGAGTGGTACATCTGGTACCTCTGGTTCAAGCGGAAGTTCCGGTAGTAGTGGTTCGAGTGGTTCGAGTGGGTCATCTGGCTCAAGTGGGTCATCTGGTTCAAGTGGTACTGATGGTTCTGCTGGGTCTTCTGGTTCGAGTGGAAGTAGTGGTTCATCTGGTTCAAGTGGAAGTAGTGGTTCATCTGGTAGTGGAGGAACAAGTGGATTACTTTCTCTAACCGGTAATACTGATAATGGTGTAATTACATTAAATGGTTCAGCACCAAATGCAACGGTTGAATCAAATCTTACTTTTGATGGAACAACCCTAAATATAACAGGTAATCTGAATGTAACGGGTACTCAAACAATTGTGAATACCGAAACTATTCAGTTGGCAGATAATATTATTACTCTTAATTCAAACTTCACATCAGGTACTCCTTCGGAAAATTCTGGTATTGAAGTTTTAAGAGGTTCTTCGGCAACAAAACAATTTTATTGGAAGGAATCAAATGATAGATGGTATGCGGATTCAACTTTAGAAACCGATGGTGGATTTCATGTAAAAGAGGGAATTTACTTCACAGGTAATAATCAAAGTACAATATATACTCCAACTGCAGACTCAATTAAATTTTCAACTTTAGGTGTTGGGGAAAGATACAATTTTGGGCCTACTGGTACAATGACCATATATGGTGACCAGATAATAAGAACAATAGGAGGAACTTTAACCATAGGAAATTATGGTGGTAGTGGAACTTTATCATTTAGAACTGCTGCCGTAGAAAGATTAGCAATTGCAGCAAATGGCGAAGCAACCTTTACTGGTGTTGTAAATGCAACTAAACTGAATACTGGACATGGTGATAATGAGTTGTACGCAATGGACCAAAATGTTCGTACAACCGATTCACCAACATTTGCTGGAATGACCTTAAATGGTACTTTAACTCTTGGTTCAAATGTAATTAATGATGTTGAGGACATTTATTTAAGAGACCGAATTTATCACGATGGTAATACGGGAACTTATATGCAATTCCATGCAACTGACCAATGGAGAATTGTAACTAATAACGTAGAACGATTAGAAGTAAATAACTCAGCAGTAAAAGTAAGTACCACATTAGATGTAACTGGAAGAATAACACCAGATACTCCTGCTGATTATGACCAAACTGCAGTAACATCTCTTACTAATGCACCAATTTACTACGATGAAGTAAATGTTGGTACAACTGACACATTCCTTCCAGCATTCCATATGAGAAGTAGATATACTTCTGGCTATAGAACTCATATGAATGTGGGTCTTTATAAACGGGCTTCTGCTTGGGGTGATAATGATACTGGTTTCTATATTGCATTGGGTGGTAATGATTCATATCCAACAAAATATTGGAAATTTACATATGGACATTCTATATACAATTCAGAGGGATATGTAACAACGCCTGGTTCATTTAGGTCTGATATATTCTATAATTGGACTGATACTACATATAGAATCGATGGTAATGGTAGTTCTATTTTAAGAGATTTGGAATTAAGAACCAATGGTTTAAGACTAGCAAGAAATTATACTAACAATGCTATTTGGTTTAATGGTGGAACTGATGCAAATCATGTTCTTTGGAATGATTACTATGGTGGCCCTGGTGGTAGAGGTGCTGCAGGTAGTGGTACATTAGATGGAATGAAGTGGAACACCCTACAAGGTTTACATATTAGAGGTGGTTCTGGTGGAGCATATGATATTGCTAAATTTTGGAATCCATCTTCATCTACTGCAAATGGTCATTATGTACAACTTTATGCAAATAATTCTGAAAAATTAAGAACTATATCAACGGGTGTTAGAGTTTATGGTGAATACCAAATTAATGATTCAAATACTCAATTAGAAGAAGGTAGTGGAAACTCATTAAGGGTTAGAACTAATAGTGGATATGTTGATATGGGCCCAATGAATGGTACATATGCTCATTTCCAAACTGATAGAGGAAACTTCTACTTTAATAAGAGAGTTCAGTTTGATGGAGGGATTCAGGCATATGATACATCTGACTATGCATACTTCCCAACTTATTATAACTGGACTGATACTGGTTATTATGGTGATTTTAATTCAACATCAAGATTAAATAGAATTAAAGTTTCTAATTTATACGGAAGTTCAGAAAGAAGATTTGTAAATCCAGAAGGTGGAACATCTACTTCAAATGCTGGAAGTACAACTGGTGCCATAAGAATTAGATTACCACAAAATAGAAGAAATTCTTCTACGATGTTGAGAATGACTATAAAAGTTTATGAATACTCAACTGGTAGAAGTTCAACTTTTGAAATTGGTGGATACAACTATGGACCAGGTAACTGGTATAACATATTTGCTACTCAATTAACTGATGCCGGTAGAAGTGCATTTACTATACGATGGGGTGATGATGGTAGTAGAGAATTTATCACAATTGGTGAAACAAATACAACTTGGTCTTACCCACAAGTTTACATAACTGAAGTACAAACAGGACATAGTGGATATTCTACAAACTGGGGTAGTGGTTGGAGTGTTGATTTTGTAACATCAATTAGTGGTGTTGAACAAACAAGAACAGCATCATTAGTTCTTACTACAAACAACACATCTAATACAGGTGACCTTTATGGTGGAAATGCATACTTCTATCGTTATTATGATAGAGATAATGCAGCATACTTCACAGAACCTGCCTCTATTTCATATATGCATGAACTACGGGTAGATGATTATATCAGACATAATGGTGACACAAACACCTATATCTTATTCGAAACAGATAGAATGTATTTGTATGCTGGTGGCAGAAGAATGATGGAAATGGATGAAGGTACTGACCCAGATATCCTTCAATTAGGTGATTCTGCTACAAGAACCGTAAATCAAGGACAATTAATAGTTGGTGATACAACAGTAAGATACTCATCTGGTGATAATACACCATTAGTATCTGGTTTAAATAGTAGTGTACTTCATGTTGATGGTTCTATTCAATTAAGAAATAATGCAGATGCATTGATAATTGGTAGAAGTACATCATCATTCTTCAAAGATGAAGAAATTGGCTTTGGATGGGGTGGTGGTTGGTACATGACCGAAGGTAGTTTGTTGAGAGTTAGAAATAATAAGATTGTTTACTCAACTAATAATGCAGACTTTGGAACATTCAGAAGATACAATAACACGGGATATTATCTAAATCCTGCTGCAGGAAATACAAGTGTTGCACTTAATACCAATGGTATTATTAATAGAATAGGTTTCCAAACATCTGGTGATGGTAATAACAATGCAGTTATTAAAGCACAAGATTATTCACATTGGATTTGGCAAACTGCAACAGATTGGGGTATTTTCTGGGCTGGAAATGATAACCCATATCGTTCATATTGGAGTTCTTCAAATCCAAATGAATTTGTGTTCATTGGTAATGGTAGTCTACGTGCTTCTATTGATTTAGATAATGGTAACACATATTTTGGAGGTCAAGTGAGGGCTTCAATTTATTATGACCATAACACTTCATATTATGTTGACCCAGCTGGAACATCTCGTTTAAATAATTTATTAGTAACTGGTAACAGAATTGGATTTATTAATACATCATATGATGCTGAAATTAGAGTTAACGATGGTAATCCAAATGGTGCTGGTGCAGAATTTGTTTTTTATGGTGATACTGGTTCTGGAAATGCTCAACTTACTGCTGAGGTGGGTAACTTCTATAATCAAGTTATAACACGAGCATTAACTGATACTGATAACTCTGCTTATAGAATCGAACCTAATAGTGATTCTCGATTAAATAATTTAAGAGTTGATGGTACTTTAGACTTAAATGGGCCAATTGTAGCAGAAGATTACATTGCATTAGATGACTTCTATACGGTTCCAATTAAATCTACAATGACTGCAAGTGGAACTCAAGCTCGTACATTTGAAATTGCTAGAATTTCAATGGACTGGAATGATTGGAACTCTACTGGTACTTTTGAAGTAGAATTACATGAAAGGTACTTTGGTAGAGGTTCTAAAAAGACCTATATGGTTTATTGGGGATACTATAATGGGTATCAAGCAAGATTAGTTGAAAATAGAACTTGGGGATATGATTATTATCGAGTAAGGATTGGTTCGCCTGTAACTATTAGTGGTGATATCAGATATGTACCAGTTTATGTTGATGTTAGATATTATGCACAAGTAGATGCAATTATTAGAACTAATAGAGATGTAACATTTACAGATAGTACACCAAGTCGTTCATGGGCGTATATTAACCAATCACCTGGTGCAACAAATATTTCAGATTTCTCACCTGATACCATCGCATACCCATCGATGGACAATGCAATTGCATCGAGTAGATATTACGATACAAATACTTCATATTTTGGAGATTTTGGCTCAGAAATCAGAATGCCATATCAGAATGGTGGTACAATGAGATTAAGAACCAATACCCATTGGGATAATCAATCTGGTATTGATTTAATTGGTGGTGCAGGTGAATTCAGAATGAGTTCCGATGTTGGTAACTTAAACTTGAGAGTTGATGGTTGGGGTATTTTCTATGATTATCTACAATCAAGAATATTCTATGATTTAGACAATAGTGGATATAGAGTAGACCCTCGTAATACATCAATAATGAGTGGTTTAAGGTTAGATGGTATTGATAACCAAGCTTCTGGTGATGATGCAATCTTATGGATTAACAAACCAAACAATAATGATTGGGGTATGATTGTTACTGGTAACTTGGATTACGGAATTGACCTTCGTATGGCAAGTAACCACACTTATGGTTTAAGATTGTTAAGTGGTGGTAGTGAATCTTTCCTACTAAATCATGATTACGCAAGACACAATTCTGATATGAGGTCTCCAATTTATTATGATTGGACTAATACAGGATATTATGTAAATCCAGATGGTTACTCAAATATGGGTGACATTAGAGGTACTGAAATCTACGCTAGAAACTGGTTTAGAAATGATAATAGTGGTGAAGGTTTATATAACCAAGCAACTGCAATGCATTGGTACTCAACTGGAAATAGAACTTGGAGATTATATGGTACTCAATCGACAGTTGAAATCAACATGGCTACTGCAGGTAATAATACCAGAGGTTATTTATATGCAACTAACTCCAATGAAATTGGTTTATTAGATTCTGGTGGAAGTTGGGCAATTAGACACCAAAATGATAATGGTACTTATTTCTATTCAGATAACGGTTCATTAGAGGCTCGGATTGGTATTGATACCGTTGGTGCATCTTATGGTACAATGCGTGTTGATAGAAGACTAAATGGTTGGTCTGGATATTCAATCGAAGGAAGATGGGTATTCATGCACGATGGTTCTTCTGCAGCTGGTCTCTATAATGATGTAAACAACGAATGGGCTGTCTTAATGTATAGAAACTCTTGGGTTGGTTTATACTACAATGGTTCAAGAAAAATAGAAACATATAGTGGTGGTGCTTACACCATTGGTGAACAAAGAGCTGATTTCTACCGTGATAGAAACAATAGTGGATATTATATGGACCCTTGGGGATTCACCAATTTTGGTAGAACAAGTGGGCCTGTAATGCAAATAACTAAAACAGGTTCAGGTGGTACAGCTGGAAATAGTGTAACCCTATTAGTTCGGAATCAGTATGGTAATCACTCTTGGGGTATTACCGGTGAATTTAGAACTGAAGGAAGTGGTGGTGGAGATAGACCTTCTATCTTATTCTCATCTGCAATGACCGGTACAACTTGGTCTGTTGGATATGGATATGCAGATGATAACTTTAGAATCAACCAAAACCACGGATATAGAAATGGTAGTTGGGGTACTGCTAGATTATTAATTGATACTGGTGGTAGAGTTTACAACTATGTAGAAACTCGTACTCCATTTATCTATGATAATAACGATACATACTATTATTGGGATGGAAATGGTACATCAAGAAGTAATGTATCACAAGCATTTAGATTTGCAAACAACTATGATGTATCATCAAATACGGAATTCGGATTATACTTCTCAAGTGGTAGAAGTACTGCATATGCTATTTATAGAGAAGGTGGTGGGTGGTCTTATAGATATCCTGATTTAAGGATTGCATTCCATACTGGTATTAAGTTTGGAGCAAACGCATCTTACAATGGTATGCGTTTCTACAACGATTACAATATGGCAACGCAGGTAATGTCTGTTAACAACTCAACTGACCCATTGGGTACAAACAATGTATATGTTAACTACAACCTACAAGCTGGAGATTCATTAAGAGCACCAGTTTTCTATGATTCAAATAATACTGGTTATTATTTCGATGGTGCATCTGGACACTCTACAAGATTTGAAGGTGCTAATGCTAGAACAATGGCATGGTTAGGTCAACCAGGTCATACGAGAGATAGTGGTGAATATTACAGAGCAAGACCAAGAATTACTGGTGATACTAACTATTGGACTGGTGCCTATGGTTGGGGTCGACAAGATTTCACAACTGCAGTTGCAGATTGGGGTTCAGGATTTATTGATACATGGTCCAATCCAGGTAACCAACCTTCGGGTACATCGCACTGGGTAGGTATTCAATCATATCACTATTCAAACGGTTCATCTCGTTATGGATGGCAAATGGTTGGTGGACCTATTACTAACTTGAGATTCCGTTCAACTTGGGGTGGATTCCGTGGTTGGAGAACTATTCCTGTTTTAGATGAAAACAATGGAAATGGTGGAGCAATGTATGCTGGTAGCTATTATGATGCAAACGATACTGGTTATTATTGTAATCCAAATGGTACATCACAACTTCGTTATGTATTAGCAAACGATTGGTTCAGACCTCAAGGTGCTACTGGTGTTTACTTCCAATCTTATGGATACGGACTTTGGGCAGTAGGTGCACAAGGTGGACAGTATGGTAATGTTTCTACTTATGGTGGAGGTGTTAATGGATGGGAAGGGTGGTCTATTTCTGGTAGAGCAGTGTTTATGCATAATGGTAGTTCTTCTACTGGTATCTACAATGATGTAAACAATGAGTGGATGATTTATGGTATTCATAACTCATACATGGAAATTGATTATAATGGTTCTTGGAAAGGTAGAGCTGAATCTTGGGGTTGGCGAGTTAATGGTGATATGAGAGCATCATCAAACGTAATCGCTTACTATTCTGATATGAGATTGAAGGATAAAGAAGGTGATATCGAAAATGCTCTTGAAAAAGTTGGTAAGTTAAATGGTTTCTATTATAGAAACAATAAAGAGGCTAACTTAATAGGATATGAAGGTAGAGAATTACAAGTAGGTTTATCTGCTCAGGATGTTAAATCAATTCTTCCTGAAATTGTAAAACCTGCTCCACTTGCTGAATCATTAGGATATGATTATATGACAATCCAATATGATAAGGTAGTACCTCTTTTAGTTAATGCAATTAATGAACAAAAAGAAATAGTAGATTCTCAAAAAGAAGAAATCGAATATTTAAAATCAGAACTCTCTGAAATGAAAGAGATGCTGAAACAATTATTAAAGAAATAATAAAAGATGGCAATAGAAAAAGAAATAGTTTTAAACAAATTAGATGTAAATGTACAAAATCCAAGTATGGAAGTTGTTAAAAGAGTATCATTTATTGAAGATGGGGAAGAAATCAATCGAAGTCATGCCCATACTCTTTATCAATTCAATAATGAAGACCACTTATATGCAAGTGAATCTGTATTTATTCAGACTATTTGGACAGAGGTATCAAGTAGTTTCGTAGAAACTTCTGGTAGTATATCTTAAATTTGTGTTTAAGAAACTTCGGTTATATTTATAAGTGATTATTTTGTGTTTAAGAAATAGTCTATATATTTATATATAAAAAAAAAGGAAATAAAATGGCAGTAACTTATTCTTGGGGAATTACCCAAATGACTAAAAAAACAATAGGAGCGCATGAGAATGTTGTACTACATGCTAGATGGAAATGTACTGGTACTGAATCAACAACGGGTACAGAGGGAACATTTATTGGAGCTACTCCTATCGATTTTGACTCTGGTTCAGCTGATGAATTTGTAGCTTTTGGTGACTTAACCGAAGATTTAGTAATTGGCTGGGTACAAAATATAGTATCATCAAGTGCGGCAACTTCATATTGGAACCATATCTCTGAACAGATTCAAAAGAAAATTGATGAAATCGATGATGCAAGTGAAGAAGTTAGTACAGAAGACTTACCATGGTCAACAGGTTCGGTAACCCCAACACCTGAAGTATAATAATTGATGGTTTCAATATTTTAGTTATATTTATAGTAGTAATAACTAAATTGTTTATTTAATAAACGGAGATAATATGGCAGAAAGAATTGTATCACCTGGAGTATTTACGAGAGAAAATGACTTATCGTTTTTAGCACAAGGTGTAGGAGAAATCGGTGCAGCGTTTATTGGACCATTTAAACAAGGTCCTGCGTTTGTACCCACAGTAGTTCGAACTCAATCGGAGTTTGAAGAAAAATTTGGTACACCTGATGGTACTTACTATACAGAGTATGCAGTGCAGAATTATTTAAGAGAAGCTGGAACTGCAACAATCGTTAGAGTTGCAGGTGTAGGTGGTTATCAACAAGTTGCACCTATTGGTATTGCAACATCTGGTTCAAACGGATTTAAATTAATTTCAACACTTCATTCAACCGATAATGGTGATGCTGAAGTAGGATTTAGTGGATTTACTATTTCTGATTTAGCAGAAACTGGTTCATTTGTTGTTAGTGGTTCTGGTATTGGTGAAGTTTCTTCATCTATTTTACCTTCTGCTGGAAATGATGTAACTGATGTATTTGGAACATCTGCAAGAGGGCCAAAAGATGCATATGTATATTCTTACTTTGAAAATGCAGCTAGTGGTAGTGGAGACGCAAATGTAATTTCAGCAATCTCACTACCAACTCAAGACTTCACATATGATGCATCATCTGCAAATACACCATGGGTCAAATCACAATTAATCTCCGGTGAAAGATATGACTTATTTAGATTCCATACTTTAGGGCATGGAAATGGTGAAAATAGAAGATTTAAAGTTTCTATCTCTGGTGTTAAGGCAGCAGGTGAGGATGGTGGAACAGATTATTCAGTATTTACTGTAACAATTCGTTCATTCTCTGATACTGACAAGAGAAAAGTAGTATTAGAAACTTTTAATAATGTAAACCTTGACCCAGACTCTGCAAACTATATCGCAAGAGTAATTGGTGATAGATATTATACAGTTGATTCAAATGGTAAAATTACTGAAAATGGTGATTGGGTAAATAACTCATCATACATTAGAGAGAAATAGGTGCTCAAGGTTCTTACCCAGTATCTGCTGCTCCATTCGGACACGGTGCATATGAGTTACCTATCAAGGCAACTGATTCAAGTATTGTTCCAACTGTAACTTACCAAACAACTTCAAATGGAAATACAACTGGTAATCCTTATCAGTATGCTGGTATTAACTTTGAAACAACTGGTGTAAAGAAAGACAATTTAAATTATCTAAATCCGATTCCTGATGGTGCTGGAACTGGTTCAAATGTAGATTTTGGATTTGATTCTCAACTTTCATTAGAAATGACTGGTTCTGCAACTGAAGATATGGTTAAGAGACAATTTTCACTTGCATTCCAAGGTGGATTTGATGGTATGGCTCCTACAAGAGAAATTGCATTAGGAAGTTCAATCTCATCTGGTAATTCACAAGGATTTGATTTAACTGATTCTACTGCTAGTGGTTCAGTTGCATACAAGAAGGCAATCGATGCAATCTCAAATCAAGATGAGTATGATATTAACATGGTAGTAACACCTGGTATTGTAAGAAGATTACACCCAGCAGTAACTACTGATGTGATTGATATGGTAGAGGCAAGACAAGATGCATTCTTTATCTCTGACTTAACTGGAGTGAGTGATACAATTGCACAAGTAACTACTCAAGCTAACTCAATCGATTCGAACTATGTAGGTTCTTATTATCCTTGGGTTAAGACAGTAGATACAAATACTAACAAATTAATTTCAGTTCCACCTTCAGTATTGTTACCTGCAGTATTTGCTGCTAACGATGCAATTGCAGCTGAGTGGTTTGCTCCTGCTGGTTTGAATAGAGGTGGTATTATTGGTGCAGTATCAGTATTGAATAGATTAACTCACTCTGAAAGAGATACTTTATATGAAAACAAAGTAAACCCAATTGCTTCATTCCCAGGACAAGGTATTGTTGCATTTGGACAAAAGACTCTACAAGATAAGGCTTCTGCATTAGATAGAATCAATGTAAGAAGATTGTTGATTGCAGTTAAGAAATTTGTTGCAAGTACTTCAAGATACTTGGTATTCGAACAAAACACTGCTCAAACAAGAGGTAGATTTATCAATACAGTACAACCTTATTTAGAGGGTATCCAACAAAGACAAGGATTGTATGCATTCAAAGTGGTTATGGATGAAACTAACAACACACCTGATGTAGTTGATAGAAACATACTTGCTGGACAGATTTTCTTACAACCTGCTAAGACTGCTGAATTCATCGTAATTGATTTCAACATCTTACCAACTGGGGCATCTTTCTCGGCATAAGATAAAAAAATGAACAACTAATATTTATTAGTATAAAAGGGAAAATAATAAAATGGCAGAAGTATTAGAATTTAACGAAATGTTCTTTACCAACTTCGAACCGAAGATGAAGAACAGATACATCATG
>Ga0255754_10000823_pt1 | contig 24514 bp, 24 predicted proteins | sample 101ome_22_FD_179954 | JGI IMG/M metagenome (GOLD analysis project Ga0255754, IMG submission 179954) | Coastal salt marsh microbial communities from the Groves Creek Marsh, Skidaway Island, Georgia - 101412BT metaG (version 2) | ecosystem: Environmental > Aquatic > Marine > Intertidal zone >... | reverse complement strand
GTACGTACCGATGAAAGTGCGCATTTTCATCAATTTTCTGCGGCGTAAATATGGCGATCTACCCCCTTGGGATCTGCGAGTGATGGAGAAAATGCCGGAATTAAAGCTCCTCCCCGAATCCTAGTCCCTTCTCGCTTCGGCATCTGACGGCGGTCACAAGGCCAATCGCTGGAAAGACACTATCGCAACTGGCCAAGCACAGAAGCTTGAATGTCTACGCATTCGAATTCATTCGCTTTACACAAATGTTCATTAGCCACGCAATGCGGCGTTAACGAATGCTCGGTCTATCGATTCCGTATACCTACGAAAAACCAAATCGGAGCCACGCGAAGATGAATGAGTTTTCTCAGGGTTGGAGGCCTCTGCTAGCCGCCACTATCGGCACCATGTGCGGCATTTTTACTCTGACGAACTACTCGCAGGGATTTTTTGTTGGCCCTGTCACAGCGGAGTTTGGTTGGACACCGCCACAGTTTTTTCTGAGCTACACCGTCATGATGTGCCTAGGCCTTATCACTGGACCCATTGTTGGCTCCTTGGTCAAACGACATGGATTGCGCAGTATCGGCATATTCGGGCTCATTGGACACTCCCTGGCCTACGTGCTCCTCTCATTCAACACGGGATCCTTAACCGTCTGGTATGCAAGCTGGGCGCTGCTCGGTTTGCTTGGAGCAGGCTCCTTGCCGATAGTCTGGACCGGCGTCCTCAATGGCTGGTTCACAAAGCACCGTGGCAAGGCTATTGGGATCACTATGATGGGAACGGGGTTAGGAGCCTTCATACTTCCGCCCATTGTGGAGTTCGTAATCTCAAATTATGGCTGGCGTCTGGGGTACAGAACTATCGGATTGGGGGCGATGTGCATTTCACTGCCGATTGTTTTCTCTCTGTTTCGCGAGAACACCACAGCGCAAACCGGTGACGCGGGTGCGACAGGCCCGACTTCATGGGGCATTACTCGTTCTCAGGCTATGCGAACCACTAATTTCTGGTTACTTGGCGCCGTGATGTTCGTGACTGTCATCGTTCTCACCGGTTTGTTATCCAACTTCCCGCGAATCATGGGCGAACAAGGTTTCGCGCCGAGCGCAATCGCAGGCATTGCATCGGTAATGGGAATTACCGTGGTGATTGGTCGTCTTGCGGTTGGAATTCTGGTCGATAAGTTTTGGGCGCCCGGTGTCGCCGCCGTTTTTTTTATGCTCCCGACCATCGCTCTGCTAATAATCTTGAGAGGGGACGTGGATACCTCAACCGCAATGATGATCGCTATCATGATTGGTCTGGCCGCCGGAGCTGAGCTGGATCTGCTGGCATACCTGACAAGTACGTTCTTTGGACCAGACCATTACCCGGAGATTTTCGGCGCCATCATCGCCTTTTTCTTGGTGGGTGCGGGCATTGCCCCACCGCTGTTCGGCGCTGTCGCGCAGGCTACAGGCGGCTACGCGACAGTGCTTAGCGTGGCCGTGGGTATGCTCGTAGCCTGTATCGTCATGTTTCTGGCTATGGGGCGTTACCCAGAGCAGGCACGATCGCCTTAAAGCAAGTCGCAGCTATCCGCAAAACTATGCTCCAGCTGGAGCCGCAGTCCGACCGCAAGCGCCCTACTGGCCTGATCTTGAGATAAATCGCAGCCAAGTCGTGAACTGGCAAAATCCTTAATCAGTCGGTAGCGGTTCCGGCGGCAATATGCGGAAAGGCCCCTCAGGCAATACGACATTATTCTCTGCTACGTAGCGCTCCCACGCCGCCTCAAGCTTAGCAAGCGTCTCGGGCTCGTCCTCAGCGAGGTTGTTCTGCTCAGCAGGATCAGCATCGAGATCAAACAACAGCCAACGATCATCGCTTAGGGGCTTTGGCATGCGCACGGCCTTCCAATTGCCGACCTTAACCGCTCGGCGCCCCCAGATTTCTACCCCAATGTGCTCATCCTTGGATCGAATAGGATTAGATTCGTTTCTCATGATCGGGGTGATGCTGCGGCCCGTGAAGTCACTCTCCTCAAACGCTATGCCCGCCAATTCCATGATGGTGGGTGCAAAATCTGTGATGCTGACTGTCTCCTTCGATATCCGGCCCGGCACTGAGATGCTCGCCGACGACAGGATGGCGGGAACTCTAATCCCCCCCTCAAAAGTAGAGCCCTTATAGCCGCGAAAAGGTGTCCCGCTGACCCAGCTCCAACCCCGATCGAAGAGCGTGAAAGACCCTGACTTACCCATGTTCTCGTAGCTGTTATCAAAAGTGATAGCGTGATCCCTGATGGCAGGTGGAGCGTGATCTGCATCCCAACTGTCAGCGCCATTGTCCGAGATGAAGATGATCACCGTATCCTCTGCGAGATCCTTTGCATCGAGATAGGCGAGCAAACGATCTAGCTCGGTATCAACCTTCTGGATCATGCCTGCATAGATCTCCATGATCCTCGATAATCGTCGCCGTCGTTCCTCATCCAGATCATCCCAAGCAGGAACACCGGGTGGTCGCGGTGAAAAGCTCTGGGCCTCGTCAAACAGCCCCAGCTCGCGCTGCTTCGCGAGACGCTGCTGACGAAGCAAGTCATAACCCTCGTCATAGCGGCCGGAAAAGGCGTCCCCATAATCTGGGGGCAACTGAAGAGGCCAGTGTGGTGCGGTCAATGCGAGGTATGCAAAGAAAGGCTTACCCGTGTGTGCGGTACTTTCAAGACCCTCGATAAGCTCAGAAGTAAAACTCGTGGTGGAGTAGAAATCCTCCGCCAGCTCCGGGTGGAGCTCGCCATTCTTGCGATAGAGCATCGTGGGGCGGTGCACATCGGGACCCATCAAGTCTGAGAAATGACTGCCGCCTCCAAAGCTGAAGCTCAGTGCATGATCGAAACCTCTCGCACCAGGACTCAACTCGCGGCTCATTCCCAGATGCCACTTGCCGGCCATCACAGTGCGATATCCATTCTCAGACAACCGCTCCGCAATGGTTGGCACTTCTTTGCGTAAGTGACCCTCGTAGCCGGGCAGCCCCATCTGATTATCTGCCACGGTTTCGGTCATGTTACCGATCCCTGCGATGTGGTTGTCCATACCAGACAAAAGCATTGCCCGAGCCGGTGAGCAGGTGGGTGCTGCATAAAAACTTGTCAAAATCACGCCTTTCTCGGCGAGCCGCTTGAGCGTAGGCGTTTCGATCTCACTGCCAAAAGGCTCGATGTCAGCGAATCCCATATCGTCGACAACGACCAACAGGAAATTGGGTCGAGTTGCTGCAGCCGAAGGCTCCGACGGTTTTGTTCCTTCCACGGCTTCACCATGGCAACCAACTCCACCAACGGTGAGCATAATGAGAATAAATAGTTGGATTATTAGCTTCACGTGATGACCTCTTGATGGAATATCAAGCTACAGTTCTAAGAAATTACTTCGCAGCCCTGCCAACAAGGGTTTGCCGCAAGAAATCCAATGTTCTGCGCTGCGCTAGCTCGGCAGCAATCAGGTCGGCAAGATCCCTAAGCTCACGGATCACACCGAAAATCTCTTGCGGCATGACAATCGCAGGCGCGGAAGGCGCCGCAGAGGTCGCCAGGTAGACCGGCAGGTTATGGCCATATCTTGCCGTGGCTTTTACCCACTTCTCCATGCCCGACGCCCTTATGTCGCTATTTGCGATGTCACACGCCCGAATGGGGAAATGTGTCCTTGCGAAGCGCTCCTCACAATTCTTCGACGCATCGCGGATAGACACTCTGAAAGCCCTCCGCATACTTCACGCTCTTGCCGCCCGCCTGGCCACCAGAGTTTCTCCGGAAGTGGTTGCCGCGGTTTTCAGCAACGTTCTCGTAGAAATGCCAAAGGTGTTCCTGGCCCTGCATGCATTGAATCGCGGCCCATTTTTCGTCCCAGACCTCTGAAATATCTAAGAAAACATCGGGCTTCCAGCCCATCTGTTCAGTCTGGTGGGGCTCAAACAGATACAGTTGTGGGGCACCAAGAACCTGCTCCTCAGGATTATGACCCCAGGCCTGCGCAATCATGCGGCATTCCATCGCGACCTCCGTGGCATACATATGGTCGGTGTTATAGGGATCGTACTTGGAATGGCTCAGCATGAAGGTGGGCTGTACCTTACGGATCAGATCGACAATTTTGTACTTGCCGTCTGTATCTATCTCCAGCGGATAATCACCGAAATCAAAGAACTGAATATCGTGGGCATTGAGCGCGGCTGCCGCTGCTTCGGCCTCATCACGCCGAACGGCTTTCACTTCGTCCAGACTCATATTGCCTTTTTTCCACAGCTTGGCGGATTCACCCCTTTCGCCGAAAGACAGGCAGGCGATCGTAACGTCATAGCCGCGCTTCTGATGGAGTGCGATGGCGCCACCGCACCGCCAAACAAAGTCCGCCGCGTGGGCACTGATTACCAGAACTGATTTGTTGTCACTCATGTTTTTCTATGCCTCTTGGTCCATGTTCATAGCCGTTGTCTATGCTTCAACCAGATCGGAGAGCGAGTCGAGATAAACGAGACCCGCCTCTTCCAGGCGCGGGCGCATGTTGTACATATCGAGGCCGAGTTCACCGCCGGCCAGACGTTCCCGTTTGCTCGCCTCGTTGTCTTCGCGAGCCTGCGCTGCGTCTCGGGCGGCGTCGGCGCTGCTACGAGGCACGACAACGACACCGTCGTCATCCGCTACCACCACATCGCCCGGCGTTACGAGTTGTCCTGCGCACACCAGGGGAACGTTGACCGCGCCCAGGGTATTTTTCACGGTGCCCTTGGCGGACACGGCGCGGGACCAGACCGGAAACTTCATCTCGTGAAGGTCGGCCACATCGCGGACACCGGCATCAATAATCAGACCGCGGACGCCCCGGGCTTGGCAGGAGGTCGCCAGCAGGTCACCAAACATCCCGTCCGTATTATCTGTTGTGCAACCAACCACCAAGACGTCGCCCGGCTGGCATAGCTCAATCGCGACGTGGATCATCCAGTTATCCCCGGGTTGGGCTAGGACCGTAATGGCGCTGCCCCCAATACGCGCACGCGGGTAGATAGGAGTCATGTAGGGCTTCATTAGACCGATGCGTCCCTGGGCCTCATGGACCGTTGCTACACCGAACGCAGCCAGGGCATCCACAGTGTCTGCACTCGCTCGGCAAATGTTTCTTACTGCCACTGTCTTCATTTATGGACCTCGCTTGGCTGGGGCAGGAACAAAAAGCACGCCACGGCTGAGCAGCCGTGCCGTGCGCAGGACTCCCGCTTTCTTGATCTCTGGAAACTCACCTGATTCGTCAATCTCAAGGGAGATAGAGAATTCTCCCGAAGGATGCTCAACGGAAATCTGCTTGGTCTCACCTAGCGGCACATTGACCAAACCTTCGGCCACCGAGCCCGGGATGATGGCCGCCGTTGCGGCCGATACCGCTCCCAGCACGCCTACGGCGCTGTGGCATTTGTGAGGGATAAAGGTTCGGGTATTGATCAATCCGCCGCGCAGAGCCGGGGAAATCAGACACATCTTTGGAACTGCTTTGTCAGCGACATCACCGAGGTTCATCATGGGACCCAGTTCGATACGGATGGACTCCAGTCGGGTTTTCAGGGCCTGATCGCCGTTGAGCTTTTCCGGGCTCTCGTACCCCGTCAGACCAAAATCTTTAGCCAGTAACGCCACCACCGGCATCCCGTTATCCACGCAAGTGACCTGAACCCCACCAACGGAATCGACAACGTTCCCAGTGGGTAGCAATGCACCACAAATAGAACCGGCCACATCCAGATAGTTACAGACAACCGCCGCCGATGTACCGGGCACACCATCAATCGCCGTATCACCCTCGTATTCCATGACGCCATCTGGCGTGGCCAGAAGCAGTTCACAGAGCTTGCCGCTATTGACCATATGCACGGTAACGCAGGTCTTTCCGGCTTGAGCCCGGACCAGCCCCGCTTCAACAGCGAACGGCCCCACACCCGCTAATATGTTGCCGCAGTTGGGCGTGGTATCGACCACATCTTGGCCTACAACCACTTGGGCGAAAAGAAAGTCGATGTCAGCATCAGCACGGGTCGAGGGCGCAACGATGGCGACTTTGCTTGTAAGGGGGTCGGCACCGCCCAAACCGTCTATTTGGCGCGAGCCTCGGCCAACGGCATCAACGAGTATGGCGTTCCGCACATCAGCTTCAGATGGTAGATCAGAGGCCAGAAAATAAAGCCCTTTCGAGCTACCTCCGCGCAACTGCATGAAAGGGATCTCCAGCTGTTTCATGGAGCCAACCTTGATGACGAGCCGCTAGTTTAGGGACGCGCTACTATTACAACCAATGCAATTTCTTTGAGTGTCCATGGGAAAAATTTGCTGATTGCGCGGCTCTGGTCGCAGATATTTGCCATGAGATTTCGTGAATGAGGTGCTATCTTGTAAAAGAAACTCATAGATCTTTTACCTATGACCGCAACTCAGCTGGGCATCACCGAAATCAGTTTGCGCCATCTCAAATCCGCGCTATATGTCTTTGACTACAAAAATGTCACCCGTGCCGCCAACAAATTGAACCGTTCGCAGACCGCTGTCACCAAGGCAGTGGGAGAGCTAGAGGCAGAGCTGGGTTGCGTCTTATTCGACCGATCGTCGGTCGGCATGATGCCCACTGTTCATGGGGAAGCCCTGGCACATCGGGTAAAGCTTGCAGCAGCAGAATTTGACCGAGCAGGTGCGGCCTATCAGCGTTTCGTACCCGGTGGTCGAAGCTACCAATCCATACCCATATTCTCGATGGACATCAGCTATAAACGTCTGGCGGCCTTTGTCGCATTGTTTCAGGCCCGCGACATTAACGAGGCCGCAAAGCTACTCGGAGTGACTAAAGCGGCGATCTACAACTCGGTTCGTCAGATGGAGGAGCTACTCGAGCTGGAGCTTTTCGAGAGGGAGCCGGGCGGCGTATCTCCGACTAGCTTCTGCGCTGTTCTCGCTCGACACACGAAGCTGGCGTTCGCCGAAATTCGTCACGCACTCGACGACATTGCGAGCCTCGATGGCGTTACCAGCGGGAACGTCGCCATCGGAACACTACCCTACACGCGGACCTACCTCACTCCGAAGGCGATCAATCGGCTTCTTAGGCGACACCCGCAACTCGGCGTAACAACTCAGGAAGGGCCTTACAACCTCATGCAAGCGGGCCTTCGCAGTGGTGATCTCGATGTGATAGTTGGAGCCGTTCGGCCTACTGAGGCGGGTGCTGACTTCAAAACGGAAACACTCATAGAGGACCGCCTCGCTGTGATTGCGCGCAAGGGCCACCCCCTGACGCAGCACAAGAAAATTGACTTTCAAGATCTTCAGAATCTGGAGTGGGTGCTGCCAGCTGTGGAAACACCCTCGCGCCAATTGTTCGACGAAACATGCCGAGGATACAACATGCAAACACCCAAGCATGCTGTTCAAACCAGCTCACAGTCGATGGTTCGGGGCCTACTCCTCGATAGCGATCGCGTGGCCTTGGTATCAGAGCACCAGATCTTCTACGACCGAAAGGCGGGCTTGCTAGAGGTTCTGCCCGTAGACCTCGAAGAAACTTATCGCCCTATCGGCATCACCCTGCGTGCCCACACACAACCTTCACCGGCGGCATCGCTATTTCTCGAGGAACTTCGTCGAGTCGCTGAAGAACTTAAGCGGTGAGCTGCCTCTCAATACGATCCAGCACCCGCATGGCGGGCAAACACTGACCAATACTGCCGTTTGGCTCACGTCCTTGTTTAATCGCTGAGAAAAACTCGCGGTCGATCAGTTCGATACCATTCATGGAGACATCGACCCGGGACACATCAATCTGCTTGCCCTTGCCATCACAGAGATCATCGTAACGAACAAGGTAGGTGCCGTTATCGCAGATGTATCGGAAGTCAGTACCCAACGGACCATCGTTATTGAAGGATAAGGACAGGGTGCAGACCGCACCCGAAGCGCTCTTCATCACAATCGCCATATCCATGGCGATGCCGAGCTCTTCATTGATTGGCCCCTGCACCGCAAGGCACTCCGCAATTTCTTCTCCAGTTTGATACATAAACAGATCGACTGTGTGACAGGCATGATGCCAGAGTAGGTGATCGGTCCAGCTTCGCGGCTGACCCAGCGCATTGAGATTACTGCGACGAAAGAAATACGTCTGCACATCTAGCTGCTGAATCGACAACTCCCCCCCTGCAATACGCTCATGTATCCATTGGTGACTGGGGTTGAAGCGGCGAACATGGCCCGCCATTGCAACCAAACCCGTTTCGAGCTGCAGCGCAGCAAGAGCCTCAGCCTCTTTCAAATTTTCCGCCATAGGAATCTCTACCAAGACATGCTTGCCAGCGCTGAGGGCTTGCATCGCCTGTGAGGCATGCAAAGGAGTGGGTGTTGCCAGAATCACCGCTTCGACTCCTGGTTGGGCGAGCCCCACTTCCAAGTCCAATGACCAATGGGGAATGTTACGCTCGTCAGCCACCTTTCGAGTCGCTTCTTCCACACCACCGACGAGAGACACCACTTCGACACCGTCGATACACGCAAGAGCATCCAAGTGCTTGTTCCCAAAGGCGCCCTCACCGGCGAGACAGATCTTTATAACGCGGACCCCTCGGGCCAATAAAGGCGCATAGGATTGTCGACAAGAAGCTTCCTCTGCAACTCCCTCGTCACCGCGATTTTAGGAACGAAATCCACCAGCTTTCCGTCGTCAGGCATGTGGGTCTTCATATTTGGATGGGGCCAGTCTGTTCCCCAAAGCACGCGATCAGAAAAGTTCTCGACCACGGTGCGAGCAAATGGCACAACATCCTCGTAACCACCTTCAGGCCCAACAGCAGAAAGACGCTCCGGGCAGCTGACCTTGGACCAGAAGTTGTCGTTATCACTCAGCAAACGCAGAAATAACTCAAAGTCCGGTCCGTCGATGGGCGCCGTAATATCCGGCCTTCCCATGTGATCAACGACTACTGTCGTGGGAAGCGCCGTAAAAAATTCGTAATACTCTGAGAGATCAGCGGCCTCAAAGTAAATGACAATGTGCCAGCCAAGAGGCGCAATTCTCTCGGCTATGGCTTGCAGATCATCGAAGGGCAAGGCATCGACCAGTCGCTTGACGAAATTGAAGCGCACACCCCGCACACCCGCGTCATCCAGCATCTTGAGCTCTTCGTCGGTGACGCTCGCTCGCACGGTAGCCACCCCACGAGCTGTTCCCCTAGAGTCCAACAGTGCGTCCACTAGAGCTCGGTTGTCTGCACCGTGGCACGTGGCCTGAACAATGACATTTCGATGGAGGCCAAGATGACCCCGCAAGGCCCAAAGCTTGTCTTTGCCAGCGTCACAGGGGGTGTATTTACGTTCAGGTGCAAAAGGAAATTCATCGGCAGGGCCGAATACATGACAGTGGGCATCAACCGCACCCGTCGGCGGCTTGAACTCCGGGATAGACGGCTCTGGATGGAACACTAACCAATCAGGATCCATGGGTGCCTCAGAAGTGATGCTTGGCGGGGATCACGAGGTCGCCGCAGGGATGGGTGGCAAGCCGTCTTCAAGCACCCGCTGCAGATTTTCGACCGTCCCTCGGGTCATCACGGGCTCCACGCCCAAATCCTGCAGAAGCTGCGCCGAAGCCTTCATCTCATGGAGGCGCCGCTCTGCGTGAGAACCCGTGCCGCTTACCAATCGGTGCACCAGCGACTCATCAGCCTTCGCAATCTCTGACGTTAAATTGCTCCAAAGCCAAGAGGAGAGATTTGCACGATCGGCCGCCTGCAGCGCTTCGATCATGACTCCTGCCAGGCCTTTCATGAAAACGCTCCGCAGAAGTTTACGCGTAGCCGCATCTCCAGGCTTTTCGCCTAGAGACTCCACCGGCATACCAAGAGAACCGAAGATATCAACGAACCGATCGGCACCTGTGCCCGACGCAAGCGCGGTTGTCCGCAATCCATTTCCAGGAACAACGGCCAGCAGTGCAACATCAACAAAGGCGATGTGACGTTGGAATGCGCGAGCGGCTAAATCGATCTTTAGTGATGCTGACGCCGTCGAAAAATCCGCATAAATCGCGCCTGCGGGGATGTCGTCAAATGCTTGATCCAGCGCTTCCATGGCGTCGGTGGCCGCAGTCAGCGCTATGACCACTGCAGCGTCTTGGATAGCTCCCACCGGGCTATCACATCTGACTACTCCGTCAGGCGTACAAACATCAGCGGGGTCATAGGCACTGACCTGAATTGAAGATTGGGCAAGATCGGCAGCAATCCGACTACCCGCCTCACCCAACCCAAAAACGCCCATCCGCATCAGGGGTTCTCCAGAATGATCAGCCCCGCTGCCGTGTTAGAGGCGGGAACATGGAAGTGGCGATAGACCTCCCGAGCGTCATCATCGAGAGCACCCCGCATGATCATCCACATGACTAATTCGGCCCCCTCTGATCCTGCCTCTCTCAGATACTCAACGTGTGGAATTCGGACCAGCCGGTCTACGTTCCGGGTCAGATCATCGAGAAACGCAATATCAAAATCTGCGTTTACCAAGCCGGCACGCTCACCTTGCAGTTGGTGAGACATGCCTCCCGTGCCAAAAATGGCGACCTTAAGATCTGCCGGGAATGCCTCCACCGCTTTACGAATGGCTTTACCCAGCTGGTAGCAACGGTTTCCTGTTGGAGATGGGTATTGGATAACGTTTACGCAGAGCGGAATCACCTTACAAGGCCAAATATCGGGCTCACCACAGGCGATCGACAATGGCACGGTAAGTCCGTGATCAACGGGCATCTCGTTGGCAATCGTCATATCGAACTCATCGAGGATCAGCGATTCAGCAAGATGCCACGCCAGTTCGGGATGGCCTTCCACAACCGGCACTTTCCGGGGGCCATAGCCTTCATCAGCCGGCTGAAAGCGCTCTGCGACACCGATAGCAAATGTAGGAATCAACTCCAGAGAAAACGCCGAGGCATGATCGTTGTAAACAATGATGACTACGTCTGGAGCCTCATTTTGCATCCACTCTCTGGCCGGCTCATAACCATCAAATAACGGTTTCCAGTAGTCTGTTTGGGTCTTTTTATGATCCACCGCGGCACCGATTCCCGGCACATGAGAAGTTCCGACGCCTGCGAACAGCTTAGCCACTGCGATTCCACTCCTTTTGATAACGGTTACCCTGTATCGGACGACCACCATTAATCATCATGGCTTTGAACTGCTCATCCGGCACACCTTCCATGCGCGCGCCAATCTCCTGCATATTAATGCCATCGAAAATAGCCAGCTTGAACGTGTAGTAGATATTTCCTCCCAGTCTCAGCAGGCCGATCCAATCGCGCTGCAAAACAGCATCGCGTTGCTCTGGGCTCATGGGAAAGGCATCCAAATAAGCCGACTCGTCTCGCCTAAACTGCTCCCTGTTCGCCTCTTTGTTCAGCGACATACAGAACATGTTGAGGTGATAGCCTTGTCGCGAGTGCTCGGGATCAAAAACGTAAGTGCCGGGTATGTCGCTATAGTCGCGGTCCTTTCTCATGGGCTTTCCAGTCAATTTATGCTCAGAATTCTATCGGTCTCTGGGTCGCAAGCGTTATCAGGAAAATTAGAAACGCGCTGAAATAAGTTAACCGATATTGAGCTTTAACAGGTGAAGAACCCATTGTGTGCATCTCTGCGGCGTTGTTTAAGTAACCTAAGACGAGCGGTTAATAAGCTGTCTGATCTGGCTGGATTTGCTGCGTCCACGTGCGCCGAAACTCGCGCAAGGCGTCTCGGAGACGGCCATTTCAGTCACGTGGGTGACTGACGAGCCTGGTATGGCCAACATCCACTCTAGCTCGAGATCTTCTGAGCCGTATCACACAGTATCTTTCTGAACCACAATAGCGCCGGATCGTTTTCCAGTGTATTGCGCCAGTACGCACTGACACGGATAGGCTCGAATTCGATTGGGCATTGTTCGGTGGCAATTGGCCAGTGACCCGCCATATTTAGGGCCAATAAGGTAGGCACAGTAGCTATTCTGTCCGTACCGATCAGCAGTTCTGGAATGCTTGCGAAGTACGGAGCGGTAACACAATCTCGGCGCCGTGGGCGTTCGTTGATTAATGCCATCGCCTCTTCGGTGGTAGCTCGCAACGAGCCCCATTTGACCATTACATGATCCAGGCTCAGGTAACGTTCAGGCGTTAGTGGGGTCGAGAAGATCTCGGATACGTTCCACGAAATACAGCAAAACCTGTCCTCGAAAAGCGCATCACCCGGCGTACCGACTTCCATACTTTGAGAGGCGCATAAAAGATCTATTTCGCCCCGCCTAAGATCGGTGTGCGAGCTCTCCGTTACCGGTAGCAGATCGAATCGTAGATTTGGGGCATGTTTCGCGGCCTCTCGGATCGCCTGGGAAACGCAGATAGACTGGGTGGCGTCGGAGGCGACAAGTCGAATAGTTCGATCGAATTCACGGGGCTCGCTGGTTGGCCGACGTCGCTCAAACGCCTGTGCCATCAAAATCAACTCACGTAGCTGTTCACGTAGTTCGTCGGCGAAGGCAGTGGAGACCATTCTTCGACCCTCCGGAATGAGTAATTGGTCACCAAAGTGTTGACGCAATCGGGCGAGTATCCAACTTACCGCCGACTGACTAAGGTGGAGTTTGTTTGCTACGCGGCTTACGTTCTGTTCGCTCAGCAATGCATCGAGACAGATCAACTGGTTGAGGTCCAGGCCATTCAGGCGCATCGGTTCATACCTATGAGTAATTTTGATTATAGATACAAAATAAACCAATTTTTCATATAGAAGCAATCCCGATAGCATTTGGAGCGTGACAAGTCTGATTACGTCTATTGGTTGTTGATTGGCGACGACCAGCATTTCGGGAGAAATTCGATGAATTCTGTATCCTCCGGCAAGAATCTAGAGCAACAGTTGCGTGCGAGTGGTGGAGCGGTAAATTTGCTGCGAAGTTCGCCGATCGGTTCGTACACTTTCCCCGTTGTGCCACCCGAGTATACGAATTGGATGGATGAGCAACGGGCGTGGAGAAACACATGCGCGTTCCTCAACTTGTCTTATCACCAGACCGACTTGTACATCCGCGGCCCCCAGGCGCTCGACCTTCTCAGAAGGGTAGGTCTAAACAAGTTTGGCGATTTTCCTGTCGGTTGCGGAAAGCAGCTCATCATGGCGGGTCACGATGGTTACCACATAACGGACGGCATTGTTTTTCACGCGGACCAGGGAGTTTTCCGTGTCGCGGGACCTCCTACAATCAGTAATTGGGTCCAGTTCAATGCTGAACATGGCGGCTTCGATGTTGAGTTGGAGCGTGACGAGGGGATTCACTTCCGAGGCGGTGATCCGAAAATCTACATTTTTCAGATTCAGGGTCCCAATGCGCTGGAGCTAATGCGGGAGGTCACGGACGGCAGCCTGCCCGATATCGGGTTCTTCAAGATAGGCTCATTCAAGGTTGCCGGCAAGGATGTGAAAGCCCTTTGCCACGGTATGGTCGGGCAACCGGGATTTGAAATGTTCGGACCTTGGGAGGACGAGCAAGCCGTTCGCGAGGCCATTGATGCTGTTGGGTCGAAATACGGAATGCGTTACGTCGGCGGATTGGCTTACGGCACGACGTCGCTGGAAACCGGTTGGCTTGGGTTGCCCGTTCCCGCTATTTATCACAGCAAGGAAATGAGGCCGTACCGCGAGTGGCTGGGACCAATGAATCTCGAGGTCAAGGGATCGTTGGGCGGGAGTTTCCTGTCCGACAGTATCGAAGACTACTACGTCGATCCGGTTGAGCTGAACTATGGTGCTTTTGTAGACCTCGACAGAGACTTCATTGGTCGGGAAGCTGTCGGCGAAATGTTGAAGAACCCTCGGCGCAAGAAAGTGACATTGGTTTGGAACAACGACGATATGGCAGACGTAGTCAAATCGTCTTTGAGTATGAAACCAGGTAACGCAAAGTTCGCGAAGCTGCCGCAATGTGTCTATTCAACATTTCAATCAGATGAGGTTTTACACAATGGCAATAGGGCAGGCATTTCCTGTTGGTGCGGTTTGAATGCCAATATCGGTTCGTTTGCTTCGACGTCAATAATTGACATCGACCTGGCGGAGCCGGGAACCGAAGTTTCGCTGCTGTGGGGTGAAAGAGACTCAATGCGGCCAACTGTCGAATCGCATGAAGTTCGCGAAGTCCGAGCAACAGTGGCACCTGCTTCCTATTTTCGCAAGGTGATCAAGGACAGCTAAACGGACAGAGTGTCACTCATCACGCCGGTCCCCCGATCGGCCAGACTCGCCGCCTTTCCCGTGTGCTGATCAACACCGAGGAATGTTAGTCGGCGTCTCGCTGGGGGGCACTGGTTCTGATCAAGCAACATCAATTTCAATTGTGGTACTGGCCTATGACTGCGGCACAACCAAGTCTCGTTCCTTCGGTTTCCACTGGATGTTATTCGTTGGAAATCACAACGGCAGGCGCCAAGAAACTTAGTGCAATATCCGGACTGTTACCGAGCCAAACCTCGGTTTCAATTACATCGCTTGACGGCGAAACGGATCAACAAAGGCTGGGTGCCGCGCAGGCTATCCGAGAAGCGGGATTCGTTCCCGTACCGCACCTTGCGGCGCGACGATTCGACTCAGCTCGATCAATGGAAAATCTGCTTTCCAAAATGCGAAAACAGGCTCAGGTTGACCATGTTTTGGTGCTGGCCGGCGATACCACTAAACCGACAGGTCCGTACGATGACGGTCTTGCGCTGATTGGCACGCAGTTGCTCGCTAAGTATGGTGTTTCAAGAATCTCGATCCCAGGATACCCGACAGGCCATCCGAAAATCGAAGATTCCATTCTATGGACTGTACTTCAGGAAAAGGTTCGGCTTCTGCGTCAGGCGTCACACACGGTTGAGATAATGACGCAGTTTTCGTTCGATCCGATAGCGGTTCTTCGATGGATAGCTCGCGTACGTGCTGCGGGAATCTCGGAAACAGTTAGGGTGGGCATTCCCGGCCCAGCGACCGCAAAATCCCTGCTGCGCTTCGCGTCAATCTGTGGCGTGAGCAACTCGGCAAGGATGGTTGCGAAGTACGGAATCTCTCTTGGAAACCTGCTTCGAACCAACGGGCCAGAAAGGTTTATCGGCGATTTCGTGAACGCGTTCGATACGACTCGCCACGGCGACGTCAGGTTTCACCTATTTACATTCGGCGGCCTGGAAAAAACAGCGAATTGGGCGCGCGGCTCCGAACCAAGTCTATGCCTAGAATGATGAGTGTCGACAGAGTCCATCGATTTATCCTGACGATCTGCTGCGAAAACCGCCCTGGTTTGGTCGCCGATATCGGTCAGTCGGTTTTTGAGTTGGGGGGCGACATCATCGAGCTTCACCAATTCGACGATGAGGACAGACAGAAGTTCTTTTGCCGACTGGTTTTCGATTGCGACGCGCAAGCTGAGACCATTGAACCCGAGCTTCGCGATTCACTAGGCGCACGTGGATTATCGTGGCAGCTCCAGCCTGAGGAAGGCAGGCTTCGAGTTGTAGTTTTGTTATCGAAACAGGATCACTGTCTGAACGAACTTCTGTACCAGCAGCACACCGGAAGCCTGAAAATCAACATCGTTGCCATAGCCTCCAATCATCCGTACGAGGCGCTTTCAATTCCCCAGATTGGTGACATTCCTTTTTTCTATTTACCCGTAACCGCCGAAACAAAGAAAGTTCAAGAGGCGAGGATCAAGAAACTCTGCCGAGACGCCGAAGCGGACCTGGTCATACTTGCACGATACATGCAAATACTGTCGGACGATCTGGTCGCCTTTCTGGAAGGACGATGCATCAATATTCATCATAGTTTTCTCCCCGGCTTCAAAGGAGCGAAGCCTTATCACCAGGCCTACGCTCGGGGTGTCAAGATGATTGGTGCGACGGCTCACTACGTGACTGCAGACCTCGATGAAGGGCCAATCATTGCTCAGGATGTTGAATCAGTGAGTCACGCTGATCTTTCGCACGACCTCGTAAGAAAAGGGAGAGAAATTGAACGTCGGGTTCTAACGCGGGCCGTTCAAAGTCACGCGGATTATCGTGTATTCAAAAACGGAAACAGAACTGTGGTCTTTCAACGTTGACCTCGTTTGGACCTGGATCTTGCAGGCAATTCACCACTTCGTCATCCAGGGAGCCTGCATTAGATTGAACGCAAAACGCGAACACATAGAGTCACAGATTACTAATTATCAATTAATTCGCGCTCAATTAAACTGATCGTGAATTTGATACGTCTGGCCGACAATCCCGTCGTGTGCCAGTTCAGTGAGGGCTGCCGGCAGCCAGCGGCAGATGCTTGAGGGGGGATTAAAGGTGGCAATTAAAAATTTTGTTCGGGCAGTTGCGATATTCTCCGTGCTCATTTCGTCGACCGGTACGGCTGTCGCTCAGGCTGTGTTGGACGAGGTCATCGTTACCGCGACCAAACGCGCCGAGAATATTCAGGATGTACCTGTTTCTGTCGCAGTAGTCGATGCGGATACGATGGAAAAAATGGGCATTACCGATATGGAAGATCTTTCTCTTGCGGTGCCAAATTTCGAAATTAATAGCTCCGGCGTAATACCGAACCTCTATATCCGTGGATTGGGTGGTGGCCTAACCCACTCTATTGAGCAGTCGGTAGGACGTTTCATCGATGGCGTATACATCAGTCGATCTGTGATCAATCTGCATCCCTTCATGGATGTTGCGGCGGTGGAAGTATTGCGCGGCCCACAGGGCACCTTGTTCGGCAAGAACACGGCTGCCGGGGCTTTAATTGTTCGTACCAATGAAGCGACCCAGGATTTTGATTCCGGAGTGAATATTTCCTACGGCAGCTATGAAACGACGGGTGGCGTTGCAGAAATCAGTGGATTCGTGAATGGTGGTCTGTCCGATAGTGTTTCTGGCCGACTTGCATTCTTGTACAAAGACAGAGACGGGTTTTACCAAAATTTGGGTGACGGTCCTGATGGCGCTCAACGGGAAGATTATGGCGTTCAGGGTAAACTCAGGTTCGACATTGGTGATTCGACAACGGCCGGCTTGAAGGTCCAGTACATGGACTACAACGAGATCGGCTCCGACGTCGCTGAGCTGAATGGACTAGGGGGGCCACCATTGGCCGTCTGGCAGTCGTTGGTGGCGAATTCGGGCGCTCCAAACGCGGACCAATTCTCGGCGGAACTCGATTGGGTCGTTCACTATACGTGCAGCGATGTCGTTTCCACGCCCGGCGCTGGTAGCGTCGACATTGGTTCGTTTTGTCCCGGACGTGATCAGGACACAACAAATGTGACCGTCGATATCGATCATGACATCAGCGGCGGCAGCATCAAATTCATCGCAGCCCACCAGCAATACTCGTATCAATCGAGGTTTCACGGTTTCGAATCGGGGGCCGCCAATCTCTTCCGAGCTTTTCGCAACGAAGACTATGACGGCTTTAGCAGCGAACTGCGCTTTACCTCTGAAGAGGGTGAGGTTTTCGACTACATAGCTGGCCTTTATTATGAAGACAGTGAAATAGACCGAAACCAATTCTCTGATATCAATCTCGTAGGTCTTGGACCCCCTGTACTTTTCCGGGGCCATGATCCCTGGGGGCAGAAAACTGAAACCTTTGCTGTTTTCGCCCAAGCCCGTTGGCGTATGAGCGATCGGGTAACCGGAATTTTCGGTGGCCGTTGGTCGTCTGAAACCAAAGACTTTAGGTTCGAGGACTATTCGACGGCCTACGCAACCGATTCTGGCCCGAGAAACTATGCTGTTAATCCTCGTAATGAGAGCCGGGATGAGGACAGGTTTACGCCGTCAGTCACTCTTCAGTATGACGTTAATGATGACGTCAATGTATTTGCTACCGTGTCCAGAGGACACAAAACGGGCGGGTTTAGTGACCGGGTAGATACGCAGGACGGCGACATAACGTTCGATGCAGAACTCATTGACGGAATTGAATTGGGCATGAAGGGCAGCTTCCTTGACGGTGCTATGAACGTCAGCGTGGTCCTGTTCAACATGGATATCGAAGGGTTGCAGTTGGCCACTCAAGTGCCAGGCACGATCAATTTCAAGGTAGGCAACGCAGCGGACGTTACCAGTCGGGGGCTCGAGCTCGAGTCTGAGTGGGCAGTAAGCGACGATTGGATACTTGGACTCAGCTACGCATATACCGATGCGACGTATGACGAATATATTGGTGCGGGAAGTTGCGGAGCGCAGTTCGTAAATGGTAACGGCGACTGCGATCTGAGCGGTCAGACGCTGCAGTACGCCCCCGAAAACAAGGCGTCGGCTTACCTGGAATACTCGGCAATTGGTGCCATCAATGGTTGGGATCTTAGTGCCCGCCTTGATCTAACGCATACCGATGATCAGTACACGGACGTAGGTCTTTTCGATTTCGCCTTCTCAGAGTCTCACCAAACGGTTGGAGCTGGAGTGCGAGTGGTATCGCCTAGTGAAAAAGTAACGGTGTCCTTGATCGGAAGAAACCTGACCAACGAAAAAATCAACGCGTGGACGGCTCCTTCCGGTCCCAACACGATCGCAGCAATGTCACCTCCCAGACTCATTACTTTGAAGCTTGGGTTACGGTTTTAGCGCATTCGCAGCGGTTCGATTTCGAACCGCTGCTCGAGTCATTTCTGAAAGGGAGTTGAGTAGATGGGAGTCGTAACACCGACCAACAAGGATGTGCTGGCGTTCGAGGGACTGCACCTTTACCACAGTGGAGTTTCGAATTGCTCGCAGCGGGTTCGGATTGCCCTTGAGGAAAAGCAGCTTCCGTGGACCAGCCATCATCTGAACATTTTTGCGAAAGAACACATTACGCCGGAGTACTTCGGCATCAATCCCAACGGATTGGTGCCGACGTTGGTGCACGACGGGAAAGTTATTATTGAGTCCGATGACATCATCGAGTATCTCGATATCAACTTTCCGGAGCCGTCGTTGCGGCCACCTGAAGGGCCTGATCGCGAGATCATGAACGAATGGCTGCACCGGGCAACCGCGATTCACCTAAAGGCAGTCAAGACGCACATTTACGAAAAGCGTGTGCGTGGTCAAATGTCTCAGTCCGCCGAGCAAAGAGCGCAGTATGAGAAGTTGCAAACAAATGAATCGCTGCTCGAATTTCATCGCAAGAGCAACAACGACGGTTTCACGCAACAAGAGCTTGATGAAGCCAGGGCGGTGCTTGATCAATGTTTCGCGGATCTTGAAAAAGAGCTTGGTGAGCGTGACTGGTTGGCTGGCGACAATTTTTCGCTGGCAGACATTGCATGGGTACCACTGTATTTCACGATGGATGTGCTGGCTGGCTACTCGTTTAACGGGCTTGACAATGTTGCGGCATGGGCGAAGCGAATCGAAGCGCGTCCAAGTTATAAAACAGCAGTACTCGACTGGTGGCCGGAACAGATGACGCCACTAAAAAGTGAAACAGCTTAACGCTGTCCAGGGACGACGAAATTCTATGCTAGAGCTATACCACCATGGGTCTTCGGTCTGCGCTGCAAAGTCCGCTGGGCGATGGTCATCAAGAATCTCGATTTTGAGGCGCACTACATCGACATTCTCAAGGGCGAACAGTTTGATCCCGAATACGTAAAGCTGAACCCCAAGTCTGGCGTTCCGACGCTGGTTCACGATGGCAATGTCATTACCGAATCAACTGTCATCATGGAGTACCTGGATCTTGCGTTTCCAGACCATCAGCTAACGCCTAAGAATCCACTCGAGTATGTCAAGACGCGGTATTGGACGAAGGCACTGGACGAACTGCTCCATCCGGCTTGCGGGACTTTGACATTCGCAAGCGCCCATCGGCATATCGTAAGAAAGAATCTGAGCGAGGAAGAGCTGGCAGAGTTTCTCGCCAATACGCCGGATCACTCCGTGACCGTCGATTGGGCCGACTACAAGAAGCAGATCGTCAAGTATGGTTTCGAGGCGCCAGGTGCTGCAGACAAAGTGCGGCTCTACGACAAGTACCTGAAGAAAATGGACGGCGATCTTAAGGAATCGAAGTGGCTTGTTGGCGACGAGTTCGGCTTGGCTGATGTTTCGCTGACGCCTTACGTGAATCGAGTCGCAATGATGGGGATGACTGGATGGTGGGATGACCGGCTTCCCAACCTCGCCAGGTGGTGGGGACAAATTCAGGAAGTCCCGACATTTCAATCGGCGATTCTCGATTGGTGTCCAGAAGACTTAACTAACGATTTGCTGACGTTCGGTTCGCAAAGCTGGCCAGAAGTGCAGGTAATACTAGGGATAAAGTGAGGTTTCCAAATGGGACGAATGAGCGGAAAAGTAGCAGTTGTGACCGGAGCGGCCCAGGGGATCGGGCGCACTTACGCGGAAGCCCTGGCAGCTGAAGGCGCCAAGGTCGTTGTCACCGATATTCAGGATACGGCGGAAGCCGTCGCCGCAATCAAAGAGGCGGGCGGTGAAGCGATTGGTCTTGAAACCGATGTAACGTCAGACGACTCGCTCGCCGCGATGGTGGAGGCCGCTGAGTCGGCATTCGGCCCAATCGAAGTACTGATCAACAATGCGTCCATCTTCGCCACGATTACACTGAAACCATTCACGCAATTATCCAACGACGAATGGGACGCCGTGATGCGAGTGAACGTTCGCGGGCCGTTTCAGGCAACCAAGGCTGTGCTGCCGAGTATGCAGAAAAACGGGCGCGGCAAGATCATCAATATTTCATCGGGTACGGCCTTAAGAGGTGCGCCGATGTTCCCGCACTACGTGTCATCGAAAGGCGCAATCATTGCCCAGACTCGTGCACTGAGCAGAGAGCTGGCGGATGACAATATCCACATGAATACAATCGTGGTTGGGCTAACGGAGAGCAAAGGCGTGAAAGAACATGAACAGCTCGGCGCCATTAAAGCACCGACGCTCGCGATGCGTGCGATCAAACGTGAAATGCTGCCCGAGGATCTCATCGGAGCATTGCTGTTCCTGGCGTCGGAAGACAGCGATTTCATCACCGGACAAAGTATCAATGTCGACGGTGGCGCGCTGAACCAGTAGCTGACTCCGAAAAGGTAGAAGATATGAGTACATCAGCAGCACAAAGCTACGATTCCATAGAACATTGGATTGATGGCAAGAGTACGCCACCGGAGGGTGGTAAGTATTTTCCGTCGCTCAACCCCCTCGACGATGCAGTACTGACGGATGCTGCCGCCGGCTCGGTAGAGGACATCAATAAAGCGGTTGAGAACGCCCATGCGGCGTTCGCGACATTCAGAAACACGCTGCCCAAGGAGCGCGAGCGAATTCTCTGCAAGGCAGCGGAGCTGCTGGAACGCGATCGTGACGACCTGGCAAGCAGGTACGCGACTCGATATTCGACTCGTCACTCGTAGTGAGGGAATCAAGTCTCCGCGGCGGTCAGTAGCCAGATCAAAAATCCTCCGGAGCCTTCAACAAACTAGGCCCCGGCACTTGCCCACTCCGCTGTCTCAACAAATTTTTCAACTTCTTCCCGCGTTGGAGGAGAACAGCCCGCCCGCGAAACATTTATTGCCGCTGCCGCACACGCAAAATTCAAAGCATGACCGAGATCTTCGGCAGAAATTTCGTCTACTGGATCTGTAAGCTTACGGCCACAGAACAGTTGAGCGAGGAAGGCCGAGTGAAAGGTGTCGCCGGCGCCAACTGTATCAACAACTTCGTCAATCCGGTAAGAATCTCGCGCTATTTGACCCTTGGGGCTATAAACAATGGCTCCACCATCACCCTCAGTAAGCACCAGAATGCCCCCTTTCATCTCGCCGTGAACGATCTCCGCGGTTTCACGGATGTCCTTACTAATACCCAACGCCAAGAGATCTTCGTCGCTGGCTTTTACGATGTCCGCCTGAGACAGTAGGGAGCGTACGCCTTGCAGGTACTTGTTCTGGTCGATGCTGGCTCTGATGCGGATATTGATATCAATACTGATCAGAACACCCCTCTCCTTTACCAGCGCGAATACCTGGCGGATCTTCGGCAGTTGGCTGGGCGTTATGGCCAGGGAGCCCGTATGAAACACGCGCAGGTCATCTGGAATACAGTCCGCTATTTCCTCAAAGCCTGTGTCCTTGTCGGCAATACCTTCACGGTAAAGCCGATAGGTAGCCTGACCCTCGCTGTCCAGGTTTACCAGCGCAAGAGAAGTCGGCCACAGTGAGCGCCGTCGGAACGGCAGTCGAACACCTTCGTTGACCAAAGATTGGTATAGCTGATCGCCAAAACCGTCATCAGACATAGAGGAGAGGTAGCTTGTCTCCACACCCTGGCGTGCCAGGCCGATGGCCACATTGTAAGGTGAGCCGCCGAGATGCGGCCTGTAAGCTCCATCTGCTCCTTCTATAAAATCAATTAGCGCTTCGCCGAAGACTGCGATTGACATAACTGAAACTCCAATGGAAAGTGGCTTTTCCGACACAACATGCGAGCCGCAGCACGCAGATAAGGTTTAAGGTGAACGATCATCCTCGCCAACATTGCACATGACATAGCCATAGCTACTCAGCTTGATGTTCGGCGCTCGTGTAGCTCTCGCTCAGTAACAGCAGTTGTTTCCCGGTCAATCTTGTAGAAGAGCATCAGCAGGCCTCCCGCGAGGAAAAATACCGCAGGCAGGCCGTTAAACATCAGCCTGATTCCCTGCAACGCCCAATCCGACTGTACTTCGTTAGCCACAAATCCGAAGCCGGCCAGCATAAAGCCAGGAAGTGCACCACCCAATGCAGAGCCAAACTTCAGCGAGAACATCGACGCTGAAACCGTCAGCCCGGCAGTCTGCCGACCTGTTAACCACTCTCCGTATTCTGAGCAATCCGTGTACATCGAAAATAGCAAGGTAATTACAACACCGAATGTCATTATTCCAAGGCTATGCACCATCGTGATCAAGCCGAAATTGTCGGGAGGAATGAAGTAGCAAATCGCCAACAGTGCGGCATGCAGAACATTCATTCCAATCATCAGATGATGTTTTTCAAAGCGGCTTGCGAGCATGGGTGTTATAAGCGCACCGAATAGTTGGCCTATCAATCCACAGGAGGTCAGAACCGCAGTACGATCAAAAATCAGGAATACCGTGGTACCCGCGTCCCCCACATAGTACTTGAGGTAGAAAACAATCGATGCAAAACGTGCGATAAGCCCGATAACAACAAGAATACCCGTCAAAACCAGCACAACCCAAGACGCATTCTTGAGCAGTGCCGTGACATCACCCCTGACACTGCCATGATGCTGTTGCTGCTGGACACGCTCACGAGTGGTGGCAAACGTTACCCAAAAAATCAGAACCGACAGGACAGCAAAAAGAATAATCGTCGCCCGAAAACCCGCCACCTCGTCTCCTCCGCCCAGCAGCTCGACAAGGGGGGTTGCGAAGGCGCCAACGCAAAGCGTACCAAGAGAAGCAAAAACAAAACGAAACTGTGTAGCCTTGGTGCGCTCTTCGGAAACAGGGGATATCACTGCGAGAAGAGCTGAGTATGGAACATTGATCGCGGTGTAGGCGAGCATAACAAGGGTGTATGTCACATAGGCATAAACCAGTTTTCCCGTGTCTGAAAATTCAGGCCCCAGAAAAAGCAGGTAGCCGAGTAAGGCATAGGGAACCGCGATCCACAGCAGATACGGGCGATACCGACCCCACCGCGTTGATGTGCGGTCCGCAATCAAGCCCATTGCCGGATCACTGATCGCGTCGACCACTTTGGTAATCAACAGCATAGTGGCTGCGGCGGCGGGGGAAATACCGAACACGTCAGTGTAATAGTAAAGAAGGAATAGACCGAAGAAGCCCATGTAGAAATTCGAGGCCATGTCCCCAAGCCCATAGCCGACTTTCTCACCAAATGACAGTCTAGCGCTATCGGTCTTACCGTTCATAGGTTCGTCCTGATTTATTGCAGCAAGCGTTCACAGCAAAATTTGTGGTCAAGCCGAGGTACTCTGCAGTCCGGCTTCCGGCGTTGCGCAGAGTTGCGTGCGATCGCCCGCCAGACGCAGGTGTACCTCGGGAGCAACAGTACCTACAAAGGCGTGAGTGGCCGGCAGGTCTTGCCCAGCCGCCGCAGTTGCAGGCGCCGTCGGCACATGATCAATGAAGCTGATAACCCTAAGGTCGGGCATGACTTGCCAAGCATAGCATTGTGACGGTGCCGACACGGGGTTGCTTAGAACAAGGCCGGAATCGTTCAAGGGTTGATACGGCCCCATGATAGACGAGGATACTGCACCGTATAGGCCGGTTGGCGCAGCACAGTCCGGACTGAACGTTCGCCGATTCCATGGCGTTCTTGCCCCCAATCACCGATGGCGCGGACTGGTCACTCCGGCAAAACGAGGCAAAGGGGTAATGCGTCCTTCCGATAATGACGTCGTCTCACCGACTGAGCGCCATGCCGCCA
>Ga0255754_10000815_pt1 | contig 24632 bp, 18 predicted proteins | sample 101ome_22_FD_179954 | JGI IMG/M metagenome (GOLD analysis project Ga0255754, IMG submission 179954) | Coastal salt marsh microbial communities from the Groves Creek Marsh, Skidaway Island, Georgia - 101412BT metaG (version 2) | ecosystem: Environmental > Aquatic > Marine > Intertidal zone >... | reverse complement strand
CGACCGAAGAGGGAGGGACGGATCGACGTTTTGTTCTCGTGTTTGAAAAAGTAACACACACCGCACCGCCCGTGACGTCACTCTGGTTGTGTCAGGTCCGAGCGCGAGCGAGCGAGCGAGCGAGCGGTCGACAGAGCGAAGCGACCTGACCCGTCGACGACGACGAGACGAGCGACGGCGATGATGATGTCGCGAGTGATGTCGAGAACCAAGGTGGCGTGCGCGCGATTGGCGGCGAGCAAGACGAAGACGACGACGAGACGGGCGACGTGTTGCGGGAACAGTGAGTGCAGCGGGAGCGGTGTGCGAGCGATGAGCGGTGGTGCGACGAGCGCGAAGGAGACGACGACGTGGATGAACGGAAGAAGGGGACGAACGATGCGCGTTGTGACGGCGGTGCGTGGTGCGCAGGTTCGGTGTCACGCGGCGGTGGCGGTGGGATCTGGGACGGAGTTTAAGAGACCAGAGAGGATCGCGCGAGTAAAGGGAACCGACGGCGGTGCGTCTCGCGTGGGGGAAGAATTGGAACTTCGGGGATGGGTGCGATCGGTGCGGACGCAAAAAGGGATGGCGTTCATAGATCTCAACGATGGAAGCTCCATCTCGGGGATGCAGGCGGTCGTGAGCGAGAGTTCCGTGGCGGCTTGGGCGGCGGTGGATTCTGGAAGCGTTTCGACGGGAGCTGCCGTGGCGGTGCGAGGGAAGCTCGTGGCGAGCCCGGGGGGGAAGCAAGCGGCTGAGCTCTCGGTGGAGAACCTCGAACTCATTGGTGCGGCTGATCCGGAGACGTATCCGCTTCAGAAGAAGCGTCACACGCTCGAATATCTTCGAAGCATTGCGCACTTGCGACCGCGCACAAACACCATCGGCGCCGTGTCCCGTGTTCGCAACCAATTGGCGTACGCAACGCACAAGTTCTTCCAGGAGAACGGTTTCTTGTACGCGAACACGCCAATCATCACCGCGTCCGATTGCGAGGGTGCTGGCGAGCAGTTCCAAGTCACCACTCTCTTGAATGGCTTGGACCAGGCGGCGAGCGTGACGCCGGAAACAATCGCTGAAGCTGAAGCCAAGGTCAAGGTCCAGGGCGAAGCTGTCAAGGCGCTCAAGGAAGCGGTCAAGGGTGGTAACGCCACGAAGGAAGAAGTTGAACAAGCGGTGTCCAAGCTCCTCGCCCTCAAGGCTGACGTGGAGGCTCTGAACGGTGCCGGCAGCATGACGTCGTTGCCGAAGAACAAGGATGGCTCAATCGACTACACGCAAGACTTTTTCGGTAAGCGAGCCTACCTCACCGTCTCTGGACAACTGAACGGTGAAATCATGGCTTGCGCGGTGAACGATATCTACACCTTCGGCCCGACTTTCCGGGCGGAAAACAGCAACACATCCCGCCACTTGGCTGAGTTTTGGATGGTTGAGCCGGAACTCGCCTTTGCCGACTTGAATGATGACATGGACTGCGCTGAAGCTTACTTGAAGTACTGCCTCAACCACGTCCTCGAACACTGCGATGAAGATTTGGCCTTCTTCGAGAAGAATATTTCCAAGGATAACCTCCGAGAACGTCTCCGAAACGTTGCGTCTTCCGAGTTTGTTCGCATCACATACACTGAAGCGGTTGATTATGTCAAGTCTGCCAAGAAGAAGTTTGAGTTCCCGATTGAGTGGGGGTCCGACCTTCAGAGCGAACACGAACGTTATATCTCTGAAGAAGTCTTCAAGGATCGTCCTGTCATCGTTCGGGACTACCCGAAGGATATCAAGGCGTTCTACATGCGCTTGAATGACGACAACAAGACTGTCGCCGCCATGGATGTCCTTGTGCCGCGCGTCGGCGAGTTGATGGGTGGTAGCCAAAGAGAAGAGCGTCTCGACGTTCTGGAACGTAGAATCGAAGAGGTTGGGTTAGAAAAGGAAGCGTACTGGTGGTACTTGGATCTTAGACGATACGGTAGCCAACCCCACGCTGGTTTTGGTCTAGGCTTTGAGCGACTGGTCCAGTACGTCACGGGCGTTGAGAACATTCGTGACGCGATTCCTTTCCCGCGTTACCCAGGCAGCGCTGAATTCTAGATTATTTCTAGTTACATGTAACTATCTAAGCTATTCTTCTCTTCTAAAAGTCTAGACTAATAAAGATTTCTTCAACGCTTTGAATGTGTACAACGATCCGGTTACAACGACAACAGTCTTTGCGTCCGAGCGCTCGCAAACTTTTCGTAGTGCCTCGTCAAAGTTGGCCACCACTTCTGGAGTCGGGCCACGCCATGATGAGTCGCAAGCATCCGCGAGGAATTTCGCCTCAGTTGTCCTCGATGATCCTCCCGCTACTTCCATCTGCGTACAGACGATGGAAACAGGCTCGGCTTCACAAAGCTCTCGGAGGAAACCACCGTGATCTTTGTCGTCCGCCATCGCGACAATGAAGGAGAATTCGTGATCCGGATAGACCTCGCGCAAAGTTTCCACGAGTACCCGCGCCGAACCAGTGGTGTGCGCACCATCAGCGATGAGCTCTACTCCCAGAACCGGCGCTGTAAACTTTTCGAAATTTCCGGGACTGTACGTCGATTCCAAGCCAGCGCGGATATCATCTACAGATACTTCGATGCTGCCTTGTGAGCGCAGCCACCAGAGGACTCTCAGTGCCAAAGATATGTTTTCTCGCTGATGAGGACCCAACAGGGGAACCTTGACGTTATTAAGCGTTGCATCCACTTTGCCATCCATCTCGATGTCAACGTCGACTCGCTGTGCGAGCACGTTTCCATTGTCGTTCTTATCGGTGTAACCCACCAGGCGCACATCGGCTCGCACTTGATCGACTATATTTGCTTTTCGATCACGCAGAGCCTGAATCAGCAGTTTGTTCACGCGAGAGTCCACGTTCGGGGCGACGAACACAGGTCTTTCTGCGTGAGCGATTCCTGCCTTTGCTTCAACTATGCCTTCAATCGAACCACCAAGCGCATCGAGATGCTCCTCTCCTACGTGCGTCACAACCGCCGCTTCTAGATTTTCTGGACTCAACACATTTGTCGCATCCCTGCTACCGCCCAAACCAACCTCCACAAGAGCTAGATCGATCTTTTCGCGCGCAAAGTGTGCATAAGCGAGCGCCGTCAGCACCTCAAAGTACGACAAGTTTCCCTTCTCACGCTCTTGGGCGAGGGTGATGCGCGCTTCGAGGTCCTTGAGTAGATGTAAAACTTTATTGCTCGAAGTTTCATCGTTAACGCGGATTCTTTCCGCCACGGTGTACACGTGCGGACTCTTGTACGTCCCAACCCGTGTGCCGCTCGCTCTCAGGATACTCGCGAGGACCGCAATCGTAGTCCCTTTCCCCTTGGTGCCCGAGACGTGAATGGTGTTATACGCTCTCTGCGGGTCCCCAATGTCTGCTAATAATCGATGCATTCTACCCAGATCAAATCCATCTTCAGTGTCTGTACCAGCACCTCTCGGGACGCCGCTCTTCTCGTGATTCACGAACGCCCGCAGACACTCGTCCACCGAAGTCGATGTGTCCGACTGCGTCGACCTGGTGAAGGGTAGACCCGGATGAGGCTGCCGGGTCTGGAACACCGGTGTTCTCGCGGCAGCCCGTGCCAAGCGCCGCATCTCTGAGACGCCGTCGACGCTCACGGGAGGCGCGCAGTGACGTGAGTGCAAGCAGAGAGACAGTTGCGGCGAGACCAGGGAGTGAGGAAGCTACCTCGGACTTTAGGAAGCGGACGTCGGGGCGACGAGAACCGATCGCGTGGAATGTTAAATGCATAATCCTAAATCTTCATAAAAAATCCTATGAAACTGAAGCGTTCACTAGCCAGCTTGCGAGCGCTTTTGTCGTAACCTCACTCTAATCATCGAGGCGGACTCTGTAAAACGACTCCACCCACCTCGACGTTTACCCCACGACGCCCAGTGATCGTGTTCCTAACGTTATCAGATATTCTCGGATCCAAACCGGCTCCATCAGTGCACAAGACTCTAGCTCCTTTCGTCTCCTCTAAGCCCGCTTTTCGGAAGTCGCCCCAGTATTCCTTGTCCCCGGGACCATCTGCGGAACCAAAGTTGACGTACACGGGACTATCGTAAAGCTCTGGATAAGTCGCTAAAAGTTCCCTTTCCGCGTATCTCAGCGTGTCTAACACTAAGGGTAACTTTTGCCGGAACACAACCGCCCGAAGGGGCGCCGCCCAACGGATCCACCATGCTTCCTCTGTGCTCACTTGGCAAAACACGTGCAAACCATCCTCTCTCCATTCCGCTAACACCTCATCTCGAAGTAATCTGGTGTACCAGATGGACGTTTGCGCATCGTTAAATGCCTCTCCCACTGCGCGCGTGGTAAAAAAGCGTTGATTGATCGGTCAGTCTCTTGTTCACGTCAATCGTCGGCTCTCGACGCATCTTGTACGGCGTTTGAATAGAGTCAACAAAGAAAAACGCGCATGGACGAAGATGCACTCACCAGTCAGCGTTAAATTACGAGTCAAATCGTTATGCGTCAGCGTGTAACGCCTCTGAAGCAAAGACTCCGCTTCTATGCCGGTCGTCTTTGCCTCAAACGCCACCGACACTCTGTCTGGGTCAAACTTCAGCGCGTCGAACACGGCGCTCGTGACAGCCTGCGATCGATCGTACACTATTCCGTCAGTACCGTTCCATTCGAGTCCACTCTTTGTTTAACATTGTTTCCATTCGCTCGCGTCTTCGTTCCCACCAATCTTTTCGTCGTAAACCTCGAGGATATCGTCTGGATCCTCGTCGTTTCGTCTCGCTTCTCTTCGCTCTGCGCACCTTTTCTCCTCTCCTCCCTCGTCCCCCCCGCGCGCGCGTCCGTCCGAGTCCACCCGCGGGTCGTCCTCCGACGTGCATCTTTCCTCCCGCTTTCCTCTGCAAACCCATCGTCGCCGTCGTCGCCGTCGTCGCCGTCACGGTTCGACTGGACGATGCCGAGGCACACGAGCGTGACCCCATCGGCGTCATCGCCCTATCTCACCGGGTTCGTCGTCGTCGCTCTCCCGAGAGAGACACGCGGACGGAACGGCCGACTCGCGCGACGTGCGTCGAGTCGAGTCGAGTCGAGTCGAGCCGAGACGAGCCGAGCCGAGACGAGTCGAGTCGAGTCGAGTCTCGCTCTCCCGCCAGAGCGAGAACCAGAAGAGCGAGGGAGAACCAGAAGAGCGAGCGAGAACCAGAAGAGCGAGGACGGGTTTGTACGATCTATCTTCTATCCGTCACCATCTTGTGTGAGTAAACAGTTATAGCAGTACATACCGGTACACAGATCGGGGTGGGGAGGATTTGATGATTCATGACTCAAAGGAAGTGCCCCCACACCCCCGTCGCTCACGTCATCCAAAAAAAAACGTTGTTTGAGATGACGGATGACGACGACGACGACGGGTGACGACGACGACCGAGGCGAAGGACGTCGATCCGTCCGTTCGTTCGTCGGTGGGCGCCAGAGCGAGACCGATGGTCGGTGCGAGCGCGAGCGCGATTGTTCGAACGACGACGGCGATGCCGGCGATGGCGACGGCGAGACCGAGCGCGACGGGGGCGCGAGGACGACGGACGACGGTGAGGATGGGTCGTGCGAGCGATAATCTTGCGGCGGTGCGCCCGGGTGAGAGGACGCGAGCGAGGCGCGTGCGAGAGACGACGGAGCGGATGGAAACCGGATCGAGACGGAAGATGGTTGTCTCCGTCGGTTCTGTTTCGGGTGGAGACGCCGCGGTGGTGGAGAAGCCGAGCGAGGCGGAAGAAGAGGCGACGCGCACGGCGCTGAGGTTGCCCAGACCGGACGCCGCGGCTCCGGGCGGGGAAGACCCGTGGAACGACCCGAAGTGGAAAAAGGTCAAATGGACGGTGTTCAGAGACGTTGCGTACGATCTCGGTCCTTTCTTTGAGAAGCACCCGGGTGGTAACTGGCTGCTTAACCTCGCCGTCGGACGCGATTGCACGGCGCTGATGGAGTCTTATCACTTGAGGCCAGAGGTGGCAACGGCTCGCTTCAGAATGCTTCCCCAGCTCGAAGGGTTCCCGCTCGAGGCCGTGCCCAAGTCTCCGAGACCGAACGACTCGCCGCTGTACAACAACATTCGTAACCGAGTCCGCGAGGAGCTCTTCCCGGAGGAAGGGAAGAACAAGCACAGAATGGGTGGCGACCACGCCACCGTCACGATTTTGGCCTTTGCCGCCTTTTCGTACGCCGTGTACGCCACCATCCCGGGTTTCCTTTCTGGCTGCCTCTTGGGCTTGGCTGGTGCTTGGATCGGTCTCACGATTCAACACTGCGCCAACCACGGTGCCATGTCTCCGTCCCCGGCGGTGAACGGCGTGCTCGGCTTGACGAACGATCTCATCGGCGGTTCGTCCTTGATGTGGAGATATCACCACCAAGTGAGCCATCACATCCACTGTAACGATAACGCCATGGACCAAGACGTGTACACGGCCATGCCGCTGTTGCGTTTCGACGCCCGCAGACCGAAGGCGTGGTACCACCGCTTCCAGCACTGGTACATGTTCCTCGCTTTCCCGATGCTTCAAGTCGCGTTTCAAGTCGGGGACATTGTTGGTTTGTTCACGCGAGATACCGAAGGGGCTAAGCTTCACGGGGCGAGCACCTGGGAGCTGGCTACCGTCGTCATTGGTAAGGCGATTCACTTTGGTTTGTTGGCCGCGCCGCTCATGAACCACGCCGCATCCGCCGTGGTTGCCGGCATAGTTGGTTTCATGGCGTGCCAAGGCGTCGTCCTTGCGTGCACTTTCGCGGTGAGCCACAACGTTCCGGAGGCCAAGCTCCCCGAGGATACTGGTGGAGAAGCGTGGGAGCGTGACTGGGGCGTCCAACAGTTGGTGACTAGCGCCGACTGGGGTGGAAAGATCGGTAACTTTTTCACCGGCGGCCTCAACTTACAAATCGAACACCACCTCTTCCCAGCCATTTGCTTCGTGCACTACCCGGCCATCGCGAAGATTGTTGCCGAAGAGGCGGGCAAGTTGGGTATTCCGTACGCGTCTTACCGCACGCTTCCGGGTATTTTTTACCAGTTCTGGAAGTTCGTGAAGGAAATGGGTACCGCGGAGCAAATTGACGACGTGTTGCAACCCAAGTTTGTGAACCCGCAATTGGCTCCGAAGCTCGCTTAGAAAGCCTACCAGCTTAGAGGTAGGTATGATATACAAAAACGATTATGTGATATACATCAAACGATTTATGAAACGTTTTACGCGCCTTCTACAGTAATTCTAATGTCATCTAAACTCCTATGTGAATTTGCAAGTCGAGCAACTCACGTTCAGCCTTTGTACGATTGTACGAAACCGTCCGGCCGATGGCGACTGGTTCTGGTGGCGGCGCACCTTCGTCATACGCCTCGTACGTCCGCATGGTACCATCAGGACCGGCATAGGCGCCATCGACGTACGAGTGGCAGTTGTGCAAGCCTGAATCAGACAAGAGCTGCTTGGCCCAGAGAGCCGCCGACTGACTCCGACTGTGAACAAGAATCAAGTTGTCGGATGTAGGTTTGTGAAATCTGAACAGTCGTAACCAATCTTCATCACTCATCCCTAAAGCTTTGGGCAACTGATCTACGCTCACGTGCGCCGAGCCCTCTAGAGCGCCATACAGTGTCCGCTCATCAAAGCGTCTGATATCTAATATCACCAATCCAAGCGCGTTCCCATCGTCGCGAACCGTCTCGAGTAACAGTAACACCGCGTCAAAGCTCAAAGATTCATCCTTTTTCGGGGAAAAGCCTTTATCCGCGTCAAAGTGTGCCAGGGGGACAGCCGCGGCGAGTCCGCCGTCCATGATGGAGCAACGCGTGAAGCCCAAACTACTCGCCAACGCGGCTGCGTGAGACGAACTGTGTCCGTGAGTGCTCACAAAGATGAGCGTCGTTTTTAACGTCGGTACAGGCACGTCTGGGAAGGATTTCTTCCAGAGAGTGTTGCGATTGCGCAATAGGTTGGCCAGCTCGTCTGGCAAGATGTGCGTCACGTTGAGCTTTTCGCTCAACTCTGACACCGCTCCAGTGTCGTCGTCGCTGGACGGTCGGACGTCCAAAATTAAAAACGGCACAGGTTTCGTTCGCACCAGCATCCAAAACGCGCGCGGAGAGAGCACTCCGTACGTCTGTCTATTTATTTTCACCGTTGGCTGAGAACTCGCAGTGGTTCGTTGCCTCGCTCGATCCCGATGTTTAGCGCTCCGCAGCACGCGTACGGACCACGCGATGAGGGACAGACACACCGCAGTGGTGAGGGATCCCCCTACATTGGTGACATGCATCGCTTCCTACCACTCTCTACGCGGCGTCACCGTCTCACGACGGCAGTCACGAGCGAGACGTTTCGAAACGTACCCACCTAGTCGACTGGGTCACGACGCGGCGACGCGAACGCGATGGCTGGGCGATTTTCGCCCTGGGTGGCCGGCCGAGGGTTTTGGGAATTAATACTGTTTACACATAGGGAAAAGATGAAAAACACAGCCGGCAGTTTCAAAAAGGAAAACCGTTCAGCGCCCGTTCGAGGACATCTTTGAGCGGTTGCGGGGCGAGCTACGGTCGCGGCGCGGCGCCAGAACGCGACTGAAATCAAAGACGAACGTTTTCCGCAGCGCTATGCAGTCTTGTTCGCCGATAACTCGCGGGCTGACGTCGCCTAGGGTGGCGCCCAAACGCCGCTTTGCTCCGACTCGAAGCAGCGGAGTGAGGAGGTTGGGTGCACTGAGGAGAGTGGACACGCCCGAAGACTTGCTTGGTGCCGCCAAAAGCGGTCTGGATGTCTTTATGAAAAGGGTAAGCATCGATATGGATCGAGAGCGACCGTCTCGAGCGCGTCGTCTGCCTCGTAAACTCTCGACAAAGAGCCGTTTTTGCAAAACTCAAAAGTTTCAGAAGTGTCGCCAACTTTTCACGCGCCGCGCGACGAGAAGCTCGGATTCTGACAATCATACGTTTGACGCAGGCGTCCAAGGCCCTTCCAATCATTCTTGGTGCAGATGAAGACTCGGCCGATGGGGTTGAAACCGCTGAAAAGTTAGTTCAAGTCACCAGGGAAGACAAAGCCGCCGCGCTCAACCGAGCACGCGTTGAAAGTTTGCTCAAGGCTGATGCCGGTAGAGACGACATTTTCCACGCCGCGGGTCAGGGCTTGACGGGCATTTCTGGTGATATCACCCCAACCGGGTGGTGGGACTCGAGCGGTGTCGCAGAGGCGTCGCCAGAGCTCGAGCTGCAAGCGTTGAACGATGACTCGAGGGCTCAACTTGTCGGTGCGGTGCTCGTGGCGCTTCGGGAAACGTTAGAGAACATAGAAGAGAATGATGGTAGTTTGCGGGACTTAATTCAAAACGTGGCTAGGATTTCAGCCAATGATTGGATGAATTCCATGTCACTGAACGTGGGCTCTCAAGTGCGCTGTGCGAGGGTCGTGCAAGTGTCTGGAGAAGTCGCGGATGAAAGCATCTGGAAGAATGGTGAGTGAAACGCGAGGCGCGATATCTGACAGACAGCTGACGAAATTTCGTAGGGGAAATCTTAGAAGGAAGCAAGACGGCGCTGTATGCCAGCGTGCTGATGTATTTGGCGAAGGTAAGTAACACTACGGCGATGGCTGTTTTATTATTTATTTAATTCTTCTGAATTATTTCATTCGTACAGAATTCGCCGAATGCTGGTTCGAATGCGGACGACGTTGAAATAATTGAAAAGACGGTTGAGTCAGTCGAAAGACAAGGCGAACCCGTGCTCGAATTTTTCAGTTCTCCCATGGCTTCGGTTTGCGTTTCGGTTTTGCAAGATTTGGTATTAAATATTGCGGACTCAGTCGCAACAGCTTACGTCACGAGCGCGCGCGAGAGCTCGGCCCAAGGTCCTGTCAATGGAGGCATCATCTTGGAGGAAGACACTGGGGCTATTGTGCGTATTCCGCCGTTCCGTGAAGCGCTCAGTGCGCGTTTACGGAGTACACGTTCGCTCGAAAAATTCCGCAACGCAGTCGCGTTGCGCTCTTGGCTTGAACAAAACTATTACGACGTGATTGCCATGTACGAGGATTGGCACAAACTTCGTGGAATCAATGAAAGCGGCGAGGTAAGTTATCTTATCGATTCGACTCGCGTGCGCGACATTTTTCACAAAATGAACAATTAATTAATTATTTCTACACAGTTGGTTACGAGAAAAATTCACGTTTGTCGTCAGCCAGAGCTTCAAAAAGTGAAAGGATTTCGCTTGGCTGTGTCCATGTTTGTTGAGCTTACCGACGTCGGCTTACCATTGTTCCGCAGTGCGTTGAACAACTTCAGTCGGGTGGCATCCTGGTTACTGGTAACATTAATTGGTAAGCGCGTTGAATTAAATTATTTTCCACGTTTCACTCACGTTTCAAACAGGACGATCGCTTGGTCTCATCTACAAAGGTATCAGGGAAAGCGTGGACCCGCAAAACCGCGTCAAATTCACGTGAGCGTGATACTCGCGCGCTTGGTTTCAATTAATCCTACCGCGTTTGTAATAATTAAATTACATGTTTCTATTATTCTAGTCCTCCTCGCTATCATCCTCTTCGTCCTCTTCGTCCTCTTCGTCGTCCGTGACATACTCTTCTTCTTCTTCTTCTTCTTGTTCTTGTTCGTCGTCTTCCTCCTCATCCTCTTCGTCCTCCTCTTCCTCTTCGTCCGCTTCTTCTTCGTCCTCGGAGGACTCCTCAACCTTGGCGGGCGGCTCCTCTTCCTCTTCAGGGAGGACTCCATCCTCGAGAACCCAGCCGTGCATGAGAAGCAGCTCATAGACTCGAATTGCCTTGAGAGGATCAATTTTGAACATGTTTCGAACGTCGTTTCTATTCAAGGGTGCGCCCTTTTTGAGGCTTTCGCGCATGAGTTGCACCTTCATCGAGAGGTACTGAACGGGCAAGAGTCTACAACCCGTGCACAGCTCTTTCTCAGCGTCGTTCAGCAAGTCAACGCCAGGAAGTCCGGCGAGGTCGAGAGAGAGATGCATTCGACGTTTGAGTCCGGAGCTAGGAGTGCGACTCGTCGGCACTGCCGTAAGTTTCTCTTCGTTGTTCATTTGGTTCACCTGCTCGTTGAGCTGCGTGGCGTCGCGGACGATGAACTTGTTCGCCCGGGCAATATTCTTGCTCGTGGGCGTTTCAATGGCCTTAAGTCGGGCAAACTCAGTCTCACGACGGCGCTTCTCCAAATCGTAATCTTCACCCTCAGCGATGGTGTGAATACCGTTTCGTCTATATTCTTTGAGCTCGCTGATACGAGAGCGAATTCGATGCTCTGCAGCCAATCCTTCAAGTAGAATGTCATACTCTTCGCTGGTGAGGAAACGAGCGAACACTCTCATCGTTCCGTGAAGATCGCGCTCGTATTGTGAACGCTTCTTCTCTTGACTTTGCTGCCGTTTCACATTCAAGAGCTCGCGCTCGAGGATGAACTGCTTTCTTCTTGCGCGTTCTTGCAGACGACTGTTGTAAATTTCAATCATTCTGAGCTTCATCTGGACATCCTCTTCCGTGTCATTCTCCCGGAACTCCATCTCCGCTAACGGCAGCTCGGCATCCATGTCATATTCTGGATCGAATTCGTTGCGCTTGACGTTATACCCCGTGAGTTCTTGTATGTTACCATCCGTTTTCATCTCGGTGGGATTGGCCAAGGACTCGAGGAGCACTTTCTGCTCGTCGGCATCCTTGTTTTCGTTCGCCTTGCGATCCTCTTCCGCCTTAAGCTCCTCAGGCGTCATGCGCGGGACTCCTTTCCCTAAAATTTTCGACATGTCTGGCAAAGGCGCACATGGAGACTTGACGTAGACTTCAAAGTAGTGCGCGTGGCACTGCGCCTTTGTCTTTGTCCCCACGTGTTCGCTCACCTCTGTCCAGTTGCCCAACCCGAACATTTCGACGGCTTCGAGCAACAGCAACTCCTCGTCCGCACCCCAATCCCGAGTAAACAGCGGAAACGACATGTTATCGATCACGTGATACGGATGGTACGCCTTGTGCGGGTGCAGCTCCACCCCGACGCTGAAGCATTCCACGCAAAGATCCACTCCAACGCACGTCGCGCACCGTATTCTCACCACGTTTGAGATATCCTTTTGGCAATAGTAGCACGAAAACAACGCGCGCTCGTTCGCGTTCGAGTTGAGCTTGGTCATCGCGTTTTCCGTCGCCACCCGTCTTCGTTTCGGCGCCAAAGCGTTCGCCATCGTTCCGCGCCTTCCTCACGCTCTACGTCGTCGTCGTCGTCGTCGTCGTCGCCCGACGGTGTGCGTGCGTGTGCGCGCGCGCGTCCGCCGTCTTTCTCGCGTCTCCGCGCCGTCCGCTTCGCACGACCGACTCTGTCGTCGTCCGACAACACCTCGTCGTCGCACTCCGTCGCTCGCACTCGTTCAAACCAAAAAACCAAACGAGCGCCGGGTCGGGTCGGTCGGGTCGGGGCGGGCGTTTTCCCTCTCGTTCGTCAAGCACGTCGGTCCGTCTCCACTAGTACGGTGATTGTTTGTTTGTTTGTTTGTTTGCCCATACGGAACGGAACGGAACGGATGATGTCAACGAATCGACTGTCGAGTCGTGAACGGTGGTGAAATCGCCACTGAATGTTGTTGGGAGAGGAGCAGGAGAGCGAGAGGGAGGAAAAAGAGAGGGAAAAGGGAAGACGGAACGAGGGCGGGGGACATCCGCCTCTTTGCGACTCGTTCCAGCTAGAACCATGGCCGCGCAGCTTCAACTCCGAGGCGTCCTCAAGGGGTGAGTAGAGTTTCTGTTTCGCTTTTTTACTTGAATAGTTCCCTCGTCTTCGTTTCCCGTCGAGAGCGCGCGCGGCGATGGATCCGACGGCACCGGTGTCGGGCGAGCGCGAGGGAAAGGAAAATAGGGTCTGAGCGCGCGAGCGTTTCGCCCATCAATCGCGCACCGATGTCGCGATCGCGCGGGACGGGATCTGGCGTTGCAGACGGTGAAACGGAAACGATTAAATTCTCTCCTGCGACCTTGTTCCTCGCGGAGACGGCGCACTCGAGCGCTTCGAACGCGGGATCTGATCGACTGACTGTCGTTGACTCTCGCGAAACAACGCCCGCCCGCAGACACGAAAACTGGGTCACGTCCATCGCGACCCCGTTGGACAACAACTCTGACATTTTGTTGTCCTCCTCCCGCGATAAGACTGTTATCCTCTGGAACCTCACCCGCGAGGAAGAGAACTACGGCTACCCGCGCCGCAGCCTTCACGGTCACTCTCACTTCGTCCAAGACGTCGTGATCTCCTCCGATGGCCAGTTTGCCCTCTCTGGCTCCTGGGACGGTACCCTCCGCCTCTGGGACTTGAACACCGGTACCACCACCCGACGCTTCGTCGGTCACACTAAGGATGTGTTGTCCGTTGCCTTCTCCGTCGACAACCGTCAAATCGTCTCTGGCTCCAGAGACAAGACTATCAAGTTGTGGAACACGCTCGGCGAGTGCAAGTACACGATTCAAGATGGCGACGCGCACTCCGAATGGGTGTCCTGCGTTCGCTTCTCCCCGGTGACTAGCAACCCGATCATCGTCTCCGGTGGCTGGGACAAGCTCGTCAAGGTCTGGAACCTTACCAACTGCAAGATCCGCACCAACCTCGTTGGTCACACTGGCTACATCAACACTGTCACCGTCTCTCCGGATGGCTCCTTGTGCGCCTCTGGTGGCAAGGACGGTGTTGCCATGCTCTGGGATCTCGGTGAAGGCAAGCGCCTCTACTCCCTCGATGCCGGTGACATCATCTACGGTCTCTGCTTCTCCCCGAACCGCTACTGGTTGTGCGCGGCGACCGAATCTTGCGTCAAGATTTGGGATCTCGAATCCAAGTCCATCGTCGATGAACTCCGCCCTGAGTTCCCGCCGGTCGGCAAGCGATCCCAACAACCGTACTGCACGTCCCTCCAATGGTCTGCGGACGGTTCCACCCTCTACACTGGCTACACTGACAACGTCATTCGCGTCTGGTCCGTTGGCTCTGTCGGTACTGGCATGATGTAAATAGCCTGCATTCGAGTTATCAAAAGTATGTACGCTCAGTGTATGCGCCCTACTAGGTATTAGTTTGAAATGAATCTGATGACAAACTATGCACAAATCTACGTTACAAGCCGCTCTATCTAATTTCTTCTCGCATTATCGCCGACGTTTTGCGCCCACGCCGCTCGGACCATCCTCATCCATGTCGGTGGAGTGTGTCGTCGGATCGACAACTTCTACCTTGAACTGCGCCTTCAACGCCTCCACCGTTTGATCAATCTCTTCTCTGTGCGCCACCGACTTGGCTTTTTCGCGCTTGACGGCGCGATTCTTCTCCGAGATGCTCTCCAGCAAATCTCCCGAGATTTCATACCACTTTTCCAGTCGATTTTGTAAATTCTTGAGTCGCGACTTTGGACAGTCGCGCGTCAACACTCTGTCGACTTTGAACACCCTATTCTTCGGATCGAAACGACCTCGAATGATTCCTTTGGCAACGCACTCGTCGATGATAAACCTTTCGAGCTCTCTGTCTTCCCCAATCTCCACCGCTCGCATCAAATCGTCGTACGACACCGTCTTCTTTCCGCTCGCACACGCCCCGCACGCCGACAGCCTCCTCAACTTGATTTCCTGATTAGTCGTCAGCGCCGGTAAATCCCCGCGTTGGGCGCGGTAATCCCCCAAGTTTCCAAAGGCAAATATCGCAGCCACCCTTCGTCCGACGTCCTTCTCCCCCGCCACCCTCTCCAGCGCATCCGAGATGCTTCCAAAGTGTAAAACAGACTCGCTCTCGAGCGCTCGTTCTAGGATTCCCCAACGTTTCCTCTCGTCCGTCTCCCTCGACAACGTCTCCGCGACGTCGCGCTCATCCAACCTTTCCGTTTCGTCTTCATCCATCGCCGACACCGACATCATCGTCCTCTGTCGTCGTCCTTTACGCGTCGTCGACTGACCCGATTGGTGACCATCGACTGCACACCTCTTCAACTGGAAAGAAACGTCGCAACGACCCGACCCGACCCGACACTGCGCGACCGCGACGGAGGAAGGAACGGAAGGAAAAGGACGGGATTGGATCGGGACGCGGGGTCGATGCGACGCGGTGGAGGTGTCGCCATCGATGCCGTCGCGCGAACGTCGACGCTGACCGTGCGAACGACGACGACGACGTCGGTGTCGGTGTCGTCGTGGCGGTCCTCGACAGCCTCTGGGAGAGTCTCGCGTCGAGCGTTGACGTCGACGAGGTCGTCTTCGTCCACCTCGGGAGGAAAAGAAGGCGAAGACGGCGTGGATATGCGCGTCGGAGCGTTCGCGGTGTGGGGGGCGAACACCGGGGTGGGGAAGACGCTGACGTCGGGAGGGCTGGCGGCGGCGGCGCGCGCGCGGGGGCTCGGAACGCTTTTCCTGAAACCGGTGCAGACGGGGTTCCCGGAGGACTCTGACGCGGGATTCGTGGCGCGAGTGGGTAAAGGAATAGAGAGTATGGGTGAACACGCGGCTGTGGCGGCGAATGCGGGCGCGACGACGCCCGAGTACGATGGAACGGAGGGGACTTGGGCCCACACGACGTACGCGTGGAAACTCGCCGCCGGACCACACGTGAGTGCGGGCAAGGAAGGGAGGCTGGTGATGGACGAAGAGATTGTTAGGACAACGAGGGCGGCTTTAGGAGAATTTTCGCAGAACATGGAAGGGGCAAAAAAACGGGCTCTAGCCCTTGTCGAGACGGCGGGCGGGGTCGCGAGTCCGGCGCCTTCTGGAACGCTGCAATGCGACGTTTTGCGCGCACTTCGACTTCCCGCCATACTCGTCGGCGACGGTAAACTCGGAGGAATTTCTACCACTGCCGCAGCTTATGAAGCGCTCAGAGCTCGAGGCTACGACGTCGTTGCCGTGGCCATGGCGGACGATGGCTTGGCGAACCACGAAGCTGTGGCGAAAATTGTCGAAAGCGGAACGCCCGTCGCTGTGTTGCCAGCTCTACCACCAGAAGGTCAAGCAGACCCTTGGTTGGAGCGAGCAAAACCAGTGTTTGACGATATTCTCGACAAAATCATGGCCTGGCACGAAAAGCGCATCCAAACGCTGAAAAACCTTCCGAATGAAGCGATGGAGAAGATTTGGTGGCCGTTTACTCAGCACGCCATGGTGGATCGCGAAGCGGTCACAGTGATTGACGGTAGATACGGCGAAGATTTCGCCATCTATGGACAGGACCCAAAAGGTGGAGACGGTTCAATCTCTTTGCGTTTCGATGGCGCGGCCAGTTGGTGGACGCAAGGTTTGAGTCCGGAGTTGCAGCAAGAGTTGGTGCAGACGGCTACATATGCAGCGGGTCGCTACGGTCACGTAATGTTCCCAGAAAATGTGCACGAACCCGCGGCGGAAGCTACAACTGGGTTATTAGAAGGACCTGGGCGAGGATGGGCGTCCCGTGTATTTTACTCGGACAACGGATCGACTGCAACCGAAGTTGGGCTGAAAATGGCTTTTAGAAAGTATTATGTTGATGCTGGACTGGTATCAAAGGATGGCAATCAACGAGCGAAAGATTTGGTGAACAAGGGCGCAAATGATCTTCCTCCACTCCGAATAATGGCGTTAGATGGATCATACCACGGAGACACTCTAGGTGCGATGGACATGCAGTCGCCGAGTGTCTTCACTGGTCCGATGCAAACTCCGTGGTATCAGCCGCGAGGCTTGTTTTTGCAACCGCCATCCTTGGCGATTAGACACGGCAAGTGGACGGTGGCGCTCCCATTCGAAGGACTCTTAAACGACGGCACGCGCCTGTTCGAGGGAGTCAGTGATTTGGAGGCGCACACGAGCTGGGACAGCAGGGAGGCAGCCTTTGACATGGCGCAACGCCAAGACAGCGAGCTCGCGAAAGAGTACAGAAGGGCGATCGATCAAGTCTTGGAGCGCGCAAAAGCCGATGCAAAGGCAGGAAACATGCCCAGAGTAGGAGCTCTCATCATGGAACCGGTTCTTCACGGCGCTGGCGGCATGGTTCTGATCGATCCGCTCTTCCAAAATATTCTCATGAAAGCTTGCCGAGAGAATGGCATTCCCATCGTTCTCGATGAGGTTTTCGCCGGCATTTGGAGATTGGGGACGGAGGGCGCGTGGGAAATCATCGGCGAAAAGCCAGATATTTCATGTTACGCGAAACTGCTCACGGGGGGCCTGATGCCAATGTCAGCAACACTAGCGACGTCGGATGTCTTTGCCGCTTTCCATGGTCCTGGTAAAGCTCAGGGCTTGCTACACGGTCACTCTTACACCGCTTATCCCATGGGATGCGCGGTGGCGGCCAAAGCGCTCGAAATGTACAAAAGTCCCGCGAAGAATCCAAACTTGGTGGAAAAGAAACAGAAGAAGAGCTCTTCATCGGTTGGCCCGACTCTCGAGCTTCGTGAACTTTGGGACGAATCCAAGCTACGAGAGATATCGATGATGGGCAACGTGCGCCGCGTTATCGGTCAGGGATGCGTTCTCGCCGTAGAACTCGAAGTTGAAGGCGAAGGGGGCTACAGTTCCAACGCCGCGAGAGAGGTTGTCATGCGTCTTCGTCCTCACGGCATTCAAGCCAGACCTCTCGGCAACGTTGTCTACCTCATGTGTGCTCCAACCACCTCAAAGGACAAATGTGACCGCTTGCTCGACTCCTTGACCATTGAATTGTCCGAACATTAGTCATCCATCGTTTATTTCTCTTTCGTTTTTCTTCTTTGAACTCTTTAATTATTATCCATAGACACGTGCGTTGACCCCAAACCTCTCCAAGTCGTGTCGTCGGCGCCCAGCGTGCGCTTTTCAAAAAAATCTTCCTCTAGGAAGGCACGCGTTTTACAATTCGTTTGTGACGGTTCACAAACCTTGAAATACCCCCTCGATGATGAAAACAGTTGAAAAAAGTTGCCAACCGCGTCGCGTCGGATTACGGCGCACTGATTGGAACGATCGATTGGAACGACGACACTCGTCGTCGCGCCGGCTGCGAATCGTAAAACAACGCGTACTCGACGAGAGAATAATGGCGGAACAGGTCATCGTCCTCGGTGGCGGTCTGGCGGGTTTGTCCGCCGCGCACACCGTCATCGAACACGGCGCCCGCGTGGTGTTGCTGGACAAATGCTCGTTTCTTGGCGGGAATAGTACCAAGGCGACTTCTGGTATCAACGGGGCGCTGACTCGAACGCAGGCGAGATTGAACATTCCCGATAGTGCGGATAAATTTGAAGACGACATCATCAAGGGCGCCGCTGGGGTTGGTTTCACGACACCGCCGGAACACACGATTCCGTTGGCCAAGGTTTTGGCGCAAGGAAGCGGTTCTTCGGTGGATTGGTTGACTGAAAAGTTCAAGCTGGACCTCTCCCTCGTCGCACAGCTGGGTGGACACTCGTTTCCGCGCACGCATCGCGGGAAAGAACGATTTCCTGGTTTCACGATTACTTACGCGCTCATGGAGGCGCTGGAGAAAATCATGGAGGAAACAAACGGTGAGGTGGCGCGAATTGTGACAAAGGCAGAGGCAAAGCGCTTGTTGACCGATGGGTCTGGAGCCGTGATCGGGGTGGAGTACGAGAAGAACGGGACGATGCACCAAGAATTTGGACCCGTTGTCATCGCCACGGGTGGCTTTGGCGCCGATTACAAACCAGATTCTCTGTTGAAGCAGTACCGCCCAGACTTGCAAGCGTTGCCCACCACTAACGGTGATCATTGCACCGGGGACGGTATCAAGATGGCGATGGCTATCGGTGGGAAAACGATCGATATGACTTCTGTGCAAGTGCACCCCACTGGCCTCGTGAACCCCTCGGAACCAGACTCAAAGGTGAAGTTCCTCGCCGCTGAAGCGCTCAGAGGTGTTGGTGGTATTCTCCTGGACGCTAACGGAAACCGCTTTGCCGACGAGCTCGGTCGACGCGATTACGTGAGCGGAGAGATGAACAAGAACCAAGGCCCCTTCCGTCTGATTCTCAACGGCAAGGCTTCTACGGAGATCGAATGGCACTGCAAGCACTACGTCGGTCGTGGTATCATGAAGAAACACAACAGCGGCGCCGAGGTTGCCAAAGAAATGGGAATCTCTGCTTCGAAGCTCGCCGACACGTTCAACAAGTACAACGAGGCCGCGAGGACGAAGAAGTGTCCCTTTGGTAAAAAGTTCTTCACGAACGCTCCATTCGAGATGAACGACTTTTTCCATTCAGCAATCGTGTGCACTGTCGTGCACTACACGATGGGTGGTTTGGAAATCAACTCAGATTCTCAAGTCATCGGAGCCTCTGGTCCTATTCCAGGCTTGTTTGCCGCTGGTGAGGTTGCTGGTGGAATCCACGGTCGTAATCGTCTCGGCGGAAACTCTCTTCTCGACTGTGTCGTCTTTGGACGGGTTGCCGGCGCATCCATATCTCGTCATTTGATGGCGACCGCTATCAAGGCACTCAGAACTGGTCAGAGCGTCGCCATGAACCGCGTGGCCAACTTGAATGATAAGATCAACCCAGCCATGACGATGGTACCGGCTAAAGCTGTGGCACCTAGCGGTGGAGGTGCGCGTACTATTACCATAGATGAAGTGAACAAACACAACTCAGAAGGTGACCTTTGGGTCATCCTTCATGGAGATGTTTACGATTTGACGACCTTCTTACCTGACCATCCGGGTGGTAAGAAAGCCATCATGCTCTTCGCTGGAAAAGATGCGACGGAAGAATTCGACATGCTCCACCCGCCAAACGTGCTGAAAAAGTACCTGTCTCCTGATGCCAAAGTTGGCTCGCTTGCTTAAGATTTACGAATAGTTACGACTGTGTACAACCTTCTTGTGTTTCAATAACCGATACATCAATTTTATGGCTTTATATTACAAAGCGCGCGTTTCTTAGCTAACAACAAGCAAAATTATCAAGCCCATTAGACTTGCGGTCGAGTTTGAACGACCCAGAGCGTACCGTCTTCCGCGATCGCCCCTTCAATATCCTGTGCCGAACCGAGAAGTGTTTCAATCTCGAGCGCCACCTTGGAAATGGTGGACAACAATCTCTCCCTCTTCGATTCGTCCGTGATGATGTTATCGGTGGAATAATCAACGTTTTTCAACGTGGCTTCTTCCATCGTAATGCTGTCGTACAAACCAGCTCCGGCGAATCCTTCAAGATCTTCACCATTGCTGTCTGAGCGGAAGATGAGAGTGTCGGTTTCCATGAATAAGCCTTTCGACTTGGAGGGGTATCCAACGACAGTAGGTTTTCCCAGATCCTTTTTGGAAGTCTTGAACGACAGAGCCCGTCCAGAAAAATTACCGACGAGCGCTTCACCGAGACCGCACACGAGCTCACCGTAGATTTCATCCTCATTATTATTCTGAGGATTCACAGTGTGAAGCACAAAAGCATATTTTGCACGCACGACAGGCTGGCAAAGAACAGCCATAGATAAGTCGCCATGGTTCAAAGATGCCTTTTTGCAGCTCAAAACGGCTCGTTCGTTATATTTGCTCGCCCACACTCCGAGAATCGTTTGCCAAGCTTTTTGACCATTCGCAGACGTAACGAGATCTCCGGGCCACGCCAAGGATTCAGTGTCGAACGCCTGCTCCAAGGTTGCCGAGAGGTTTGCTGTAGGTTTCAAAGTCTTGATGCAAGTCTTCACATCCTTAATGAGAGACTTGAAACCATCACCATCCGTGGAATCATAAGCTTCCAATGCACCGATGAGCTGTTGCAGTTGCTTCTTCGTTTCCGCGTTTTCAGGTTCGTCAAGCACAGCGTCAAACGTGCCGAAAGGTAAAGCAACGGACGGCGGTAACTTGATGAGGTTAGAGACACGACCACGAAGAAGTTGCAAGTTTCTCGATTTACCGCCAACGAGATCGGGAGTGAACTCAGAAGAAGTAACGACGAATCTACCCTGGAACGGTTTCTTCACGATGGCAATATTGGCAGACTGCACGTCCTTAGAAGGTGTAGCGCTGTTGGATATGACGCCATCGACGACTTGAATCCGAAGATCATCGCCTTGAGAAGACGGGTCAAGCTTGACTGATTTTCCAGCCATGCCCTTCATCTGCTCCAGCACGTTAATATCGAAAATAGTGGCAAACAATACCTTTTCGTTGCGAGCACGCACAGCGCAATGCGAAAGCACGTCTGGCATGTCAGGAGTGATAACGGCGACGACGCCGACTGGAATGTCCTCTTCACCGCCAACTCGGTCTGCAACAATTACAGTGGGTTGAGAATACTTGACATTTTGCACCTCAGCCAACGAGTTGACGGAAACTACGACGCCAGAACACGCCGCATTACTCACAATTTGCCAGCTCCCCATGTTTGCAACGTTACGGATGACCGGATCGAGGACGCGTATCATCTGAGACAGCGGCGCTGCAGCTGTGCCTCTGATGATTTCTTCGGAGAAGACGTCAAGTACGTGTCCATCAACACCAAGTTTCGAGCCCATACTTTGGGCAGTAGGCTGTAAAGCATCAATATAGCGCTGGGAGATTTCACCGAGAGAGTTTTGGAGACGATCACACACCGCCTTCGCTTGCAGTGCCCAATCGCCCTGGCGTCTCGCTGCTTCTAGGACGCTTTGCCATTCTTTGAGACAAATTCTCAACTCTTGGTTGCCGCTCGCCGACAAGCAGAGATTTTCGAGAACCAAACTCATTATTCTCAGGACGTCGTATGGTGAGCGAGTGTGCATAGACTCCAAAGAAGACTCTACGACCGACCGCGCAGCACCCTCAAGGGCAAGGTCGAGATAAATAACGTCTTTGATGCGCTCATTTGATTTCCCGTTAGGTCGAGTCCAAGTCCAAAGGTAGCGTCGAGCCTCAATCATAGACTCAAGCGCAAGCATTGGATCCTCTGAACGCAGCTCTCTCGCTGCATTCAATAGCTCCTCCAACCGGTCACTGGCGACTTCGTGGATGGGAGGAATGTTGATTTCCTTACCCTTACACGCGTCTTGATGGTATCCAAGGCAAGCTTCCGCAGCCGAATCCAAATCAGCGCCAGAGTGCACCGCCTTGAGTGTGCGCAGATATTCAGTCAAGTCATGTGTGAGACCTTCGTACTGATCACGCGAGAAGCTTGGTTCGCTGCAGATCTGACGATCATAAGATTTCATACGCTCGGCATCGATACCATTTGCATGTAGATGATCCCAATAAACTTTAATGTCGCAGTCAGATGCGATAAACTTGAGGAGAGCCTCGCAAATGGGAACGTCATCGGGAGAAGTGTTGTTGTGAAGCTTTTGGTGCCATTCTTCCATCATACCACCTTTGCAGTTGTTTTTCTGCTGGACGGCGAGAATTTCGTCTCTAATACGTTGTCCAACATCACCATCTCCACCGCGTCCGATGGTTGCCATGATGAGTCTCACAATATCCCGATACTCTGGATTTTGACGATAAATGCTGCTGAGACCTTCAGTCATTCGTGCTTGCGCGGCACTGATTTCCCTTGGTTTGATGTTGTAATCGTTGTTCCAGACGAGCTGTCTCAACGCCATGAAACGGAACCAAGAAAACAAAGCCACGAGACCAGGTTCTCCCTTTCCGTGCATCTCACCGAGCATGTCTGCTCCAGCGTTATATCTGTGCATAAGAGAGCGAGTTGCTCCCGACTCAGCGTCGCAAATCTTACTGACAGCACCATCATCAACGAAACCACCAAGGTTCTGGAAAACGCCTTGCTCAATCGCAATATCATCGGTATTCCATTGTTGCCGCGTGATTGGCTTCACACTGACCTTTGGTTTCTCTTGTTTTGGTTGCTTTTCGACAGAGCTAGACTGGACTTGCTTGACGCTTTCGTGTCGTTCGCGTCTTTCCTTCTTGGGTTCTTCCTTGCGCTTTGGGCGATCCAAGTTCCACGCATCGAGAGAGGCAAAGAAATCTTGGGAACCATTTTTGATCCAGTTGTTGGAAGCCGTTCTCAACACGAAAGTGATTCCTTCCTGCGCGTCCGCCTTCACCGGTGCTTCCAAAGTAACGGCGTGGACATCCCGACTCACGCGTTCAAACTCCGTCTCCCAGCTCTTCCCAGACGACGCCCAAGAACGAGCAGGTTTAGTGACAAAACCATCTGGCGGGGATTTCCACGTGCCGTCTTTGACGGTCGTGGAGCCCCAGTGAATAATTAAATCCTCCTTGGATTGAGCGATGACGTGGAGTTCAAGTTTTCTATCTCTGGTTTCACGAGCTTCGACGAAAATCTTCCCGCCATCGTACTCTTTGGTCCATTTGACCAAAGAGTCACTGGAAGCGCGTTTGTTGACGATGTCGCCAAAGACTTCCTGAACCTCAACAGGTTCCGCTCGCGGCGGGGCGGCGTCCATCTTTTTCCCGTCAAATTCGGCGCGAATTTGCCCCAAACTCAATCCCGACGACAACTTCGACGTAATCGCATCTGCCGCCCGCTTCATCATCTCATCTCTCGCGTCGACGTCGAGAGAAGGGCGACTCATTCGTTCCCATTCGGTGTGTGCCATATCGGCGATGAGCAACTCTACCGGATCTTCAGGCGCAGAGGAAATGCGCTTTGTAGGAGTCATCGTCGGCTCCTTCGTTACCACTGGCTTGCTCATCGTCGGCTCCGTCTTCACTGGCGCCGTAACGACTTCACTCGCTCCGAAAGAAATCTCAAAGTCACCTCTCGACGCGTTGATCCACTCATTCGTCTTGGGCAAAAAGAGCGCAAAGGACACCGCCGTCACGCCGGGATCGAGGACGAGATTCAACGCACCCCAAACCGGAAAAGCGCTTCGCATCGCTTTTCCATCTCCATACGCCGTCGTTCCCGGTGGATGCAGCTCGGTCGGCAGCGTCTCCCACTCATCTCTCCCTCTCTTCACTCCCCAGTGAAAAATAACGTCTCTCGGTTTGGCGCCCACCAACTCGAGGCTCACCGTTCGCACGCCTCGAGCGTTTGTCGTCGTCTTCACCCCCAAAGCGATCTTCTCGCTCGCTCGAATCGTCATCGCCGCCGTTTTTATATCCATCGCCTCCCTCTTCCTCTTCTCTTCATTCTCCATCGCCGCCTTTCGTCCGTTCGTCTCGTCGAACGACGTCGTCCGTTCGCCGCTCTCGCTCCGAGCCGCTCTCGTCCTCGTCTCCAACCCGTCGCCTCCTCTAACGATTCCTCGCCGCGTCGTCGCCCCCGAACCTCTCGACCGCACTTTTCCGCGGTCTCCATCGCCTCTCACTCCGCCGCGCGCGCGCGCGACCAAGCGGTGCACCGTCGAGACCGCCGTCGAGGTTGACAGCGTCATCTTGTCCCTCGTGTCGGCGGGCGGTCAGGTGACCCAACGACTCGAATCACGACGAAGAGCGAATGAGTGAGTGCACGCGCGCAGGAACGACGGCTTCGATCGCGGTCGGCTTCGATCGCGGGGTGAGGCGTTATCCACCTTAGTCGTCTTCTTTCACCGCGTCGTCGTCGTCGTCGTCGTCGACGTCCGGGACGCACGCGCGGGAAGGGTCGCGCTCTGACGACGGTCCGAGTCGCGCGAGAGCCAGCTGTCGCACGTTGGATTTAGATTTAATTTAACTCACTGTTTACTCA
>Ga0255754_10000813_pt1 | contig 24646 bp, 19 predicted proteins | sample 101ome_22_FD_179954 | JGI IMG/M metagenome (GOLD analysis project Ga0255754, IMG submission 179954) | Coastal salt marsh microbial communities from the Groves Creek Marsh, Skidaway Island, Georgia - 101412BT metaG (version 2) | ecosystem: Environmental > Aquatic > Marine > Intertidal zone >... | reverse complement strand
AAATGATTATGCTATTGGTCCACATTGGGGTGTTATTGAAGAAAAAAGGTATGCTAAGCCAGCTGGGGTTCATATTGCCGAAAACTATTTCGGTGGTACTATTAGTTCTGAAGCACCAGATCCAATTTCACCAACTGTAAATTCACCAAGCGATATACAAGTCGATGTAAGTGCAACTGCCTCAATTACGTGGACAATCTCAGATGAGGATGGTGTCGGTGGTACCTATACGGTATTCAAAAACAATGTAGTTCAAGGAGTGGCAAATCTTAGTTATACCGAAGGCAATGCTATTACATGGACAGTAGATACCTCAACAGAAGGAGTCTTTGAATATAAGATTGAATTTATTGATGAAACTGGATTAAGTGGAAATGATACTGTTGTTGTTACAGTCGGTTCACCAACTGAGACTAATTCAGCTGTATCCTCAGAAAATTCAGAATTGAGTGAAGCAAGTTCCGCAGTAAGTTCTATTGTAGAAGAAAGTAATTTTATTGGTTTCATTCTACCATTTGCAACATTTATTGTTTATAGACTCAAAAAACATAATTAAAAATAAATAAAATAAATAAAAAAGTAATTTGAATTGAATAATCATAATTTTTTAAAATTTATCAATATTAATAATGAACATTATTTTGAATTAGAGTTAAACCAACATCATAATTATTTTTATTTCCCTCTAACAAATGAATCATTTCATGCATCAATTACCCCTAAACTGGCAGGAGACTCTTGTGTAGATTTAAACTCCTTTTATCTTAAACCCATGACAATGGATGATTTATTTCATTCAAATTATTCAAGAAATTTTTGGGTTAAATCACAAAATCATTTATGGTCCGCAACTGGTAATTCGTTATTACAAAAACAAAATAAGGATGACCATCTTACAATTCAAGGAGGATTTTTATGGCATAGAACTATAAGAAAAAATGAAAAAATAGGATTGAAGTCAGAAATCTTAAATTTTATTCCTTCAATAAATCAATCTATTGAATTGATGCAAATTAAAATTACCAATATTAATGATGAGCCACAAAATTTTCAAGTCTCATCTGCAATTCCTATATATGGAAGATCAGCAGATAATATTCGAGATCATAATCATGTAACTAGTTTACTAAATCAAATTGAAATAACAGATTATGGGGTTGTTTCAAAACCTACACTGAGTTTTGATGAACGGGGTCATACTATTAATTATAATATGTATCAATTTTATATGCTTAACGAAAATTTAGACACACCTGATGAAATTTATCCTGTGATGGATTATTTTGTAGGTGATGGATCATTAGATTGGCCTGATTATCTAACTAAAAATAGTTCTCAAAAAATAAATCTTCCAAATTCTCAAGGACTAAATATTATCGGTGCTGTGACATATTTTGATATAAAATTAAAGCCTAATGAGAGTGTGAGTTATTTCATACTAATGGGTATCTCAGAAACTAAATTAAATCCACTTTCTTTTTTATCAGTTAATAAATTCAATGAACTATTTGAAGATACTAAAAAATATTGGAATGATCAAATATCCTCACTAAGCATAAAAACATCACAAAATGAATTCGATAATTGGTTAGATTGGGTATCTATTCAACCTATACTTCGCCGAATTTATGGTAACTCATATTTACCTCATCATGATTATGGTAGGGGTGGTCGAGGATGGCGTGACCTATGGCAAGATATTCTTTCATTGTTATTAATTAAAAATAAAAATGTTAGATCCTCTTTAATTTCTAATTTTGCAGGTGTAAGAATCGATGGTTCAAATGCAACAATTATTGGTAAATCAAAAGGAGAATTTATCGCTGATAGAAATAACATACCAAGAGTATGGATGGATCATGGTGCATGGCCTACTTTTACAATTAATTTCTATATACATCAAACAGGTGATTTTGATATACTTTTTGAAAAACAAATTTATTTTGCAGATAAATTTTCTCACAGAAGTAAAAAAATAAAAAAACATGGAATATACTCAGATAATAAACTACGCAACAAGTCAGGCGGGATTCATTTTGGTAGCATAATTGAACATTTAATTTTACAAAATATTACTTCAAGTTTAAATTTAGGTGAACATCACTCAATTTTGTTGGAAGATGGAGATTGGAATGATGGTTTAGATATGGCCAATAAAAAAGGGGAAAGTGTTGCTTTCACATCATTTTATGCTTCTAATTTGAGAATAATTTCAAATTTACTTCGTGAAATTAAATCTCGTTATGGTTACGAACATTTGTCTTTGACCAAGGAAATAAAAATTTTACTTAACAAAGGTATCACAAAAAATTTGTCACAAAATAAGGATAAATATTTATTAACATATTTTGATACTGTTGAAAATGGAGTTTCTGGGGAATATGAACAAACAAATATTAATGAATTAATTAAAATTTTAAACAGTTACTCTGAATTACTAACAACAAATATTATTTCAAATGAAATAGTAAACGACAATAAATATAGTTGGTTAAATGGTTATTATGATAATAAAGGAAAAAAAGTAGAAGGCAAATTCGGGAGTAATATACGAATGACATTAACGGGACAAACATTTCCCTTAATGTCAAAAATTGTGGATCAAGAGCTCACCTCAAAAATTATATCTTCAGTTAATTATTACTTACTCGACTCTACAATCAAGGTACCAAGATTGAACACCGATTTCAAAGATCTAAAAATAGATTTAGGACGTGCATTTGGATTTGCATATGGTCACAAAGAAAATGGAGCTATTTTCTCTCATATGGTCATGATGTATGTTTATTCTCTCTATCTAAATGAACAGATTACAGACGGATATCAGATAATTCAGTCACTTTTTGATCATCTTATTGATACCAATAAATCAAGAATATATCCAAATTTACCAGAATATATCAATCAACAAGGATATGGGATGTATTCATATTTAACTGGATCCGCGAGTTGGTTAATTCTTATCGTGATCACACAAATGTATGGTATTCGTGGGCACTATGGGGATCTTATAATCAATCCAAAATTAGCCCTAAATCAATTCATAAATAATAAGTCCAGTATCAAAACAATATTTCAAAATATTAATTTACAAATAACTTTTATAAACAACAATAAACAAAAATATGGTTCATATAGTATCACAAAATATACTATTCAAGGTAAAGAAAATATATTAAACACACCTAACAAAGAAATTAAAATATCAATTTCTGAGTTATCACGACTAAAAAAGGATAATACAATTGAAATTGATATATTCTTAGATTGATATATTATCCCAATTGGATGTGATTTTATGAAAGTAGACTATGATTATAAAGAAGATAAATTTGTTATAAAAAATTTTAATAGATCTACACCTTTCCATAATTTTCTACCTGGTATATCGGGAATGTTTGGTATACCTATGTGGGCTTTTTATACAAATCGAGGTCAAATTATCACAAGTTTTGGAATTGGCAATAAAGATAACTCTATTTTAGAATTTAGACCTGCAGATCAGGCCATAAATGTTGTGTCTACTTTTGGTTTTAGGACCTTCATAAAGGTAGATGGAAATATATATGAACCATTCCAGCAAAACACTTTGAATTCTCATTATTTAGAAATAAGTCCCTATAAATTGAAAATTGTAGAAATTAATGAAATACTCAACCTATCCGTTGAAATTGAATATTGCACTATGGCCTCAAATGATTTTCCCGGATTAATTAGAAAAGTAAAAATAATTAATAATAGTCAAATCAACCGTGACATCGAAATTTTGGATGGACTCCCAAAAATTATCCCATACGGCATGAATACATTTACCATTAAAAGTATGAGTTATACTTCACAAGCATGGATGGAAATCAAAAATTTATCAAATAAAATTCCATTCTTTAAAGTTAAAGCAGATATGGCAGATACACAAAATGTTGATGAAATTAATTCTGGGAATTTTTATTTATCATTGGATCTCAAAGGAAAATTAGCTCCAATAGTGGACCCTAATCTGATTTTTAAACATGATAAGAGTTTCCTTCATCCGATTTCTTTTATTGAAACTTCTATTTCAGACATAATCAAACAAGATCAACGCATCGTCAATTATTTTCCTTCTGCGTTTTTTGGAAAGAGCCTTAAATTAAATTCATCAAAAGAATATATATTTTATAATATGATCGGAAATGTACATAATCTTGAATATCTTAATGATGTGATAAATGATATCTCTATCTCTGAATTAGAAAATCAATTTACACTTAATAAAAATTCAATTTCTAATATTCTTTCTAATTTTAAATTTAGGACATCAAATAAATTATTAGACAAATATGGTCAAATGTCTTATTTAGATAATATTCTCCGTGGAGGTCTGCCTAAAGTGTTTGATAGCCCTAATTCTTTACCAAATATATATCATATGTTTTTCCGCAAACATGGTGACATGGAACGTGATTATAATGACTTTTACTTATCTCCTGAGTATTATTCTCAAGGTAACGCAAATTACAGAGATATTAATCAAAATCGCAGATTAGATGTTTTAATCAATCCTAAAATTTCATATTATAATATTATTACATTTATCAATTTACTTCAAATTGATGGCTATAACCCTCTAGTTCTTACCGGTGTTTCTTTTAAACTTATTAAAAATAAAGATTTTATTTTAAATCAATTATCAAATTCATCTGATTATGTTGATGATTTACTTAAGCATCCATATACTCCTGGTAAAATTGTAAAAACAATAAGAGACCGAGAAATTAAATTAAAAATTGATTTAGAACAATTCATATCATTATTAATCGCAAATTCAAATCAAAGACAAAATTCATCCCATGGTGAAGGATTCTGGGTTGATCATTTTGGTTATAATTTAGACTTGGTGAAAAATTATTTATCAGTATATCCCGATAAAAGATCTGAATTATTATTCCACATTAATGAATTCAAGTACCTTCAAACTACTCATCAGATTTTACCATTTCACAAAAGGTTAGGTATTAATAATGGACAATTAATTTTAACAAAATCATTAGTTGAATTAGATCTGGACTATGACACAAATAAAACCAATTACCTCTCAGTAAAATCAACTAATGAAATTTTTAAAACAAATTTATTCATAAAATTATTAAGTTTAACTTTAATTAAATTTACAACACAAGATCCTTATGGGTACGGTATAGAAATGGAAGCAGGTAAACCTGGGTGGTACGATGCATTAAATGGTCTTCCTTCACTGTTTGGATCATCTAGCGTGGAGCTTTTTGAATTATTGAATCTGATCACCTTTCTAAATGAAACAATTGCAGATCATCCAATTGAAAACTTAGAAATACCTACTGAAATTAATAACCTAATCTCAGATATTATTTCTATTGTAAAAAAGCCTCATTCATCAAATAGATGGGCAGAGTCAATTAAATCTCGTGAAAAATTTCAAAATGATACTATTTATGGTTTTGAAAAACTTACAAGTATACCCAAATTAAAAGTGGAAAATGTTCTCATTGAAATGCATAAATCACTAGAAAACTCAATCAACTCAATGATCGATTTTTCATCCGGATACATCCCCACTTATTTTTATTTTGAAATAAAAAATCAAGATAAATTCATTAAAAGAAATGAAATTATAATGGAACCTAAAGATTACAATGAAATTCAATTTACAATAAAACAAATGCCCTTATTTCTTGAGGGTTATGTAAAAGGTCTCACACATGTTAGGAATAAATTAAATATCCATTATAAGAAATTAATGTCATCTGATCTTTATGATACGAAGTTAAAAATGTTTAAAGTAAATGCTCCATTATCTCACTTAAACCATAAAATCGGTAGAACGTATGCCTTTACACCAGGGTGGTTGGAAAATGAATCAATATGGTTACATATGGAATATAAATTACTATTGTCTTTATTAAAATTAGAATTATATGACCAATTTTATACACATTTTAAAAATACGTTTATTCCATTCTTGTCTACAGATATTTACGGTCGAAGTGTTTTAGAAAATAGTTCCTTCATAGTAAGTAGTGCTTATCCAGATGAACGATTACATGGAAGAGGATTTTATGCCAGATTAAGTGGTGCTACAATTGAAGCATTAAATATTTTGGCTATAATGTTTACAGGTCAAAATCCTTATACCCATACTAATAATGAATTACTATTAAAATTGAAACCAAATATACCTGGGTGGCTATTCGATGAAAATAATGAAATAGAATTTTTGTTACATGGGTTCACTCAAATTACATATGTAAATAATAGTAGATTTGATACTCATAAATTGCAAATCCAAAAAATTATTATTAATGACATTGAATATGAACATTTTGAGATACGAGAACCATTTTCTAAGAATATCCGAGAACAAATTCCTCACTCAGTAAAAATAATATTAAATTAATCCTTATCATTACCTAATTACAATTCTCATCTTTCCTACGTTCGTTAAAATTAATCAAAGCTTATTAATGATAAAAATGAACAAAATATAGTTTTAGCTATGGATGAGCTCATAATTGAAAATTCTAATAAAGATGAAAGTTCAATAAAAAATTACTTAACTCATCCATTTTTATTTTTCATATTAAAGAAAATGTTATTTTACTCGATAGTTCTCATCGTGTCTTTAACCCTAATATTTTTCATGCCAAGAGCTTTACCAGGAGACCCTGCAACTAGGATTCTTCCCCCTCAAAGACCAACCGAAACCTATGATGATTATCAAGCTAGAGTTAGATCTTTCAACGAATATTATAATTTAGATGATCCTTTATTAACACAATATATTGATTATTGGGCTAATTTCTTTCAAGGAGATTTAGGTCCAACCTTTACCCATCCTGGTAAAGATACAATTGATATACTCACTCCTGCTATTATTTTTACTTTTTCAATTATTATCCCTGTTGTTCTAATTAGTTTTTACTTTGGGAATTGGATTGGTTCAAAATCAGCATATGATCCAAAATCAAAAACAAGTAAATTATCATATTATACTGCTATGTTGGCCCAGTCTACTCCATTTTATTGGATGGCAATTATTTTCTTTTGGTTCTTTGTTTTTCAAAATAATATTTTTGATTATGGTTTTTCTAAAGCAGGTACTCAACCAACTTTTTCGCTAAGCTATATATTTGATACCTTAAAATATTATTTTCTACCCTTTATCACCCTTTTAATAGGTTTCACTGGTGGTTGGGCCACAGGTATGAGATCTATGACATTGTATGAATTAGAGTCAAGTTATTTATTATATGCAAAACAACTAGGTTTTCAAGATAAATCTATCAGAAATTATGCAAAACGAAATGCAATCTTACCTCAAGTAACCGGATTAAACCTTAGGTTAGGAGATGCGATAGGTGCAACTTTGGTTTTGGAATGGGTATTTGGTTGGCCTGGTGTAGGTGATATTTTATTGACATCTGCTTTATCACAAGATTTTCCTTTAATGATGGGATCTAGTATAATTTTGGTTTTTATTGTAATTATAGGAAATCTAATTATTGATATTTTATATGGATTTATAGACCCAAGAATCCAAACAGGAGGCGAATAGATTGTACTTTTTATTTAAACGTTTATCATTCAATATAGGTTTAGTACTTATTTCATTAATCCTTCTATTGGGTATATTTGGTCCTTTATTCTCAATGGATCCTGAAGATCAGGTAAGAAATGAAGAACAAAGAATTGCAATTAACCAACCTCCAGGTGAATATGGTTTATTAGGAACGGATCAACAAGGACAAGATTATTTTGCTAACGTTGCGCATGGGGTTAAAAATTCACTTTTTGTAGGATTTATAGTAGGGGTAATCACCATCCTTATTGCAACTATGGTTGGGGGTATTGCTGCCTACAAAGGTGGCCTTATTGATGAATTAGCCATGTTGATCACAAACATAGTACTAGTTTTTCCTGTTTTACCTGCATTATTGGTTTTATCTGCATTTTTGGAAGAGCGATCTCTAAATTTAATCATCTTAATAATTAGTTTAATTTCATGGCCATGGGCCGCAAGAGCAATAAGATCTCAAGTTCTATCGCTAAAAGAGCGAGAATTTGTGTCATTAGCTAAAATTTCAGGAACAAATGATGTAAAAATTGCATCACTTGAAATTTTACCACATTTATTATCTTACATAGCACTTGTTTTTGCTATCTCAATAGGTGCAGCTATTTTGACCGAAGCTGGAATAAGCGTTGTAGGACTTGGTCCTGAAAATACAGTTACATTAGGTATTTTACTGCAAAATGCAATTGCATTTGAGAGTATAAGACTAGGATACTGGTGGATTTTTGTTACTCCAGGAATATTATTAACTGCTTTTATGTTTGCATTATATCTAATTCAAACAAATATGGATGCGGTTTTCAATCCAAGGTTAAGGGAGGAATAATAATGCAAAATGAAGAGTTAATTTTACAAATAAAAGATTTAAAAGGATACTATAAAGGGTCTTTTGGTACTGTTTATAGTGTTGATGGTGTAACTTTAAATGTAAATAAAGGAGACATTGTGGCTATTGCAGGAGAATCAGGTTGTGGAAAATCCACTTTAGCTGAATTAATTACAGGAACTCCTAAACCTTTATTGCATTATCAGTCTGGTGATATATTAATTGATAATTTTAATATTTATAAAACTCCATCTGATATTTTAAGAAAAGATGTTAAAACAAAAATAGTTTCATATGTTCCTCAAGCATCATTAGACTCATTAAATCCCGTCTTAAAAATTATCGATTTTATCTCAGATGTTGTTAAGGAAAGAACAGGTGAAAAAGTTGCTAAAACTGAGTTGGTAAAATTCGCAGGAGATCACTTTGAACGCGTTGGTCTTAATCGTGATGTAATTCAAAAATATCCTCACGAATTATCAGGTGGGATGAAACAAAGATCAGTGATTGCTATTTCCACAATGTGGAACCCGAAATTGTTGATTGTTGACGAACCCACAAGTGCTTTAGATGTATCTTCACAAAAAAAGATCATTAAGATGTTATATGAAATGAAGAGAGATGGTATAATTGAATCTATATTATTTGTTTCACATGACGTTTCATCACTTAGCCAAATTTGCAATAAAATGATAATAATGTATGCAGGTCACTTACAAGAATATGGTAATATGGATGATATGGTCAAAAAACCTCTTCACCCATATACTAATTTACTCATGAATTCTATCGTGTCATTTGATCCAAATGGAAAAAATAAAGAAAAATTAGAAAGTATCTCTGGAAGTCCACCAAGTCTAAAATCACCTCCAAAAGGTTGTAGATTTAATCCCAGATGTCCTAAGGTAAAAGATATTTGCTTGGAAAAAGAACCTCCATTATTTGAAATAAATGATGAAAATCGTTTTGTAAAATGTTGGCTATATGGGGAGGGAAATTAATGTCATTATTCGAAATTAAAAATTTATCAAAAACATATTCGTCTGGTATTATTTCTAGAGTAAATACAAATGCCGTAAAAAATGTATCCTTTGAATTAAAGGAAGGGCAATTAATCGCATTGGTAGGGGAATCAGGTTCAGGTAAATCTACGATCGCAAAAATGTTATTAAAATTAGAAAAACCATCTTCAGGAGAAATTGAACTTAATGGACAAAGTATATTTGATTATGATGCTAAGGATTATTATAAACAAGTTCAAGTTATATTTCAAGACCCTTATTCATCGATAAACTATTTTTACAAAATAGATCGAGTTTTAGAACAAGCATTAAAATTAAGAAATGCTGAGCTAACAACAGACGAAAAAGAAAAATTAATTAAAGAGGCTTTATCTAAGGTCGGCATAGATGCCAATGAAATCTTAGGTAGATACCCCCATCAACTCTCAGGGGGGCAGCTTCAACGTTTCTTAATTGCTCGGATATTACTAATTAAACCAAAAATTGTAATTGCAGATGAGATTACATCTATGATTGATGCATCTTCAAGAGCAGGGATCTTAAATTTATTATTAGATTTAAGAGATAATGAAGGTTTGACCGTTGTTTTTATCACTCATGATATCGGACAAGCACAATATATTGCAGATGATATAATTGTACTTAAAGAAGGCGATTTAGTAGAATCTGGCAAAGTCAATGATGTACTAACTAATCCTCAACATCAATATACCAAAGAATTACTCTCTTGTGTTCCAAGTCTATATACAAAATGGGATCTTGAAAATTAACATTGTCAATCAATTATACTAAATATATCTTTCAATAAATCCATTTTATCCGATGATTTACCTATCATAATTTCAAATTCACCCTCTTCAATTTTTCGCTCATTATTCTTATCAATCAAAGAAAACCTATTTGCAGGTATTGAAAACTTAACTATCTTTTTCTCATTCGGTTTTAATAAAATTTTTCTAAATTCTACTAATTGAATTTTGGTGGTTGTGACCGAAGAGTAAATATCATTATAGTACACTTGAATTATCTCTTTTCCATTATATTTTCCTTTATTTTTAACTGAGATTTGAATTTCTAAATTTTCTTTCTTTTTAATTTTATTATTTTTTATTATTAAATCTGAATATTCATAATCATTATATGATAATCCAAAACCAAATTGATATAGTGGTTTATGTGTTATATCGATATAATCTCCAGTACCATCGGAGTTTCCATGCCAACCCGGTATTTGATTGTAATATATTGGTAGTTGTCCTTCATGTCTTGGAAAACTAATTGATAATTTCCCTGAAGGATTTACTTCTCCCGAAATCACATTTGCAATCGCATTTCCTCCCTCTAAACCTGGATTAAAACATTCAATAATAGCATCCAAATTTTCGTCCAACCAATTAAGTATCAGAGGTCTTCCATTGATTAATATTCCTATAATTGGTTTACCCAGCTTTTTCAGCTCTTTTAACATTTCTATTTGTTTTCCAGGTAAACTCAAACTTGCTCTATCTGAAATTTCACCATTAAAACTGTTATTGTCTCCTATCACAGCTATTATTATATCACTTTTTTCAGCAATTGTGATCATCTCATCTAAATATAGTTCATTCAAATCAATATCGCATCCTTTATTATAATATGTGTTTGAAAATAAAGACTTTATCCCATCAAGAACACTCACATATGTATTATTATGATCTGAACCCATTTCAAAGTTTTTTTTCCCATAATTATTTCTTATTGCCCAATCACCTAATTGCGCAACTCTGTCTACACTATTCGGGCCAATAACAGACAATTTAATGTCTCTAGTTTTTAATGGAAGAATATCATTATTATTTTTCAGTAACACTATACTTTCTTCTGATGCTTTCCTTGCTAATTCTCTATGTTCAAACCCCCCTAATTGATATACGTCACTCTCAAAACTCTCATCAATTTTATTATCAAATAAGTTTAACTTAATTTTTAGCCTTAAAATTTTTTTCACTGTCTCATCTATATCGTTAATCGAGACTCTTTTTTCCTCTACCGCTTTTATCATGTGATCTATAAATTTTTCAGTTGCCATCATCACATGATTACCCGCTTTAAATCCTTTAATTGATGCCTCATACAAATTATCAACCACATACTGTTCTGTATGTAATCTCGATAAATTATCATAATCAGTTATTACAATTCCCTCAAAACCCATTTCATCATTTAATACATCTTTCAATAATTTACTATTAATTGTACATGGAATTCCATCCATCGCTTGATAAGCAGTCATAATACTATTTGCTCCGGCATCAATCGCTCTTTGAAATACGGGTAAAAATAATGTTCTCATTTTTCTTTCAGAAACTTCACTCTCTACCGAGTCTCTCCCTCCTATACTTTCACCATATGCTATAAAATGCTTAGGACATGCAATTACAGGGAATTCAAAATTTTGTAAACCTTTAATTATCGCACTTCCTAATTCTCCTGCTAAATGTGTATCCTCACCAAATGTTTCATTAACTCTTCCCCATCTCGGATCTCTAGCTAGATCTAGATTTGGTGCAAATGTCCAATGATATCCTGTAATCCGCATTTCTTTGGCTGTAATCTTTCCAATATTTTCAACTAATTTAGGATCCCAAGAACAAGCGATTGTCAAAGGTGTAGGAAAAACAGTCCCACCATCTATAAAACAGTGACCATGTATCGCATCTACTGCAAATAATATTGGGATATTATCTTTACTTAATTTATTTATTTGTTTGAATTTATCTAACGCTTTTTTTTCAGAATTTAAAATAGATCCAATTGAATTTTTTTTCAATAATAATTCACTTTTCTCATTAGCCTCTAATTGTATCATCTGTCCTATTTTTTCTTCTAATGTCAAATTTGACATAATTTGACGTATCCAATCTTCAATCTGAATATTCACTATATAGTATTGATTAATACATCTATAAAACATAAATATAATTTAATTTTTAATTGACACCCAAATTATACAAAAATGCTCAAAATACATTATCCGCTTTATTTGTTTACGAAATATATTCCAATCATCATAAAAAAGAATGAATATAAATAGCTGATCGAAAACTCTTCACCTATCAATATTATAGATGCAAATATACTCATTAAAGGAATTAAATTTATTATTATACTAGTTCTCGTTGGACCAATATGATTGATCGATTTTGAAAATAATGTATTTGGTATCGCTGCTCCAAATACACCTAAGTATAATAATGCACCATAAGTAGTAATATCAATACTAAAATCGTTAATTATAATAACCTCAAATATCGCAAATATACCTAAAAATAACCAACCCCAAATAGTAGTCCAAAATTGAAAAGGTAATGGTTTGATTTCCTCATAATAATCTCTTGAATATACAGTATAAATAGACCAAACCAATGCAGCAAGAAGAATTATCATATTACCCAGTAAAGGGTTTTCAACATCAGTATTTGGAGACGCTATAAAAACAATCAAAACACCTATCATCGTGATACCCAATCCGAATATTCTTTTCCTATTTAATTTCTCATCATCATAAACTATTGAAGCTAAAACTGCGGACATGACTGCTATAGCCGCATTTAATATTAATACTGCATCAGATGAAGAAGTATACCTTAGTGAACTTAAAAAAAAGAAATTATATAATGTAACATGTAAGACTCCAAATATTATCATTGCCTTGGTATACTTTTTTGGATATGCTAAATTATTACCGAAAATTTTCATAAATAAAAATAAAAATGGTATTGCTATCAGATAACGTAAAAAAGCTGCAAATATAGGGTTTGCCCCTAATCCTCCAGTGGCCACAACTCTACCTAATGGCCAACTTATAGCCCATAAAATGACTACACCTGACATAGCAGAATATGCATTTAAGTTATCTGACATCTTCATTTTTTCTATTAAAAACTCATTCATTATTAAGATATTTTATGTTCTCTCCTAATTGGCCTCTCTTGAGATGAATATCTCTGTTCTAGCCAAGGATCTCCTATCTGATGATATCCTCTTTCTTCCCAAAATCCTCTTTTCCAACTGCTTTCAAATGACATTCTTTTTAACCATTTTACAGACTTCCAAAGATAGAGTTGAGGTACTAAACTCCTCAAGGGACCTCCATGGTCTGGAGGTAATGGTTTACCCTCAAATTCATACGCTAACATTACATCATTTTCAAGTAAGTATCCTTCAGTTAAGGGTAATGCTGTTGTATATCCCGACTCAGCCTCAAAAGTCACATATCTCGCTTCACTAGTTGGCTTTACAATATCTAAAATTGTAGAAAAAGCAATACCACTAAACTCCATATCTAATTTAGACCAAGTTGTTACACAATGCAAATCTGATACTTGATCTATTTTAGGGAGCTTTTTAAATTCATCCCATGTCCAAGTAATCGGGTTTTCTACAAGTCCATCTACTGTGATATCCCAGTCCCTACCATTGAACTTTGGAGTCTTTTCAGCTGATAAAACTGGCCATCTCTTTGCTAATCTTTGTCCGGGCGGTATTCTTTCCCTATCATGTTTACTACTTAAAGGTGGGGCCTCTTCGATTGAATTAATCCCATACTTTTCTTGCCTTCTCGATCTAAACATATTAATTATCAATAAATCCATATTTTTAAAATCATAGGAAACACCCAAACATTGTGATTTATTTTTAAATCATTGTATTGTCAATTTTAATAACAAAGAAGGTATGTTAAAATCGCCTATCTTAAAAATGTTTGAAGCTGAGGATATATTGAGCATAACATATGGCAGAGCAAACACTAAATGAAGTACAATCAAATTCAACTGATGTACAAGATGACCAAACTATTGTGTTATCCATTAAAGACTTACGAAAATATTTTCCAGTAGAAGGAGGTTTTTTCATAAAACGAAAAATTGCAGATGTAAAAGCTGTTGATGGAGTTTCTTTTGATTTAAAGAAAGGAGAGACTTTAGGAGTAGTTGGAGAATCCGGTTGTGGTAAGTCCACTCTGGCAAAGGCAATTACTTTTTTAGATAAACCCTCATCAGGAGAAGTTTGGTTTGATAATGAAGATTTACGTACAAAAACTCAAAAAGAATTAAGAGCAAACGCAAAAGATTTGACTTTAGTATTTCAAGATCCTGCTGCTGCACTTGATCCAAGGTTCACTGTAATGCAATCTATTTTGGAGCCATTGGAAATACATAATTTGGTTAATCAAAATGAAAAATATGGAATTGTCCGTGATTTATTAATTAGAGTAGGACTTTCACCTCATCATGCATATCGTTATCCTCATGAATTATCAGGAGGTCAACAACAAAGAGTAGGTATTGCTAGAGCATTAACCTTACAACCTAAAGTAATCGTTTTAGATGAACCTGTATCTGCTCTCGATGTATCTGTTCAAGCCTCAATAATTAACTTACTTGTAAAATTACAAGATGAATTAGGTTTTTCATATGTATTTATCGCACATGATCTGTCTGTAGTAAAGAAAATTTCTCATCGTTTGATGGTAATGTACTTAGGAAAAGTAGTTGAAATTGGAGATAGCGAAGGAATTTATGCTAAACCCTTGCATCCTTATACTCAAGCACTAATGTCTGCAGTTCCAGTAGCAGATCCAACAATAAAAAAGGAACGAATAAAACTGAAAGGTGAAGTTCCCACTCCCATAAATCCACCCGCAGGATGTCGTTTCTGTACAAGATGTCGATTTGTGAGACAAGTATGTTTCTTAGAAGAACCTGAACTAATACAAATTAACACTGATCATTATGTATCATGTCATTTCGTCAAAGAAATTGCAAATGGCACACACTTACCAACTGAAGAATTAGCTGATAGTGATAAAGAGCAAATAGAAGGTAAAATAGAAATATAAATTCAATTAATTTATCAATTATTAGATAATGATCTCAGAATTTTTTCAAATATTCCTAATTTCTTACTATCTATAATATTGATCATGATTAAAATTATTATCCAAAATAATATTGTTAGGCCTATTGCTACCTCAGGATATGGCTTATTAAAGTCATATATGCTTATTATAATAAATCCATAAATTAAATGGAATTGATATAATGTGAAACTTAAACGACCTATATTTCTTAATGTCTCAAATTTGAATTTTTGTGATAAAATTAGGCACAAAGATAAAATTACCATACTAGAACCTATAGCCGAAAAAATAAACATAAAGTTGGGAGGGTAAGGGTACATTGAGAATATATCATCAAATGAATTTTCAGGATTTACTGAAATTTCTATTGAAATAAAAAGCATACTTAAACCAACTGCACTCATTGTCCATAAATTTTTCATATTCTTTAAATCCAATTTAGATATTAAAATTCCTAAAATAAGAAAAGAACTCCAAGGAATTACCGGATAATACCCATCATAAAGTAAATTTTTCAATATTGTATATGTAAGATTATCATAATTTATGGTAAATCCTAATTCATAATTTAAATTTTGAAATAAAATATACTGTAACAATGAATTCATGATCATTATAATAATCAAAAACTCTTTTTTTAGCATTAAAAAAATAATTCCCATTAAAAAATAAACCGAATACATATGAATTATGTCGGGTGCCCAATATAACAAATTTAAACAACCTACAAAAAAAAAGAATATTGCTCTTTTAATTATAATTATACTATAATTTTCATTATATTTCTGTTTAAACAAACCTAATCCTAATCCTGCTATGACTAAAAATAATGATGCAAATCTGCCTTGTAAAACAGTATTAAACACACCCAAAGTATTCAGAATGTAAACTTCATCAAAATTAGTCCCTAAAATGACATTTAAATTAATATATACCATTCCTATCAAAGCAATCGATCTTGCAACATCTATTCCCTCAATTCTATTATCATTGGGTATTTTTCTTAAACTTCTAATATTCGTGTTTTCAGGCATTTCATGTTCTCCATTTATCATTCTTATTCATTTGTTCTAATATCGGGTTTCCCTCTAATTCTAATTTTATGTCTTTCAATCTATCTATTGTAGTTGGTAATTCTAAAATATTATTGTTTTTTACATTTATCTTTTTAATTTTTCTCAATGCTCCAATAGATCTTGGTAATGTGCTTAATAGATTATTTGTGACATGTAATTCTCTTAGTTCACTCATTAAATGTATATTCTCAGGTAATCTTAATAACCTTCCATTTGAAATTTTCAAAATTATTAATTGCTTTATTAAACAAATTTCAGGTGGCAACTCTGTATTCTTACATTCAGTAATAACTAGTTTTGAAAGATTTTTGAGTTGGTTCATTTTAAAAGGTAATATTAATGGATTGAATGATAATTCTATTAATTTCTCCAATTTTAAAATTCCATCTGCTTCTTCAATAGGAATTTTTTGAATACAGTCAAATTTTTTCATACTATCTTGAAGTTTTTCCCAATTAGATGGTAATCTTTGTATATAATTATTTGAAATATTCAAATTTCGAATATTTAATTCAAGTAATACTTCTGGTATGATATCGAAATTATTATTCCCCAAGTTTAAATTCATCAATTTTTTAAGATCAACAAATTCAATTGGTATCTCACTTATCTGATTTCCATTCAAGTTCAAACTAACTAATTCTTTTAATCCAGCAAATTCCTTGGGTATTTTAATTATATTATTATTTTGTAAATCTATAATTTCCAAATTCATCAATCCATTTATCCAATTTGGTATAATTTCTATGTTACAATTAGTGATGGAAATTTCTTTTAAATCTTTTAACTCTTTCAGTGCTAACGGTAGCTTATTCAATTGTTTCATACTATCAATTTTGATGGTTGTTAATTTTTTGAAATTACTTATAATCTCATCAAAATACAAATATACTCTTTGATCCTTAAATTCTATAACTTCATCTTTTGTATTGAACACCGCAAACTTTCTCGGAGGAACTTTATTATTTTCTATCAGCTTTAAATTCGCAAATTTTTCAATTATTTTTGCAACCTTTAATTTATCTGACATAAGTCTCCTTTTTTCTTTATCATGTCTTATTATTTAAATTAGTATCCAGATAATCTCAAATTTATCAGAAAGTAGGAAAAATTATACTGTATTCAATGGTTGAGCAGATTTATATTTTTCCAATTGATCTCCAAAAAGTAAGCATCTAACAAAATGACCAGGTTCTTCTTCAATCAATTCAGGAACTACCTCTGAACATTCTTTGACTGCTTTTGGGCATCTAGGGTGGAACCTGCAACCATTTGGAGGACTGATCAAATTTGGTATTGTACCTGGTATCGTCATCAAATCATCGTCTCTTTTGGACTCCATATTTGGTATTGCTCCTAATAATCCTTGTGTATATGGATGTTTTCTTTTCTTAAATACGCTAATTGAGTCTGAAAATTCTACTATATTTCCTGCGTACATCACTGCCACTTTATCTGCCATACCCGCAATCACTCCCATATCATGAGTAATTAGTAGTATAGACATATCAAATTTATCCTTTAGTGAGGCCATCAGGTCTAAGACCTGTGCTTGAATTGTAACATCAAGTGCAGTTGTTGGTTCATCTGCTATTAATAAATCAGGATTACAACTTAATGCTAATGCAATCATTACTCTTTGTCGCATACCTCCTGAAAATTGCCATGGGTAATCATCTAACCTTTTACCAGCATCTGGAATTCCTACTAATTCTAATAATGTTTGTGTTTTTTCTAATGCTTCTATTTCATCTACTTGTTGATGTAATCTAATTGCTTCCGCAATTTGTTCCCCAATTGATAATACCGGATTTAAAGATGTCATTGGATCTTGAAATACTACTGCGATTTCATTTCCTCTTATTGATCGCATATCTGACTCAGACATTTTAACTAAGGATTTACCTTTGTATGATATATCTCCATCAACAATTTTTCCTGGGGGTTGTGGTATCAAACCTAATATACTCATTGCAGTTACCGTTTTTCCTGAACCTGACTCCCCTACTAATCCTACTACTTCTCCTTTTTTAACTTTCAAATTAACTCCATCTACTGCCTTTACAACACCATCTTCGGTATAAAAATATACTTTAAGTTCATCTAATTCTAATAATGTTTCTTTAGTTTCTTCAGTCATATGTATCACTGCTATTATTTATAATATATATTACTTTAAAGTTGGACATTTTTAAATTATAATATTTTGACACAAAATCAATTCATCGGTTATAAAATATTATTATCGCCAATCTGCTATAATTGTGAAAATCAAGAATGATACTGCTATCATTGGTATTATAAAAACATAGGTTATAATAGATTTGACGTCTTTATCATAAGCAATTTCCATAAATACTGCTCCTACTATTATTGCTTTTGCAACTGTAAGTAGTAATAATAAAGGGGTCGCAATTTGATCACTCATATCAATTTCCGATATTATCAATTCGATCACTGTTATCACTAATAATGCTATGAATGACTGCATTAAAGGTAGTTCATGATGTAATTCTTTTGTTTCACTTTCTACTACATTACTCATATTATCTCCTCCTAAAGTAAATAGACTATTGTGAATAATACTATCCACACCAAGTCGACGAAATGCCAGTATAAACCAACAAATTCTACATATTCATGGTTTTTCTCAGAATATCCTCCTTGCCTTGCTCTTAAAAATATAAAAACTAATAAGACTATTCCAATCAATACATGTGCTCCATGAAAACCTGTTTGAATAAAGAACGCAGAACTATAAATCGGTAATTCACCACTCTGCGTACCTATTGCTATAAGCCCCTCATGAATTAACTCGTAATATTCAAAAATCTGCACTGAAATAAATATTGTACCAAATAAAATAGTATATCGTAAATACTCCACTAATTTCTCACTTTGCCCTTTTTTAATCGCTTCTACTGCTTTAGCCATCGTGAATGAAGAAACAATTAGTATAAAGGTATTAATTGCTGTTAAAAATATCGCTAAATGACTAACTCCTTCAGCAAATTCCTCTGGATGTTGTCCTTTCATAGCCAAACCTACACCAATTAAAATTCCGAAAAAGATTGTTTCTGAAGATAAAAATGTCCATATTTCCCAATTTCGTCCTTTTTTCATTCCATCAAGTAACGCAGGTCCTTTTTCTTCTTTGCTCTCTGCATTGAAGAATGCAGCTACCCAAAATACAAATAATGACATTAATAATAGCCCTATCCAGCCCCAACTATCTCTAAAACTTCTATCTGTAAACACTCCAAAAATAATCAACGCTTCTAATATTAACACTCCAACCGTAAAGAATACCGGTAATCTTTCATCTTTCTTTACATCTCTTAAGGTGGTTAACCAAAGTATGGAAAACCCTACCATGAATAATAATGAAACTAAAACTGCTCCATTTATATCGCCTGCGCTATTAAGTAATTCTATACCTCTTGCATCAAAAAAGCCAGTTTCTGCTAACCCTAAAAATGCAAAAAATGGTAGACTTATCACAAATCCAAATGATGAACTCCATAATGATAGAGAGTGTTCAATTTTAATCTCTTCTCCAGTTTCCCTTTTGATCCTATCTGCATATGGTTCAGGAAAATCATAACCACTTCCTAATCCAAATAAATTCGAAAAGTCTTCTACTTTATCTCCTTTAAAATATCCAATAAAAATTGATATAACGAAGAATGCAAAAGATGCACCCATTAAAACCGCTCCTACTGTCGCAAATTGGTGTAAACCTTGAAATTGTTCAGGATATGTAAAGTATCTTCTTGGCATTCCTTCCATTCCTAAAAGAGTAAACGCAATAAATGTTGTTAGATTACCTAATGACCAGAACCAAAAGTGTAAGCTTGCAGTTAATTTGTGATAATATTTTCCGGTCATATCTGGAAAATAATAATATATCGCACCAAAGAACGCTTGCAAAGTCCCTGCAGCTACTACAAAATGAAAATGCCCGACTACCCAATATGTATCATGTAATGTGATATCAATCGGTACAATGTTAACAAAAACACCAGTAATTCCTCCCAAAGTGAACATTATAATAAACGATAACGAAAACAACATTGGAACTTCAAATTTAATTCGTCCAGCATATAATGTAGTTATCCAATTGAATACCTTTATTCCACTTGGAATTGATATAACAAATGTCATAGTAGTAAAAGCTACTCTCACTAAAGGATTGATGCCAGTTGTATACATATGGTGAGCCCATACTAAAAATGATAAAACTCCAATGCCAATAAAAGCTGCAACCATTCCTTGATAACCAAAGATTTTGGTACGTGCAAATTTTCCAATTAATAATGATATAAGTCCAAAAGCAGGCATTACCATCACATATACTTCAGGATGTGAGAAAAACCAAAATAAATGTTGATACATTATTGGAGCTGTGGGTCCTCCTGCGGCAGGATTAAAGAAAAATGCTGTACTTAGGTTTCTATCAAAGAAAATCATTACAATTGCTAAAACAATTGATGGGGTTGTTAAAAGTAATAATATTGAAGTTATCAAAGTCCCCCACACAAACAAATCTAAGTCCATCCAACCTAATTTAGGATCTCTCCCCTTCCAAATTGTCAAAATAAAATTTATAGATCCTATCGTTGATGAAATTCCAGATATAATTAATCCAAATATCCATAGATCTATTCCTGGTTCTCCAGTTGTTACACTTAATGGCGCATAAGCAGTCCAACCTATTGGGGCTTGGCTTATCCATACAAATATTGAACCTATTGGTAGCATCCAAAAAGCAACGTTATTCCATTTTGGCCAATACATATCTGCATTGATCGCTGCAACCATTCTAGGAATCAAATAGTTACCCATTCCTGCTCCCAATGGAACTATAACTAAAAACACCATTACAGTACCATGCAATGTAAAGGCAGATGAGTATTCCACACCATTGTTAAAATAACTCGCTTCTGGTGTCCATAATTCTAATCTTATTAGTAATGCATAAAGTCCAGAAAATCCCGCATTCAAAAATGCCATTATAAAATATAAATAACCTATTTGAACCGCATCAGTTGTCCCCAATATTGTTTTGGGACTTTTCCAAATAGAACCATGCATATCCATAATTATGCACCACTTCCATCATTCACTGCAATAATAGATCCTTTCATATTACTATGATATTGTCCACAAAATTCAGTACATAAAATTGGAAATGCAGTATCATGTTCAATATTTTGATCGATTGTAAAAGTATAAGAATTATTTACACCTGGTACAACATCCATTTTGATATTTAATTCTTCAACATAGTATGAATGAATAAATCCTGCGATGTTGTAAAAAACAAATGTATATGGTTCACCTATATTTAATTTAATATCTGTAACTCTATTTTCATCGGGTGATATTGTCTCATTTAATTGAGTACCATTTGGTAAAATATATCTCCATGCCCATCCATTAGTCCCTATTACTACAACCTCAGTTCCAGTTTCAGCTTCTTCAGCATTATTAGTTTCTGAAAATAATACTGGATAAGATACAAACATCAATATTACTACTATAACCACTGCAATTGCAGTCCATGTAAACTCCAGTTTTCTAGCAGTAGCATGATTTATTGGAGTTCTATCAGAATCTTCTTTTTCCTCTCTAAATTCATAAATAAAATAACCCCACAACCCTAATACCAAAATTAATACCAATGCAGATACTATGGTTAATAAAACAAATAAATTATCATAATTTTCACTCAAATTTGAATTTGCAGAAGCTGGATTAATTATATTAAAAAAAATCGAAATAATTGCAATCAAAGAAAAGTTTACTTTTTTCATAATTCTCTAATTACACATTATTATATAATTATATTGACATGTGAAGATTACTTCAATAAAACTCAACATTCATCTACTCTAATTAATAATAATTGGATAAATGTTTAATTTTTTTATTTTCAATTATTTTTTCATGTCACAGTATCTATGCAAAATTTTTCCTTAATACTAATTCTTTCTTACACATTGGGCAATTTTTATTAGTTTGCAACCATGACTTCAGATGACTAAAATGAAACGTATTTCTACAAATAGGGCAAAATACCATGTCCTTTGTAATATCCTGTTTACATATACCACAAAGTAATGGTTCTGAACTTTTAGCAAAAATAAGGTCTTGATTAGTAAATCCTATCCTTTTACCACAATTTGGGCAAAATTTTGTATTTTTTCTAATTGATTTTTCTCCACAATTTTGGCATACCTTAATTTCCATAAATTCTTGTGATCTACAATGTTTACAAAATAAATCTTTTTTGGCAACTATCGCATTACAGGCCTTACATATTTTTGACAATTATATCCCTTCTAATTTAATATCTAAATACAAATCAATTATCTCTTACTAGCAACAACCCTTTCCACCAGTACATGAACCACAAGCAGCAGCAGATTTGGTAGTTTGTGATAAATAAAATTCCATACATGAATTATGAACTTTGACTTTCCCACCAGAAGTTAAAGGTATCTCCAAAGATTTAGATATGTCTAATTGTGAACTGCATAAATAACATTCCACATACATGATTTTATTTTGATCTTGCAAAACATCACTCATATTATCCGTTAGATATTGGCTTATTAAAATTTATTTGCTTGAGCATTGGTATCTTATATTCTCATTATTATTTTTTTTATCATTATCTTAATTCTACATTAAATATAAAATTAAAAATCCTAATTAACATTTTATAATTATAACTAAAATTTTCAAAATTTCAGCAATATTTGCTTTAAAAATATTAATATTATTAATCTTGTAACAAATAAGTAAAACATGAATTTAGATTTATTAGAAAAAGAAGGAATTAGATATAGGTTTGCTAATTCGAATGATAAAGACTCAATATATGCATTTGCATTAGATGCTATTGCAGGCGCTGATCTACCTTCTTTTGCAGAAGATGCAGGTCATAATCTCCAACAAAGAATCGACAAAACTAAAGGAAATAATGTTTTGATTGCAGAAGATATTTCAGAAGAATTTAAAATAATAGGTTACATTGAATTAGATCCTGAACATACCAATGAACCTAATATATCATATATTAGAGGAATTTTTGTATTACCAAATTATCGACGTAGAGGTATCGGTCAAAATATGTTAAATTTGATAATTTCCTATATAAGTGAAAATAATCGTCAACTTAGAGTCGCTGCCTTTACTAAAGAAGGTCTTAATTTTTGGAAAAATTATGGGTTCAACATTCATCATTATGCTTTATATCATGATCATTGAATTATGAAGTATGAAAATATTTCATTATCTTTTTTATACATCTCATTCACAGATATATGTGTTAGAGGCAAATCCTGATTTTAAGGCTAAACTTGAAATATTCAATAATTTACTTAACCTTAGAAAGACCCCTATTAACGATATTGATCAAAAATATATTACTTCAGATTCTATTATTAAAAAAGTGAATTTATTATCTGAGCAAGGTTTAATTGACGGTAAAAGAATAATGATGATTGGTGACTCAGATCTAACTGGGCTAGCAATCGCAATTTTTTGTAATCCTGAAGAAGTAGTTGTCGCAGATATAGATGAAAGATTATCCGAAATCTATTTTGAAGCTACATTAGAATATGATCTTCCCGTAAGATATCTTTATCATGATATGAGAATTAAAGTAATTGAAATTCTAAAAAAACAGTATTCAGTTATAATATTTGATCCACCACCAACCCATAATGGGGTAAAACTATTTTTCTCAAGAGCGATAGAAATGATATATGGTGGTCCAAATAGTCATATCATAATGACATTGAACCATAAGATGCTATCTTCCGGTATATTAGATGAGTTGAAATCAATGTATGATTTAGACTCATTTTCTACTCATACTGAATTGATTACCTATGAAGATCAAATGTTAGGTGATGTTTTCATTTTTAATATTATAAAAAATATTGAATCAAAACTTATAGGACATTATTTGCATCCAGTTTACACTAATGAAGTAAACAAGAAACTTCTTACCTATAAATGTGAATGTGGCAATGGTATCGATATAGGATTAAATGAAAATTATAAAAATTATGATGAATTACAAACTAATGGATGTCCTAAATGTGGATACAAAGGTATCTTCGTTTTTCAATCAGATATCCAACTTAAATAAGTCATAATATATTGTCAAACAAAGCTAATGTTTTTAATTTTTTTTTTATAATTAATATTAATGGCGTT
>Ga0255754_10000795_pt1 | contig 24805 bp, 21 predicted proteins | sample 101ome_22_FD_179954 | JGI IMG/M metagenome (GOLD analysis project Ga0255754, IMG submission 179954) | Coastal salt marsh microbial communities from the Groves Creek Marsh, Skidaway Island, Georgia - 101412BT metaG (version 2) | ecosystem: Environmental > Aquatic > Marine > Intertidal zone >... | reverse complement strand
CTATTTCTATATATATATTGTATTTTTTGTTGAATTTTTTTTATTTGTCTACTGAATCACCTGATTATATATTTTATAAGGATTATTTTTATTATTTCTTTCAAGAAAATGAAATCACAGGTAGAGAAAATGGGATTATTTATTTTTATTTAGTTTCATTATTTGTCAAACTACAAGAACACAACATAACACCTATATCTGAAATTCATGTTATAAGTAATTCAATTCAGATAACAAACTTAGTGCTATATTTGGTTGGTTTAGTAGGTCTTTATAAGTTACTTATTTTTAAAAAATTTAAAAGAGAACCAATTATCTTCAGCTTTTCTATTCTCAATTTGATGCCATTCACATTTAGCTTAGTAGCAACAATGAAACCAGAAATTTTGGCATTTTCTATGTTACCTTGGTCACTTTTAATAATAGAACTATATTTAAAATCAGACAATATCTTGTACGTGTACCTAGGAATTCCACCTAATTTATTAATAATTTCATCAAAAGCAACAATCATTGCACCTGTTGTTTTAATCTATTTGACATTAGTTTTTATTTACAAAAATAAAATTGTAAATAAAAAAGTATTAATAGCGGTACTAATTTTCATAATACTTATGTCTTTTATATTGTTTGAAAATTATATATCAAATGGTTATTTTATTCTTGACCATAACCCCGGCGGTGGAGGAAAAGAAATTTCGACTGAAGATCAAGTTCAATTTGAATTTTTGTACAATATTAATTTAAAAGAAATTATTCAAAAACCTTATAGGCATAATCACGCGGATTCATTTATTGGTTTAATATTGTTAGATACTTTTGGAGATTATTTCCAGTGGTATTCCAATAATACAAAAACTCTATTTACAGTTGATGAATTGCCTCTACAGGGTATTTGGTATTTTGGTAATGTGAAAGAATTATTAGCTTTGTTGGCCTCGATTTTACTTTATTTTTACATAGGTTTTTTTATGTTTAAATTCAAAAATAATTTTATTTACTACTTGCTACCTTTCTTTGGCTATTTTGTCTTCTTGATCTTAGTTTTTGCTAGAAGGCCTTATTTTGATACCTCTAAATCAGAGCTTTTCAAAACACATTATTTTTCATATTTATTGGCGATAACTTTTGTTTTTGTAATGGTGGAACTATTTAAACAAAAAAGTTTATCAAAATATTTAATTATCATTTTTGTATTATTAGTTTCATTTTTTCAATACGGCTTTCCAAAAACTGAATATTCAAATACATTAACTTACATAAAAGCAAAAAACAGTATAAGTCCTATTTGTGAATTCAACTCACTATTTATACCATCATTTAGCAGAAGTAGTGATTGTAAAAATTACTCTCAAAATATTTGCCAAACAGACATATTATTGCTTGACGTTAGGTATCTTACTTCAAATCTTCATAGTCAAGAAAGTATCTATCCATTCGAGATAACAAATGGTAAGAATATTGTCAAAGTAAAAAATGAAAGTGAATGCAACAAGCTTGTCGAAGAAGGCTATATTTATGAAAGCTTGTTTTCAAATAAGTTGTTAATACCTTTTGTCAATATAGCCTATTTTTTAGCGTCTATAATAAGTTTGTTTATTTTATCTATTCTCATAAGAGAAAAGCAAACTAATATGAAAGCTTAGACTCAGTTATGGTTGCAATATTTGATTCACCTGATTTTTTATTAAACAAAAATCAAATTTCTGAATTGAGCTTTTTAAAAAAATTCTTATATTTTATTTTGGGAATAATAGTTAGCTTGGTTTACAAATTTACAGATAAAAAAATATTTTCATTTTTAATTAATATTATATTAAAAAGAAATACAAAAATTTATTACGAAAGACCTTATTACATTGCTGTTGAGGACAATAACAAATTTTTTTATCCAAACAAAAGAGTAGTTAGACAATTAAATGGAATTAAAGAACAAAATCGAAATTTATTTCAAAGCTATATGTTGGATAAAGTCAAAATTAACTCTGGCGACACAATCATAGACTGTGGTGCTAATGTGGGTGAAATTTATATTTATCTAAATTCAAAGTTTGATTCTATAAATTACGTTGCTTTTGAACCTGACTCTAAAGTATTTGAGTGTTTGAAACTCAACACAAAAAATGATAAAAATGTAAAAATTTACAATACTGCTTTATCCAATGATTCTATTAAGAAAAAATTTTATCTTGGTACAGAAGGTGGAGATTCTTCATTAGAGTTTTTTGGAAATGAAAATTATGTAGAATTAACAACTTCAACTATTGATAGTTATAAATTTAAAAAAATTAAATTATTAAAAATAGATGCAGAAGGTCACGAGCATGAAGTGCTACAAGGATCAACAAACACATTGAAACATATTGAATATATTTCAGTAGACTGCGGTCCTGAAAAAGGAATTTATAAATCAAACACCTTACCAGAAACCCTTAATTTTTTAATAAACAACAGCTTTCAACTATTGGATATAAATTACAAAAGAGGGACTGTGTTGTTTAGAAATCAATTACTTATATAACTTTTCTGAAATAAAATTTTTAAAATTTTCAAAACTTGAAAATTTACTTTTATGAAATTCAAAATATTGTTTTTTTCTATAATTCATAAAAAATAAAAATGTATTTAATTTATACATTAAACTTTCTTTAATTTTTGTTGGAAAAAGTTGTGTTGATGATTTATTTATTGGAGTATCAAACAGATCATTATCTTTACAATGTAGTCCGCTTCCATCAAAACCACCATTTTGAACATGTGACCTATTTGGAAACAAAGTAAGGCCTTTATTTATAAAAATAGTTTGATACCAATATGCATCCCACACACTATTGTCTCCCTCCAAATCTTTTTTTATTGCATCTTCCCAATAATTAGCAAATCCATAAAATAGAAATTTCTTTTTTTGATTTCTATCAAAGGATGGAATCAAATTTTTTTCATAATATTGATTATCTATAAATATTTTCCAATTTTTTGACCAAGTAGCCCATCCCCAAGGCGATGTTAGTGAACTAAACGAGGAGCCTTTTTTGTAATTAATAAGTTGGGGATGACACCAGCCACTAATTGACCATACTGTTTCATTATTGTTATATTTTTCTAGTGATGTATTCATAAATTCTAAAAAGTAACTATTTAATTCAAGATCGTCTTCAATGATTATTGCTTTATTTTCTGTATTTAATACTTCTGAAATACCATCTATGATATTTTTTTTACAACCAAAATTGTTGGGTCTAAATTTAACTATTTTTTCTTTGAAATTCCATTCAGAATTAACAACTTTTAATGTTTCATTAATTTTTTTATCATTTATACCGTCGTAGCCATCTATATAAAAAATAACTTTTGATTCTAAAGATTCTTTATTTTTTTGAAGTGAATTAAGCATTCTCTTCATATGTTCTGGTCTATTAAATCCAAATACTATTATTGGAGCTAAATTCATATATAAAATTATATACTTTTGCAAATTAAATAAAATTTATTATTTTGAATAATAAATAAGTTATAAATACTTAAATTTGATATTTATAATTAACTAAAGTGAAACAGCTTAAAAAAGTAATAAATGATATTTTGTATGTCTCAAAAATTACAAGAACTAACAATAAGAAATTTTTAATTTTATTTTCAGTTGTTCTTTCTCAATTGAGTGCTTTCACAGATATTTTCATAATTGCTATATTCTCAGCATTAATCGCTGATCAATTTACTTCAATTGGATTGTTCAATCAAATATTAGATTATTTTGTCAACAATAAATTGTATTTGATAATTTTGGTTGTTTTTAGATTTGTTTTTCAATATCTACAGAAAACAATAATTTATAAAATTGAATTAGAAGTAAACAAGAATTTAAAAATCCACATTTTAAATGAGATTTTTGAAAAAAGAAATTACTCCGTATCTGATTCATATTATTTTATAAATGTAATTTCGATGCATGTTTCTTATTTCTTCTCGAGTTTTGCTTCTTTGTTAAACAATCTATTACAAATTGTCATATATACAACATATTTAATCGCTACTGACATAAATACTGTTTTTGCATTTGGCCTAGGAGTGATAATTCTTTTTTTTCCTATTAAAAAAATTCTTGATAAAGCAAGAATTTTTATGCACGAGTCGTACGAAAAAGGGCAAGAGTCAAATAAAGAAGTTGAAAGAGTCGTTGATAATTTATTGTTAATAAAAATTTTAAATAAAGATGATTATGAGATGAAGAGATTTTCAAACACCATTGATAATTACGCATTTAATTTATTTAACAATTTTAAATATGGAGTTATAAATTCATTTTTACCTAGTTTTTTTACATTATTTATGCTTTCATCTGTTATAGCTTTCAGTAATTTTGCAACAAGGTTAACACTTGATTTTATTGGGGTAACTTTAAGATTGTTTCAATCTTTGAGCAACCTTACAACATCACTAAACCAAATTATTAATTCTCATGTTCATATTGAAAAGTTTTACGAAATTGAATCCACAAAATCATTAAATAATGAACAAAATTATAAAATATTATCAGAAGATTTTATTGGAGCTAAAAATGTTACCTTTAAATATTTAAATAGTAATGTGAATATTTTTGAAAATATTAGTTTCCAATTACCCAGAAATTCTCACACAGTTATTACTGGACCTAATGGATCTGGAAAGAGTACATTATTAGGTTTGTTAGCAGGAGTTTTTTATTCTGATAGTGGTGAGATAAATTCTTTTTCAAATAGCTATGGATATATTGGAGCTACTCCACTAATTTTTAACTCTTCTTTGAAGGAGAATATAATTTATGGAAACAATAATCAGATTGATGAAAAAGAAATTTCTGATTATTTAGTATATCTAGATACTTTTAAAGAAAAAGAAAATTATGACTTGAATAGAATTATCAGCAATAAATCTTTATCAAGTGGTCAAATGCAAAAAATTGCTTTTGTAAGAGCATTGGTTGCAAATCCAGATATTTTACTTCTTGATGAAGCAACAGCTAATTTAGATGACGTTTCAAAAAACAAGATATTTAAAATATTGAAAGACAAAAATATAACTATCATAAATTCAACTCATGATTCAGAAAAATTTCAAAATGTTGATTTTAATTTAGAAATAAATATACAAAATGAAAAACGATTCATAGAAATAACTAAGTTGTAAGTTTTATGAAAAAAGTTTTAATTATACATAATAAATATAGAATTTTTGGTGGGGAAGACTCAAATATCATAGATGAGATTTCTCATTTAAAACAAAAATATTCAGTTGAGTATTTAGAGTTTGATAACTCTGAAAAAATTAAATTTTATGACATTATTGGATTTATATTAGGAAAAAATTTCAATTCAAATAATGTTTTAAATGATTATTTAGATTTTTACAAGCCAGATATTGTGTATATTCATAATTTATGGTTTAAAGCTAATCTAGACATTTTAAATATACTTTTAAAGAAAAACATAAAAGTATTGTTTAAGTTACATAATTTTAGGTACGATTGCGCTCGACATTTTTTATCAAACAACCATTTAAATGGAAATAAAAATTGTAATGCATGTTCTTACCAAAAAAAATCTTTTCAAATTTTTAATAAGTATTATCAAGAATCTTTTTTTAAATCATTTTTCTTAATTCTTTTTTCAAAAAGATTATTTAAAATAATGAAAAATAAAAATTTAATTTTGTTAGTTTTAACAAATTTTCACAAAAAGCGTCTAGTTAATTTAGGAGTAAATTCTAATAAAATTAGAGTTTACTCAAATCCTATTCCATTACATGATTTAAATAATGCACAATCAACTACATCAAATAATGTTGTTTATGCTGGAAGAATTAATAGTGAAAAAGGTGTTGAAGAATTAATTAATTCGTGGATTAGAGCTGATTTACCTAATTTTAAACTCAAGATTATTGGTGATGGAGAAATCCTTGATTATCTCATTAAAAAATATACAAATAAAAATATAGTATTTTTAGGAGAGCTTACGCATGAAAAAGTATTAGAAGAAATTAAAAATTCAAAAGCAGTAGTTTCGGCAACTAAAATGTATGAGGGTCAGCCTAGACTACTCTGTGAAGCTTCTAGTCTTGGTATAGCTTCTATTTATCCATCTTTTGGAGGTATGGATGAATTTTTTCCTGATAATTACCAATTATCATTTGAACAATTTAATTATGAAGACTTAACAAAAAAATTATTAAAAATACAAAATTCAGAATTTATTTTTAACCAAGGTTTGGAAGCTTTAAACAGTATAAAAATTAAGTCAAATCCTTCAAAATTATTACATGAATTTGACAAAATTGTAGAAGGTTATGTATAAGTTTGAATAATCAAAATCCAAAAATATCTGTTTTAATGTCATTTAGAAATGCTGAAAATTGTTTAGAGAAATCAATATCAAGCGTTTTAAACCAGACTTACAAAAATTTAGAAATATTTCTAACAGATGATTCTTCGCAAGATAATACTTTAAAATTATTAAGAGAGTTCGCAAAGTTTGATAAAAGAATTATCTTGATCAATAATAAGAAACACGAAGGTCTTACAAAGTCTTTAAATATTATGCTTAAAAAATCAACAGGAGATATTATTGCTAGACAAGATGCAGATGATGTCTCAGATTTAAGTAGGTTAAGTAAACAAATCGAATATTTGTTCACTAATAACTTAGATGCATGTTTTACAAGAGCTATTTCTATCCAAAATAAAAAACTGTTACATAAAACTTCTCATTATTTGCCTAAAAAGTTGATTGTAAAGTATAAAAACCCATTTATTCACGGAACTTTAATGATGAAAAAAAAGATTTTTCAAGCTTTAAATTTTTACAACGAAAGATTCTTTTTTTCACAAGATTATAAATTAATGTATGATTTTTTAAGCAAAAATTATAAAGTGAAAATACTGAATGAACCTCTCTATTATTTAAATACTGTAGATAATATTTCAAGCAACTATCGTTCTGAACAGAAATATTTTGCGGACTGTGTTAGGAAAAATATTGAACCTAATAAATTTTTAATGAGTTAGTGCATATTTAGTTTATACATCAAGCATTTTTCAATCATTTTATGAAAAGAAATAGTTGGCTGCCAATTAAATTCTTTCATTACCTTAGTTGGATTAGAAACAACTCTAAGGGGATCCCCTTTTCTTAAAAGTTTTTTATCAATCTCTAAATGCTTTTTCCAATTTAGCTTTAATTCACTAAAAACTACTTCAACAATATTTAATATTTTATATCCTTTTCCAGAGCCAATTACATAATCAGGGGAAACACCCTTTTCTGTTATTAAGCTTGCTACATTCATAACATCTGAAGCATGGCTCCAATCTCTAATGTAGTCTAAACTACCTAAAGTTAAGATTTTAGATTTATTATTTTTTATATCTAATGCAGTGTTTATTATTTTCATCAATAAATAATTTTTATTTCTAAATTCAGATTCATGATTAAACATTATTCCAGAATAAATTCTCCAATTATATTTTTCACTTAGTTCTACAACTTTAAGATGATTAGATAGTTTTGCTTCCGCATACGGTGAGTTTGGGTTGAACTTCGTAAGCTCATCTTGAAACTCAAAATTATTTTTACCAAACATTTCAGATGAAGAAGCTTGATAAAAATTTGGAAATATTTCCAGCTCTACTAATGAGTTGGTCAAATTACTAAATATATCTTCGATATTTTTTTTACTTTTATCATTTGTAAAAGATTCATAAACTGAACTTGGTCCTGTTAAATTGTAAATTTCGGTTGGTTTATACTTTTGAATCAGTTTTTTAACTTCATTTACATTTGTTAAGTCAATATTAAATAAATCGATATTTTTTAAATATTTTGAATTAAAACATGATATATTTTCTTCAAAAGTCTTTAAATTTTTATTTCTACTTATTCCAATGATGCTTATGTTGGAATACTTTTTAAATAAAATATCAGTTAAAAACAAACCATCTTGACCGGTGATTCCTGTAATTAAGATATTTTTCATATTTGTAGTTTATATGTAGTAATAGAATTATATTTTAATACAAAATTATGAAAATTTATTTGAGCAACATTAATGAATCTTGGGTTGTTGATAGGTTTAGAAGAGATTGGTATGAAAACAATCAACGAATATCAACAGATTCTATTAAAGAAGCAGATATTATTTGGATTATTGCTCCTTGGATATGGAAAAAAGTCCCTAAAAAGTACTTAAAAACAAAAAAGGTTGTCTGTTCTATTTATCATATTGATTTTGAAAAATTTAATGATAAAGATATTAAAGAATTTAAAAAACGAGATGAATTTGTTGATACTTATCACGTAATTTCTAAAAAAAACATTTCAGAAGTGAGAAAGCTAACTACAAAAAGAATAGTTTCTATACCTTTTTGGGTAGATCAAAATTTATGGTTCCAAATTTCAAATAAATCTAACTTAAGAAAAAAATATGGTTTTAGCGAAAAAGATTTTTTAGTTGGAAGTTTTCAAAGAGATACAGAGGGCCACGACCTTATAAGCCCTAAATTAATAAAAGGTCCTGATATTTTTCTAGAAATAGCAACTAAAAAATATTCCACTAATAAAAATTTAAAAGTTGTTCTTACTGGAAAAAGAAGAAATTATCTTATTAACAATTTTAAAGAAAGAAAAATACCATACAAATATTTTGAAATGGTTAACGAAATATCTCTGAACGAATTGTACAACATTTTAGATCTTTACTTAATTACATCTAGATTAGAGGGTGGGCCTCAAGCTGTTTTAGAATGCGCAATATCAAAAACACCAATTTTGTCTACTAATGTAGGAGTAGCGCCAGAAATATTACATGAAAATTCTATTTATAATATCGATGAATTTGATAAAGCAGAGGTTAATGTAAGTTATGCTTATGAAAAAAGTTTAAGCTTTACAATACCAAAAGGTATGATTGAATATAAAAAAATGTTTGAGCAGGTTTATGAAAATTAGTATTGGTTCGAAAGTTGTAGATGGACCTTGGGGTGGAGGAAATTTATTTGTTAAAAATTTGAGTAATTTCTTAAAAAAAAATGGTCATAAAGTTATTTATGATTTAGCTGATTCAGATATTGATTTAATCCTTTTGACTGATCCTAGAAGTAGAAAAGAATCAACCTCAACTTATAATCATGAAGATATTTATAAATATAAGAAATATGTAAATAAAAATGTAATAGTAGTACAAAGGATAAATGAGTGTGATGAAAGAAAAGATACAGATTATATCAATGAGTTCTATTTAGAAGCAAGTAAGGTAGCTCAAAAAGTTGTCTTTGTAAGCTCTTGGCTAGAGGGCATCTATAAGAAATTAGGTATGCCTGAAGAAAAAACCCAAGTAATTTTATCAGGTTCAGACTCTCAAGTATTTAATAGACAAAATTCACAACCTCTTATTGAAGGTGAAAAAATTAGATTATTAACACACCACTGGAGTTCAAATAGAAATAAAGGTTTTGATACCTATGAGTTGATTAATAAACTTATTGATACTAAAAAATGGGAAAATAAATTAGATTTTACATATATAGGCAACACTTCTGATGACTACAATCTTTCGAATACTAAAATTATTGAACCTCTAGCTGGTCATGAATTAGCAACAAAAATTAAGGAACACCATATTTACGTAACCGGCTCAATCAATGAACCCTCAGGAAATCACCACATAGAAGCTGCTCAATGTGGATTACCTATATTATTTATTAATAGTGGTGGAATTCCAGAATATTGCGAGGGCTTTGGTATTGGGTTTGATGATAATTTTGAAGAAAAACTTGAAGAGCTTATTAATAATTACAGCGATTATAAAAACAAGTTAGATACTTATCCGTTTAATTCAGAATTAATGTGCAAAGAATACCTAGAGTTATTCAATGAATTACTAGAAAACAATAAGATAGTAAACGAAAAGGTAAATATAGTATTTAAGTATTCTTTTTTGTTACAGCAAAAGTTTATAAAAATAGTTAGAGATAATTTATATTTTTTAATACGCAAACAAATTAGTAACGTAGTGAAATACTCAAGAAGTAAAAATGGATAAAAGTTTTTTTCAAGATACACCTTATCTTTGTTTAGAGTATTTAGAAAATCTTAAAAGAAATACAAATTTCTCTTACCAGCCTTCTCTAAGAGATACCACAATTTACGGAGATAGGTTAACACTTGGTTTTTCTTGTTTTGCTTTAAAGATTTATTATATGACTTCAGAGTGGGAGAATCTATCCAAAGATAATAAATTATTATGGGGAGATTTTATTAATTCATTTCAGATTGAAAAAAGTGATTATCCTCCTAATTCTTACATAGACAAGTTTCTCTTAGAAGGTCTTAAAGACCAATCACAGTTACAAAAAATTAAGAATATAATCAAATATGTTACTAATGTAATTCCAGGAAATAATTTTGACACTTTATCGACTCAGATTAACAAAGCTATAAACGCTGAAACAAAACAATCAATAGCTACTCTTAATCAAGTTGGGTTTAAAAATAGGTACCAATTTTATGACGTTTTTACACAAGGTAAAAATATTAATCATTACTTAGACAGCTTAGACTGGTCAAAACCATGGGCTTCTGGAGCTCAATATTCATCGTTATGTGTTTATTCAACTACTCAAAATTTAGGGATAGAAAATGAACTTACAGATTTTGTTAATTCTATAGTTGATAAAGAAACAGGTTCATATTTTAAAAGGAAACCAAATTCTTCTAGAGAAGTAATCAATGGTGCAATGAAGATTCTAACAGGTCTTGATTGGCTCGATCAACAAATACATTATCCTGAACAATTAATTGACTACTGTTTGAACAATAAACCAGTTAACGAAGGTTGTGATTTTGTTGATTATGTTTTTGTTCTTTACAAATGCTCAAAACAAGTAACTTATAAAAGAAAAGAAGTTCAAGAATTGTTGAAAAATATATTATTAGATATTGAAAAGTTGTTTGTTAAAAATGATAAAGGTTTTTCTTATTTCTTAAAAAAATCTCAAACTCACTATTATGGCGTACAGATAACAAATGGCTCTGGGGGAGCGGATATTCATGGTACAACACTTTGTTTGTGGGCAATTATAATGATTTTAGATATTTTAGATTTAAGTACACCAGTAATGAAAATTATAAAACCTTAGAAATATATTATGAACAAAGTTATAGAAAATATCTTTACAAATAGATTTATTACTATTTCAACAGCTGTTTTTTTTACTGCAATCTTTTTATTTGCGAGATCATTTATGGGTATCTATATTTTTGGCTTTAGAGTAGGTGAACTCACAATGGGTTTATCTATGATTTTCTGTATATTTGGTCTTATAACTTTTTTCAATTTTGAATATTTTTCTAAAAAAAACTTTACTGATAAAAAAATATTTTTCTCACTAATTTTTATATTTTTAGTTTTTTTTACAAATGTAATTATTTTTGATAACAATATTACAGTTTACAGCTTTAGGTCTTCGTCTTATATCTGGACTTTAGGATTTTTATTTTTTGGATACCTCTACTTTAATTTTAATCAATTAAATGAGAAGTTTATATATGTTTCTATTCCTATATTAATTTATATCTACTATTTTTCAATTTGGGGTTTACCTGAAAATATAATTAATTTTATTTTATCTATTTCTGATAAGTTTGAACCACATAAAGGCTCAGATATTTTAGTTATCTACGTGTCAATATTTTTAATTGCAAATAGATTAATAATTAAAAAACGAATAGGTTTTGAATTGTTTTTTATTATTTCTTCACTTTATGCACCTTTAATACTGTTTAAGAGTAGAGCTTCGTTTATTTCCTTTTTGATTTTTACTTTATTTGAACTTTATTACTTTAAAGGATATATTAAATTCCCCATGAAACGCAATATTGTACTTTTTTCATTTTCATTATTTATTTTTTTTCAATCAATATTTTTTATTTCAGGTTCTGGTTTTATAAAAGCTGATGAAATTGAATCCGAGGTAGAATACGTAGCAACATATAGAGCTGATCCTGATGAAGAAGTTTTCAGATTGTTTTATATAGCAGAGGACACGTTAGGCTCAAAAACAACAAGAATATTTTCAACCGATAATAATTTAAATTGGCGTTTACAAATCTGGCAAGACGTAATTTATGACTTATATTTTAAGAATCAATTGCTTTTTGGCTATGGTTATGACGAAAAAATTCCCGCTATGGAAGATCCTACAAGGAAAGGTCAAGATGGGCTTAATGAGAACACACATAATTACATAATCACTCTACTTGCACGAGGAGGAGTTTTAACAGTAATTGTTTATATTTATTTATATTTTTTACTATTAAAAAATAATATTTTAATTACTAATTCAAAATTTATTTATGTTTATATGCTTCCAATAATTTTTAATGCATTATTTGATGTTGCGATGGAAAACTCACACTTTCCCTTAATTTTCTACTTCACAATAGGTATGTTATTTCATAAAGATAAAATATTTAAAAATTACTAAAAATAGACATTAAAGTGAAATTATGAAAATTTTTATTACCGGCGTTACAGGTCAAGATGGATATTATTTGTCCGAGTTATTACTCAAAAAAGGATACGAAGTACACGGTGCAATTAGAAGATCTTCAAATTTTAACACCCAAAGAATAGATTCATTGATTGCAGAATATGGTAATGTTGGTCAATTTAATCTTCATTACTCTGATTTACTCGATGCATCCTCTTTAAATAATTTAATCAATTCAGTCTCCCCGGATGAAGTTTATAATTTGGGAGCACAATCACATGTTGCGGTCTCATTTAAAAATCCTTTATATAGCGTAAAGACAAGTGTTTTAGGACCTTTAGCGCTTCTTGAAGCTATTAAAAACCATAAAAAAGATATAAAGTACTATCAAGCTTCATCATCAGAGATGTTTGGGGGTGTTAATCATGATTTCTTGACAGAAGAATCAAAGTTACAGCCAAAAAGCCCTTATGCTGTTGGAAAAGTTTTTGCTCATGATATTACTAAAGTATATAGAGAGTCATATGGAATATTTGCGGTAAATGGAATACTATTTAACCATGAATCACCGCTTCGAGGGGAAACTTTTGTTACACGAAAGATAACAAAAGCTGTTGGAAGAATTAAGAATAAACTTCAAAGTAAATTAACATTAGGAAATCTCGAAGCATGTAGAGATTGGGGTTTTGCCGGAGATTATGTTGAAGGTATGTTTTTGATGATGCAGCATGATACTCCAGACGATTGGGTTCTTGCAACAGGAGAAACTCACACAGTTAAAGAGTTTGCACAATTAGCTTTTGATATTGCAGGACTTAACTGGGAAGATTTTGTTATAACAGATAAAAAATATGAAAGACCCAACGAAGTTAATCATTTATTAGGTGATTCGACCAAAGCTCAAGATTTACTTGGTTGGACACTTAAGACTTCATTTAAAGATCTTGTTAAAAAGATGGTAGAAAGTGACATTCTTGAAGCTGAAAGAGAAAAGGTATTAATTGAGAAGGATTTAATTAAGCCAACATGGGAACACCCCATAATCAATTAACAAGGTTGTTTACATACCAATCATAAACATTTTTTAATCCATCTGATAATTTAATCTTTGACTCCCATCCGTATTTATTCAATTTTGATGAGTCAAGTAGTTTTCTTGGGTTTCCATCAGGCATTGAGTCATCAAAAATAATTTCTCCTTGATAGTTAATAATATTTTTTATTTCTATTACTAAATCATTAATCGAAATTTCTTGATTACTACCTACATTTAACACCTGTTCACTGAACAAATTATTTTGAATTATAAATCCAATTGCATTAGTCAAGTCATTTACATGTAAAAACTCTCTTAAAGGTTTTCCAGTACCCCATACTTTAAATACTGGTTCAGAATTTAACTTTGCTCTATGCATCCTTGCAATTAAACCTGGAATAACATGACTAGAAGTTTCAGAGAAGTTATCATTAGGTCCATACAAATTTGTTGGCATTAAATTAATGATTTGATGTCCGTGTTGTTTTGTTAAAGCATCTCCCATTTCAATTGCAGTTAATTTTGCCATAGCATATGGAGAGTTTGTTGGCTCGAGCTTACCAGAAAGGAGACTATTTTCTTGTATGGGAATTTTTGCACCTAAAGGATATATGCAACTACTTCCCAAATTGATTAATTTGATATTGCTAAATGGTATTAAACTTTCAAGAATATTTATGTTTATTTTAAGATTATCCAAAATAAATTCTGTTCTTTGAGTATTATTTGCGTGAATTCCACCAACTTTTGCTGCAGCATTGATAACTATATCTGGTTTTATGTCTGATATTATTTTTTTTGTTTCTTGAAGTGAAAATAGGTCTGTATCTTTTCTTGTTGAAGATCTAATCGATACATCTGATAAGATATTTGGTAATTCCATCTTTAAAGACGAACCAACTAGTCCATTTGAACCAAAGATTAATATTTTCATTACTAATGGACATTTTAACTGTTCTAGCTAAATATCTTTACATCATATCCAAAAATGAAAAATTTAAAATAATTCATTTATGTATAATTAAGTAATGTGTGGTTTCCTTGGAAAATTTTCTTTTTCAGATTTTGATTCTACTGATATAAATTCTGCAAATAAAAAAATTTTATGTAGAGGTCCAGACAATACTTCTGAATTAGTCAATTATGATAATCAAGTAAAGTACAACCTGAGATTTAATAGATTATCAATTTTAGATTTAAATGATATTGCTAACCAGCCAATGACTTCACTTGACTCTAGAAATATCATTATGTTTAATGGTGAAATATTTAATCATAGTGATTTAAGAAAAAAATTAAAAAGCATTGGTGCTAATTTTAAAACAGATAGATCAGACACAGAAGTCGTTTTAAATGGCCTGAAAATAAAAGGTTTAAATTTTATAAATGAATTAAGAGGACAATTTGCAATATTTTATTTCGATAAAGCAAATAAAAAAATCTATTTAGCAAGAGATAGGCTCGGACAGAAGCCGTTGTATTATTCAATTACAAATTACGAATTTATATTTGGATCAAACCTGCAATCGGTTAAACAGCTAACCGAGACATACAGTATTGAAAATAATCAAGTTAATAATTATTTAAAGTACGGGTCTATTGGAAGGGATAAAACTTTATATAATTCAATCAAAAAAGTATTACCATCTGAAATTATAGAAGTTGATTACAATTCAGGAAGTTTTAAAACCAGACAGTATTTATATTGGGAAATTTTTGATAATTTAGACAATAAAAAATTTGATAAGGAAGAATTTTTCTCAATATTTAATGAAGCGGTATCTCTTAGAATGGAAGCAGATGTTCCAATTGCTCATTTCTTGAGCGGGGGTTTAGATTCTTCTTCTATTGTCAAATCTACTTTCGATAGTGGATTTGATATAAATACTTTTACTGTTAAATCAAATAATGAAAAATATAATGAAGGAGATTGGGCAGAATTTGTTTCAAAAAAATATAAAACGAATCATAGTTCCATAAATATTAATGAAGAAATTAGTTTTAAATTAATCGAAAATGCCGTTTCGTCTTTAGATGAACCGTATTCTGATCCATCTGTAGTCCCATCGTTTTTAATTAGCAATGAGATGTCAAAGAATTATAAAGTTGCAATTTCAGGAGACGGTGGAGATGAGTTATTGGGAGGTTATCAAAGGACAAAACTTTCACTTTTAAAAAAATCATATTTAAGTGAGGTTTATACAAGTCTATATAAGATTTATCCTTCTTTTCTAGGAACAGGAAATAGATTTTTATCAAAATCTAGAAATTTATCAACAAGATATAAATCTTTTCTTGAAGATTTAAAATTACTTGACTTATTAAAGGTTAACCATGATCTCACAGATGATTACATTGACTTTTCTAATTCATCTGAAAATCTAAAAACTCTTTTACTTGCTGATTATAAATTCTATTTGCCTGATATGATGATGTACAAAATTGACAGAACCTCAATGGCCAATTCATTAGAAATAAGATCACCTTTGGTTGATCACAAGCTTGTAGAGTATGTACTTTCAAGGGATGTTTCTTTTATTGAAATGAATAAACCAAAATTATTATTTAGAACCTATTTAGAAACAGATTTGGGAACAGAATATATATCAAGGCCAAAACAAGGTTTTGTTTTTGATATAGAAAATTGGATATACCAAAATCAATCATTTTTTTATGAATTCATCATGAACAGTAGTTTAAATAACTTTATGGAAATGAAAAATATTAGACTTTTGCATTTAAATAAATCAAGAATCAATGCATTAAGGATTTGGAAGTTGTATGTTTTATCTAAATTTATTTAATAATTTCTAAATAATCTTCGTACATATAATTAGCTATTAAATCTATAGAGTTACTTGTTGTTATTTCTTTATTTGCATTCATAGAAATATTTTTTAAGTTGTTTTGTTTCTTAAAAATGATTTCAAACAATGATCTTAATGAGTTGCTACTCAAGTCAAAAATATATCCGTTATGATTATTATTTATAATTTCTGTATGATTCGAAATATTACTTGCAAAACAAACACAGCCTGATGCCATTGCCTCAAGTAACGATTTTGGGTTTCCTTCGAATTTAGATGTTGATACATAAAATTTGTAACGGTTATAAACCTTTAGAAGTTCGATATTATTTATATTTTCGAAAATGTTTATGTTTACTTTTAAAAGCTTTGCTTTTTTAACCAGCTCTTCTTTGTTTTCTCCAGAACCGTAAATGTCAATTACTAACCAGTCTTTAGTATTTTTAAATTCATTTAATAAATATTCGTAATTTTTTTGATCAACTAAACGACCAACACAGAGTAATCTGTTTTTGAATCTATTGTCAAAATCTTCGATTGTTAGGTTATATACCCAGTTAGATCTCTTTTTTATTCTAAATTTTGGATTTAAACGTTTTAAATCGCTAGTACTTGTAACTGTAAATAAATTGGAATACTTAAGGCTTAAATTAGTTAAGATTTTATATAGTATTTTAATAAACTTATTTTTATTTTCTTTTAAAGCAAACTCATACATGTCATAGCCAGTTCGTACTAAAAGTGGTTTATTAAAAATTAATTTTGAAATTAAAGGAATCCAAGAACCTAATAATTGGTGTTGATGCAAGATATCGTTTTCTCGAATAGTATGTTTTAATTTAAATGGGATAAAAAAAGATTTGATATATCTTAATAAAGGATTTTTATTATATTTTATTAATGTATAAATAGGAATAACTTCAAATAGTTCATTATCAATATTTAATTTTATATCAGAGTTATTGCCAAAAGTGACAAACGTAAATTTTACATTAAATTTATTTGCAATAACTTTATAAATTTCAAATTCTCTTGCTAGAACTCCAGAATCACTCCAAGTTTTAATTGAGTAACCGTAAGTAAAAAAAACTAAAATTTTCATATTCTTAATTGTATTATATTGAATCACTCAAAGAACAAGCAATACAAAAGCTATTTATAGCTAAAATAAAAGTGCTAATGACAAAAATAATTTACGTTTTTGCTAACAATAGGAAAGAGAATTATCAAAAAAATCATGTAGAAGCAAAAGATTTCTATTACGGTCTCCATGCTTTTGAAGATGAAAAAGAATATGACATAGATATAATTGAACTTTCAAATGATGAGAGCAATAAAAATTATTTTTTAAAATTTATAGACAGATTTTTTCAAAAAATATTAAGCCTACCTTTTTATTCATCTCAAGTGACTTCGCTAAAGAATTTAAATAAATTTCAAAAAGCTGACAAGATAATAATGGTTAACGAGTCAGTAGGATGTTCAATGTTAATTATTCTTATAATTTTAAAGATATTTAAAAAAGTTAAAGTATCTCTTTTTGTCATGGGTTTGTATAGTAAACATTTAAGGTTTCCAATTCTAAGGTTTGCACATAATTTTTTTATTAGGTTTACTGTCTACTTTATTGATAATATGTTTTTTCTGGGAAATGGAGAGTTGAAAAAAGCTAAAAAAATACATAAAAACCATGACAAATTAATTTATTTCCCATTTTGTGTTGATACAGAATTTTGGAAACACGACATTAATAAACAATCAATGAAACAAAATGACATTATTTTTGTTGGTAATGATTCACAAAGAAATTTTGATTTATTAATACAAATTGCCAAAGAATTACCTAATTACAAATTTATTTTTGTTTCAAATAATTCTAAATTAGATGGTATCAAATTGGCAAATGTTAAGTGCATTAAAGGTTCTTGGAAAGAAAAAGATTTATCTGACTCTGATTTAAAAAACTTATATACCTCTTCAAAAGTTTCAATAATTCCACTCCATAACTCAACTCAACCTTCTGGACAAAGTGTTGCTTTACAGTCTATGTCACTCGGCATTCCAGTGTTAATTTCAAATACTGAAGGATTCTGGGATAAAGACTTATTTGAGCATGAAAAAGATTTAGTTTTTGTTGATCCAAGTGATTTAAGAAATTGGGTTCTACAAATTGAATCAATTATCAATGATGAATCAAAGCAAGGAAAAATTGTTGCTAACGCAAAAAATAAAGTACTTTCCAACTATAACCTTCATCAATTTCATAAAAATTTGCTTAAATATTTTTAATATTGAAATGGTTCTTAATTAATCATTTTTATAAATTACACTTAATATATCTATGAAGAATGAAGTTATTAGAATTTGCGGAGCGTATCCTGAAAATTTTAAAAGTTTAGAAATAACTTCAGATCCCAATTTTGTTTTTGAAAATGATCCATCGTTTAATCCAGTTAAAGTATGGGATTCTGAAAACAATTATGTATTTGTAAACTCATTTCAAGAATGTGAACATTATGTTTTTGGGGGTTGGAACTTTGACCCAATCTATACTAATGAATTAGGATTACAAAATTCACTATTAACTATTACAGTTATTGGCTTTTTAGTATATAAATTTGTTACTAGAAAAATAAATATTTAAAAATGATTAACAATAATAAATTTAAATTTTATAAGTTTATCTTTTTAATTATATTGTTGATAATACCGTGGTTAATCGCAGACTATTCTGACAATATTTCAGCAGAACAATTAGGAACCGAAGACACTAGCTTTTATGAAATTAATCCTTGCAAAGTGTCTCTTTTTGAGTATTTGAAAGTTGATTTTGGGTCTACTTTTAAGAATCATTATTTTTTTAGATATAACAATTATTCTTCAATTGAATGTTTTGGAAAATTTTCTGGAATGGCTCTAGAAAATAATATATTTTCTATATCTATTGGCACAAATACATTTATAAATTTATTGTTACAATCTTTGTTTTGGGTTTTAATTTTATCTTTTTTGAAGGTTGATAATTTGGAGAGACAACCATTACAGTTTAAATTTTTTACTACACTAGTTACTTCTGGTTTGTTAGTATTCTCTATTTATTCTCAACCTAGGTTTTACGAAAAAAATCTCTATATATTTGACTTCAATATATTCAAAAGCTATCTGCTTCTCTTTGTTATATTTTTTATTTTAACCTCTATATCTGTAGATATTATTTATCCGAGATTAACTAATCTAATTAATTATGTTCCAGCAACCTTTCTCCTTGTAGGTGTTTACAGTGGAACAAACTTATCATTTTTTGCAATACCAATAATATTCTTTGGATTGATTTCATTATTCAATAAAGAAAATTTAAAATTAAATTTACTTACAATAATCTTTTTGGTTATTTGGTTTAATAATATTGGTGAAAATTTTACTTTCAAACCTGATAAATTAAGAGGTTTTGTTAGTTCAACTTACGATTTAAATTCAGTAATTTACCATTCATTATTTTTTGTTCTTTTATTAAATTTTTTGATTTGGTTTGCAAAAAACTTTAAAGAGTATTTTGATTTTGAAAAATTTAAATTTACATATTCAACTTCAATAATCTTAATTTTTTCTTTTGGTTTAATAGGGGCAAATATTCCGATATTTAACTTTTTTACTTATTTTTATCTAGGTCAACAAAAGTATGGTGTTAAATATACAAACCCTTTTTTAGTTGATATTTTTAACAACAATGAAAAAATTCCATGGAGAGGATTTTCATCTAGTGCGGAATCACTTGGGGAGTTTTATGGATTATTTATATGCCTAGTTATTTATTCGTATTTAAAAAATAGAAAAATAAATTTGATCGAATCAATTTCTTTTATATGTTCAATTTTTGGTCTTTATTTTTCTAACAATAAGACAGTTTTTTTATTAATAATATTATTTACATCAATAATTATTAATAAAAATTTAAATATATCAAGATTTTTTAAGCTATCTTCATATTTTGCTTTCACACTCCTGGTGTTTTATGTAATAGGATTTTCAAACATTCTTTATCCATATGAAGTAACATCTTTTGCTGTATACGATCAAGCATTAAAATATAAAGATTTATCTTCAATATCAACAGGATTAGATTACATAACTGGAATTTATGAGTCTAAAAATTTAATATTCTATGTTTTTAGTTTTTTTAGTTTTATAGCTTATTTGTTGAATAGGTCTGAATTATGGGGACTTTTTCTTTCAAGATACAATCCAAATGTTGAGGAGTTTATTTTTGGATCTAGTCCATTTAATTTAGGTAAGCACTACAGTGAAATAAGAATTAATGAACCTGGTTCACTATTATTACCACATTCTTCAGTTTTAACACTGTTGTTATATATTGGATTTCTCGGAGTTCTTCTACTATTTTTACTCTTAGTAATTAAAATTAAAAATAATAAAGAAAACATTAATTACTTTGGTTATTTTATTATCGGATATATAGTTATCAACTTAATCAAAAGCGATTCAATAAATTATTTTTCATCACTTTTGATTTACTTTATATTGATTTATCTTCTTGTAAATAAAAAAACAGAAGATATATTTGATTAACGTTATGAATTATATATTATTTCATATTGGCACTGTTCCGAGTTATTTAAAATACTCTATAGAATCAATTAAAATTGTTGATTCTGACGCTGATATTTTTGTCTGTACTGATAAAAAATTAAATGAAAAAAATATAAATTCAATTCCAGTAAATTCTTTTAAGCAACTTGGAGAGAAAAAAGCTCAGATTGAAAATATTTTTAAAAATACAAATTATGAAAACAACCCTTTGTGGGCTTCATCAATTTTAAGAATTTATGCATTGAAACATATAGTATTTAGTCAAGGCTTGGAAAAATTTGTACACTTTGATAATGATGTTTTAATTTATAAGTCATTTAAAAAAATTTCAAACACAATCGATTTACCAAACAACAAAATCAGTATTACAAAAAGCGATAAAGACAACTTAGTTTTTGGTTATTCATACATCCCTTCATACAATTTAATAGAAGAGTTATGTTTTATTTTTGACGACATACTTGAAAACTATAATTATTACTCCAAACATTTTGCTAGAGGTGGAAAGCTTAATGAGATGAGAATATTAGGAATCGCAGAAAAGAAATATAAATCTTTATTTAATATTTTAAACTCTCTACCTTACGGTGAAAATACTCTAATATTTGATCCTTCTTCATACGGTCAATATTTGGATGGCACACACTTAAAAAGAGGCAATTATTATTTTAAAAGGCGATATGTATCTACAGAACATATTGTAGGTAGAGAGATTTCTTCAAAAAGAATTGAAGTTAAGTTTGAAAACGAAAAACCATTGGTAAAGTTTAGAGACAAATCTTTAGAAGTTGTTAACTTACATGTTCATTCAAAAAGGTTATATAAATTTATGCCTAAAAAAACGAGAAGTTAAATTTTTTTATTTATAAATACTTTTCTCCAATAATCTAGGTAAATAAAATCTTTATTTTTCGATGAAAGTTCCGTATAAATATTTTGGAGATTTTTATCACTTAATTTTCCAACTTCATTCCAATCATCAACATACAGACAAGGAACGTTTAATGATTGTAAATTATATGTAAAATCACTATTTTTAACAATAGGAATAGTATTAAAAATTAAAGATTCCCATAATCTATGAGTGTCACTTCCATTTCCTTCTGGGCATATAACAAATTTATATTTAGATAGGTTTTTAAAATATTCACTAGGGCTATTAAATTTTAAACAATTTACTATTTCTAAATCTTTTAATATTTGAAATGTTTCATTTCTTTCTTTAAAGTTGTTGTAAATGTTAAAAGAAAGAAGAATATTTTTTTCTTTGTTATTTTTTTTGATTGTTCTAAACCACTTCTTTTTTCCAAACTTCAACCATCTTCTATTTTCTAATCCAATAGGAATAATTGATACATTATTATTAGATTTGGCAATAAGATTTTGACTAAACCAGTGAATGATCTTTTCGTCTAAAAAATTCAATACTTTTTCATCAACATTTCTATCAGAATTGTGAGTGATTAGAATATACTGATTTTTAATAAATTTATGTTGAACTTTAAAATAAACTTCAATTAATTCAGAATTAACAAAAACAATATCATTTTTATTTACTTCACTGGGATCAAAAGATTGTGCTTCATCAAATATATGATTCGATATATTTCTAAATGTATCTCCTGAGATAAATGGATTGCTTGATGGTCTAAAAATTCCAGGATATCTTTCAATAGTTAGTTTATTAAATTGTTTTCTTAAAATAGTTTTCATATGAAATCTGATTTCGGTTTGTCTGGTTTGGCTAATAGTGGATTTATATATTTTTCTCTGTATCCACTTAAATAATTTTTCAGAGGTCTAGATGTTGTATTTTTAAGACCGAATGCGTCGTATGCAAATTGCGTATTACTAATTTTGATTAATTTCTCTTTGATATATTTAGGGTGTTGATCGTCTTTAATTTTAAATGTGTGTTTTTTGTATCTTTCTTGAATCATTTTGTACCAAGCTTTATAAGCTAATTCAGGAGTCTGACCTCCTCTATCACCATAGTTGCCAAAATAGTTAAACCATGCCCTTGCAAATCTTGCACGATCTTTTGCAATAATTTCTTTTGTTCTAAAACTTGATTCATATTGATAAATTGGTATGTTAATCATCGGAACTTTTTTAGGTTCAATTAGTTCATTATTCAAAGTTGCCAAAGTTAAATCTCCACCACCATTTAATTTAATTTGAGGAAAAAACTTTTTATTAAAAGCTACACAAATTCTAGTTTTAATTTGATATCTGTCTGGAGTAAATATTTGATATTGTGGAAAAGAAACAGCCGGATAATTATTGAATTTGTTTAATGAAGTTCTTAGTTTGGTTATATCTTTTTCATGAAAAAAATAATCTAAGTCCATCCTTATTACCCAATCTCCAGTTGATAGGTCAAATCCTTCTTGAAAAATTTTTCCAATAATATCCCATTTAAATTCTTCGGGCCAATCTTTGCCTACAACCACTAGTTCATCTGCAAAATCTTCATAACAATTCAGCGATTCTCTCCAAGGATCGTTCCTTTTTTCAGGATCAGTCATGGTTGTAAAAATTGATATTTTTGTCATCAAGATATTTTACTTTAAAATAAATCTTTTTTTTTAGACCTAACTAGTTAAATATAGTTTATTAGAATTAACACTCAATATGATTAATAAATATATGGTAAAGATAATAAAGTTATTAATAATAATTGCTTCTAAATTTCGTAAAAACCAAGAAATGATATCTAATTTAATTATTTGGTTAAATATTTTGCAAGGAAAAAATGCACCAGTAAATAATGAGATTGAAGCAAATTTTATTAAAAAATATTTAAATCAAGAGAAATCTAACATCATCTTAGATGTTGGTGCCCATTTAGGTACCTATACTGAGAACTTAATAGAAGATTATGCAAATAGTAAATTTTACTTATTTGAACCTAGTAAGAAACAATTCACGATTCTTAAACAGAAGTTTGCTAAGTATGATAATGTAAAAATTTTTAATGTCGCTTTATCAGATAAAAATGGCATTAGTAAATTACACTATAATACTGATGGAGACTCACAAGCTTCACTCACTAAAAGAGTCGAAATTCATAGAGACAAAAATTTTAAACTTTCTGAAGAAGTAACAACACTCACATTAAGTGATTTTTGGGAAGATAATTTAAATTTTCAACAAATAGATTTGTTAAAGTTAGATATTGAAGGAGAGGAATTTAAGGTTCTAAAAAACATCAAAGACCTTCTTTATAATATTCACTTAATACAATTTGAATTTGGAGAAGCAAATATTGCTACTAAAGTTTTTTTCAAAGATTTTTGGAGTTTGTTAACAAATTCTGGATTTAAAATATACAGATATACACACTACGAAAAATTAATAAGCGTTGATCACTACACAGAATATGATGAATTTTTTCGATTCACCAATTATTTAGCCATAAACCTTTCTCTAAATAAAAAAATTTAAACTACAAAAAACCATACTCAATTAACATCAGCTATGTAAATGAATTTTTTATATTGTTTTGACCAAAATTATAACAAACAAGCTGGAGTGTCTATTTCTTCTTTGGCTAAAAATGTATCCGAAGAGATAGATATATTTATTATTCACGATAATCCCAATTCATTTCTAGAAATAAAAAAAATGCTAGAAAAATATAAATATATAAAAAACATCAACGTTTATGAATTTAAAAATTTTGAATATGATTTTCCAAACCTAAAAGGTAAACATGTTTCTTATGCAACATACTTTAGAATGTTTATAGAAAATTACCTACCAAAAAATTTAGATTATGTAATTTATTTAGATGCAGATGTGGTTTGTTTGAACAATCCTATAAATGAGTTG
>Ga0255754_10000792_pt1 | contig 24855 bp, 38 predicted proteins | sample 101ome_22_FD_179954 | JGI IMG/M metagenome (GOLD analysis project Ga0255754, IMG submission 179954) | Coastal salt marsh microbial communities from the Groves Creek Marsh, Skidaway Island, Georgia - 101412BT metaG (version 2) | ecosystem: Environmental > Aquatic > Marine > Intertidal zone >... | reverse complement strand
AATGGCGTCATATTCTCCAAAAGTGCCGTACCATTTAGGTATATATCCGCTGAACTAAATGATAGCTTATCTTCTTCAATGACACCACCTTGTGCAGTGTAGCCAAAAAACAAACTCTTTACTGGGTGATTAAAGGAAGAAATATCCAAAGTTGTTTTTGGTATTTGAATTCTGTCTTTAATTTGCTGGACCTGTGTGATGACAAGATCCATTGGAGTATTGACAAATTTGTTTCTCTCTTCGGTATCTAAAAAGATATAGTTACCGTAGCATTTGACACCCGAAACATTTTGATTTGCAAAATTTATTCTGACTTCAACTTCGTGAAATTGAAGTGCCACGAGTGGAAGGAACATGTCATTGTCACAAAAGAAGAAGTGTAAAGGAATGAACATGTTGTTGGCTTGAGACGTCTTATTCAAAATTTCTTGCGCCTTTACAAAATTCTCTGCGAGATAGTTTTGCCAGATGTCTGAAATGAAATCATATGGATGGGAATCTACTTTGACACCCCCAATATAAAGATCTATAACTGCTCCATCAAACTTTGTGAGTAAATCGATACCCTCAAACCACACGGCATTTACCAAATCACCCCAGACTGGAATAACTATCGAGTTGTCTTTTGTCGTTATTTCCTTTATAAGCCTTGGTGCTTGAGCAAAATTTGTATGTCTCTTATACTTCATACTGAATAGTGACATACCTGTTTCACTCGTTATATAAACATCTTGTGCGCCCTTGGAGGCGAGTTGAACCAATGCACCAGACATTTATTTATTGTTCAGATTATAAAAATAGACACTTTCCCTGAGGGAAGTCTGGCTTTTCCTCGGTGTCAACCTTACCATGAATCTTAAAACCACCTTGTTTATACACCTTTAGACGTTTGTAATACATTGCGGTAAATATGGACCATGGATCGTGTATATCATAAATAACTGGGTGGTTCTTTTTACCCTTCGTCTCTCGCATAATTCGACCAATACTTTGTGTAATATCTGACTTGGGTGTGGCTAAAATAACCGTATCAAGGGTTGGGATATCAAGACCTTCGTGCGCTTGACTAAATGTAGCAAAAATAATCTTCTTTTTCGATGAAGCCTGAAGATCAGCTTCTTTCATTCCGCCCATGTAGAGTCCCGAAGTCTTTGGAAAGCATTGGTGAAGCATCTCACAGTGCCATCGTCTATCACTGAGAACGAGGAGTTGTCTTGATCCCGCCGAAGCCTTTTTCACAAGTTCTACAATCATTTGATTTCTTTTTCTATCTTCAACAACCTCTGTGACCATATTTGGCATAGACAATTTCCCAAACTTTGTACAAGGTGGTGGATTTCTATAGTTGAAGCACTCGTATGTAATTGTAAAAACTTCAACTTGATCTTGATTCTTTCTCTCGACTGCAAAGAACGTGGGGCCCATAAACCAATGGAGTACCTTTGTGAGGCCATCTTTCCTTTCCGGTGTCGCCGAGAGACCAAAGATATGTTTGGGGCACATCTTGAAAAGTGACTGGGAAAAGACTTTGGCACATATATGATGCGCTTCATCAACGATAAGAGTTCCAACGCTATCAAAATCGCTGAAAGAGTATTCCTTTAGGGAGAGAGACTGGAGCATCGCAATAATAAAATCACAATCAGTCTCCTTTTTGTCTTGCTGAACTATACCAATAGTAGCACCTGGACAGAATTGTTGGATTCTTTCCTTCCATTGATCGGCGAGAAATTGTTTGTGTACTACAATCATTGTACGGTATCCCAATTTACAAGCTATCGCCAAGGATACGGTGGTCTTGCCATACCCGCATGGGAGTGAGAGAACTCCATGACCCGCATTAAGAGCCGCAGCAAGTGCGGCGTTCTGATGTGTGGCATCTCTGAGTTGTCCAACAAATTTAGCGTTTGATCTGACTGGTTCTGGGCGTCTGTCCTCCTTGGGATCTCCAAGTTTACCAGTTCCGTAGAATCTTGGAACGCAGACTCCATTCTTAGCTGTTCTAAAAACCTTGAAAGGTGGTGGAGGAAATCCATAGTCGCTATTGACCTGTGGTCTTACTGTGAGTTCCTTTTTAATTTCTTGAATTGGTCCCTCGGTGACGAGATACCCTGTCCGTGTCAGCATTAATATATTAAAGGATTGAAACTTTATATAACTAAATGCCAACTCTTGACGTAGACGAGAACATTAAGAAGATCCAAGAATCAATTGAAACGACATACCAAGAGCTTCATCGCCTTCAAGGAAGTCTCCGCGTGTTTTTGGGATTCAAAGAAGCTGGTTTGAAGGAAATTGACATCCCAGAAAAGACCGGAGAGGAAGAAGTCAAGGAAGCGAAGTAATGGACACAAGTTTCCAAGCGTAGCCACTATATTCACCAACATTCCAAACACCCGCGAAGTCCAAGCTGACTTCAACTTCATCACCCTTTATAAGAGACTGCACCGGACGACCTTTTACGTCACACATCACTCTCCTATATCGGAATGGAACTTTAACAGTAAGAACCCTGCCATCAAGTGGATTATCTATATGACCATTTTTTATGAGATGAGACTTATTTGTGTGCATTCGACCGATGATTTGTGAACAATTTTCAGGAATGACCAAACGAATATACTTTTTCTCGTTATGGTCATACATGGGTTCATATACATTTGCTACAAACTTCATCGATTCCTATTTATGTATAATAAAATCAAAACTATAAGCGACAACAAAACAATAGTTAAAACATCTGTGATGAGTCTCGGGCGAAGGGGCTCTTCCGTTTTAAATAGAGAATGACTCAAAGTTTTAGATACTTCGACGGAGGCTTCTATACTTGAAAATGGTGTTTTTCTGGGAGACATCATACCACACATAGCAACTTTGGAGCACTTACCAAAGAAAGGAAGTTGACCATGGAGACTGAGAACACCCGAAGATTGTGTGAATGTCCAATGATCTTCCACCCATTCAGATCCCCAACCAATCCTCACATTTTTTGGTGGTGGTAAACCGAGGTCTTGTATGACCCGCGCTTTTATAGTCTCTGGTGGCGTCTTTAAAATTTCCTCTGTCAAGTTGCATATCACACAAGATACAGTCTTACCATCTGAGAGGACAACTGGTTGGAGGTCCCATTCTGTATTTGCAGCAATTTCGAGATCGTCACCCAATTTTATTGGTGTATCGTAGTCTAGTAAAACATTGATACAACCGTAAGTGCTACTTCTTACCTTTTTGTCGGCATCTGGACCCCAGTTGTCACCCAAGAACTTGAGCGCCGGGCTATTGTCAACACACAAAAATAGAAGACCATCGTTAATCATTTCACCGTCTTTGAATGTGGCTTCAAATGTATCTTCACCATACTTTACCTCTACGAGTTCTCGGTTAAATGAAAGATTGATCCCAGCCTTGAGAACCGCATTTTCCATCATATCACACATAACCTTTCCAGAAACCTTTTGTGTATATTGCTTAGACATACCGACATAGTCAAAATTCTTGACAAATTCATAGGCGGACATCACATCCCAAGTGACACCGTCCATAATGAGTGGAAGGTGTTCGACAAATGGTCGACCACTTGGAGACAGTTCACCTACCGCATCCTTAAGGGATACACTTCTGTACTTTTCAGGTTGTGAAAGTACGCGCGTGGCAAGGGAGGCCAATCGACCATAGTCTTTCACGTTTAGTGATTTGTACATAAACTTGTAAATGTCTTTTTCGACTGGTTCAAAGATGTCATTCCATTCTATTTTCATTTCTTTTAACAATTGTTGGGTATTCACGAAAGCACGGTCAAAAACAATCCGATGTGCGTGGAGATCTCTCACTTCTTCAGATGGTTCCCACCAAGATCCACCTGCGGAAGGTTTTCTATCATAAATAGTAATTTCGTGATTACCAACTTTACGTATCTCCCACGCGAGGGACATACCAGTTGGGCCGGCGCCGACGATATGAATCTTCATTCTACTTTTATATTACATTTTTAAATCAATCCAGATTCCTTGCGCTCTTCTGGTGTCTTAATGGCATACATCGCAGCGAGGAAAATCACCGTGGAAATAAGTGCGTATTCAATGTCTTGAGTGGCACTGAAAGCAATCAACATTAGGGACATGAAACGAAAGGTTTGGCTGTTGAAGGCAGTCTTAAGATTCTTTGGAATCTTGATCGCGTTACCAGAGAACAAACCTTGATACAATATGATCAAAGTAAAAAGGATTGGCTGTGCTCTTATGACCTTTTCAGTCTTGTTACTGAATGGTCCAAGAAAGGAAGACAACTTTTGCATTTATAGTAACCTAAGATATTTTTTGACAGTTAAAAAATAAAAAGTATCTATACAGTAGGATGCTATGCGTAGCCAGTCAGAAACCAATAGGTAAAGTCTCGGTACCAAGTCAAAAAGCGAAAACTTGGAAGTTTGCCGCCAAATTTATTTGGAAAAAGACTTTTGTAAAAAATAAAGTTGAACTGGGTCAATGGACAAAGGATGAACTCCTAGATCTAGGTCCAACTTTTGTAAAATTAGGACAAATCGCTTCTACGAGAGCGGATCTATACCCACCTGAATTTACACAACAATTGGAATCACTACAAGACAATGTCCCTCCCGTGGAATACGATGTTGTAAAACAGATTGTAAATTTGAACTACTTTGAAGAGTTCGAACCTGTACCATTTAAATCGGCGAGTATTGGTCAAGTACATCGCGCCAAACTCAAAAATGGAAAAGATGTCATAGTCAAAGTCAAGAGACCTGACATCTATAACATCATGAAATCTGACACAGACAACATCAAAGACATTGTGCGTTTTTTGGAAAAGGTTGGAGTTGATACTGGAAATAGTTCTGAGTTCGTACTCAATGAATCCATTGACTACCTTTTGGGTGAATCTGACTATCGTCAAGAAATTGAGAACGCAACCAGGTTTCGCAAAGATATGAAAGATGTCAAATGGATCAAAGTTCCAAAAGTTTATAAGGAATACTGTACCGATGACACGATTGTCATGGAATATGTTGAATCTGAAAAACTTACAGAACTTTCAAACCCAAATGTGAATAAGAAGAAGATTTGCGAAGGACTCATAAACTCTTATGTCATTCAAACTATGGACAAGGGGTTCTTCCACGCAGATCCACACCCAGGTAATTTGGGATTCACACCAAATGGAAAGTTGGTATTCTATGACTTTGGACTCTTAATAAACTTGTCCGAAGAACTTCGAAATGGTTTCAAACAACTTTTTAATTGTATCATTAATAAGGATACAAAGGGAATCGTTGAAGTTTTGGTCGCCCTCAAGGTCATCATACCTATGACATCGGATCTCACAGATATTGAAATCTTTTTTGAATCAATTTTGGCATATCTGGAGACCCTCGATGCATCAAACATAATAAATGATGATATCGCACTACAGCTCGCGGCTGAAAAGCCATTTGTTGTACCATCAAGCTTTGTATATTTAGCAAAGACTTTCTCTATAATTGAGGGTATCTGTGTTCAACTTGATCCAAAGTTTAACTACTTTACATATCTGGAACCCATGATCAAACAACAATTCGCGGAAGCAATTGACATACAAGAAGCTCTCATGAAGACCGCGGAAATGCCGAGTAAAATACGAAATATAAGTAAAGCTGTTTTGGGTTTGGAGAAATCCAAAGCAGCCATGAAAAGATCTATGTCTAAGACTAGACAGGAAATTCGTATGGTGCAGTACAGTATAGTGAGTGCGTTAATGGCCCATCAGTTTGATGACACACCATTAGCATTTGCTTTTGTGCTAAGCACTGTATGGTTTGCGTTTAGTTCAAGAAAATGACGAGAATATATTGAAAGCTATTGTAATTCTACCACCAACTTTTATCGGTTTAACCATATGTTCCAATCTGGGCGAAAAAATTATGACTGTTCCCTCCTTTATTTCTTCCGCTTTTGACGTATCAAATGATACAAAGTCCAAAGCTGGGCCAAATGGTATAGGGTTTTTGTCTGTAAATAATATAGATGCCTTTTCATTTTCATCATTTAGTATGTATATAATGGAAAGTGATGGGTGATATAATTTATCGTTTATTTTAATTGGATAGGCACTGTGTTCATGCATCTCCTGAAAATCATTTACATCATATTTATTGTACCAGTATGATTGAATAAATGAATCACCTAGATACAATTCTCCACCACTCTCTTCTATCATCTGTTCTACAGGCTTCCATACAAGTTTATCATAATCATCTTCGTCTAAAAAATCTACAGCTTTTCTTATATTTGATGTTACATTACATGCAAAATTATGTTTACTTCCACTGAGACTCTCTATTTTGGGCAAATATTTGGATTTTATTTCTTTGTGATTATCTACTTTTGTCCAAAATACATAGTGTGACGGAAATTCAAAATGTGGCATATAGCAATAAATATAAACTTACCTTTAAATTAATCGAAGAAAAAACACATAGCATATCTAAAACCTTTTGTAACTGGAAGAACGCCATGTAAATGATGATCCCCACTATAAGACAGCATATCACCTTGATCGTAATCTACTATAGGTAATTTTTTGAACTTATTCAAAAATTCCTGCTTTACACGAGGTGTTTTGTAGTTTATGTACCTATTTTCCTTTGTAGTTTTACAATCAAATAAATACAGTTCGCCACCTTCACAGTCTTTTTTAGATGATATAAGAAACGATACAGTTCTTCTATTTTCATCGAGATGAATTGGTAATACGAAACGTTCATTTGGTGTATATCTTCTCAAAAAGACATAACCCGGTGGGTTTGGTTCGTATTTTTTAATGTGAACTTTATAAATGTTATTACATATATCCCACAATTCTTTATTTAGAACTGGTTCACCTTCTTTGTCATCGTATATATCTATTTGATTTGCTTGTTCTCCATCTACTTCGTCTAGGTAATTGTCGAGTTTATATTTATGCGAAACTTTTATGACATTTTCACATAAATCTTTACTTAGTACATTTTTGTGTATTGTATACGTATTATCTTTCTTATTAGTTAATAAGTATATAATACAAATTATGATTATTATAAAAGGTAATATCATATCTATATTTAGTTTTCAAAAAAATCGATCGCAACTTCTTCCTTCTTTTGGGAACCCTTCGCACCCTGGAAGAAATCTTGGTGTTGCTTGAAGATATCCTTCGCGCGTCGTTCTTCGTCGCGGGCAATATCCTTAAACTTGTCACCAATTCTGGCAAGATCGTCCTGGCGTTGCTTTTTCATCTTTTTGCCGAACTTCTTGAAACGCTTGGTGCTTGCAGCGAAAGTAGTAGAGGTCGTTAGAGAGAACATCTTGTTTGTTGTAATCTAAGGACATTTAATTTTTAAGCGTTTCAATTTTTCTTCAAATTCTCTACGTTCCCCTGGCGATTCAATTGGCTTTCCAGTGCTTAGAGCTTCGATTTCGGGACCTGTCAAGTGCATAGCATTTACACGGAAATCCTTGAAAGCTTCCATCGTGATGGGAACTAACGGTTCAACTAAATCATAAATAGCGTTTGCATAGTCTCGAATCTCCTTCTGTGCGTGTTCATCCATACGAAGATGAAGATAATGCATCAAATTGTGAAGATTGATCTTCCAATAGAATTCTGTATATGTACACTGTGGAAGGTTGCCTCTCGCCTGCTCCCGACATACCCCCTCTTCTAGGAGGCTTTCATATAAATCAAAAGAATGTTCTAAGTGTTCATCAATTTGTCTAGTTTTCTCTTCGTGTATTTCTACAACTCCCTCGGACCCCTGGTTATTTACTTTAGACTGACCTCGTAAAACTCCTGGGTTGTAGTACTGTTTCGGTACGACGGAGTAGCGGGCGGAGAGCTCATTGACGGAGGCTGTTCTATGTCGAAAGTGTTGTCTTGCAATGTAGAGGGGCATTTTGATGTGGAACTTGAATTCCACCATTTCAAAGGGTGTAGTGTGCCAATGCCGAAGCAAGTATCTGAGGAGCCCCCGGTCTCCTCGGGAAGTTTTTGTTCCGTCACCATATGAGACTCTGGCAGCTTGTACGATTGACGTGTCCAGATCTTGTCTCGGCATGTGATCAACCAGTCGCACAAATCCGTGATCCAGGACATCTTTCTGTGACATTTTATAATTTTAGTTCCCCTCAAATCCTTAATTAACATTCGTTATATTTCAAAAATTAATCAATTGATATAAAATAGATGACGCGAATTATTATATTTGGATTTCCTCATTGTGGAACAAGTATACTAAAATCTATAATTGGTCACATAGATGATGTAGAAGAACACATCAAGGAAACGTCTACTATTCCACCTGTTAATGGTAATAAAAAGTTTGCAGTCTGTAAATTCCCATTTACAAGAAACTGTTTTTTTTCAAAACAATACAAGGATTACATAAAAATATTCATAATTAGAAATCCTTTATATGTATATTCATCTCTCAACAAAAGAATGAATTATAAAATACAAAGTAATCACAGTATAGATGCTTATATTCAAACGATGAAAATGTTTATAAATTGTGAGAAGGAAAAAATGGAAAATGTTTATACGATACGATATGAGGATATGTTTGACAACAATTATGAAAAATTAAGGGAAATATTTGATTCGATTGGGTTTGAATATGATGATAGTATATTTGATAATTCAAAATATGAAAATAAGATAGTTACGGGTGTAAAATTACCAAATACAAAACCTAAAAATACAGACCATGGTTTATATAGAACATGGCAAATTAATCAACCTTTTGTATTTAATAACATACCTTCAAAACTAGACTTGACAGAGAAACAAAAAACCGAACTTTTGAAAAGTGAAATTATATCTACTATTTACCCAAATCTGCAACAAGATCTCCAATATCTCTGTAGTACCTCTTGAGATCTTTCATAAAGCGTTTATTGTTCTCGAGACATTCACATTCTGGTTTGTTGAGGTAAATCCAAGCAAGATTTGACTTTGAATACTTTGTTCTCTTTTGATTTTCATTGGGTTTCCTTGGCACTAATTTTGTAGACTTCTTGGGCTTGGTGGAAGCTTTAACTTCTACACGATTTACGTAACTGAGAGCCTGCATCACGGTGTCTGCGAGATCGTCTTTCTTCTTAGACTTGAGGAATGTATCTAACCAGTGTGCATTTACTTCATCACTTCGAATGAACTCTTCACATCTCTCAATTGAAACTTTCTTTCTTTTGAGATACTGTGACTTCCCAGGACCAGCCACGTCTGGAATCTTGTGACGCGCGTCATAAATTATCGTTTCCGCCGTGGGATTCTTAATGATAAAGTATGCATGAAGGAAGTGCATGACGGATACCATTTTCTTATTGCGATCAGGTTGTTTCTCGATGAGAACCGTGCTTGCGTCTAGGACCCAAGGTCTCTCATCTAAGTGTTTTCTCAAGGAAACATAGATACCGTCTTTATGTTCGGGTGGAACGCCTGAGACGTCCCATTCTACGACGAGATTGGATGTTTCGTTGAGTAAGCACATGGCTAAATTCCTAATACCGACATCGATACTAAGAATCATTAAGTTAAAGGATCTTTATATCTTTAAATTAAATTTTAGAACCAGCCTTGTTGGCCAAACCCTGGCCCGCCGGAGACATACCAAACGCCAAGAGGGCGCCACAGCACACACAAGACACGATACCCGAAACAATGGAGGCCCCGGTACCACCCTTGAAAGCGGCACCGACACCTTCGCCGATACCTTTTGCACCCTGGGCAACAGCTTCACCCGCACCTTGGGTTTCTTGGCTGGTTGCGGCATCGAGTTCTTTCTTCAATTTTTGAGCGCTTTCATCTTTGTTGATAATTTGGGTAATTTTACTACCAAGTTGTTCAGCTACAAATTTAATTTGAGCATCTTGACCAATTTTACAACTGGTTTCCTTAACTTTTTTCATAAGTTCGAGTGGTGGTTGAACACCCAATTCCTTGTACACACTGAGACCAAGTGGATCGATGATAAGATTTTCCGTAACAAGTTTTTGTTTGTTAATTACTTTTGCAGAAAGTTTGTTGAGGGTTTCTGATGTAATATTTTTTGTTATTTTATTCTTAATGTTAGTCTTTGCTTCGGATGTGCGTTTAGAAAAGTTTGGTATTGGATTCATGAATCCAGATTTTTGTTTGACGGAATCTTTAGCCTTTTGTTCAACGTCGTTTATGACCTTGTTGAGTAGATCTTGTGTAGATTTTTCATCAAACTTTTGCAAAACTTTGATATCAGCATTGATTTTTTGAGATACGTCCAAGTTACAGTAAGCCTTTACTCCTTTAATTTGCATATCTTGAACCGTGATCACAGATGCGGCTACAGCATTTTCACTTTTGGATAGAGCATTAAAAGTTGACTCATTAACAACATTGGTTTCTACGACCGTTTTGGATTTAGAAGCTCCCATCCTGGTATATTTGAAATATGTCCAGAAAAAAAATATGATATAAATTTAAATGAAGAATAGACTCAACCAGGCGATGCTCATTCTTGCGATTGTGATTGTACTCTCCTGGCTTTACGTCAGACGAACATCAACCAAGCGTATCGAAAAGTATGAAATGGACAAGTCCCAAATTATGCAACACCTGACAAGTGAAAGTGAAATTGATTCCATCCTGGTGATGACGGCTGCTGCTAAGTTGACAGAAGATGAAGCGAAGATCCAGAAGGCATATGATCTTGCCGAATCACAGGAAAGAGAAGAACTTGTTGAATTATTTGAAACCTTGTAAAAAACCTTAGTATATGTTAAATGAAGATTAAGCGTAATCAGGTCCTCCTCCTACTTGTGGTTGTTATCGTCGGTATATGGTTATACAGGCGACGATATGAAACATATGATGTGTCCCAAAGCAAAGAAGCTCTCATCGAATATATCCAAGGGACGACAGAACCGGATGCTATATTCGTTATGCAGTCTGTCAGTGAAATGACCAAGGACAAGAATTTGATAGATCAAATTTTTGAAGAAGCCGATAAGGGTGATCTTGCCGATAAGGTGAAATTAGCCGACCTTATAAAAAAAATATAAGTATATTTAAACATGCCTTGGGCAGTAGCAGCAGCCTGGAAAAGTGGTGATGATTATCACAGAACTCGGGGTTGTCATGAAACACACGACGGTCGGGCGTATGGTAATTGGTTTGGGAATTGCAGGGGGGACTTTTGGGAGGGCAAGCACAAGGGGCGGGGTAGACGTACAAGATTCCACTGCGCAAGAGCGTGTGGCGGTAGAGTGCAGTACGCTCGTGGTGCAGGAGGGCATCCTTGCTCAGGAGCTAATTACATTACAGGAATACCCATAAATATTACTGGTCGTGACCACGTTGGATTGCGGGGGCAACTTGGTAATCCACCGGGAGCCTTTTGGTGCAGATTTACGGATAATCAGGGTACAATGATAGCCGCTTCTCGTAGAAGACAAAATACCGCTGGTGGAGTAGGTGGTAATAGTGTATACAATCAACTTTTATTTGGAACTAGATATGGCAAATACGTGGACGGTGGTTACTGTAGCAACGTTAATAGAATAAGTCACAAGGTTCACCACGACGGTAGAACATGTTACCAGATGCTCCAAGGTAAAGTTGGTGCAGCTGCAGCAAAAGTCAGAGCAATTCAATACTGTGAAAGAAACCGTACAGATCCAAAGTGTGCTTGTATTAATGTATCGGGTTCTGGTTTTATACAAAGATGTAAAAAGCATGGAAATTGGGCGGGTTGTAAAGACATTTTGAAAGGTATCAAAGACTTTGAAAAGATTGGAATGAGTTCTGCGTCTGGACTCTATGGCAACGCCGATTGTCTAGTTCCGGGTATATGCTCCGGTAATGTATATGAACCAAATACGAGATTAAGTTCCTGTGCAAATAAAATGGCTATTTGTAATCAAGTGATGAAACTTGACAACATCAAGGCTGCTTCAGGAATTAAGGCTGTTCAGGGGTGTAATATCAATTTTGAAGCTGAACAAAAGAAGAAAGATGCAGCCAAAGCCAAAGCCAAGGCCGATGCCAAGGCTAAGGCTGAAGCCGAGGCTAAAGCTAAAGCTAAAGCTGCAGCCGATGCCAAGGCCAAAGCCGCTGCGGATGCCAAAGCCGCTGCGGATGCCAAAGCCGCCGCGGCGGCTAAGAGTGCTGGGGGAAGAGCTCCAGCGGGTGCCGCAGTAGCGACTAAAACTAAGGGTGGTGGTGGTCTTCCAGGTGGCATCAGCCCAGTTCAGGGTGGTGTGGTTTCTTTCAGTCTTTTCTGTTGCTCCTTGATTATACTTCTAATTGTTCTCCGTATGGGAGGTAAGGGTAACAACAAATAAAAATATCTACTATTTATAAATGAAGTTGAACTTGAAAAAGATTCGAATCAATCAACTTGTAGTTTTTGTTATCGCGGTGATCTTGGCTCTCTACCTTATCAAATCTATTAGGAAGTCTGAAGATTATGAAGGTGATGCCGGTCCATCTCCATCTGACAAGCCTGAAATGCCAAAGATATCTCAGGATGAATTGAATGCTGTTTTGAAGTTTATTCGTAATTAATTTGATAAAAAGATAGTACCCTATATATATGATTTCCTATGTCTATGGTTTTCCTATATATAAGACAAAAGTCTCTGACAAAATTTTATTAAGGGAGGAGACAAAGAAAAATTTAGAAATTGGATATCTTTCCAAGTGGAAAGGAAATTGTCTAACAACTTCAACCGCGGATATAACAAAAGCCTTTAAATCTAAAATAGTTATTGATGAGATTACAAAACATGTGAATGATATGATTTTGAAATTGGGTCTGAATTTAAAAGTTAATATGATTGAGTGTTCAACTGAAAAATGTACAGAATGTAATGATATATGGGTAAATGTGTACACGAAAGGTCACGATCAGGAGACACACATACACACTGCAAATAGTGAAGACGAAAAAGAACCCATATTTAGTTTTGCATACTTTGCCGAATATAATCCAGAGACAGATAGTAAATTTATATTTGTGAATCCAGCACCCATTACACCTTGTAAAGAATTACAAAAGCTATCATGCTATAAACCAGAGATAATTCCAGATGTAGAAGAGGGGGATGTTTTAATATTTCCAAGTTTACTACCACATCGAGTGTCTACACACCAAAACGAAAAACCGCGTGTGACAATTTCGGGTAACTTTTATAAACAGACATATTAATGATAACATATATTTTTGGTTATCCGGTTTACATTGGTGACGTTGAAGATAATGAAATAATATACCAAGATGTAAAAAATTATGGAGAACTCAAAGAATCCATAGAATGGAACGCCGAATGTCTCACTTCCGCAGTTGATGGTCATGGTCATGATAATGTTTCACATTTCTCGTCACGAGTTTTGGAAGCACAAATTTTAAAGCATGCAAATTCCATGACAAAAATATTGGATTTGAATTTGGAACTAATTCTCGGTACATGTAATTGTTGTAAATCAGAAGATTATTGGATAAATTCATACAAAAAAGGGCATAAACAAGACATACATTGGCACCCAAACGTCGAAGGGGCAACTGATTTGTTATTTAGTTTTGTATACTTTTCAAAATATGATCCAGATAAAGATGCTAAACTTGTATTTGTAAATCCAGCTTCGCCAATCCCTTGTGAAGAATTAAAAAAACTACCATGCTTCCAAGATGAAATTATACCCGACATAAAGGAAGGGCAACTTATAATTTTTCCAAACATCATGTTACATTATGTTCAAGAACAGAATTCTGAAGGAATACGAACGACTATAGCAGGTAATCTATATGAGCAACTTAAAGAGTAAATAAAAAAATAAACTATGTCTTGGTGTTGGTGGTGCTGTCATTCATTCGAAGGTGAAGCCCTAGCCATGCCTTACAAATACGACGATCGTCGAAACAAATTTTATACAGCTGGCAATTTCTGCTCATGGAGTTGTATAAAATCATATGCGATAGATAAATATGGAACAAACAAGGGGGGTATGATATGCGGAAATATTGTACTCATGCGTCGAAAGATGTACAATCAAATTGGTCATGTTAAGCCTGCCCCAAATAGATTCAAATTAGATGTATTTGGTGGGGATCTCACGATTGAACAGTTTAGGGAAAATCAAACGAAGGATCTAGACAAACCACAAAAGGTTGAGACTGCACCGGTTGTAGATAACCTTATACCCATTATTTCAAACACAAAGAAGATGGATGAAATAAAGAATGCAAGTACAACTAACAATGCTCTAAAACTAAAGAGAAACAAACCCCTAAAGAGAAATCACAACAATTTGGAATCGGCATTAGGTCTAGTTATTACGCCTAAATCCTAACATTCTACTTTGTTTGTTAGTTGGTATTGACGGTGGTAAATTTTCTGATTTTTCACTATGGACCCACTTGGATCCATCGTGTGCCGACCATTTAATACCCGCCTTTTCTATAGCTTTCCTACAGAGGACACACGGTAGTGAGTTGCCATGCCCATAACAGGTCTTGCGCTCAACTATGAGTTCCCCGTATTTCCTATGTAGCCAACTTGAAAATTGATGTGGTTTATTACCCTTTTTCAAACAGTCTCGAAAAAGCTTCTTAATGAGTCTCCTCTCTGCACACGATATACAGTTACTTTGTGCCTTCACTGGCTTCTTTGTCATATAACTTTCAACTATGTAATATGCCATCACTCTTCACAGTTGTTACACGTCTGTCCCGGGTAAACGAATGCGCACTTCTCACACTCGTTAAGAATGATGACGTTCTTTTTTTTCGGGACAAGGCCTTTTGAAAATCTATCTAGTTCTTTTATTGTATATAGACCGTAATTAATCATTACCTCCAAAGGAGGAAATTTCATTCTATTACTTAGACGTTTCAAATCCTTATCTTACTTTCCCTTCATGCAGCAGCTAAAGAGTTTACCAATAGCCTGCTTAGCCTTGAGCATACCGGCGAAACCATCAACCATAGCTGGAACCATGGACTTAAGGACGATTTCAAACTCACTGTCGTGTTCGGAGTCGCCATCAATTTCACCGATCAAGTGATTGAGGATGGCAATAACCAACTTCTTCTTTTGTGGACCTTCCAACTTATCAAACTTCGCGGCGTTAATCATCAACTTCGCGACAATTGGTGGAATGTCTTCCTTTTGGAGTCCGTCACCGAGGTACTCCCGCTTAATATCTTCAACCATAGTGATGACGCTCTTGGCATCAATCTTTCCTGAGAACTTTTCCAAAATTGTATCCATTTTATAATGTTGGCATAGATTAAAAATGGACGCGAATAACCTGGTTGCCGCGTTTGCATTTGGTATAGGATTCATTCAGATGTATCAAGACTACATGAAGTCTGACACTTTGACACCAGAAGCCAAGGGTTCCGTGCTTTTGAGTCTCATTGCAAGCTCTCTTTGGCTTATTTACCAATCTCGTAAATACGGTATGAACTTTACGGTAGCATACACGTCGGTGGGTCTTATACTTCAACTTTATATTCTAAACAAGATCTTGGTTAAAGAGAATAAGAAAGAACAGAATAAGAAACAATGATTTCACTTTCAAGACAATCAACTATTATTCCTAACAGGACTATTCCCAAGAGAAAAACAAGACACTGTGTAGCTCATGCAAAAATCAGGGATTATCCAAAATTTGCAGAAGCTGTAAATGGTAGAGTTGCCATGTACGGTATGGTTATGGGCTCTACAAATTGGGCTCTATTTGACTTAAATGTTATTGATCAACTGTACTACCCACCGACAGCAGCTCTCACTGCAGCCACAAGTGCGATGGTAATCTACACTATGGCGGATACAGCGAACAAGGTTTCGGAAGAGACTTTTGAGCGCTATGCTGCCAGAGACTATGGTCGAGTTGCAATGTTTGTAATGACTGGTATGATTCTAGCGAGCTTGTTATAATTTAATTTCTTCCGGTAAACTTTCATATACTTCTGGAGGTGTATCAACGAGTTTATATTTCCCATCTGTCATCAACCCCTTTTCAATAAATTCCTTGAACATACTCGCATTCTTATTTTGAGAACTTTCATCATGACAATGCGCAAAGTTATATATTTTATTGGCGACAAACTCTTCGTCCCCAAATGAAGAAAGATGCCAACCCGCACTCTTGTAAAATGGCACCCTCCACCTATTATTTCTGAGGTGTTGTGGTGTAGTTTGATTCAAAACGCGACGTTTCGTAAGCACTGTACCAAACCATGGTTCTTGTTCTTGTATATATTTGAAGTTGTATTGAAATGCAATCATATTGAAAGAGCATACATCAACATTATCTGGAATTTGAATATAATCTTTGTCCGGGATTTCGTCTACATCGGAAATCATGACAAGGGCTTCATCATCGATACCTTCCAAACCACGGACGATACAATTACGTTGGTGGTTTTCGCGAGACCAAGGATTTTTGTCTGTGGGGTTATCTTCGACAACAATATGTATTATTTTATCCAACCACTCTGAAAACATTTCCCTATTCTTTTCAAAAAGTAACTCTTTTGGTTCACCGCGATGTGTGACAGTTGATTCTACGAGAACAAACTTATCAACGGCTGGTGATAGATATCGAAGTCTCTTTTTCAAAATATCAAATTCATTGTAGAATGTGAAACAATCCACAATCATTTACTTTTAAACCCATCTTTTCCTTAAATGCTTAAAACAATAGTTCGATTCTATTTTAGAATGACCGAATACGAAAAGAAATTTATCAAGATTTGTGAACAATTGAAAACATATTTGATCCCATATAAAACAAACTTGAAGAAGATTCGTATCGGGGATGATGCAGATGGTGGTTATGTTTTGAGTGACTTGGACAACTACGATGCATTATATAGTTATGGTTCAAATGACCAAACAAGCTTCGAAAGAGAATTTTACGACAAGTACAAGAAAGAAAGTTATGTATACGATCATACAATTGATGGTATCACGGATAAACCCGACTACATCCACTTTTTCAAGGAAGGTGTCGCACCAGTGACAAGACCAAACATGGATACCATTGACAATCATATAATCCGAAATGGTCACACTGAATGCAAGAATTTATTGGGGCAGATTGACATTGAAGGTCACGAATGGTTTTTGTTCAAAGATCTCAAATACATTAATAACTTTTCACAACTTATAATTGAATTTCATATTAATGCGGAACTTACACAATATGAACAACTTATCCATGACACTTTTCAAAAGTTAAACGAAAACTTTGTATGTACCCATATTCATGGTACAAATTGTCCACTCCAGCCATGGCTCGATGGAAATTTCCCCAGAGTTTTTGAAGTGACCTATGTGAGAAAGGATCTCATTGAATCAAAGGAAGTTGAACCAGGTGTGTTTCCAATCGAAGGCCTCGATTATCCCGGAGATCCAAAGCGTGTCGATCTACGCCTTGACTACTGGCACAACTTAAAAGATACATCGTATTGTGATGTAGATGTCAATACCCAAAGTAATTCATAAAATCATCATAGTCGATGATGGTAAGATGCCAAAGTTACCAGATGGTATGAAAACTTCGATTGAAAGTTTTTATCGTATGAATCCTGGTTACAAAATAAAATTCTATTCTGGGGATGATTGTGTTGAATATATCAAAAAGTATTTTGACGAGAACGTATTGAAAGTATACAAAGCTCTTAAACCGTATGCATTCAGATGTGATTTGATGAGACAACTCATATTATATAATGAAGGTGGTTGGTACTCCGACATAAGACAAGTGTGTCTAAAACCAATTGATGCACTCAACAATCTACAAAGAGAATATTACACATGTGTTGACAGCAAAATAAATCCAAATTGTATGTACAACGCTTTCATTGGATCTATCCCCAAACATCCAATATCAAAAAAGATGATTGATCTCATATTATGGAATGTAGAACACAAACACTACGGAATTGATTGTTTGTATGTGACTGGACCTGGTGCGTATATGAATGCATCAATTGATTACATCAAAAATAACCCCCAAAAATGTGTCATAGGACATCATACCCTCGATGAATACGTCGTCTTTAGCGATGTGAAATTTTTGAAATGTAAATATAATGACGCGAAGGGTGCGGACAACTCGGATTTACCTGGAACCAATGACTATGGTGATATGTGGAGAAAAGGGAATGTCTATTAAAAAATAAATACCAAGTATAATCAAGAAATGAGTGAGTCTCACGCAGAAATCAAAGATGCCTGTGATGGCATCGAAACTAAATTAGATGAAATTGCTGCGGATATCAGGGAAGTGCCATTTGATTATAAAATTGTTGAGAAATATGCAAATATTGATCAAGAAATTTATGATATTCATAAATGGTACGATAAATACAAGGAGATTGTAGCTGGATATGAAACTTATGTTCGAGAGAGGGAAGGTGTACTTGAACGCATTAAAGATCTAGAAAAGAAAACGAGATTTTTGAACCACGAAGTTCAAAATGTTAAATTACAAGCATCTTCTCGTGTCCAACGCGGAGTGTCGTATTCACAGTTACCTTGTACCCAGCATCCTTGAGATTTTTACAAAACGCAACATCCTCGGAGCATATATCACGTAACAACTTCCCATTTTCAGCTTCTATTTCGATGATTGGATAGCTAAAATATGGATACTTTAGATTTTCTATGACCCCCTTACGACACGCGAAAAATCCCATACCGTTATATGCGACTTGTATGTACTTATCTTTTAAACAAGGGTCGTCTGTTTTTATAAACTCAAATGTTCCATATTTTTTGAAGTATTCTATGTCCCATTCTTTGACAGCTGCATAATGCACGAGATCTGTCATTCTATATAGTCCCGATACAACTGGATGTTTATCGGTGTCTTCTATGAGTTCAATAACTTGTTCCGGGAGAAAGAACATATCAGAGTCTATTGTCAACCACACATCATAATCCAACTTACCGTCAAATGGAACTTGTGTGGCTCCTCGAAGGACGTCAAGACCAAGGGTTTTCATTCTAGAAAAAGATACAAAGCTTGAATATTCATTCATCATCACAACTTTGTATCCTCTTCGCGTGAGTTCAATTAGAGTTTGTGACCAATTTTTTAGGAATGACCCCGAATATTCGCGACCCGGTAGCGCTACTACAATGGTCTTCATTATATATCTAAACATTTAATACTTTAAGTACTTCATTTACAGCCGGGTGTCGTACGATGTCGTCATCATCCATTTCTACGTGTTCAATATATTCAAGATCTAAACCACCCATTTTGTAGATTAAATGATTGAGTCCATTATCTTCACCAAGGTCTGATTGTTCCAAGTCACCCGTAACAATCAGTTTTGTATTTTCACCAATGCGTGTGAGGAGCATTTTCATTTGGTTTGGAGTACTGTTTTGCATTTCATCTGCGATAATCACGGTGTTGTTGAACGTTCGACCGCGCATATAACCAAGTGGTTCAATGGCGATACATCTCTCCAATTGATTATGTGACAAGTACTTTTCAAATATATCAAACGCTGGTTTTGTCCAGGGTTCCATCTTCTTATCGATGTCCCCAGGAAGATATCCCATATCTTCGTCAGCTGCAACGATTGGTCTTGTTAAAATTACCTTACCCCTAAAAGATTTGTATATATGTTCAATACCAATTTGACAAGCTAACATAGTCTTCCCACTTCCAGCAGGCCCAGTCCCAACTATAATTGGTTTTTGCGACCTAAGTGCAAGCATATATTTGCATTGTCCAGCTGTTTTTGGAAACTCCATATGATATATTTAAAGTTTTTTTCCTTAAATATTTTAAGATGAATCAATTTCAATTTATCCAGATGAAACCAACCAAAGCTTATTTGAGTCTCATCGATCCACAAAAAAAGGCTAGGTTTATATGTTTTTCTAACAAGAATACAGCCGACACTTTTGTTGATTATGTAACTACCTTTAGATCTAAACATGGACACTGGCCAGTTTTGGATATGTCTCAAAAAATAAAAACCATAAAAAGTTTGACGGGTGTTAAAAAAAGAACACCCGAAGAATTGAAAGAATATTTATCGTATGAAACATTTGATTTTGAACAAATTGATGAAATGTCAAAGCGTACAAATGTCTCTTACCTTCACATCACGAATTTTACTTACATACCAAATGGTGAAGAAAACCAAATTGTAACTTTTTCTGGTCAAGAATGGGACGGTCATGCGGATGATCTTATGTATAGAGATCTTTTGGAGTTTAACTTAAAAATTAAGTGAGCTTTAGATTAAACAACAATGTGTGGCATTATTGCTCTGTTCGGCGAAGAGCGGGAAGTTCCGAAAGAACTCCTTTCTCATCGCGGTCCAGATGATTATCGTACAGAAAAGATGGGTAAGTGTCGAATGGACTTTTACCGCCTTGCCATCAATGACCTCACTGAAGCCGGAATGCAACCATTTGTAAGACCGAGGCGTATGTTTGTGTGTAATGGAGAAATTTACAATCATCGTTCTTTCCGAAGTGGAGAAGAAAAAAGTAAAAGTGATTGTGAAGTTGTTATGAATTTGATTCACACAATTGGAATTGAAAACACTGTCAAGTCTATTAACGGTGACTTTGCTATGGTTTACACTGATGGCAAACGTGTTTTGGCTGCACGAGATCCAGTTGGTGTTCGCCCAATGTTTTACACAAGGTATGCAAATGATTCTATTGCTTTTGCGAGTGAAGCAAAGGCCCTTCTATTTTTGGAGACCCGCATTGAAATCTTCCCACCTGGTCACTTCTATGATTCTCTCGTAAATGAATTTGTATGTTATCATACTGGTTATTGGAATGTGCATAAATTCAGTGCGAGTAAGAACCACGAAAACATTAGACATGCATTGGAAGAAGCCGTGCATACGAGACTTGATAATACTGATCGTGAGATTGGTTTCCTTCTCTCGGGTGGCTTGGATAGCAGTCTTATTGCCGCTATCGCCACACGGAAAATTGGTACAATTCGTACCTTTTCTATTGGTCTTGAAGGAAGTCCCGATCTTGAAGCTGCTCGGAAAGTTTCGGATTTCTTGGGGACAGATCACACCGAAGTTGCATTTACCGTGGAGGAAGGTCTTCGTTCAATTAGAGAAGTCATCAAGAGTTTGGAATCATACGATACCACAACCGTGAGAGCATCTACACCTATGTGGTTGTTATGCAAGTACATCAAGGAAAATACAGATTGTCGGTATATTTTCTCTGGTGAGGGGAGCGACGAAATTTTGGGTGGGTACCTCTACTTCCATAATGCACCGGGTGTTGATGAGTTTGCTTGTGAAAATATGAGACGTCTCAAACTCATTCATCAATTTGACGGTTTGCGTGCAGATAGATGCGCGGGTGCACATGGACTTGATCTCATTGTTCCTTTTTTGGACAAAAACTTTATTAATTGTTGCATGGAGATGAATCAAAAATTGAAAATGACAAAACTTGAGAAACAGGTTCTCCGAGAGGCATTCACGGGATATCTCCCCGATGAAGTACTTTGGCGACAAAAAGACGGGATGAGCGACGCTGTCGGAACAAATTGGGTGAGTGAGATCAGAAAGTATTATAACGAGACGATGAGTGATAAGATATTTGAGATTACACGGAATAGATGTACACATAATACACCTCTGACGAAGGAAGAGGCTTACTATCGAGAGTTATTTTGGATGCACTATGGAACCGACAACGACCACCTAATTTCAGAAATCTGGAGACCTAGGTGGACAAATATAACTGATCCAAGTGCACGGCTACTTATAGAAAAGAAACAATAGTATTATAAACTATGTCCATTTTTGTAAAAAATTTTGATTGTAAAAATGAAGAACACGTTATGTGGCTGAAGGAAGTTGGACAAGCTATGTCTAAATCTGTGGGTGGTGATCGTGTCGATCTTGCATCCATAGTTAACGCAAATCCTCTCAATGATTCCCCAAAGATGACAAACCCCGCTGACTGGGCATATATTCATTTCCAATTGGCTATGAAATATACAAATGCAGTTCTAAGCTGTGACGCGTTTGTTCCCTCCCAAAAATGATAAATATTCCTCTACTGTGAAATCTTGAGGATCCGAATTTTCGTCCATGCGTACAAGTAATATCGAACCACGTACAACTTCTTCATCAAACGGTGGAGGAAGTATATTCTTATTTAGAATTGTACCGTTTTGTGGTTTCATTATTACTACATCAAGTTCAGGCCACTGACCAATGAATGTTGGGGATCCAGAAAGTAAAATGAAAATCTGATTTTTTCTTGGATCTATGTCAAGGTCTACTTCCCTTATGTCTCCTCGTCGCTCTTTTATTAATACAGCAATCGTCATCTTGAAATCATTTGACAAAAAAATATTTGCGTTTATTAAATGAACAACGCACAAAAAGGTGCTTGGTTTGCAGTAGCTATTACGGTTGCACTTATTGCGATATTTGCTTCGATTCAGGTGGCGGAAAAGTACCGTGCACGTCAGTCGGATTACAGATATGGTTTTATTGACACAAACCCAATGCGCCGTACGGGTCAATTCTTTGACACTTGCTCGCCTGAAAATATGGCTGATTGCAAGAGAAACAATCCCTACGAAGGACTTCCACTGCCCTAAGTCAATTAAAAGTATTTGAAAATTATAGTATAAGAATGGAGAACCCTACGCGTCAGTTTGTTCTCGAACGCCTGTCAACTCTCCTCGAGATTCCAGAAACAGATACGATATGCATCAATCTCGAGAAAAGTATACTCAATTATTCGGTAAAAAGGTTTAGGGACTATGATGTCCCGGGGTGGGAAAACCACAAATTTGTTAACATTTACAAACACAAGTTTCTTCAACTACAATACAATCTTAGAAATTCACCGGTCCTCAAAAGATGGATTACCAGTAAAAAGTTGAAAACAAAAGATGTCATTGAATTGAGACCCGAGGAACTTTGGCCGGATGGACCGTATGCAAAAACAATGGAGGATCGAATTATCAAAGATCTTAGAAAGGCATATCTTGCAAATGAAGTTAAGAACCAAGAAGGGTTCTTCACGTGCAACAGATGCAAGTCTAAGAAGACTTCATACTATCAGTTACAAACAAGATCGGCAGATGAACCTATGACTACATTTGTGACTTGTCTCAATTGCGATAAGAATTGGAAGTGTTAATATAGTATTTCGAATCTGTCCAATCGGTTGGCATATCCCCAACCGAAAGAACAAAATTATAGCCTAGTTTCTTTTTCATAAGAGTTTTTGTTTGAGCACTCGTAAATCCCAAATAATCATATACAATCCCGTGTGACGCGAGTTGATTTATAGTATACTGGACTACCGAATGAAGGCCCGGTCTGGCGGTGATAATGACAATAATGTATCCTAACTTTTTCATTTTATGAAGCAAATCAATAATTGGTTCATTTCGTTGACCATTTGTAAAAATTAATGTATCGTCAATGTCAAACATCGCGGCATCGTGAATACCAACTTGACGATTCGTTAATAAGTCCATTAATGTTATTAAAGATTTAAATATCCGTTTAGAGAGACATGTTCGTTGATGTTAATTGTGAAGATGACACAATTCAGATTGCCGAACTCATACGCGATGAAAATACTCACGACGCTGAAGTAATATTTCTAAAGAGAATTAAGAGTAATTTGTATGAATTTGAAGATGATATCGTAGTTATTCCAAGAGAATCTATATGTGGTTGGTACGATGTCGAAACCCTTGAAGAAACCGGTATTTATGTAAAGAATGAAAATGGATATGAACTTGTTGATGACAGCGAAGATGAAGACTTTGTATGCTCCGAATCTGAAGAGTCTGAAAGTGAATCCCTTGTGGATGAAGATGATGATGAGGAGGCTTAAATAATATAACCTTTTAACTTGTATGGAGTGTCCGGTGTGTTACGCATCGAAGGCAAAATACAAACTCGTTTGTGAACATTCCTTTTGTTATCAATGCATTTCCCGTTGGTACCAAGAGTGTGGAAATAACACATGCCCTCTATGTCGCGAGAATATATCATTTGTATTGCACGATGACACACGTGAAGTGCATATACAATGTGCACCAAATTCAAGAATTGATGACTACGTAACTTTTCAAAAACTATTGGAAAAGCACAAAAACCACAGAATAAAAGACGTAGAGTACCTAAGACGTCAAGATTGGGTTGAGTGGGTAATAGAACATAGAGCTAAAAAACAAGTATATACAAAGTATACTTTCCATGGATTACAAGGAACCAAAGAAGCGTGTTACAAAGAACGACAAGAAGAACAAGAGAGACGTGTACTCTCAAAAGCATATAAGGATTAAATCTCAATTATTAGAAAAGCGACGAGATGAAAGTATTTTTTATGTGCACACACCCAAACCAGGGAACGGGGTATGCAAGAGTGGCAAATAAAATAACAAACTACCTCGCTGATATTCCAGGTGTTGAGGTTGTTTATTACGCATTTCAAAATTACCCGGGACAAGATATCAAAGACAGATTTATTGATCCACGGATAAAATTTTATGACGCACTTGAACTTGACGCAGAGTCTCCAAAGGGTTTTGGTGATAACGGAATAGTACCAACAATTATTGAAGAGAAACCGGACGTATTATTCTTGTATAATGATCTACCAGTTACATCTCTGATTTTGGAAAAGATTCCACCCGAGTATATGCCACCAAAGAAGTACGTGTATTTGGATATAGTATATCCCTGGGAGAATTTGTCATATTATGAAAAATTACGTCAATATAAACCAGATAAGATTTGGGTATTTCTGAATTGCTGGAAAACACACCTTGTCGAAGAACTTGGAT
>Ga0255754_10000773_pt1 | contig 25105 bp, 18 predicted proteins | sample 101ome_22_FD_179954 | JGI IMG/M metagenome (GOLD analysis project Ga0255754, IMG submission 179954) | Coastal salt marsh microbial communities from the Groves Creek Marsh, Skidaway Island, Georgia - 101412BT metaG (version 2) | ecosystem: Environmental > Aquatic > Marine > Intertidal zone >... | reverse complement strand
GCTCTAGAGCACTAACATTCAAAGGGTCTGCTTCTGCTTCTTCATTTACTAAATCTTTAAAAGTAAGTGTAGCTGTTCCAGAGCCATCTACATAATATGCATAGGTAGCTGGAGTAGTATTTAAAAGCAGTCTTGGGCTTCCATTAGTTGTATCAACAGTTACAGATTCAGTGAAACTAACAGTTACGGAAATGGTATCCGATAGTGCATTATTCCCATCGTAATCTGTATAGGTTCCGTTTGCCATTGAGCTTGTTATCTGGTTAATTGTAGGGGGGGAACCGTCATAAATAAAACTACACGAAACCGTAGATGAAATAGTATTTCCAGCTAGATCAGTAACAGCTGGGCTTCCTGGGGCATGGGTTAATTTTACTAACCCGTTAGCAGTGGGTGTTATTAAAATCGTATATACTTTTCCGTCTGTGGAAGCGCTCAGAAGCGTAAGACTTGCAACGTTAATGGCTTCTGAAAAATCAGCAGTATTAGTAGTTAAACCTGTAACTGTCTCATCATAGGTAAGGGTTACAACAACAGACTGTGAAGAATAGGTCCCAGCAGGTTTTGTGATGGTAAGTGTAGGAGAAACATTATCTATTCTATAGGTCAAACTTTCGGTACCAGAATAATAGTTTCCAAAGAGATCAGTGCCAGATACAGTAGCAGCAACAGTACCATCATTACCTGAAGGAATATTCCAACTGTAACTCCAGGTTCTTGAAGCTGATGTAGTTGAAACGGTCATTGCTGCATTAGTTACCAACCCAGCGATTGAAATAGTTGGAGAATTAGACATGGCTTCACTAAAGGTTGCAGTAATCTCAACCGTGTCAGCATCTCTTACAATAGAATCAATATGATTATCAGTGAATGAAGACAAAGTTGGGGAGATGGTGTCAAATGAAATATTTAAAGTTGATGAAATATTACCCGATCCAGAAGAATCAGTAAATGCATTATCAGCTACTGAAAATGTAACAGTTCCAGACGAATTCGATGGAGGAGTATAATTTACTGAATAAACTTTACTTGATGTTGAGGTAAAATTTGATATTGATCCAGAGGTAACTGAAATATCTTCTATTGTGAAATCATTTGTATCCTTATTAGATGAAAAATAAATTTCAACTGTATCAGTAATGTTGACTCCATAATCAGAAGAAGTTATAGTTAATGTTGGAGTGGATGTTAATGATAATAAAATAACTTTACCTCTATTACCATTAAAATTAGGCGCTCCATAAGCTATTTGATTTCCCGATGAAGAAATCTGAACAGATTTATTAGCTCCAATACCATAATTATTTTCACCTATAAATTCGTTGGAAACATTGGTCCATGTTGTTGTGCCAGTTGATATAAGTGTCCATGAATCGGTTGCTGAAGGAGTATAATCGTAAATTAAAATTTTTCCAGTATTGTTTGTTGTACCAAAATTATGTCCAATTACAAGTCTAGTTCCGTCTTTGTTAAAATTGTGTGCTTGAATATAGCTATTATTATTTGAGGCAATAAATGTATTTGGAAGACCTGTTAATGTCCAAGTTGTAGTTCCTCCTGGGGTATAATTATAAGTATAGACTTTCCCTTTAAAACTATTAAATCCTGTTGCTGATACCGCCAATTTATTTCCATCTCCTGATAAAACTGGGGCTCCAAATTGATCACCTTGATTTTCACCAACTAAAGTGTCAATCAAATTCCAATCGTTTTCAAATTGATATATAAATGTTCGACCTCTATTAAAATCATAATTTACTTGCGATATGGCTAAGGTTGACCCATCATCTGAAATACTTACATTTGGAAAAAATAAAGTGTCTGAATTATTAATAGAAGAACCCATTTGAACCCAATCAGTACCATCATATCTCATTACTATAAAAGGTCCATTTTTTTCACTTAGCACAAGGTAGTTTCCATCAGATGAAATTTCAATATTGGTTCCTAAATTCTTTGATGTTCCAGATCCAGTAAAAACTTTAGATGATACCCATGTATTTGAGTCAGTATCCCAATCAAATATTTCTATTCTGCCTGCATTTGATACTTTAACGCAAGCATCACAACCTGCCAAGTAATCTTTTGTACCAACAAATATTCTATCCCCATTATCATTGATTGCAACATCTGAACCTAGATCTTCAGAATTTACTGTACCAATTCTACCTAATGTTTGGGACCAAATCCCGTTTTCAAACTTAAAAACATTAAAACGACCCCTAGAATTGTTATCTGTCCCAGGAGAGCCTATAATGATATTGTTAAAATTAGAATCTACATCAAGTGTACCTCCAAAATAATTATTCTGTCGTGTAGTTGGACTAGGTATTTCAGGTCTATATTGCTCTATTTGAGAATAAATAAATAAAGGGAATAAGAAAAAAAATGTGGACTTATATAAATTCATACATTTTTTAAGTTTTATAAAAATATAGATTTTCTTTCCTATTACAATAGAATATTTTAAATCTCTTCTAGTATATTGATATCATTGCCTTAACCTAAGATTCCTTTTCAGTGTTCTTCAGATTCTATCCATCCATAACACAAACACCGATAGGAAACACCACAACTGTTTGGTTATTTGAATTTGGCAGCCATTAATTGCTTGAGAGAACTTACTATTTCTGGAAATTCATTGGCTATATTTTCAGTTTCCTTTGCTGCTGTACCATGGTCATATAGTTCCACAAAACCATCTTTGTGTACCACCATTCTATGAGAATTAGTTCTGATGGTTGTAGCATCGTTTTTATAGGCTATTACTGGATGTCCCTCTTGCTGTGGGTCCTCTAATATATTTTGAAGCGAAGTTCCTTGAATAAAATCCGGCTTTTTAAGTCCTGTTAAGTAACAAAGAGTAGGAAATAAATCTATAGTTTCAACTAAAGCGGATGAGATTACTCCCTGTTGTTTTATTTGAGGGGCATGAATTATTAAAGGAGAGCGCAATGATTCTTCAAACAGGCTGTGCTTCCCCCAAATGCCATGTTCTCCCAAATGCCAGCCATGATCTCCCCAAAGGACAACAATTGTATTTTTATCTGCTCCACTTTGTTTGAGCGCTTGAAGTATTTTTCCAACTTGGGCATCGGCATAACTCACCGCTGCAGCATAGTGTCTTCGAACTTCTTCGGCAAAGTTAGTGTCTTCATTTGGATCTTTTCCCCATCGATTATATTTCATAAATTCTCCAGAATGATGCCAAGTTGTTTTTCCTTCAGGTTTGGCAGGATGATTTATTGGTGGGAGCGATTTGCCTTCATATAAATCATAATAGGATTTTGGCGATCCAAATGGCAAGTGTGGTTTTATAATGCCAACAGCTAGAAAAAAAGGCTTCTTTTGAGCAACCAGTTGGGTTAATTGATTTACTGCAGTAGCTGCTATTAAGCCGTCAGGATAAAGAAAATCATCTCCTTCTGCATGCTGAAAAACATCCATATCTTCTGCATTATAACGAATTTCTCCTTTTGCTAAACCGTGCATTGCACCTCTAGGATGTTTCCACTCACCTACAGGCATTAGTTGTTTATCCCAAGCTAGGGGTATTTCCAATTGAAGGGAATCATCCCAATTGTTTCCACCTCTCCCTCCGGGGTGATGAGATACTTTTCCAACGGAAACAGTAGTATAACCCTGAGTTCTATACCATTCTGGCATAGTGGGGGGTTGTATTTCTTTTCCTTCTCTTATTTTTTTGGCTCTTAAAAACAAGGCGTCGTTTCCAGGTGGTCCATATCTTCCTGTCAAAAGCGTGGAGCGTGACGGACCACAACTCGGTGCATTGACAAAATGCCGTTCAAAGCTAATACTTGTTGAAGCCAATTGATCTATATAAGGAGAATGGATATAATCAACTCCAAAGGAATTTAATTCAGGGCGAAGATCATCAATGCAAAGCAATAAAACATTCAATTTTTTTGACATGGGGGAAGACTGGCATGCCAACATTAATAAACAACAAATAACTGGTAGAGAAAGAGTCTTTCTGAAGATCATACTTTATGTATTTAAACAGTATGTTCAGTAAAAATAGGGATTTTATAAAGATTAATGATGCAATTCTTAAGCTACTCAATGGAATTTTAATTAATCTACGAGTAGAGGGTTTTCTTTTAAATCAATGGATAAAATCTAAATTCTATCTAACCCATTAATATCATTGCCTCAACCCTGAAATTCATATGTAGCAGTTTTAAAGGGGAGTTGTTTAGGGTTTGCTGTGATTAATCAATAATTGATTGATACACTAGATTTCTAAGTTTTTCGTGATCATCAATATTTTCCGCAGGTATTAATTGGGTGAAATAAACAACAATCAATTCTTCTTTTGGGTCCACCCAATAGGTAGAGTGATAGGCTCCACCCCATCCGTATTCCCCTTTTGTTCCCATTTGACCTCGGACTCCTAAATCAGTTACCACTGAAAATCCAAGTCCAAAACCTGTTCCTCCTGACCAAGAAAATGACTTATTACCTATATGATCTGTCGTCATCAATTCAATGCTTTTTCGAGATAAAATTCGATTTCCATTGAACGTACCCCCATTTAACATCATTTGTAAAAACTGAGCGTAATCTTTCGCTGTACTTAAAAGACCTGCTCCTCCAGAAAAACTTTTTCTTGGCCCATCTATATAAGCTCCCTGACTAATCATTGTTCCTGTATCCGGAGCTCTTTTGATGCCCTTATTAGTTGAGGAATAAACTGTTGCCAAACGATTTGCTTTTTCTTTAGGTAAATAAAAATGGGTGTCCTCCATTTTTAAAGGATCCAAAATCTTGGTTTGCAAAAAGGAAGCTAAACTTTGACCAGAAACAACCTCAATCACTGCACCTAAAATATCTGTATTATATCCATAAACAAACCTTTCTCCAGGATGAGCATCATTTGGAAGGTTTCCCATTCTTTTAATTGTTTCTAATAAGGGTTCATTTCGATGTGCAAAATACCATCCTTGAATCGAAGCTTGCTCCCATAAATCGCTTGCAATCCCTTGTCCATAGCCTATACCCGCGGTGTGAGTCAAAAGGTCTCTAAGGGTAATTTCACGGGCTGCTTTTACGATTGAATAACTTCCATCTTCGTTGGATACTGCCACTGTGGATTCTTTGAACTCAGGTATATATTTTGAAAGTGGATCTGAGATTAATAGTTTTCCTTCTTCTTGTAGAATCATAATCCCCACACTGACAATTGCTTTCGTTTGAGAAGCAATTCTAAAAATTGCATCTTCCTTCATTTCACTCTTGTCCTCTAAATCACTTTTCCCAATGGCCTTGTAATAAATAATTTTATTTTTTCTAGCAATTAAGGTAACTGCTCCCGATAATTTATCATTATCAATATACTCTTCGAAAACATTAGTCAAACCGCTGATTCGTTTAGATGAAATTCCGACATCTTCTGGAGTAGCTAATTCTAAATCTTGCGAATTAGCAGAAATTGGAAATGTTAGAAAGGAAATAATTAAAAGGCTTAGTAACGATTTGATGTACATATTTCTAAATTTATTAAAACCTAATTTAGAAAAAATATCGCTAAGCTTTTGTTTTTCGAATATTTTCTGTTTTTGTAACAATTTTTAAGGTCTTTATTAGAAGAGTTATGCTTTTAATTAAAGTTTTCTTCCAAACCTTCCCTAAAACCCCAATAGGCCTCTTTAGGATTTAATTGCTCATCAAAAAGTGTGGGCCAATCCTTAATTTTAAAAAAAGGTTTTATCCAAGTGTCACGATCGTTAAATCCCCAAAACGTAATGCCATAGCGTTGTTCTTTTGGAACTGCTTTGTGATAAAGAGCTACCAGATTTTTATATTTTGCAGCCTGGGCTTGTGCCATCTCTGGAGTAAAGTTTTCATAGGATTGCACCCCTCCTGCCTGACTGTCATCATGGGTATTAAAAATCAGGTCGACTTCAGACAAATGAATCTTGAGCCCTGTATTAGCAGCTTTTTCTAAGGATTTTAAAATTAGACTATCGGGGATATCCATTCTGTAATGCATCTGAAACCCTATACCGCTAATGGGTACATTGTTATTTTGAAGCTGTTTTACCAAATCCAAAAAACCTTCGAGTTTAAGCGGATCTCGTTCTAAATTAAAATCGTTCAAAAATAGGGTAGCATTAGGATCGGCTTTGTGGGCAGCGTGAAAAGCTTGATCAATATAATCCGGCCCGAGAGCATTTAGCCATGCTGTGGATCGTAAATTCCCTCCTTTGGTTTCCATTGGTTCATTTACTACGTCCCAGCCGGCTACTTTGCCTTGGTATTTTGAAACAACAGTGTTTATGTATTCGTTTAGAAAATTCTGTGCCCAAAGACTATCTATGGCTATACGATCATTTACCCATTTGGGTGTACCGCTATGCCAAACCAGGGCATGGCCAAATAAACGCATCTTGTTTTCTGCTGCAAAAGCGACTACTGCGTCGGTTGCATCCCAATTGTATTCATTTTCACTTGGCAAGATTCGAAACATCTTCATGTTATTTTCTGCGGTAAGACTACTAAACTCCTTTACCGTAAGACTTAATTTTTTAGAATCTGAAAGGGTACTTTTGAGATTGATAGCCGTTCCTATGGGATAGTCGCTTAGCTCCTTTAACCCTCGAGAATCTTTGGTTTGGGTACAATGTGTAAGTCCAAGACCAAAGAATAAGACAAACAAGATGGGATTTGTTGTTTTTACCATTTTTTTGATTTTTTTAAATTTTAATATCTACGTTAATATTATCCATAACATTTAGTTAAAGAGGGCTACTTGAAAATAAAATACTTCTTTAGTAGGGCATAAATTAAAGCTTAGAAAATACTTTTAATAAGGCTTGAGCAATGATTTCATTTCCTTGGTCTGAGGGGTGAAGCCCGTCGTAAGTCATCTCAATAGCCTCCGTCGGATAAGGGTAGCTATCCGTCTCGGGATCAAAAGGCAGGCCAATAAAATCAGGATAACGGTAGTCTTGGTAGCTTCCCGTTTCCGGATTTTTTAGCCTTTTAAAGCGTGTCAAATTTTGATGTTGTAAGTCTGGATGTGCGTAAAGGTCTATGGTTTCATATCCTTCAGCGATTCCTATTGCCTTAAATGCGTCTGCAAATGCTTCCAAGGTTTGCCCCTTTTTGGGTTTATAAGAACCGTAAGCGTTGTTTTTAAAGTTGTTGATATATACAAAGTCTACTCGTTGCATAGGTGTGATCAGTACGATAGTCGCATTTGGATTTAGTCCTTTCAATTTATCGATTATATGTCTGTAAGCACCCATCACTGTGGAAAGACCCTTTGCATTTTGATAAGCTTCCCAAGTGCCAAGGGGATTTCCTGCCCACCAATCGTTAGTGCCTAAAAAAAGAGTATAAACATCAGCCTTGGGAATTGCTAAGCGATCAAATCTTTCCGCAAATTTAATTACCGTCCATCCGTTATACCCTTTATTGGTTACCGAAAAATTGGGTAAGTACTCCTCAATCCTGCTCAAATATCCCTTGGTTACGCGATGACCGGTTTCATCTAAATGGTCGTTTAAATAGGTGATCGAATCCCCTAGGGCAACCCAAGCTTTAGGGCCAGGACGAGAACAACCCAAAACAAAAAAGAAGATCATTAAATAAAAACAATTTTTCATGTTTCGGCTAGACTTTTAAAAAGACAATATAAAAGATTAATTTTTATTTAATTGAACATAATCCTCTAATCATCCAAAACTTTGTCTTTTAATGCAATCCTTAGTAGACTTTAAAATCTTTTAACGCATTGATTCAAATTTAAAAATGAGATGTATAGAAATTTTTTACATTTATTTAAATAACAATCTTTAACGATAAAAAATTAACTCATGACCAAACTAAAATTTATACTCATTGCTTTATTTGTTGGACAAGTAACACTCGCCCAACAAGTTTATAAGTATTCTGGAATAGTAAAAGACAAAAATACGGACTTGCCTCTGGAGGATGCCTTGGTGATAGTAAAACCCTTGCGAACCTCGGGTGCTGGATATTACTCTGGAGTAAAAACAAAAGCAGATGGAAGATTTAATCTGACAACAACTTATCGACTACCCCTAAACGTTCTAGTTTCCAGAAAGGGGTGTGCCTCAAGTAGCACTAAAATCAAACGCATTAATGAAAACTCTTTTGAAATTTATTTAGAATGTGAACAAGAAACCATAGAATTAATTATTGAAGAAACGAAAGACAATGATGATGACGGTGTCATTAATAAAGATGATGAATGTCCAAATGAAAAAGGCCCCGTAGAAAATAAGGGTTGTCCTTTACCGGATGATGACCAAGATGGTGTTCCCAATGCAACCGATGAGTGTCCAAATGAAAAAGGCCCTGCCGAAAATAATGGTTGCCCATATGCTGATGATGATCAAGATGGAACGCCAAATGATCAAGACAAATGTCCCAATGTTAAAGGAAGTCCTGAATTTGATGGGTGTCCAGATCCAAAAAATGAGCTGACTGCCCTCTTGAATGAAAATCGTTTCGTCTTTTTTGGACTTGATAGTAAAAAATTATCCAAGGAAGCCATGGAATTCTTAGATTCAATAGCGGTTATTTTAAATCAATCCGGCAGTGTTGCCCTAGAAATAACAGGCCATTCTTCAAGTGAAGGATCAGAGGAATACAACCAATCGCTCTCTGAAAGTCGTGCAAAATCCGTTTCAGACTACCTCATCCAAAATGGGGTTAAAGCTACACAGCTAAACACAAGAGGATTAGGCGAAATACAACCATTGGAGTCAAATTCAACAGAAAGCGGACGCTCTAAAAACCGTAGAGTTGAATTCAAATTTTAGGGTTTTCTTACATTGAGCTACACATGGATAAATGGTTGGTTTAATAAAAAGCTGGTGAAGTAGATTCAATTATTTATCACCACATTGGTACCAAAAGACAGACTCATTATGCGTCTGTCTTTTTTTATTGGGGGGTTCAATTCAATGCCTATTGAGCATTTGATATAATTTTTTAATTCCCTTTGACTTCCAATTCACTATCGATCTTTACTTATTCTCAAGACTCTAATGATTTATTTATTCGGCTGGATAAACTAGAAATTGAGTCTAGTGGTTAATTGGCCTATAAAGCTTTACTTCTACAACAAATAAATACTACTGTGGAAGGAGAAGAGGGAGTTCTTGAATATTGCGAAGTGTACTAAAAGAAAAATCCAACGATTTTTACCTTACTCGAGGAGTATCGTGAATACGATTCCTATAGATCACATGTTAAAACTCCCCATTTTTTATATTATAAAACAGGGTCTAAAGTAATGGTGAATTCACTTCGGTTAATAAACATATATCTAATTGGCAATGCTTTAAACGATTAAATCGAAAACGGTTGACTGTACTGTCTTTTTCCCGTTGCCCTGTATAAGGCATTAGCAACTGCTCCAAATGTAGGAGGAAAAGAAGGTTCTCCAAGGCCGGTTGGATCGATTCGATTTTTAATAAAATGCACCTCAATATTTTGAGGAGCTTCCGCCATTCGAATCATTTTATATTGGTCAAAATTCTGCTTGCTGGGAATTCCCTCCTTAAATGTCATTTCGCCATAAAAGGCATTTCCGATCGCATCAACAACCCCTCCTTCTGCCATATTCTTGGCGGCATCAGGATTAATAACGATTCCACAATCGATGGAACAAGTGACGTTCTGTACAAGGGGTTTGCCCTTCACCAGTTCTAAATCTAGCACTTGAGCCACGTAGGAATTGTGGCAATAATACGCAGATACCCCTCGGTTTTTGGGTTGGTTTGGTTTGTTCCAATGAGACTTATCCCGTACTTGTTTTAATACGCCTGCATACCGTTTGGGGTCGTAGTCGTTCCGTTCACCGACAGGATCTTCAGCTGCTCTTTTCAAGAGTTCTAACCTAAACTCAATTGGATCTTTTCCAGCGAGCTCAGCTACCTCATCCAGAAAAGATTGCTCCGCACTGGCCATAAAGTTTGATCGAGGGGCTCTGTAAGACCCTACCGTGATATTGGAGTCTATCGTCCAGGATTCTGCCAGATAATGATCGACGGAACCGGCGGGGAATCGATGTTCTGCAATTGGAGTTTCGGGTATTCCTCCAGCGTTTACATGAAATGCTGTTAAATTTCCATTCTGGTCCAGTCCCGCTTTGTAGGAAATTTGATAGGAAGGTCGGTATATTCCTGAGGTCATGTCATCTTCTCTTGAATAGACAAGTTTTACGGGAGCTTGTACCTTTTCGGATATAAGTGCTGCTTCAATGAGCCAATGCGCATAGGATCTTCGGCCATACCCTCCGCCTAGGCGTGTCATTTGGATGTCAATGTTCTCCACGTCTATACCAAGTCGTTCTGAGAGTGCCTGTTCTGTATATTCTGGTTTTTGAAGGGGTCCAATTAACTCGGCTTTTCCGTTTTTTACCTCAGCAAAAAAATTCATTGGCTCCATGCAATTGTGGGCTATAAAAGGAGCAGTATACGTTCTTTCAATGAGTTGAGCCGCTTCAGCAAATGCTTTTTCAGGATTTCCGTCTTTTCTTAAAACGGTATGCTTCTTGTAACGCATCGATTCCATCTGGCTGTAATGTTCTTCGGTGTTTTCTAAACCCGAAGGGGTGTGTTGTTGCCACTTCCTACCAAACCGATCTCTTGTCAAAGTAGAACTCAAAATGGGTTCACATTCCAAAGTGATAACCTTTTTTGCTTGCATGACCTCCCAGGTAGAATTTCCAACAACTGCTACTACTTCGTTAAAGCTAAGGGTATCAAAAAATTTCTTTTCAAAATCATCGTTAAACACCTTTATTTTAAACACGTCTATAATTCCAGGCAGGGTTAGTGCTTTTGATGCATCAAAGGACTTTAGTTGCAATCCAAAAGCCGGAGGATGCATGATCATGGCTGTAAGCATTCCTTCTTTGTAGGTGTCTATTCCAAACAAAGGTTTACCTGTAACAATGTTATGTGCCTCTACATTTTTCTGAGAAGTCCCAATGAGGCTAAATTCCTCGAAATTTTTTAATGCTACTTTTTCTGGCACCGCTCTTGCTGCAGCCAATGAGGCTAATTCACCATAGGAAATACTACGGTTGCTCATTTTGTGAATCAGTATTCCTTGTTGGGTTGAAAGTTCGGATACAGGTACGTTCCAAAGAGTTGCAGCAGCTTCCACAAGCATCGTACGAGCAGTGGCACCTGCTAATCGCAATCCTGACCAACCTCTTCGAATCGCTTGACTTCCACCAATAAATTGAAAACTAAAAGCAGCTGTGTCCAGGGGAGCTTGTTCGACCAACACATTTTTCCAATCCACATCGAGCTCTTCTGCAATGATCATCGGCATTGAGGTCTTTACATTTTGTCCTGCTTCCGGATTCGGAGATAGGATGGTTACGAGTCCATTTTCACCAATTTTTAAGTAACTATTTATGTTAAACCACTCCTCAGGTAATTCTTTATTTAATGAGAGAAGTTCATTCTTAGGTTTACATCCATTTACACTAGCAAATCCAAGAATTAATCCACCACTGGCTAAACTTGAATTTTTAATAAAAGCGCGCCTAGTTAAAAAAGTAGTTTGTTTCATGAATATTTTGTGTAAAATCACATAAATATAGCGAATTCTATTCTTCAGATACGATTATGATTTTAAAATACATTCTTTAGACTGGCAGAATAAATTACCATGAATTCTTTTTGCTAAGGGAACTTTTTATTCCTTTGTTAACACCTAAATAATAACCTTTGGGACCTGAAATTATTTATGCCTTTTTTGCACTGTTGGGTATTGCCTTTTGGTTTGTTTTTAAATTTATTTGGCGAATCATCGTGGTGTTATTAAACCTAATTCTGATCCCTTGTGCGGCATTAAATAATTATATTAGGGTTAAATTTTGGAAACTTCCCAGAAAAAAAATCGACACCCGTATTTTTAAAAAAACAATTTTCTAAATCCTATCTTAAAAGGTTGGTTTTACTTGTACTGCTTTGAAATAAAAAGTGTTAACAGCAAATGTAGACTGTAAATAAGCAAACCATAGATAGTCGAAATCATACTTACTTTCAAACCTCCTGCCAATAATGCTCCGCTGACCTCTCCCCCCATGGATTCAATTCCGATAAACATATCATACAGGCCAATACATTGACCTAATACACCCAAGACAAGCGCCATTACGCTGAGGGTTTTGGAATATATTTTACGAGTAAAATGAGCATAAATCACCCCGAGTAATATTAAAGTTAACAGACTCATAAAAAGTGGACCTCCCTGAAAAAATAAAGTAAACATGAAGAATTTTTTTTTAAAAATAGTAAAAATTGAGTCCCTCTGTTTTAATGCGTTCACTAATTTTTTCTATATATTAGTTTTATTAACCATTAATCAATCAAAATGAAAAAACTTTTAGTACTGATTACTCTTGGCTTACTAGCCAACTTTGGAATTGCTCAAGACAGATTAGCTTTAAATTCTTTTAGAAAAGTCCCTGCAGATGAACTTAAAACCTTTATGCAAAACGAGGCTTTTTATTGGAGTAAAGTAGCCGCTATTTTAAAAGAAAAAGGACAAATTAATGCTTGGGCCATTCAGGTAAGAAATGGTGGAATGCTTGCTAATGAGCCTAATGTAAACACTAGAATTGGCATAGGATCTTGGGAGAATTATGAAAATCTAGGGAAAAATTATGCTGCCGCACAAGCGGAGGTAAAAAGCCAAATGGATCCTGAAAAACTGGCTCTGCTAGAAGAATCCTTGAAGCAAGATAAATTCGAATTCGCTACTACCTTGACCCAAACAGATGAACTTATTTGGAGTGATAAACAACCTAGTTTTAATTATGTAGTCATTAATTACTCTAAGGCGAATAATGTTGCCCAATACATCGCTGAAGAATCGAGAATTATGAAGCCTTTTTTTCAAAAATTAATGAAACAAGGAAAAACCAAAATGAAAGGGTGGGCTACTGCAAGCGTACTGTCTCCAGTTGGATATGACTATGCTTACAATGCCTTTACCGTAGACTTTTATGACAACATTAGTGACGCTTTTGCCCCTTTTAATTCGGACGATATTACTTGGCCTGAGGAAATGGCCTCATTGGGAGAACTAAAAACTCCTGGCTTTTGGAAAAGAGTAATTTGGAAAAGGGTAATGTACTTAAATCAAGAAAACGAGCTCGTTGAGCGTTGGTAAAACCCTAATTTGGAACGTTATACTACGCTCCACATTACCCAACTTTACGATCTCTTAAAACAATTGGAGAACTTCCTATCAACAAAAAACGGTTATCCTTTTTTAGGATAACCGTTTTTTTATGACCCAAGTCACCCTATGCCAAATTTGTTTAATTTTAATTCCTTTTAAAACTTATTTTCTTGAAAATTATCCAACTCATCCTTTTTTGTATTCCTATACTCGGATTTTCTCAAACAGACTACCAAATAACTTCTTACCAAGACCAAGGAAATAGAGCGCCAAACACCCATTATATTGGAGCTGCTTGGTTGAATAATCTGCTTCGGTCTGACCAAGAACTTCCCTATGGAATTACAAAAGCTACCTTCCGTGCAAATTCTACCTTGGACTGGCATTACCATTCATCTGTTCAAGTGCTAATCGTAGTAGCGGGAGAAGGATACTATCAAGAAAAGGGTAAAGAGGCTATTCGAATGAAAACAGGAGATGTCATCCGCTGTGAAAAAAACACGGAACATTGGCATGCTTCCTCCAAAGAGCAGGATGTAACTTATTTAGCCTTGTATGGCGGCACACAACCCACCACTTGGACCGAGGTATTGACCCAAGAGGAGTATGATCAAGTGGCGACAGCCCTAAAATAGGGTGCGTCATTTTAAACAAATCTTATTCCATTTCACTCAAAACTATTCAAGGGCTTCAGAACTAAAATCTACGGTCGCTTTAATAATTCCCGAATTCGGATCTAACCATCGGTCAAATTCTTGCATCATCTGAGCAAAAGGCACAGTTTCCCCTATGTACGTTTGGGCAGGAAACTGATCAAACACACGAATTACGTATTGAAAATCTTCTAAAGTTGCATTTCTACTGCACAATATCGAAGCCTCCTTAGCGTGAATGGCAGGGTGGTGATAGCTAAGTTCTCCTTTTGATAAGCCCACAAGTACTATACGCCCCCCATGGGATAAGAAATCGGGACAAGACTCTAAAGCAACTTTATTCCCTGTTGCATCAAATACCGCTGAACACAAGTCACCCTGAGTAAGACGGGCAACCTCTTTCACCACATCCGATCCTGCTTTGACTGTAAAGTCAACCCCGATTTTTTGTTTTGCATAATCCAATCGCTGTTCGTTGGTATCGATTGCAATAACTTGTGCTCCTGCAAGTTGTGCTAATTTCATAATTCCAATTCCTATAGGGCCACAGCCCAAAACTGCGATGGTTTCACCCGATTGAATTCCTGCCCGTCTGAGGGCATGAGCTCCTATGGCTAAGGGTTCCACGATAGCCATTTCGTTGTAGGATAAATGCGACACTGGGATCAACAGATCTGCTCGAACCGCAATGATTTCTTGCATTCCTCCATCCGTATGAACACCAAGTACCTGGAGTTGGGTACAACAATTGGTTTTACCCTTAGTACAAGCAACACAGCTTCCACAACTTACATACGGCATAACGATTACCTTATCCCTTACTTTTACAGGGGAAGAAGTCGCTCCAATTTTCACCACTTCACCTGCTAACTCATGACCCAAAATTCTTGGATAGGTAAAAAAAGCTTGGTTACCCGTAAAGGCGTGTAAGTCCGTACCACATATTCCTACGCGATGGATTTTAACCAAGGCTTCGTTAGAGTTGAGAAGCGGTGGTTCTTTCTCTTTTAATGCAAACCTTAAAGGTTCTTCACAAACAATATATTTCACTTTATCCCGTATTTACAATTCGTATTCTAGGTTATTAAAAATTACACTACTTGAGTCGGATGACATGCAAAGAGAGTGATTTTCTGGTCGAAAAGCTTACTTCCCCAAATCCCTAAACTATCCTTAGGGGATAGAAAAATTTACTACTGTTTAAACAGCATAGGCGTAAATTCAGACAAGTAAATTCTCCAGTTTTTCCATGTATGTCCACCCGGACTTTCACGGTAAACGTAGTTGAATTTTTCCGAGTCCAATTCTTTTCTCATGGTAACTACACTTTCATAGAGAAAATCATCTTCCCCACAGGCAATCCAGTACAATGCGGGATTCTCCTTTTTTAACGCTTGAATTTGCTCTTTTCTTTTGGAATGATCCACCTCTATTCCGAATCGGCTTAAATCTGCAAATCCCATACTCATTACCCCGATATAGTTAAAGAGTTCCGGATGGTCAAAAGAAGTATTCATTGTTTGAAGTCCTCCCATACTCAATCCGGTTAGGGCTCTGTTTTCTTTATTGGCTTTTACTCTAAAATTTGACTCCACGTAAGGAATGACATCATTGACTAAACTTTTTTCAAACATTTTGTTTGCCATGCCACCTACTGAGCTATTGGAAACATCGATTTTAGGACTTACGGTAAAGGCCGCTGCTTGAGTTGGATTTCCGTTGGTCATTACAACAATCATAGACTCAGCTTTTCCACTTGTGATTAAATTGTCCAGTATCGTTGGGGCTACCCCTAGGGTAGACCAAGCCTCCTCATCTCCACCGCCTCCATGAAGAAGATACAATACGGGGTAGCGCTCTGTCGATTTTTCATATCCCGGTGGGGTGTAGACGATCATTCTACGGGTTAAATTTAAGGTAGGGGAGTCATACCAAATGTGATGGGTGCTTCCTTTAGGGCCTGTTTTGGGATAATACAAAGAAGCTTGTCCTCCTTCAACCTCCAGTAAACTTTCTGTTCTAAAAGTCCCGTCGCGTGCAATTTTAAAATTTGAAGGGTCAAGGATAGAAACGCCGTCTACAAGGAAGGTATATCCGTAAAGTTCGGGTTCTAAACCTTCAACTTTTACAGACCAGACTCCGTCTTCTCCTTGGGTTAGATCGGTAAGCTTTCTCGTCATTCCTTGGTCTCCATTGGACACCATTTGCATCCAATTTCCAGAGAGTTGAACCGATTTTGCTTGGGGCGCTTTTATCCGAAAATAAATTGCGTTATCCGCAGTAAAGTCCGGAGAAACAATGCGTTCTGTTCTTCCAATTTCTTGGGCAAAAGATGCATTCGAAACTAGAAAAAGTACTAAAATAAGTGAGCTAAGCATTCGAAAGCGCTTAACTTCTTTTAGGGAGAGTATATTCAACATGATTTGTTTTAGTTTTAAAGGTATAGGTTTTTGACAAGAATTAAAAAAACAGGTTTAATGCGAATGCTTGAGCTTATTTAAATTGATTATTTGAAAAGCTTTCCAAGCGCAAGAACCGTTGAATTTCCAAAACTGGCGTCCCTTAAATTAATTGCCCAACACGAACTTATCCCTTACTTTTAGCTAAAAAAACGGCTAAAATGAAGAAGAGTTTCTTCTTGTTTTGTTTGGCTCCTCTTTTTTTGTTTTCACAAAAGTGGAATGATAGAGCCAGTTCCGGCGATGGACTTGTAGGCATTTCTTTAGGCTTTCTTCTTGAGGGGCAAACGAAATACCCAACTCCCTATTACGGCCCACAGCGGACCGGTTTGTATAATGATGGGGCATACCACCTCACTCTTGATATTTATTACAACAAATTTATTTTAGGAATCCAGTTCGCCGAAGAGTTTTTATACCTAGAGCAGTTTGCTCAAGGAGCCGTTTGGAAACCCCGAGGATTCAATGAAAGCTTTTCTTCATTGACAAGGTCTTATTGGATAAATTTAGGCTACAACGTCCTGCATAATTTTAATGTAAAATTAGGGGTAGGCCTAAGGACAGGACCTCACAAACAATTCATCCACAGGGGGTCTACGGCTGCTGACGTGGCCCTGGGTTTTGACTATACCGATCCGAACAGCCCCTACAACACCCGTCCCTCTTTAAATACATTTAAGGAGTTTGATTACGCTCTTTCGATTACTTATCCCATTAGAGTGTATGGAAAATTTGGACTTGTCCCTGAATTGGGATATAATGTCAAGCATGGAGGATTTTTAACAGGACTAAGTGTAATATACTGATGAAAAAAATCGTTTTTAGTTTATTGATGCTCTCGCTTTACGGTTGTTTTGATCGTTCTCTGTCAGAGGATACACTAGACCTGGACTTGATAACCGACGAGTCTACCGACCCCGATGAAACTCCAACCCCTAGCGGAATTATCTATTTTGAGGAAGGTGTTTGCAAATGTCCCGAAGCCTCGGAGGGTTACACCGAGGTCGTCAATGAGATCACCTATACTGCTGTGGACAATGCTTCGATACGTTCTCAAATCGCCGCTGAAAATTATAAACTGTGCACCACTTTAGTAACCGAAATGGATTCCCTGTTCCAATCGAACAGTACGTTTAATGAGGATATCAATTTTTGGGACACCTCTAATGTAAGCAGCATGCGGCAACTGTTTCAGGGAGCAAGGGCGTTCAATCAAGAACTCGGAAACTGGGATACTTCCAAGGTAACCGATATGGAAGCTATGTTTAAACAAGCAACCGCATTTAATCAAGAAATTGGCAATTGGAATATTTCCAAGGTAACTTCCATGCGATCGATGTTTGAAGAGGCTACCGTATTTAATCGAGCCCTTGGAAATTGGGACACCTCCAAGGTCACTGATATGGGATCCCTGTTTGAAGACGCCAGAGCGTTTAATCAAGAGATTGGGACGTGGCTTACCGGTCAAGTAACGGACATGAGTCGCATGTTTCGTAAAGCAAGGAAATTCAACCAAGCGCTCGAAAACTGGGATACTTCTAAAGTAACTACTCTAGAAGCCATGTTTGAACAATCCACCGCATTTAATCAAGAAATTGGCGATTGGAATACGTCCAAGGTGACTACTATGCGTGCAATGTTTCAAGAAGCAACAGCATTCAATCAGGCGATTGGCCAATGGAATACCGCTAACGTAACCGACATGGAATCCCTGTTTCAAAAAGCAGCAGCATTCAATCAAAAACTGGGCAATTGGAATACCGCTAAAGTAACGACCATGGCACAGCTGTTTCGTGAGGCAACACTATTCAACCAAACACTAGAGAATTGGAATACCTCCAGGGTGCTTAGTATGGAGGCAATGTTTCAGGAAGCTCTAGCCTTTAATCAGGCTATTGGAAATTGGGATACCTCGGCGGTTTTGAACATGAATTCAATGTTTTATCGAACCCTCGCATTTGATCAGGCAATTGGAAATTGGGATACTTCCCGGGTGACCGATATGGAGGCTATGTTTATTTATGCCGCCTCGTTTAACCAAGATATTGGAAATTGGGATACTTCTAATGTAACAACCATGGCTTCCATGTTCAATTATGCCACGGCATTCAATCAAGACATCGGCAACTGGAACACCTCCAAATTGAGGGATATGGAAGCCATGTTTAAATATGCAACCTCCTTCAATCAGGACATAGGGCGTTGGAACACCTCCCTGGTAACTAATATGTATTCCCTGTTTGAGCAAGCCACCTCTTTTAACCAAAACCTAGCAGGTTGGAACACTTCCAATGTAGTCAATATGGGAGCCATGTTTCAACAAGCCACAGCATTCAATCAAAACATCGGAAGTTGGGATACCTCTAAAGTGGTGAGTATGGTGTCTATGTTCAATTCTGTCAGTTCGTTTAATCAGGATATTAGCGCTTGGGACACCTCCCGTGTGACCAATATGGGTGCCATGTTCAAAAACGCTTCAGCATTTAATCAACCTATCGGGGTTTGGAATACCTCCCGTGTCATCAATATGTATTCTATGTTTCAAGAAGCAACAGCTTTCAATCAAGATCTCTCGGGCTGGTGTGTGAATAATATTGCTGCTGAACCTTCAGAATTTTCGGTAAACTCCCCATTAACGAATGCCCACAAGCCGCTTTGGGGAAGCTGTCCTTAACTGCCCGGAGGGGGGCTTGTAGAGGTCCAACCCCCGTCTACCACTAGGGTTTGTCCTGTAATGTGTTGGGCTTCATCACTCAGAAGAAATAAAGCTGTATGAGCGATATCTTCCGTGGTGGCACAGCGACCGTTTGGAGTAATTTTTTTCCATTCATCCACATAGTTTCCGCCTTCCAAATCGGCTGTTCTGTCAGTTACTGTTGCCCCTGGAGCAATCGCATTTACCGTAATACCATGTTTTCCCAATTCTACTCCTAGGTTTTTGGCTAAAAAAGCCAAAGCAGCTTTGGACATACCGTAGGCAGTTAAATCAGGATGAAAAGTAAAGCCCGTTACAGAAGACATCAAAAGTATTCGCCCTTTTTGTTGGTGCGCTATCATCTTATGTGCCGCTTTTTGTGCCAGAAAAAAAGAACCTTTCAAATTGACGTTTAGTAGCTCTTGAAAGGCTGCTTCTTGATATTCTAAAAATGAACCAAAGGTCGTTATGCCTGCATTGGCAATGGCAAAATCAAGCCTTCCAAACTGCTCGTAAGCCATGGCAACCAATCGTTCTACGGTATCGAGTTCTCCGGCATCACCGCTTACAGCAACACAAACCCCACCGGAAGCATTGATTTTTTCTGCTGCTTGATCGGCAAGCGCTTGATCTATATCATTTAGGATTAGGGTTGCTCCTGCACGTGCGAGCTGAAGGGCTATTTCATAACCAATACCTATGCCCGCTCCTGTGATAACAGCTACTTTGGCTTGAAAAGAATAGTGAGTCAAAAGGGTCTATCAATTTTCTAATTATGAAAATAAATTACAACAATTACTTGTAGTATTAAAATAGTTCATCGGAAATTCAATTGATGGGGTCCAGAATAAGTACAAGTTCAAGCTAAAATCAGCCCACTAAGTTTAACATTTGCCTTAGCTTATAAAACATTCATGATAAAGCTAAATCCATTATCTTTGCCTTATGAATACGTGCAAAATTTTTAGTTTATTCTTAGCTATTCTTATTTTGGGAACAAGGGTAGGTTTTGCTTTAAATGTTCATTATTGCGGAAATACTGTCGCAGAGATTTCTTTAGCATATAATCCACAGAACTGTGGTATGGAAAATGAAGAGGAATCTCAAACAGAACACAAAACTTCATTTTCTGAAAAATCTTGTTGTGCGGATGAAGTTTTTTTATTTCAAAATCACGAACCTCAAAAGCACCAAACTGAATTCCTCTCGCAAGAGTTATTATTCACCAAAAATACACTTACCCCTTTTGAAACGATACAGCAGTTTAGTATAGCTGAAATAGATAATATTTCCATTTGGAACCCTCCCCCTGAGTCAACCAAACTCTTTTTGATTTATCACGCTTTGGTTTTTTATGATTAAGTAAACTATTCCTCACCGAATAGATTTACTGATTATTTTAAAAAAACCAATGAAACTTTATACAATACTACTGATTAGCCTTTGTGGGCTTTACCTCAATGCTCAAGACACTTTAGAGGGTAGAGTACTTACAAAAAATGGCAACGATACCATCCCCTTAATTGGGGCAAGCATCTATTGGATGAATTCCGATACGGGAACTGTAAGTCATGAAGACGGAAAATTCTCATTACCCTATTTGAACACTAATGAAAAACTTATCATCAGTTATTTGGGATACAAGCCAGACACCCTGAGCCTAGATAAAAACCGTTTTTTGACAAGGTTTTTAGAGGAAATTACGGTGGGAGCCTTAGACGAAATAACGCTTACCCAAAGAAGAAAAGCCATTCAAAAATCCTATTTCGAGGCGCAAAACGTAGTGACTGTAAACAGTGCTGAATTGCTAAAAGCAGCCTGCTGTAATCTCTCAGAAAGTTTTGAAACCAACCCCTCCATAGATGTGAATTTTTCTGATGCACTAACAGGAACTAAACAAATACGTATGCTTGGATTGACAAGTCCGTATTTATTAATCACAGAAGAAAACATCCCTATGGTGCGGGGTGCTTCTCAAGCCTATGGACTTTCATTTACTCCAGGAACATGGATTGAAAGCATTCAAATTACCAAAGGAACAGGAAGTGTAGTCAATGGTTTTGAAAGTATTGCGGGACAAATCAATACTGAAATTAAAAAGCCTTTTTCTGATGTTCCCTTGTTTTTTAATCTTTTTACTTCAGCAAATGGAAGGCAAGAAGTAAACCTTCAAGGAAACTGGAAAATCAATGAGGCATGGAGCAGTGGGCTTTTTGTTCATGGAAATCAAAGAATCCAAGAAATGGACAGAAATAGAGATGCATTTCTGGATGTTCCCTTAGTAAAACAGTATAATGTGTTAAACCGATGGCAATTTATAAATGCTGAGAAGGGTTGGGTAGGATTTGGAAGTATCCGCTTGATGGAAGACGACAAACAACTCGGTGCCTTGGGTTTTAATCCTGCTCAAGATCGAGGAAAAACGAACATATGGGGAAGCGAAATCAAAACAAATCGAGCGGATGCTTCTTTAAAAATTGGCTATGTGTTTCCTGAATTTTCATATCGAAGTTTTGGGTTCCAATCTGCTTTTAGCCATCACAACCAAGAAGCTTTTTACGGCTCAAGAACTTACGATATAGAGCATCAAAGTTTTTATGCCAATGTGTTGTATAATTCCATTATTGGGAATACCAAGAATAAATTTAAAGCAGGGATCAATTTTTCATACGACCACTATATTGAATGGGTAGATGCGCTCAATTACAACAGAAGTGATCGTTCTTTTGGCGGTTTTTTTGAATACAGCTATGAAAACTTAGAAAATTTTTCTCTAGTAGCAGGAATTCGAATGGATCGACATAATCGATTAGGTACCTTTATTACTCCTAGAATTCATTTGAGATACACCCCTGAAGAAAATACCATCATTCGCCTCTCTTTGGGAAATGGAAGAAAAGCTGCCAATATTTTTGCTGAAAACCAAACCCTCTTTGGAACCAACCGACAAATCAAAATACTTAGCAATGGAGGATCGATTTATGGATTAAATCCAGAAAAGGCATGGAATTACGGACTCAGTATTCGTCAAATTTTTAAGCTCTTTGGCCGAAGTGGTGATTTTACAGTCGATTACTACATTACCAACTTTATCAACCAAGTAGTAGTGGATTGGGAACAAGAAGGACAAATCAAATTTTATAATCTCGACGGAACAAGTCGAGCAAACAGTTTACAACTTTCCCTGGATTTTGCACCAACGGATGCTTTAAGTCTACGTCTTGCCTACAAAAACTACGATGTCAAAACAAGCTATATTTCTGGTTTTCTTCAGCGGCCTTTACAAGCGCAACATCGATTTTTCGCAAACCTTGGCTGGGAATCTGAAAGAAATAACAGTGAAGCCCAATGGCGTTGGGATATGACCTTTCACGCGTTGGGAAAACAACGATTGGTTAGCACCCAAAGAGATCAACAGGGAAGTTATTCGCCAGCTTATGGACTTTGGAACAGTCAATTAACCCGTGCTTTCAATGCTACTTTTGAGCTCTATGCCGGAGTAGAAAATCTTGGAAATTACAAACAAATCGACCCTATTATCGGAGCAGAAAACCCCTTTGGAAGTACATTTGATACTGCACAAGTATTTGCTCCTGTTTTTGGGAGAATGCTTTATGCTGGACTACGTTGGAATTTATAATTACATTTAACAAAAATACTATCTACTACATGAAAAATTTAATTGTCATTTGCCTACTGATACTACCCCTAACCTTGAGTGCACAAAAAAATGAAAAAGCCAATTTTGAAGTGAGTGGAAACTGCGAAATGTGCAAAAAAAGAATTGAAAAAGCAGCACTCAGCGTAAAAGGATTAAAAGTCGCTAACTGGGATATTCCTTCAAACATACTCTCTATAGTATATCATTCGGAAAAAGTTAATCTACTAGAGATTCAGACTGCAATTGCAAAAGTTGGACACGACACTCCCTTAGCGAAGGCACCCGATGGAACCTACGACAAACTACCCATGTGTTGTCTTTATAAAAGAACCTTAGAATAAAAAGACAAATAATCCGCTAAGCCGAGTAAAAAACAGCTCATATATGCAAAGGCTAGTTTATATTAAACATAACGATTGAGCAAAACAAGCCCATACATGCAAAGATTAGTTCCAATTTTTTTTAATTTTATGAAAAGACTATTAAAAAAACAGTATCCAAAACATCAACATGAAGCGAATCATACTCTTTGCTCTTTTATCGACTATAGCATTGTTTGGACTTCTGTGGATACCATTGGACGGTGGAATTGAAAACACCTTCGTTTTTTTTCTGGGAAGATTTCATCCCTTAATCCTTCATCTTCCTATTGGGACTTTGGTAGCGCTTTTTTTTATGGAGCTTATTAACGCCCTTTTTCCAAGGCAAAAGCTGGATGCTGCTTGTAACTTATTGCTTTGGTTTTCAGTTGTCACGATACTTCCCACTACCCTTTTAGGGTTTTTACTGGCCTCCAATGGAAGTTATGATGATGAATTGCTCAATACCCACAAATGGCTGGGATGGCTTACGGCTTTAGTATGTGTCTGGCTGGTTGCCATACGCAGTTTTAAAATGCAATCCAACAATTCCTCAACAGGTTATTTGTATACAATTTTCCTCTTAATAAATGTCTGTATTTTATCTTTTGCGGGACATTATGGAAGCTTCTTAACCCACGGCGAAAATTTTCTAACCAAGTACATGCCCTCCTCAATGAAAGCTGTACTCAACATAGAAGAAGAACCCGAGTATACGGTGATGAAAACAGAGGCTGAACGCAATTCAAAAGAGGCCCTCCAGTACCAAAACCAGATTCAACCTATACTCCAAACCTATTGCTACGAATGTCATGGTGAAAAAAAACAAAAAGGGGAAATGCGACTGGATCAATTGAATTGGGACATGGTAAACGGGCCAGATGCAGAACGATGGCATTCCGCACTAAATGTGATTAATCTCGGAGAAATGCCTCCCAAAAAGGAAAAGCAATTGAGTGATATCGAACGACGTGCCGTGGTCAATTGGATTTCAGAAAATTTGGATAAGGCAGCCCAAGTCAAACAAAAAGACAACCAAAATGTCATCCGCAGACTCACCAAAACGCAATACACCAATACCTTAACTGAATTGCTGAATGTAGATGTCAACTTTGGTGCGATCTTGCCAGATGACGGAAAATCAAAAATGGGCTTTAGCAACAACGGCAATATCCTACAAACCTCAGCCCTACATGTTGATTACTATCAAAAAATAGCTCGAGAAGCACTCGACAAGGCAATTGTTTCTGGAGCAAAACCCAAATCCAAACGCTACAAAGTTACCCTAGGAAAAAATTTAGGAGATGGCATACTAGGCGCTGAATTTGGTGGATATCAAACGGCTCCGGTAGACAATGAAGATTTAGTGGTCGAAATTTTTGACGAAAACGGTACACCCCTAGCAAAAGAAAAAGAAGCCTTACACAAGCTAAAAAACAGTATTGGAATAGGCATGAGAGGCTCGGCAAGTAACCGGTACACCGTGGTGGAAGAAGGAATGATGCTCAATGCTGCACTTCCCCATAAAGAAGTTACTCCAAAATCATGGCAAGGCCCCTCACCCAACCTAAAATTATTAATCCGAGAAGATTTTCCAAGATCAGGTGATTTTGCCTTTAGAGTTGTCGCTTCTAGAGGATACAATTCTATGACCGTTGAACGGTTGATTGATTTAAGAAAAAATATTCCTGCAGTACCCACAGCTGAAACCCTACGCGTGTTGGCAAAGGATCTTGAACATACCAATGGATTTGTATTGAAAAACAACCGCTGGCTGTTACCCAAAGAAGTGGCCAGTGACGTCAGAACCCACTTCAGCTATACCGTTCCAAAATCGGGAATATACCAAATCGACTTGGTGCATCCTTATGTGTCCAAAGAGCTAACTCCATCCTACCACCTTAAGTTGCTCGGAAATAACGAAGAAGGAATCCTTAGCAAACGACTTAACTTAAACCCTTCCTCAAGTGCTGCAGAAGAACTGAGAACGCCCCTTACTTTAGCCTATTTAACCGCAGGGGAACACAAAGCTTCCATAGGTGGTAAATTTTTTGTTGGTTTTAGCGAGTTGGTCT